>Ga0136587_1000145_pt1 | contig 18967 bp, 19 predicted proteins | sample AntRauMFilla1563_FD_101386 | JGI IMG/M metagenome (GOLD analysis project Ga0136587, IMG submission 101386) | Saline lake microbial communities from Rauer Islands, Antarctica - Metagenome Filla 1 #563 | ecosystem: Environmental > Aquatic > Non-marine Saline and Alkaline > Saline | place... | reverse complement strand
CCATAAAAGCCCAACGTAATCAACACTCCAGCCAATCGAGCTCCGACCGAGAAGTAGTTCCACTTGTCATGCACCGCCGGAGCAAATCTGAAAATGAAGGCCGTAACGATGTAAAACATCAATAGGAGTATGAGAAATTTCAGACTGGAAAACAGAAAAATCATAAAATTTGAGTTGAAAAGCTGCATCTCATCCAGTCGGTTGATCACCACATTGCCGAAGATCATAACAGAACTCGCCGAAACTACCGTCAGGGCCAGTGCCAAAACTATAAGGATAGCAATGCCTCTACTTTGAAAAAAACTTCGATTTTCTTTAGTTTGATAAACAGAGTTGAAGGAATTCATCATCGAGATTGCCCCTTGAGTAGAAGCAAAAAATGCAAAGAAAAAACCGAATGAGAGCAGACTTTGGCGCGGTTTGGATACGATATCCATGATTGTACTTTCTGTTTGAGAATAAATATCTCCGGGAAGGATTTCTTGGACGAAGTTTAGAATGTTTTGGGTAGTGACATATGGAAAAAAATCCTGGAGATACGGAATTATATTCAGCAAAAAGATAAGAAGGGGAAATAGTGCTATGGTAAAACTAAAAGCCATTGATCCAGCGCGCTCCCCGATATTATCCTTTTTCAGTTGAAGTATAAAAATCCGGCCTAGATCATAGGCGTTTTTGGAAGGGTCACCTAAGTGGAATTTTTTCAGCCTTCGAACTTGCCAAAGGGCTAAAACCTCCAATCGCAGGATTTTTCGTTTGATCAATTTCTTTTGGCTTAAAAATACGGCTTCAATAAAGCTAACAAATTCTGTGGAGGTCTGGTCGGGCGATGGCTTTCTTTTTTAAGAAAAGCAAGTGTGGTCCAACCTTCGGTAATCAACTCCGACTGCTCATTAAACACCTCATATTCAAAGCGAATCCGAACACCGGGCATTTCAGGAATTTTAGTTCGGACAGTGAGTAATTCATCGTATTTGCCAGGCTTCAAGTATCGGATATTGCTTTCCAATACAGGCATGATTACGCCATCATCTTCCATTCCCTTGTAAGAGAAACCGCTGCTACGCATGGCTTCCACTCGTGCTACCTCAAAATACATCGCATAGTTGCCGTAATAAACATAGCCCATTTGGTCTGTTTCGGCATACCTTACTCGTATTTGGGTTTCAGCTAGATACATGCTTAAAAGATTTTAGCAGCATTAAGGGCAGCTTGGTATCGCCTTGCATTTGCATTGTGCTGCGCCAGATTCGTGGCAAAGGCATGATAGCCAGAGAAGTCATCTTTGGCACACATATATAAATAGGAGTGGTTTTCGGCATTGAGTACCGCATCCAGCGATTTGATATCCGGCAGGTTGATAGGACCCGGAGGAAGCCCTAAGTTTTTGTAGGTGTTGTAAGGACTTTCAATTTCTTTGTGCACATTGAGCACACGCTTGATTTCAAAATCACCAACTGCAAAAACCAAAGTTGGATCGGCTTGAAGTGGCATTCCCATTCGCAAGCGATTCATATATAATCCTGCGATGATTGGTCGCTCGTCCGCCTTTTGCTGACTTTCTGCCTGCACAATACTCGCTAGAGTGCTTACTTCTTGCTGCGAAAGTCCCAACGCAGTTGCCTTTTGCTTTCTGTTTTCTGTCCAAAAACTTTGGTACTCCTTATACATTCGGTCAAAAAGTGCCTCAGCACTCGTATTCCACCAGACTTCGTAGGTATTTGGAACAAACATGCTCATAACCGTTTCTTCATTGAAGTCGTATTTTCGGATATAAACCGAATCCTGCAGCAAAGACAAAAACTGGCTTTTATCGATTTCCATATTTGCAGTGATCTTTTCAGCGAGGTCTTCTTTGGTTCGGACGTTATTGAAAGTGACCCGAATCGGAGTTTGAATCCCTGAGCGAAGTTGTTTAACCAGTTGGAGATTAGTCTGCTTTGGCTTGATCACATACAGTCCGGGTTTGACCGAGCCTTGATAGTCAAGAACTTTTGACACGAAGCTGAAACTCAGCATATCGTTGATCACACGGTCATTGTAGAGTTGGTCAGATACCGTCTTGAAGGTAGAGTTGCTCGGGATTTTCAAGGTGTAGGAGGTGTCCGAATCGATCAGCACATTTGGGCTGAAAAACACTTGATAGAAGTAAAAACTCATGGATATAGCGATCACGGAGACCGAAATAATGAGTACCAGGTAAATATTTTTCTTTTTATCGCTTAGCATAACAAGTCCAAAAATACGGATTAAAGGTAGGATTTTGAACTGCGAACTTTGGTTATGGTTTTTTTAAATTATTTTTATGTGTAATTCTTCCGTAGCGTACACCGCAATCTGAAACCAAAATCTGATTGAAATCGGAGCAAATTTCCTTTTGTCATATCTGGTGAAGGCAGTCCTCAAAATCGGGGTGACTTCAGAAAATCATCAGCGAAAAGCTTGGCAACTTACACTAGACCGAGATTACATAATTTATTTCGTCCAATCCTGCAAAAGGATTTCTGTTAAAGAACAGAATCATTTGGATCATTCGGATTTGGTTTGTTTCTCAAAATTAGAATTATCAATTAGCGTGTTAGATGGACTTTTACCGAGTCGTTTAATAGGTATTTCAATTTGAGACGATAATCCTTTTCTTTGTAGCTATGACTATTTCTCCGGAAGAAAATGCGATTTCAGTTACTTGCACCCTACTTTTTCATAGTGGAAGAGTCTTGGCTGCTCAACGATCCGAAAAGATGCAATTGCCATTGCTTTGGGAGTTTCCAGGCGGGAAAGTTGAAAATGGAGAATCTGAAGTAGCGTGTATGCTACGTGAGATTCGGGAAGAATTGGGGATCGAAATTGAAACTGTAGAAAAACTTCAGGATTTTGTTCATCGCTATTCAGCGACTAAGGTAATCCGATTGATTCCTTTTTTGGCCTTTTGGAAATCAGGAGAAATTATTCTAACAGAACATATTCAAGTCAATTGGTTATCAAGATCAGAGTTGAAAGCCGTAGATTGGGCTCCCGCAGACATTCCAATAGTTGGTCATCTGGAACGATATTGGGATACTTATCATAAAAAAGTGTTTAATTTTCAAAATAAAAGCTGAACCATGGCCGCTGAATTTATAAGACTATACGAAGAAAATCCTGACCCCGAGAAGATAAGTCAAATTGTGCGGGTGCTTAGAGATGGAGGCGTGGTGATCTATCCTACAGATACAGTATATGGCATGGGCTGTGATATTACAAGCCTTCGAGCAGTGGAGCGGATTAGTAAGATAAAGGGCATCAATCCTAAAAAACATAATTTCTCGATGATCTGTGCTGATTTGAGCAATATATCTCAGTTCACACGAGTCATCAGCAAGCCGGTATTTAAGATGATGAAAAAGGCTTTCCCGGGGCCTTTCACGTTTATTCTCGAGGCGAGTACGCAGGTGCCGAAGATTCTTCACAGCAAGAAAAAAACCATAGGTATTCGTGTTCCAGATCACAATGTGCCCAGAATGCTGGTTGAGGCACTTGGTTATCCTATTCTGACCACGTCTATTAACGATGAGGATGAGGTAGTTGAGTACAGTACCGATCCGGAATTGATTTTCGAGAAATATCAGAACCTGGTAGACATCGTTATCGATGGTGGCTATGGTCAAAATGTGGCTTCTACTATCTTGGATTGTACAGGTGTAGAAGTGGAGATATTGAGACAGGGACTGGGTAAATTGGAGGATATCGAGTAGGATGAATCGTATTCTTGTTGATTTACATTATTTTCCAAGTTTGGAGTTTTTTGCAGCAATACAGGGTATGGGCGAATTGATTTTTTCTCCTGAAGATCTCTACCAAAGACAATCTTATTATAATCGAACTACAATAAGACTTGCCAATAAGATAGAAACGCTCAGTGTGCCGATTGTAGGAAGAAGACCAAGAGTCGCAAATGAGCTTATCCGTATTGATTTTACCCAAGATTGGCAAAAAATCCACCTACGTGGGATTCAAAGTGGATATGGGAAAGCTCCTTTTTTTGAATTCTATTTCCCTTACTTTGAATCTCTCTTTAGTCAGAAAAGGGGATCGCTTTGGGATCTGAACTGGGAAATTCTGACAATCTGTCTTAAATTAGTAGGGTCATCTGCCAAGATGAGAGTGCTGGAAAAAGGCTCAAATACTACTGGTATTATGGACATAAGAGGCCAAATCAGCCCTGAAAAGCATTTTTCAGAGCAAACCTTCTACCAACCGGAGCCTTATTTCCAGCTTTTTGGCTTAGACTTTGATCCTAACCTCAGCATATTGGATTTGTTGTTCTGCGAAGGACCCGCAGCAAAAAGCATTTTATTAAAGTCTGCAAAAAAAGACTGAACATTCTCCAAAAGGATTGTGTTTTCCAAACAAATTCGGTAACATACGTACAGGATTATTAAACAATCAGAAAAAAAATAAATGGAAGCAAAATTTTCGAACAGAGTTAAAGAGGTGATCTCTCTCAGCCGCGAAGAAGCACTTCGTCTGGGACACGATTACATTGGCACAGAGCACCTCTTGCTAGGGATGATTCGTGAGGGCGAAGGTGTGGCCGTTTCCATTTTAAAAAAATTGGGCGTGCCCATGGACGAACTGCGAAATGCAATCGAACGTGCTGTGAAAGGTACTGCCAATCATAATGTGAAAAATATGGCAAATATTCCGTTGACGCGTCAATCGGAAAAAGTGCTGAAAATCACATATTTGGAAGCTAAAATTTTCAAAAGTCAATTGATCGGAACAGAGCATTTATTGCTCTCCATTCTTAGGGATGAGGACAACATAGCAACACAAATACTGAATAAGTTTGAAATAAATTATGACTCGGTAAAAGAAATGCTGGAAATGTCAGGTGATGGAATTGTTCCTAGAGCACGTGCAGAAGCAGAGGACGGCGATGACGACGGATCAAAATTATTCGGTTCATCAGGAAGCGGTTCAGGCTCTGCAAAAGCGGGAGCAGAGAAATCCAGAACTCCGGTTTTGGATAATTTTGGTCGAGATCTAACCAAAATGGCCGAGGACGACAAGTTGGATCCGATCATTGGTAGGGAAAAAGAAATTGAGCGTGTAGCCCAAATTCTTTCCAGAAGAAAGAAAAACAACCCAATACTAATTGGTGAGCCGGGTGTAGGTAAAACAGCAATCGCTGAAGGACTTGCACTTCGGATTATACAAAAGAAAGTATCTAGAGTGCTATTCAATAAACGAGTAGTGACTTTGGATTTGGCCTCTTTAGTAGCTGGAACAAAGTACCGTGGACAGTTTGAGGAGCGAATGAAGGCTGTAATGACTGAATTGGAGAAGTCTCCAAGTGTGATTCTTTTCATAGATGAGTTACACACGATTGTCGGAGCAGGTGGAGCATCCGGATCTTTGGATGCCTCCAACATGTTCAAGCCGGCTTTAGCTCGAGGCGAAATTCAATGTATCGGAGCTACTACCTTAGATGAGTATCGTCAATACATCGAAAAAGATGGCGCACTTGCCAGAAGATTTCAAATGGTACTGGTGGACGCCACTACACCTGAAGAGACGATTCAAATCCTTCATAACATTAAAGACAAGTACGAAGATCATCACAACGTTAACTATACAGACGAAGCGATTGAGGCATGTGTGAAGCTTTCTGACAGGTATATTTCCGATCGATTCTTGCCTGATAAAGCAATCGATATTTTGGATGAATCAGGTGCAAGAGTGCATATCAATAATATCCACGTACCTGAAGAGATCCTCACACTGGAAGCAGAAGTAGAGAACATCAAAATAGAGAAAAACAGAGTAGTCAAATCTCAAAAATACGAGGAGGCAGCTCAGCTTCGGGACAAAGAAAAGAAGTTGCTTGAGCAACTCGAAACTGCAAAAAATAAGTGGGAAGAGGAAAGTAAGTCAAAGCGATTTACAGTGGAAGAAGACAATGTAGCGGAGGTTATCGCCATGATGACTGGTATTCCAGCCAAGCGAATAGCTCAAAAGGAAGGTGCTAAGTTGCTTAATATGAATATCGATCTGGCCGGAAAAGTAATCGGTCAGGAAGAAGCGATTAAAAAGTTAACGAAAGCAATTCAGCGTACCAGAGTCGGTTTGAAAGATCCGAAGAAGCCCATAGGATCCTTTATCTTCTTAGGGCCGACAGGAGTTGGTAAGACTGAATTGGCTAAAATGCTAGCTAATTACTTGTTTGACAAGGAGGATTCATTGATTCGAATCGATATGTCGGAATACATGGAGAAATTCTCCGTATCCAGGCTTGTGGGAGCACCTCCAGGCTATGTAGGATATGAAGAAGGTGGACAACTTACAGAAAAAGTGAGAAGAAAGCCTTACTCCGTAGTGTTATTGGATGAAATCGAGAAGGCACACCCTGATGTATTCAACATCCTGCTTCAGGTACTTGATGATGGCATCTTGACAGACGGCCTTGGGCGAAAAGTAGATTTTAGAAATACGATCATTATCATGACTTCCAATATTGGAGTACGTGATCTGAAAGATTTTGGTGCTGGAATTGGCTTTGCAAATAAAGCGAAGGGTGATAACATGGATGATGTGATCAAGTCCACCATTCAATCTGCTTTGAAGAAAGCCTTCAGTCCTGAATTTCTAAATCGTTTAGACGATGTGGTAGTGTTTAACTCACTGACAAAAGATCATATTTTCAAGATCATCGATATCAGTTTAGGCAAGTTGTTTTCAAGAATCACTGACCTTGGATACAAAATAGAATTGACTGACAAGGCGAAAGAATTCTTGGCGGATAAGGGTTACGATCAACAATATGGCGCAAGACCTCTTAACCGTGCAATCCAAAAGTATCTGGAAGATGCGGTGGCAGAGGAGATTCTCAAAGGAGATCTGTCAGAAGGGGATGTAATCACTGCTGATTATCCAGGTGAAGGCACAGAACTGGTCATAGCCGTAAAAAAGAAAGAGAAAGCAGATTAATCTGATCTTTAATAAAATTAAAACCCCGTCAATTTCAGCAATTGGCGGGGTTTTTCGTTTAGGATTAGCTTCAAATTATTTGGAGAAAAACATTCGGGTGATGAATATTCCCTGACCATCGGAAGATCCCGCATCGCTTTCTACACCACTTGTGACAAAGGTAAGAGCCCAACCTTCAATCAGCATTGCATTTATTTTGGATGAGATCACCGCATCATTGGATGCCACATTCTGAAAATTAATTCCTGTGGCAGAGAAAAAGTTGAGCAGTTTGGTTTCTTCCATTGCATTTACACGAATATCCTTTCGATCTATTTCTTTCATTTCACTTTTCTTACCGTCTGTTCTTTCAGTGGTAAAGAAAGACGCATCGACTTCGGTTTTGCTGTCAATGATTCTGGATCTACCTATGCCCATTGGAACGATAGACTCTACCACGGTGATGATTTTAAACTCCTTCTGAGGAGTTGAGGATTGTTGCGCTTGGCTGGCAGATGCCACGAAAAGAGCGAATGCTACGAGAATAAGTTTTTTCGACATGGATTTTGATTTTTAGATTTTGGGAAAATTTTACTGACACTTATTAGCTGTATTCGGACATACATAAACCCAAATGAAGCAATGCATTCCTACACTTCACTAAATTTGATATGGATTTACTTCTCAAATTCACCCTGATATCCGGGATATGCTTTTATTCCACAGGGAAAGGAATTCGATCCAATTTTAAATTATGATTTCCCTCTAGAACCGTACATGCATCAAAGCGAATACTTGCTTAACTCAAATAGAAAGGACGAAAAACAAGAGTGAAACCCCAAGGACCAACACCATTTTTTGCGATTTCTCTTTTTCTTCGACTTCAAGTTTCCGCTTTCGCAATACTAAAACTGCGAGGCTCAAGCCGAGTAGCTGAAGCAATAAACTCACTCCATTGAGTGGCCCCATCGGTGCTTGGAAGTGGAGCACTTTGCTATTTAATATCGAAAGCGTTCCTAATACGATTCCAGTGATTCCAAATATAAACGATCGCTGAAGTAGTACCTCTGCGGGCTGGTCAGTCCATTTCATAGTGTTGTTTTTTCAAAGAGGGTGAAGATAGGGAGTAAATCATAAACACGATTTTCTGTTTTTTTCATTCATTTTAAATTTGAATTGGAAATACGATTATCCGCTGCTTTGCCAATGCGCAAAAGATATAAGAATTTAATTGGCGCATCTTTGATAATTGAGCGTTTTTATCTGACTCGCTCTGGCGGGTCTTCCGCCAGTCTTGTTGTGACGAGTCTTCGGCCCTAATAATCGAATAAGATACGGTTACTGGCATCATTGCGGATACTCATTTTAGGTAGTCAGCTTTTATGCAATTGAGCGAATTTTTTCTTTTTTTCGCTGCTCAAAGTAAGTTGTGATTTCCTGTCCTGAAAGCGTATTCAAGGTCATATTGGAAGTCAGACCACCTTTTTTTCCAATCAAAACACCATATTTCATATCGTCATAGCCATCCATTTCGTGTGCATCAGGATTGATCGAGAGCTTCACGCCTTGATCCATAGCATAGCGTACCCAGCGCCAATCGAGATCCAATCGCCAAGGATTTGCATTGATTTCTATCACCACATCATTTGCAGCGCAGGCCTGAATGATGGCTTTGTGGTCGATGGGATAGCCTTCTCGTCGAAGCAAAAGTCTTCCTGTCGGATGACCCAAGATCGTCGTAAATGGATTCTCGATCGCTGTAATCAGTCGATTCGTGGCTTTTCGGATGTCCATATTGAGAATAGAATGAATGGAAGCAACGATAAAATCAAATTTCTCCAGAATTTCTGCCGGGTAGTCCAGTTTGCCATCTGCCAAAATATCACTTTCGATCCCTTTGAAAATTCGGAATGGAGCCAATTCGAGGTTCAAAGCTTCGATCTCTGCATGCTGCTTCAACACTTTTTCGATTTCCAGTCCACCCGCATAAGAGGCCGTTCGGCTGTGATCTGAGATTCCCAGGTATTCAAAACCCAAGGCTTTGCAATATTCCGCCATTTGCCGAAGGCTATGTTTTCCGTCGCTGTAGGTAGAGTGATTGTGCAGGATTCCTTTGAGGTCAGACTCTTCGACTAATTTCGGGATCAAATGTGCTTTTGCAAGCGCCACCTCGCCAAACCCTTCTCGTAAAGCGGCCGGGATGAATTGAAGCGAATTAACTTCAAAAAAACCGGCTTCGGATACATAGTTTTTCTTCGCCAGTTTTTCGGCTATGCTTTCTTTCTCGTCCACCAACTCCGACAAATGGCCGGGAGAGGCGATTAGCGAAAGTTTTTTCCAGAGAAAATCCTTTTTCGTAGTGAAATGAATAAGCACTTGAAGATTGACTGCCGTCAATTTGCCACGCCAAGAAAAGGGACTGGACTGACTTAAGTCCCATTCAACCGATAGGAGCGATTTCAATTTTTCTTTTCCGCCAAAAAGTGATTCCAATCCAATCAAAAATTCTCCTTCCGAGATGATCTCCAGTTGTCGGGAAAAATCCCCTACTACTCCAATTAATGCTTCTGGATAAAGGGTCTGAAGCCCCGATGTGAATTGGTGGATAGTATCTTCAATGTCGGCATATAGCCATTTGCCGGCATTCGAAGCTTTGAATTCGAGATTTTGGATAATCGATTCTTGAGTTTTTTCACCGAACCCTTTGATTTTGGCCACTTTTCCAGCTTGGCAGGCTTCCATAAGTTCATGTGTGGAGGTGACTCCAAGTTCCTCCCAGATGACTTTTACTTTCTTTGGTCCGAGACCTTTGATCTGAAGAATCTCTAAAATTCCTTCGGGAGTTTTTTCCAAAAGAGCATGTAGCGCGTCGAAAGTTTCAGTCTCTTTCAGTTGGATTATAGCTTCTAAGATGCTTTTTCCTACACCTGACACTTTAGAAAGTTCGTCCATGCTCAGGCTCATAATGTCCTGATCACCACGCTCCAGCGAGTTGAGTGCCGTCTGGTAGCTTCTGATTTTAAAGGAGTTTTCATCGTGAAGCTCCATGAGTTGAATGGTCAGCTTCAGTTTCTTGAGTAGAGTTTTATGATCCAAAATTGTTATAATTCGTTAGACAGAAAGACAAATGTCATTAAATAGAGTTTCAATTTAGCTTGCTATGGCTTAACTTAAAATTGAAATTAAAGATTTCCTCATACCCGAATTCAAAAAAGGCAAAATGAACTATTGGTTAGTAAAATCCGAACCGAACTCCTATTCCTGGGATGATTTGGTAGCAAAAGGGGAGGACATCTGGGATGGGGTGCGAAACTATCAGGCACGCAATTTTCTTCGGGAAATGAAGATGTCCGATTTGGTCTATTTTTACCATAGTGGCAAGGAAAAAGCGATAGTGGGAATCAGCGAAGTTGCCGAAGAGGCATTTCCTGATCCGCAACATGGTGAGTGGGTGGCTGTACGAATAAAAGCAAAAAATAAATTGAAAAATCCGATTCCATTGAGCCGACTCAAGTCGGAGGATCTTCTCTCCGAGATGCTGCTTATCAAGCAAAGCAGGCTTTCTGTTATGGCTTTGACCAAATCTGAATTTGAAACCATCTTAAAAATAAGCTTATGATCAGGCTATTAGCATTCTTGATTTTAGGCTCGATTTCTTGGCAGGTTCAAGCGCAGGTGAAATTTGTAAACCGATTTGAAATACAATCCGACCTTTATGATCCAGGTTTTCAGATGAGTCAGATCGAAGATGGAATTGTCTCTTTCCGCACAATTCCCGAAAAAGTCCTGAGTTTCAATCGTGTATTTCAATACTTCGTCTCAGATTTCAGCTTGAATGCCCAGGATGGAGTTGTCGAATTCCCTGTTAAGGCAGGATTTGACATGGTAGGCTTTGACACTGATGGGAACCAACTTTATATTTTATTTCAAAAAGGAGCGGATGTAAGCTCTGACAAATACCTGCTCAATATTGATCTGGATGCGAAACAAGGATACGAGTTTGCCGCTGACAATCTGCTGGAGCTGGAGCTTCAGGAGTTTCTGGTGGTCAACCGGAAGGTCCTGTTTATGGGCAATAGAGAAAGTCGTCCGGTGATTCAGATTTATGACTTGGATGATAAAACTATCCATACCGTCCAGGGAATTTACAGCAACGATACTCAAATATTGCAAATCCGAAAATTGCCTGAAATCCAGGCGCTGGAAGTGGTGCTCAGCCGAAGGACGCCATATCGGGAGCGCGAGGTCAGTATCAACACCTATGATTTTTTGGGAAATCTGATTCGCGAGATTAAAGTGGAAGACTTCGGGGAGTCTGGTCAGGAGATCTTGGATGGATTATTAGTTCAAAAGGCAAATTATCAAAATGTGATGATTGGAGCTTTTGGAAAAGATCGGCGCAATTCGTATCTGGGGATGTACATTATGGAGATCAATGAATATGGAGAATTTGAATTCAAAATCTACACTCTAGCTGATTTTCCGAATTTCTATAGTTATTTAAACGAAAAATTTAAAGATAGAAAAGATCAGGAAGTGCAGAAGGAACTGGAGAAAGAGAAAATTCCTTCGATTAGGAATTATTATGCGATACGAGATATTCAGCAAACTGCAGATGCGTATTATCTCTATTTTGACCAATTCTCAATCAACAATTCGCGCGGCGGAAACAACCTTTTTTCTCCCACCTCAGGCTATAGATACAATACTTGGAACCGAACCGGATATGATCCCAATGTCAGTGATTTTCTGGCACCTGGCGGTTTCAATCGACCACCAGGCGTCTATCAGCAGACCATACCGGAGTACCAATATGTTTCCGCCCATTTCATCAAAGTAGCAAAAGCAGGTCAAGTGATATGGGATAATGCAGCTACTTATGGAGGTCTGATTACTACCTCTCCGGAGGCTTTTGGAGCGGTAGCTTCAGTCGGAGATGAGTACTATCACATATATGTAAGAGACTTTTTGCTGAAAATGAGCTATTTCAAAAACGGTGAAAAGATATTTGAACACCTCGATTTTGAGCTGGTACTTCCTGACGAAAATGAGCGGATCGTGGAAACGAATCCTTCCAGTCTACGATTAGTCCATTGGTATGCTAAGTATTTTTTGCTCAGCGGTACGCAAAAGATTCGCTTTCTCAACGAATCAGGTGGACAGGAAACCCGTGAGGTATACTTTTTGACCAAGATCTTGGTCGATGGGGATTTGTATCAGCCGGAGGCGCCTTTGGACTAGATTTATTTTTATATTTACCCGCAAATCTACCCCATGCAAAAAAGACTAGTCTTAGACGAAGGACAGATTGAGATCATACTCAGGAGATTCTGTCATCAATTGATCGAAAATCACGATAATTTTGACAATACCGTTTTGTTGGGCCTTCAGCCTCGGGGACCCATCTTATTGGACAAGATCGTAGCGCAGCTCCAAGAGATTTCAGGGCAGAAAGTGCCTTCGGGATACTTGGATGCTACATTTCACAGAGATGATTTTCGCAGAAGAGATCTTCCACTTAAGGCCAACGAGACTAAAATTGATTTTTTGGTAGAGGGCAAAAAGGTAATTTTGGTCGATGATGTCCTCTATAAAGGCAGATCCGTACGGGCTGCGATGGATGCGATGACTGCTTTTGGAAGACCTGCCAAAGTCGAACTTATGGTGCTCGTAGATCGCAAACTGACCCGAGACTATCCAATTATGCCTGATTACTATGGAGTGAGAGTGCACACCCTCGAAAGCCAACATGTCGTGGTGGAGTGGGCGGATCAAGGATTTGAAAAAGACGCAATTTGGATCACAGAGAAAGTTAAACCTTAACATGTCGCAGCTTACCACCAAAAACCTATTAGGGATCAAAAATCTCACCGAAGGTGACATCCAACTCATTCTGGACACTGCCGCCAGCTTTAAGGAAGTGATCAATCGTCCGATCAAAAAAGTCCCTTCCTTGAGAGATATTACGATTGCCAATATATTTTTTGAAAATTCCACCCGAACCAGACTCTCTTTTGAACTTGCTGAAAAGCGACTTTCTGCCGATGTAGTCAATTTTTCTTCCAGCAACTCTTCGGTGAAAAAAGGGGAAACCCTAGTAGATACGGTCAATAATATCCTGTCCATGAAAGTAGACATGGTGGTCATGAGACATTCCAGTCCAGGTGCACCTCATTTTCTATCGCGAAATGTAAAAGCAAACATTATCAACGCAGGAGACGGGACACACGAGCACCCTACACAGGCGCTCTTGGATGCCTATTCCATTAAAGAAAAACTTGGAGAAGTAGCCGGGAAAAAAGTGGCTATTATAGGCGATATCCTTCATTCGAGAGTAGCACTTTCCAATATTTTTTGTCTGAAAAAACTCGGAGCTGAGGTGATGGTTTGCGGTCCTATCACGCTGCTGCCCAAGTATATTGAAAGTCTTGGAGTAAAAGTGGAGTTGGATGTCAAGAAAGCATTGCAGTGGTGCGATGTAGCAAACGTCCTAAGAATACAGCTGGAGCGACAGCAAATTAAGTATTTCCCAAGTCTTCGAGAATATTCACTTTACTACGGGATCAATAAAAAACTACTCTCCGAACTGGATAAAGAAATCGTGATCATGCATCCGGGTCCTATCAATCGTGGGGTAGAATTAAATTCCGATGTAGCGGATTCAGATCAAGCCATCATTTTGGATCAGGTGGAAAATGGAGTGGCCGTTCGAATGGCGGTTTTGTACTTGCTCGCAGGTGCAAAAGGCTAAGAAACTGGTTCAATTTTTTCTTGTGGAAAATATCATGGAGTTATCCTTCAAAAGTTGGAATCAAGGAAACATTGCGTTCTGATTTCTATATTTTAAACTCTGATTATCTGCAATGATGCTAGTGACCTCTTTTTTTGCTTTTCTGGCAGCCTGCCTGCCGGTAGGCAGGTAAGACCCGCCAAAGCGAGGCAGGCCGATGACGTTCCGATAGCCATCGTAAGAAGTATTGGAAATGGTAGTGTTTACCATGTATTAAGTCTCTTTTGCCTTTTACTTGTGTAATTGCGCATATACACATTTTCTATCCATCATAAGTAGGGCCAGAGACGCACCTTAATTGTAGAATACATAGTTTGAAATCTGCCGGAGCTCAGTACGATTTTATTGTTATTCGGACAGGCGTCACAATGATCGAATTAAAAAAGCCAATCGTGTTGATGAGGATAAAAATTAATTGCCGTCAGGGCTAAAGAAATGATGATGTTTAAGGGCTCTTATCGTGGTTTTTGAGTTAAAATTAATTTTCATGCATATCCATCGATCAAAAAGAAACTCAAATCATGTAACCTATCGATCATTCTTGTAGTTTTAGCCTCAAATTCATTTCTATGCTGATTGTAAACAATCTGATTAAAAAATATGGCAAGCAAAATGCCGTCGATGATATTTCTTTTGAACTCCAAGGAGGCGAGGTAGTAGGTCTTCTAGGCCCCAATGGCGCCGGAAAAAGCACCACGATGAAGTGTATTGTGGGATTGCTTCGCAAAACCTCCGGCGAAATTACACTTGGAGGCTATGACCATCTCACGGTGGAGGCCAAAAGACTTTTTAGCTATATCCCTGAGACTCCATACGTTTATGATCTTCTTACGGTGCGCGAGCATTTGCAATTCATCGCTCAAGCCTACAATGTGAAAGATTGGAAAAAGAAAGGCGACGACCTGCTGGAGCTTTTCGAGTTGAACGATAAAGCGGATAAACTGGGGAGAGACCTCTCCAAAGGAATGCGCCAAAAAGTATCGATCTGCTGCGCTTTGCTTCCCGATCCTCAGGTCCTGTTCTTTGATGAACCTATGATTGGCTTGGATCCAAAAGCTATAAAGAATACACGGCAGGTTTTCAGAGAGCTTAAGAATCAGGGAAAAACTATTTTGGTAAGTACACACCTTATCGACAGTGTGGAAACTATTGCTGACCGGATTATGATTTTGAAGGACGGGCGAATCATCGGCAATGACAGCATCGCTAACCTTAAAATGCAGGCCGAACAGGGTGCCGGTGTGTCGTTGGAAGATTTATTTTTAGAATTGACCAAGGATGCGTGAGATCAAACTATTGCTGAGAAAAGATCTCCTGATCTTACTTAATAATATCAAGCTGATTCTTAGAAATCCGCTTCGTTTAATTCCTTATGCCGCGGTAATAGGATATTTCTCTTTTCTATATTGGTTGCGTCTGAGTAGTGGCGATGAGACTAGTACACCTGAGATTCCTGAATTGGATACAAACGGGGTTCCGTTGCCAAATTTTTCTCTTCAGAATATTATTGGTGGAGTGACTATTCTGGCGCTGATGTTTCTATTCTTTCAGCTCTATCGGGCTACCAAAAAGAACGTCAGTTTTTTCAAAATGGCCGATGTCAATCTGCTTTTTACTGCTCCGGTCAAGCCTGAGAATCTTCTGATTTACTACATGGGGAGATCCATCTTGCCTTCATTGGGGGGTGCGGTATTATTTACCTTTTATGGACTCAGTCAGGCTGCTGATCAATTGGATTTGGGATTTTGGAATTTGCTTTTCACCGTTTTGTCAGTGGGCTTCTTTTTCTTTTTAATTCAACCGATTCGATTTTTGGTTTACACGCTGCACACCAAGTATGGAATCTTGGAATACATCAAAATTGGAGTTGTCGTCCTCGCAATTCTTCTAGGCGGTATGATTCTAATTCCGGGTTTGATGGCGGAGAAGTTTTGGCAAGGCATGTTCTCATGGATTGCCTCACCTTGGTTTGATTTGTTTCCCATTGTAGGGTGGAGTAGGGGAATTATGTCCTACTGGTCTCACCAAAACTGGCTTTTATCTTCCGCTTTCGTTGGGCTGTATTGCTTGTTTTATTTCGTAGTGTTGAAATTGGTGATTCAGTTTTCGGGCTATTACTACGAAGATGTACTGGAAGCTACCAAGTCGAATGAGGAGCAACTGGAGAAAGTGCGTGGCAAAAAGGAGGTAGATGAAGGAACGTACAGCTTAAACTCCAAGAAGCAACTGGCTCTGCCTGACTTTGGGCCAGGCGCACAGGCATTTTATTGGCGTAATTACATTCATGCTTCAAGGCAGGATTTTCATCCTTTGTTTGGAATCTACTCCTTGATCATGGCAGGTTTGGGCATTTTGTTTGCTGTTCTTTCATTGTTTGATTGGTTCTCACACGTCGTGATTTACTTTTATTTGATTATTCTTATTATTCTTTACTTCCTTGCCGGTACAGACAGGGCGAATATCGGTGATCTGAAAAAACCCTTTTTCTATTTGATACCTGCTAGTTGGGGTTCCAAATTCTGGAATATGATCAAGTTGGACTTGGTGCAGCTTACGTTGTTCTGCACAGTGCTAATTGTCCCCACAGTGTTGATAGCAGGCTTGGACTGGCTGGTGATTCCAGGTTTTATGATTGGGATTTTGGCTTTTTATCTTACCGGTTTGGGAATCAATTTGATTCCTCAGATCGGATTGGATGAGGGTTGGGATCGCGTTTTGATCAAGCCGTTGATGATCGGAGGCATTGTTCTTTTTGGGTTGATACCGGCAGGACTCACATCGATTTTTGCTTTTGTTATTACTAAGCAATTTGTATGGGCACTCTTGACGCTTTCTGTAGGAATGTCATTTATTGCACTTATTCTGATTCATGTCACCCTAGATATCTTAAAGCGTCTGGAATTCAAGGAACTCTAATTCACAGAATTTTATTTTGTTTTAACGGCTCGGTTTCCGCTTAAGGCAGAAATTTCCTGTAATTTTGTCCTTTCAAAAGTGACTTACTATGATTTATAATTCAATAATCGACACCATCGGAAATACGCCGTTGATCCGTCTCAATAAACTCGCAAAAGACATTCAAGGCGAAGTCTTGGTGAAAGTGGAATACTTCAACCCAGGCAATTCCATGAAAGATCGAATGGCGATCAAAATGGTGGAGGATGCTGAAAAAGCTGGATTGCTTAAGCCAGGAGGTACTATCATCGAGGGTACTAGTGGCAATACGGGTATGGGCTTGGCACTTGCAGCAATTACCAAAGGCTATAAGTGTATTTTCACCATGTCCGATAAGCAGTCCAAAGAGAAAATCGATATTCTCAAAGCAGTGGGAGCGGAAGTGATCGTTTGCCCGACAAACGTGTCTCCCGAGGATCCAAGGTCTTATTATTCCGTAGCACGGAAGCTGAATGCAGATATTCCCAATTCTTTTTACCCAAATCAGTACGATAATCTATCCAATACGGCGGCTCACTACGAGACCACCGGACCTGAGATATGGAATGATACAGATGGTAAAATCACGCACTATGCTGCTGGTGTAGGTACAGGTGGATCGATGTGTGGTACTGCCAAATATTTGAAAGAGCAGAATCCAAATGTCGTTACGGTGGGAATAGATACGTATGGATCTGTTTTCAAAAAGTACAAAGAGACTGGGATTTTTGATGAAAAGGAAGTTTATCCCTACCTGACCGAAGGAATCGGCGAAGATATTCTTCCGAAGAATGTAAACTTTGACCTGATTGATCATTTCGTTAAAGTCACTGATAAGGATGCGGCTGTGATGACACGTAGACTGGCAAAGGAGGAAGGCTTATTTATAGGCTGGTCTTGTGGATCGGCAGTGCATGGCGCTTTGGAATGGGCGAAAGAACACTTGAAAGCGGGCGATCAGATGGTAATTATCCTGCCTGATCATGGCACGCGCTATTTGGGAAAAGTCTACAATGACGATTGGATGCGAAATCATGGATTTTTGGAAGATAAAACGTTCTCTACCGCCCGAGATATTATTTCGCAGCGAAATGGTAGCTATTCCATCGTATCGGTGCTTCAGACAGACACGGTGCGAACTGCCATCGGCCTGATGAATAAAACGAGTGTGTCACAGATACCTGTGATGGAGAATGGTGAGGTAGTTGGCTGCCTGACGGACAACAAACTGCTGGCTCGAATTGTAGATAATCCTTCGTTGAAAGACGCTCACGTATCAGATGTAATGGAAGATTCGATGAGGTTCGTGGCCTTGGATAGCACACTGGATGTGCTCTCTTCTATGGTAGAGAAGCAAAAAGCAGTTTTGGTGCGCGATACACAGAATCAGATCCATATTATCACTAAGCACGATATCCTCGAAGCGTTTACGAAGTAAAAATCCCATGGATCGGAATAAACTAGAACAGATTATAGCTGGAGGAGTGGATTTTCAGATTCAGGAAATATTGGAAAAAGCCTGGGTATTGTTCAAAGCCCGGGCGCTTTTTCATGTGGGATTTATGATTTTGATCGGAAGCATTCAGGTTGTTTTTGTGCAGTACTTCGAGGAGTTTATTTCGATCTACACTATACTGCTGGCTCCGGCCTTGGTTGCCGGATTTTACTTGGTGGGGAATCGGATCAATCGAGGTGATTATGTGGATTTCCAAAATTACTTCGACGGATTTAAGTATTGGTTGATCGTGATTACCATCAATTTGGTAAGCGGTATCTTGACAGTCTTGGGCATTATCGCGCTCATTATTCCTGGGATTTACTTGGCTGTAGGATACCTTTTTGCCATCCTGTTTGGGATTTTTGGAGGATTTGATTTTTGGACGTCTATGGAGTACAGCAGGCGAATTGTCCATACGAATTGGTGGAAATTTTTCGGATTTGTTTTGGTGTTGTTACTTTTGAATATTGCGGGATTGCTAGCCTTGCTGATCGGTATTTTGGTGACGGTTCCGGTGAGTTATCTTTCGGTCTATGTGCTTTTTGAAGATCTGACTAGCGATGCGGTGGCCGAAGTTGAGGAATCTGCTTAGGTTTATTCCTGAGTAAACATCACCGATTTAAGTCCAACTCTTGTGTCCCTATTAATTTTTTAGCCCGATTGATTATTAATTCACTCAGATTAATGTGTCATTTTTTAAGTTAAATCAGTTATTATTTTCATAAAAATAATTAGTTTCAGCTGGTCTAAACTGCTGACTACTATACTTAAAGACCTTTCTAAAATTGGATTTTTCT
>Ga0136587_1000139_pt1 | contig 19224 bp, 19 predicted proteins | sample AntRauMFilla1563_FD_101386 | JGI IMG/M metagenome (GOLD analysis project Ga0136587, IMG submission 101386) | Saline lake microbial communities from Rauer Islands, Antarctica - Metagenome Filla 1 #563 | ecosystem: Environmental > Aquatic > Non-marine Saline and Alkaline > Saline | place... | reverse complement strand
TCAAAGACAAAGACCTCAGCAACAGCACCAAAGCCGGCACGCTACTAGCGATGGACGAGGTGCTAGACATTGGCCTATCTGACCACCCTGCTGAAGGCGCCAGGTCACTAGGCGTGATCGCCAAGGCTGACATTCCAGACGAGGTGCAAGACCTGATCGAGCTGCGAGAAACCGCCAGGCTAGCCCGCGATTACGCCATGGCTGACCAGTACCGCGAGAAGCTGACCGCCAAAGGCTACAGTATAGAGGATTCCGAACACGGCCCAAAGGTGACGAAGAATTAAAAGTCACCTATCCCCGTCCTCCCCACTTTCCACAACACGTCGTCAAACTAGCAAATCGGTAATCGTGGTAAACTAGCAGCTACATGTCGACCAACACTACTAAATCACTGCGGACTCCGCCGCAAAACGTCGATGCCGAGCGGGCGCTGCTCGGAGCGATCTTGCTGAAGCCCGATGTGATGCACGATATTTCGGTGCTGGTATACCCAGAGAGTTTCTACGCCGATAAGCACCGCGCGATCTTTAGTGCGATCTCACAGACGTTCTCCAAGGGTAACCCGATCGATACAGTATCGATCGCCACCAAGCTCAAGGACATGAACCAGCTGGATCGCATCGGCGGCGCAGCGTATATCACCGAGCTGATCGAAACTGTACCGGCCGCAGGCAACGCCGCCTACTACGCCGACCAAGTGCAGGCTAAATCATCGCTACGCGGGCTGATCCACGCCGCTGACGACATCGCCGAGATCGGCTACAGCGACCCCGAGTCAGTCGACGAAGCGCTCGACCAAGCCGAGAAGAAAATCTTTATGGCGACTCAAGCGCCGTCATCACAAAAGTTCCGCCCGATTGGCACCGCCCTAGCCGAGGCCTGGGAGCGGTTTGAGTACCTGACCGAAAACCCGCAAGAAAAGCGCGGGATTCCCTCGGGCTTTCACTCGCTCGATAACGTCTTGGCTGGATTCCAAAAGTCTGACCTCATCATTCTCGCGGCTCGGCCGGCGATGGGAAAGACTGCCTTTGCGCTCGACCTGGCGCGCAATGCGGCGCTGGTTGGCGGTGCATCAGTCGGGTTCTTTTCACTCGAAATGAGTGACCAGCAGCTGGTTGATCGTATGCTCGCCGCCGAGTCGGGCGTCGACAGTTGGAAGCTGCGCACTGGAAAGCTCAGCAACGACGAGGAATACGAAAAGCTGCAAGCCGCCATGGCCAAGCTCAGCAAAGCCCCGATCCACATCATCGACCAGGCCGATATGAATATTGTGAAAATGAAGTCAGCGGCGCGGCGCCTCAAAAACGAATACGGCCTCGATATGCTGATCGTCGACTATCTGCAGCTGATGTCCCCTACTCTAAGCAAGGGTAGCGACAACATGGTGCAACAAATCACCGAGATCTCGCGCTCGCTCAAGATCCTCGCCAAAGAGCTCGATATCCCCGTGATCGCGCTGTCGCAGTTGTCGCGTGCGGTTGAGCAGCGTGGTGGCAAGCCGCGCTTATCCGACCTGCGTGATTCAGGGTCAATCGAGCAAGATGCCGACGTGGTGATGTTTATCCACCGCGAAGATAAAATGAACCCCGGCAAAGAAGCTGAGCGCCCCAACATAGCCGAGATCATGGTAGAAAAGCACCGTAACGGCGCCACCGGCTACGCCGAGCTGTACTTCGACGGCGCGCACGTGCGATTCCTCAACCTTGACACCCACCACGCAGCCGCGGCTGGCACTGGTGATGATTTTTAATACCTTATGAATCAACTCGATCAACTCATTGCACATTTTGAAAAGTTCCCCGGCGTGGGTGGGCGGCAGGCCAAGCGGTTTGCGTTCCATGTGCTGCGGCTACCGACCGAAGACGCTAGCAAGCTAGGTAGCCTGATCGAGCACGCTCGCACCACCGTGATCGAGTGCGCCAGCTGTCACCGCTACTTTTCCAAGCGGCAGGCCGAAGATACGTGCAGTATCTGCACCGCCCCCAATCGCAACCGCGAGCGACTGATGGTGGTCGAGCGCGACAGCGATGTGCAAGCAATCGAACGAGCTGGTGTGTACGACGGCCTCTATTTTGTGCTGGGTGGTACTGTGCCGCTACTATCTGCCCCCGAGCACAGCCAGCTGCGCAGTGGCGCGCTCAAGGTCACCGTAGCCAGTCGACTGCCCGAGGGCCTGAGCGAAGTGATCCTCGGGTTCTCAGTCAACCCCGACGGAGAAAACACCGCGCGGTTTGTGGCGTCGTTTCTATCAGAGTCAGTCGAGCAAGGCCTCAAGCTGTCATATCTCGGCCGCGGCCTATCAACCGGCAGCGAGCTAGAATACGCCGACAGCGAAACAATCAAGAATGCCTGGCAGAATCGAGCTTGACTTTAAATAATAAAGTTGTAATATGTGTGCAATCTTAATGAATGGAGAGTACAAATGTCCGATACGAAATTCGACTACACTTATGACGAGGTCCGTGGTGCAATGAAATGGATTTTTTTGACACAACAGGTTCCTGATGCTACAGCAAATATGATGCTCGAAACAGTCACTGATGAACATATCAAGAAGTTTGAAACATCGAGTCCAGATTACCGTGATGAAACCCAGTTTTTGGTTACACAGTATCGCGAAGCAAAACGTCGTGGTCACGTAGAATAATCAAACAGCTCGCTTGGACTTAGCTTAAGCAAAACAAAACGCCCTACTCTTTCGAGCGGGGCGTTTCTTCTTTGTCTGCGATTCAATTAGATCTTATCGATCTGGACTTGAGCGTAGTGCTGTCGGTGCCCTAGGCGTCGGTCTCGGTTTGACTTGGCTTTGTAGCGGATGATGGTTAGCTTCTTGCCTTTCTTTTCTCCTAGGTAGGTGGCTTGCACCTTGCCTACGTGTGGTGTGCCGATCTTGCTAGTCTTGCCGTCGTCGGTCATAAGCGCGTCGAATTCGATCTTTTCGCCTTCTGCGTGGTCGCCAAGTAGCTCAACCAGCATAGTGTCGCCTTCTCGGACAATGTATTGCTTACCGCCAGTCGCGATAACTGCAAATGGAGTAGTATTGATAGTTTCTGAAGTAATCATAGTGGTGGCAATTATACAGAAATGTTTGCATTTTGCAATAGTTGAGACTGGTTATTCGTCATTTTTCAACGGGCGGTCGATCGCCAGCACATCTAACCCTACCCCCGCCACACCTGTAATCTTGGTCACGTCTTTGTCGATCTTGCTGAGCTCTTTGTAGCCAGCGTTGTAATGATTAACTGTGGTCGCTAGTGTGTTACCTAATTTCTGGTAATAATCCTCGTATTTTGCCATATGCCCACTAAGCTTCTCGACATTTTTGATGATGTCTTGAGCTTTTTCTTCGATCTCCATGGCTTTCAGCCCTTGCAGCACAGTTTGTAAATATGCGAGGAATGACGTGGGTGATACGATAATCACCTTGTACTTCCCGGCTGCCCGCTGGATCAAGTTCTCTTCGCTCGCGCCGACTTTGTTGGACAACAAGTCATAATAAATCCCCTCGTGCGGGATAAACATAAAGGCAAAATCGGTCGTCTTCTCACTCGGGCGGATGTATTTGGCGGTTTCACTGATGCGCAGCTTGAGGTCACTCACAAACGCTTTTTCGTATTTAATTTTTTCTTCGCCGTCGGCTGCACTGGCGAAGCGGTTGTAATTCTCGAGGCTGAACTTACTATCAACCGGGATTACCTTGCCTTTAACGTACACCGCAGCGTCGACGATTTCTCCATCATTAAATGCATGTTGCATTTTGAAACTATCCGGTGGAAGGACGTTTTGCAAGACTGTCTCGAGGTAATACTCACCGAGGATCCCGCGCTGCTTGGGGTTCTTGAGGATATCTTGCAGCTCGCGTAGCTGATCAGCCACCTGAAATACCTGCTTGCTACTCTCCCCTACGGCGGTGGTTTTCTCGACCACATTACGCAGCTGCTCGTTCATTTCTTTGTTAATGTTTTCCATCATTTCGCGCGATTCACGAAATTGCGCCCGGCTGCCCTCCTGCATATTTTTGTTTGTGTCGGCCAAGCGACGATCGACAGTCCGACCCAGCTCCTCGATACGCTTCATCAAGAGCACGTTGCTTTGCAACTCGCCGCTATTATTTTGCTTGTTATCAACAAATTGCCACAGCACGTACACAATCTGCACCACCGCCATAAGTCCCACAATCACCAAAATAGTCAGTTCCATATATGCGCTACTATAACATTTCTGCTAGAATACCAGCATATGACAACCCACGAATCCATCCGCGCCGAACTCAAAGAAGCGATGAAAGCCAAAGAAGCGGTGCGACTGCGCGTCGTGCGACAGCTACTAACCATGTTTATGAATGAGCTGGTGGCGACTGGCCGCACTCCGCAAGACATGCTCACGGGCGACGAAGTCATGGCCGTGATCAAGCGCGCCGCCAAACAACGCAAAGAATCCATCACCCAGTATGAAGCCGCCGGCCGAGACGAGCTGGCTGCGCCAGAGAAAGAAGAGTTGGTAGTACTTGAAACCTACTTACCCACCATGATGTCTATTGAGGAGATAACTCCAGCAGTACTGGCTAAAAAAGCCGAGCTTGGGATTGATGACAAAAGCAAGATGGGAGTACTAGTCGGAGCAGTTATGAAGGAATTAGCTGGACAAGCGGATGGAAGTGATGTTAAATTAGCGGTAGAAGCCACCTTTTAGTTAGAGGAGTAACATATCGTGGGAATGCCAAGTGCAGTAAGACGTTTGCGTGATAAAGATTACGCTCGCTACAAGCAAGCTTGTCGTACTGGAGGTAAAAATGCCGCCAGAGCCACGGCCAAAGCAGTAACGAAAGAAGAAGAGCTCTGGAAAGAATCCACCCCTGGTCGTGAAGCAACCAAAGCTTGGCTGGCAAAGCGACAATGATTAAAGGCCCCACTCTCGGGGCCTTTTTTATTGTAGGTCTTTTAGTTCGTAGGCGTCTGCTAGATCGTACTTCCCTACCTTGGTCCTACGTAAATTCTGCAATGTCGCTGGGTAGCCCATGCGGCGACCTAGCTCTTCGGCTAGTGATCTGATGTACGTGCCTGATGCCACTTTGAATCTGATGGTCGCTACAGCTCGATCGTCGCCAACAGTTATGTCAAGCAGCTGTACTTGATGAATTGTCATATCTCTCATCGGTATATTTAAAATAGTATCGCCTGCTAGCTCTGCCTTGCGGGCTTGCTTGTACATTGGTACGCCATCCACTTTGATCGCACTGTAGGCCGACACTGGCAGTCTGTGCGTGCCACTAAAATTATGCAAAATAGTCGCCAGTTGGCTACGGATCACCTCAGCAGATTTAGTCACCGCGTATTCATCTATAATATCGCCCTCTAGGTCACCAGTACTGCGAGTCTCGCCGAGGCGCACCTCGGCGATATACTCTTTGTCGAGCTTGATCAGCTCGCCCAACTTTTTGGTGCCTTGGTCGACCCCGATCAGCATCAGTCCCGTTGCGAGTGGATCGAGCGTGCCGGCGTGACCGAGTTTTGGCGCCTTCGCACCGTTATGAGTCGTGGTATAAATACGCCGCAAGTGTCTAATAATGTCAAAAGAACTAAGCTTGTATGGTTTATCAATCAGTAATAATTCTGGCCAGTCTTGCATCTTAAATAAATTCAACTAGCTTGATGAGGAAGAATACAAAGAACAAAAGCATCATCACTCCTTCCCACTTCTGGATCTGACGTGCCAACCCAGACACAAACAAAATCAGTGAAGCGGCAACCAGCACCATTAATCCGAGCTCCATCACGACCGGATCGGCCATCAGTGGCGTCATTGAGCCAAATGAAGGCGCAAGTAGCCCAGGCAGCCCGACCACGAGCAGCACATTAAATGCATTCGAGCCAAATATATTTCCGATGGCTAGGTCTGTTTCGTTGTTGCGGATAGCTTGAATTGAGACAAATAATTCTGGGAGCGACGTACCAATCGCAATCGCGGCAATCGAAACTAGCCCAATTGGCACGGCCAAACCAGTCGCAATATTGACCGCCATCTCGACTGTGTAGTTGGCACCAACCAGTACCGCCGCCAGACCAAGTACCATAAATACAATGGATTTAATCTGCACACCCATGCGGTCTTTAGCATCAATCTCTTCTTCAGGATTGCCTGATGGCGAAAGCAGATACCAAATATACGCAATCAGAGTAGCTACCAAAAGTAGCGCTTCCATGCGGTCGATCACTCCATCGTACACACTAGCAACAAAGTGCACCGTTGCAATAAAAAAGATCGGTAGCTCGGTCTGCAGCAAGTTTTTATTGATCAAAATCGGCCCACCAAAAGCAGCAAGCACTCCGACGATCAATAGAATATTAGTAATGTTTGAACCCACGGCGTTGGCTATCACGATTTCGTTCGTGCCATTGAACACCGCTGCCAGTGACGATGCGAGCTCCGGCACTGACGTACCCAAACCTACAATCAACACCCCGATCGCAAAGCCACTCATACCAAACGCTGCACCAATTTGTTTGGCACCAGCTACAAATAAGTCTGCGCCGCGCACTAGCACAAATAGTGCTGCTCCTAAAATTCCTATCCACTGAGCCAAAAGCGTAAGTTCCATATGCTGGCTAGTATACAGTATTACCTTCTAGCATCACAAACTATTAGACTACAGCGTATCTAAGAAATCGCTGTAGCCCGCAGCTACCATATCGGTCTCGGGTACAAACCGTAAGGCGGCACCATTCATACAGTAGCGCAGCCCGCCACGATCGGCTGGCCCGTCATTGAACACATGCCCGAGGTGGTTGTCGGCAATGGCAGAGCGGGTCTCGGTGCGCACACTGAACAGTCGTCTGTCTACGTGAGCTGTCACAGCACTGGCATTAATCGGCGCCACAAATGATGGCCAACCAGTACCTGAATCAAACTTATCGCGAGAAGAAAATAACGGCTCGCCCGATAGTACATCAACGTAGATTCCTCGCTCCCAATTACTATCAAGCGGGCTGGTACCAGCGCGCTCGGTGCCGTCTTTTTGGGTTACCCTAAAGGCAGTGGGATCCATAGTGGCTTCTAGTGTAGCTAGGTCAGGCTTGGTGTAGCTTGTCCAAGGGTAGGCTGTAGTGTTGTCTTGATTGTTCATGATATTTTCCGTTATTGGTTGATTAGTGTTTATCTCTGCTCTCCAAGGCAGATATGGACTGGTATCACTTCCCCAGTGCCGCGCGATAAAATCAGTGCGCCCGGAGCCATCGCGATAGAACTGATACTTGAGCCTGGTGAGTGTGCCTTTGTAATAATTTTGGTGGTAGTCTTCGGCAGGCCAAAATTGTGGCCGCGATTCGACGTCAATCGCCAAAGGATCAGCATATGGACCAAACTCATCGACTTCGACAAGTAAATTTTCAATTACTTGCTTTTGCTCTGGCGAATCATAAAAGAAAGCCGCTGAATAACCATCACCACGATCACCAAAGGTGCCGTCGTCGTCGGTTGGGTCGGTCGTCTTCATTGTCACGATCAAAATATCCTCGTAGGAAATCTGATCAGCATCATAGGTGACTTCGACCACTTCACGGTGGCCGCCTGCACTGTAATCTTGGTAGGTTGGGTTTTGGGTCGTGCCGCCGGCATAGCCTGATACGACATCAAGTACACCTGGTGTTTTCTCAAGGTCGGCCTCCACGCACCAGAAGCAGCCACCTGCGACCAAGGCAGTTTGTATATCAGCGTTGGCAAACTGGGGCGAGGTTGGATCAAATACATGCGTATTGCTTTCGAGTACAGTCGGGACTTCGTTTGGTACTACTGAATCACCAACACTAAATCCAAATACGCTACCCAAAAAAAGTAAGATACCACTTATGAAGTCCATAGAAATTTTGAGTTAAGTAACATACCTGTTACTACTCACAAGAGCACTAGATATTTCACATTAGTTGCACTAAAAATAATTACGAACGTTTCTGCAACCAGAGTCTCCACTGGTCATATTACTAATAGGGACTTTATAGGAGAATAAACCTTTTGTTACTATATGTTGCACACGAAGACCTAGTAATGATTGCGCTAGAAACTCATTCATGACTACTGTGTCAGATGGAGTTATACATTGAGCAGCGACACTAGTAGGAAACAGCGTTCTGACGACTCGGTTTTCCTGAATCACAAACTCTGATCTGTTAGTGAGCAAAAAATTAAATAACTTTTCGTCAACATCTGGAATTGATTCAGCAAACGGCACGTCGCGTAATTGATCAATCAGAAAATCGATCATTTCTTCTTTAGTTAGATTAGAACTCAGACTGTCAATTTTTGGTTTTATACGATCATCATCGCGACTTATTGGCTCAGTGTCATCAAGCAGGAAAAATTCCATTTTTCCGTTGTATCTTGCGTTAGTAGCAGGAACTCCCATCTCGTCTCTCCCTAATCGTTCCTCAATTGCATCCACACTTATTACTAAAGACTGATTCTGATCATCAGTCATTTCAATAGAGGCTCCATTACGTCTGATCTGTACAGTCACACCAGTGACTACTGAATTCACACCAAACTGCCCATACAATTCTTCAGCTTCTCTACTGTTAGAAGCGATGGGTTTGCTACGTATTGGGTTCCGTGTAGAAACAAACGTTGCCCCCATAAGTTGATACGCTTTGACACTGTATTCCTCTGATAGTTCTGTTACAACTCGCTCTTTAGCAGATTTAATATTTTTTAGAAACGAAACGTTTGGAGACTTGGTCAGCTCTTTAGTTTGAGTGTCGATTGTGAATACGTCCGGCTGACTAGTGTTTTTGTACACACTCACCTTAGCCAAAAAAGTATCCCCGTCAAGCTGTATTACAACTCTATGAATATCTGTGTCGTCGAGTGGCAACTGGCCAGATTCATCAGACGTAACTATCGCACCTGATTCGACTTTAGAGACCGCTCCAAGTCCAATGATAGCCTGACCAAGCTCAGCTAATTGTGTATATAATTTCAACTTATCAGCGGGAGCTATATCAGTTGATGAACCGACTGCAGCAGCAATTGATCCTAATGACAGTGTGAGACTAGTGAGTGCTCGATCGGTAGCATTGTCTGTTGTTGTAGCTTGCACCATAGTTGTTGGTACACACAGAACTACAAGCACAAGACAATAACCTAAGGATAAAGAAAACCTTAAAATAGACTTACGAGGCATAAAAAAGTTTGACATATACCTAGTTTATCACGGCTGTAGCAAAATCTTCTCTGCCGCGCGCAGCTCTTGTATACAAGCTTTATAGTCGGGCACTTGCTGTGCCACTAGCGCCCAGAATTGTGGCGCGTGGTTCATTTCCTGCAAATGGCACAACTCGTGCACGATCAAATAATCTTGCAGCTTTGGCTCTAGAAGTAGAATGCGGTAGTTAAAGTTGAGGTTCTTTTTGCTACTGCAACTCCCCCAGCGCGAGCGCGTATTGCGAATCGCCACGCGGTTGTAGGTCAAATTATAAAATTGGTTGTAGTGCTCAAGCTTAGCATGCACCAGTGCGCGGGCGGCTTCTTTGTGCTCTGCATAGTGTTTCTTGGTAGCCAAGGACCACGCGCGCGGACGGCGGCTACGCCGCCGTCCTACCCTCAATCGCATCCCAACGCCAAACATACCTACACTAAAACGGCTGCACATCACCACTTCCTTCCTGCACCACCTGCCACTGCATTCGTGCTAGTCGCACCAGATTATAATCATAGACTTCATCACACGCCTCATAAATCGGCTTGAGCTTCTCGTCACCGTGCTCATCGAGCGCAGCAAATAATTCTGCTTGGGCATCGGCCCAATTGGCTGGCTCGAGGTATTTGATCTGCTCCATGGTCACTGCGCCGTCGGTCACGAGCTTCTCTACGTGGCTCCACACGGTCTGCTCAGACATGTCGCGCTTAGCGGCCATTTCTTTGATGTTGTTTTCGGTCAGGATCAATTCTTTGGTCTGAGTGTAGGTGTCGACTTTCTGCTTGAGCTTTTGCACTTGTTTGGCTTGCGCGACCTCGCCTTCACTGGGCAGCTTGCCGCCGTGGGCGATCACAAATCGCTCGTGCATCTCCTCGGCTTCGCCTGGCTCCATCGCCTCAAACGCCTCGTCGGCTTCATCAGCCAAGGCGTGGAATCGCACATCGGCCGCCACTACCAGTGGATCGACTTGCAAAGCATTGGGGCTCATCCCCAGCACCTTCAGTCCCTCAAGCGATCGCACCCGCGATAGCGCCACGTACCCTTGCCCATAGACAAATGCCTTACTCAAGTCGATCTCGGCGGCATCAAGCGACATTCCTTGTGATTTGTGCACAGTAATAGCCCACGCTAGGCGCAGTGGATACTGGGTGATCTGCGCCAGCACTTTACCATCTTCGGCAATCTCCCAGCTGGTACTGGCCATGGTAATAATCTTGCCGTCGGTAGTCTCGATCACGGGTGCACCTGAGGCATCAAACTCGATCACGCGCGCGAGTGTGCCGTTTACATATCCCACCTCAAAGTTGTTTTTGGTGCACATCACCATGGCGTCTTCCTTGAGCTCCAGCATCTGCGGACTGAGGCAGTTTTTCATCAGGCCTTCGATCAAAGGCTTGCCACCCTTGCCTTCCATCGCAAATTTGCGGATCGGCCCTGGTAGCTCGGTCAGCTTTTGGTTGTTGACGGCGTCGACATCGGCATTGTGCGTATACAATCTGGTCGGCTCGATGTCGGGGTAGCCGATCTCGGTTTGCTCGGACAGAAGCGTGTAGTGGTCTTCTTCAATCTGGTTTTTACGGATCGATCCCAGTAGCCCCAAGAATATCTCATCAGCCTGGCGGTGCTGCTCGGATAGGTAGCAAATCAAAGGCTTGAGCGCCAGCCACGCCTCGCTCATAAAGGCATACGTCATAATGTCGCCCTGGCGCGTGACCGGTGGCAGCTGGAAAAAGTCCCCAATACACACCACCTGAATCCCCCCAAACGGCTCTTCACTGACACGGATGGTGCGCAGTATTTTGTTCACCGAGTTCAGCACCTTACCATCAAGCATCGAGATCTCGTCGATCACCAGCACTTGGGTCGCCTTGACCCGCTTGACCACCTTTTCCTTGCCTGCAATCGCGTCGAGGTCTTGTGGGCTGAGGTAATCCTTGATCCCCACCCCGCTCCACGAGTGAATCGTCATCCCACCGATGTGCGTGGCCGCGATGCCAGTGCTGGCGGTCACCGCCACATTCATACCAGCGGCTTCCAGCCAATTGATGTACTGATTAATCACATACGTCTTCCCCGCTCCAGGCTCCCCAGTAAGAAAAACATTAGCCCCAGTTTTCAGAATATCCAGAGCACGATCTTGGGTCATATGTTTGGTATTCTAGCATGGATGTGGAATGTTGACTTTTTAGTATTTTAAAGTTTTGTATTTGCTAACACTTCATTGTCTTGAGTAGTACTTAAAGTTTGAAAAATATGTTCGGTTATGTGCGGCGCAAAAGGATGGAGTAAAATTAAATATTTTTTGAATAGTTGCAAAAAAGCTACCGCTGAGGAATGGCTCCCAGTCTGAACAACATTGTTAATCAGACCTTCCAAATCCACCAAAAAATTTTCTACTTCTAATTGTGCTTTCTGGAAATTATATTTTTCTACATTCTTTGCGACCGACCGACTGGTAAACTGGAATTTTTTAGCGACTGCAAAATCTTGGTCATCAAGTCTAGTTCCGTCCTCATGGGAAACATTAGAACCAGTGATCAAATTATATGCTTGTGAAATTCTAAACAGGTCTTTCATAAACTCTGTAGCAGTATCTAAGTGAGAATTAGTAAAAGCAAAATCATTAGGTGAGTCCAGTCTAGCTACCAGAGCGAATCTGGTTACATCTGCGCCATACTGTTTTATATACTCATTAAGCGTCACGGAATTTCCTAGACTTTTTGACATTTTCTGACCATCAGCACCGTTGATTAAGGGATGAAAGTGTACTCTTTTAAACGGTAGCTTGCCTGTCAAATACACACCCAACAATACTTTACGGGCAATAAATAATCTGAGCAGATCATGACCTAAAATAATATTTTCACTCGGGTAGTAATCCTCAAAATTAGCTGACACTAGTTGCTTATAAACATATACTCCCCAGACTGTTGAACTAAACCAAGTATCAAGCGTGTCAGTTTCGGACAGGTATCGCTTTCCTATCTCAGGCTCTAGCGTCCAAGTGCATTCTTCCGATGCATACACTCGCTGCAATCCAGACTGAATTTCTTCTAGTGTATACCCGTCTTTTAAGAAGCTTTTTAAATTACCATGTTGTCGCAACCCAGTTTTATCAAAAAACCATACAAGAAACTCAGATGAATCAGTCACTTCATAATGTACTGGCAATTTTATTCCCCAAACATTTTGTCTAGAGATTGGCCAATTAGGCATTTTTTTGAGCCAATCTGCCACACCCTTTTTCCTCCAGTTTGTGTAAATTACAGGGTCTTCTTTTTCAAAAGCCTCTATTGCATTTTTACGTAAAGGAATTTGTTCATTATCTATATTTAAAAACCAAGCAAGTTTGATTAAACTGATAGCTTCATGGTTCTTTTTACAGGTTCGCTGCTCAGTCTCACAACTATTTTGCGATACGATGGCGTTGTTACTTGATAGTTCTTGAACTGCCTCAATTCTAGCTTCAGCTAGAGTTTTACCAAGGTACATGTACTCAAACTTACCTTCCCAATCAAGCTGATTTACAACGGGGATATCATTACGCACAGCATATTCGTAATCGTATCTCTCAAAGGCTGGATAAAATGCTGTTATGTGTGTATTTTCCTGATGCCAATTAAGTGTTCTGATGCTTGAAATCACAGTCACACTAGCACCAGTGATAGGATTTACTACTTCAGCTCCAATCAGTTCTGCGAAGCGTTTATCATGTGGATGAACCAGGATGTAATCCATCGAGTACAGCATTTCTGGTTGCGTAGTGGTGATTTCAATATATTCACTACTTTCTGGATAACAAAATTTTATTATGTATTCTTTACCTGCAGTTGCTGTCTTTTTAATCTCAATATCTGCCAAAACCGTTGCACACTCTGGACAGTAATTCATCATGTAATTACTGCGCTCAACTACACCGTCTTTTGTCATGTTGGCGAACATTTCCTGTACGAACTCAACACAACTATCGTCCATCGTGTACAGCATCTGCGATAGATCCATACTCGCGCCAAGACTTTTGATCTGGGTGGTGATTTCTTTTTTATGTAGCTCTACAAACTGACTAATTTCAGTAAAGAGTTCAGCTGAATTATACTCTTCGCGAGTTTTCATAATTCCATTTTTTTCCTGCTCTCGCTCGTAGGTTACTTGAGTTTCATAGCCTCCGTGATCCAAGCCAGGCACCCAGAGCACATTTCGATTATTTACGCGATGATAACGAGCCAAAATATCTTGCAGAGCAATCATAAGTGAGTTACCAATATGCATCGGGCCGCTCGTGTTTGGCGGCATCATAAACATTGCAAAAGGTTTTTTAGAACTAGCTGAATCAAATTTAAAAGCTTGAACTTGATTCCAGAGATCCTGACTTTCTTTCTCAATCTTTACAAAATCATAGTCACTATTCATAGCAAAAGTATACCATCTACTAACTTAAGTATTAATCCAGTTTCAAACAAAATACTTGACAATTTAAGATAATAGTGTATTCTATTACACAGACGATCAATAACAAATCAACCACTGACATTTGAGGAGAATTCCATGTCATATACAGAAGTCACCCGCACCTCCAGCAACCACGATGCGCCTGAAGCACCAAAAGCCACGACAGCAGATCGTGAGATCCTGATCGGCGGACCCGGTGTCACCGACGGCCCTGTGATCAGGTTCAAGTTGCCCAAGGGCAACATCAAACCGATGGACGGCGCTGACCACGGTCAATTTTTTGGCAAGCCCATTGGGCCTGGTCGTAGCCTTTACCACCACTGCTTCATCAAAGGTGCAACGGTTGGCCAAAGCGTTGTCGCTGCTCTTGAGATCTGGGATCGGATTATGACTGACGGTACACGGCATGCACAAATCGACCTGACCGACCCAGACGGCCGCGCGCCAACGCATGAACTGAAGTGCTACTTCGATCCCAAACAGGCGCCGACGGAATGTCCTGAAGGCGCAGAATGGTTTGATCTTCACAATGGTGGAGGCAAGCTCGTCTTGACTCCCATCGTTCAGAAGTAAGTTCACTTGTACATTCTCTACCCCGCCCCATGCATTCTTGTATGGGGCGGTTCTACGTCTAGTGGCTGTGGAAATGATTTTTATATTTCTGTCTGAGCAAGCTATAATCAATCCAATGCCAACTCGTTCTTCTATCGCGGTCAAAGCTGCCACTACTACTCGCAAAACATCTGCTCGCACTGCGGCGGCGCGGATTACTATCAATAAAAAAGCTCCGCGCAAGGTGACTGCCAAAAAGGCGGTTGTAAAGCCGAAGAAAAAAGCGGTGGTTAAGAAAGCTGCTGTAGCTGCCAAAGCTGTACGGGTGAAAAAGCCCCGGGCGGTTAAAGTAGCCAAGAAGACTACGGCTAAAAAAGTTGTAACTAGTACAAAGATTAAAGCTTCCAAGACCAGCGGCGCGATCGCTACCTCTGGTAAAAGTCACCCGCTGGGGCACTTGCTGATCGCCAAACTGTTTCGCGAAGCTGGGTTCCGCGGTGGGATCTCGGCCAAAGATGCGTTACTCGATACCTACAGCACCGACGAAAGTATCTTTAGTGTGCGACCACAGCTGATATTGCAGCCCAAGAATCGCCGCGACGTAGAGCTGGCCGCCAAGGTCGTGAGTGACAATATCGAACAGTTCCCTTCACTCTCGCTCACACCGCGCGCGGCTGGTACTGGCCTGGGCGGAGGATCGCTCACCGACTCGATCGTGATCGACATGTGCGCGCACATGCGCAAGATCGGCGACACCACAGCCAAGCAAGGCGTGACCACAATCGTGACCGAGCCAGGTGCGATGTGGCGTGACCTTGAGAAAAAGCTCAAGAAGGAAGGCGTGTACATTCCTTCTTTCCCGGCGTCTAAAGACATCTGCAGTATTGGCGGGGCCGTGGGCAACAACGCCGCTGGGCCAGACTCACTGCGCTATGGTCACTGTGCCGACTGGGTAGCATCTATGGAAGTGGTCTTGCACGATGGGCACACGTACACAATCAAGCCGCTTACCTTCCGTGAATTCAAACTCTTGATCAAGCAAGACCATGAACACGCTCGTATCGCCAGAGACATTTTCGACCTAATCTCCAAAAACGAAAGAGAAATCAGCAAGGGCAAGCCTCGTACTGCCAAAAATTCAGCCGGCTACCCACTGTGGAGCGTCGTGCCCGAAGGTATCGCTAAGTTCAAAAAAGGGACGGGGACATTTGATCTCACTCGCCTGATCGCTGGCAGCCAAGGCACAATCGGAATCATCACCAGCCTCACTATCAAAGCGATCCCGATCCCGCAGCACACCGCACTGATTGCGATTCCGATCTTTGACCTCGATGATTCTGCTAGCGCGATCCTCAAGGCACTCAAGCACAACCCGATCAACGTCGAGGTATTCGACTCCCTTTCATTTGACCTAGCCCTCAAGAATCCGTCATTCTTCAAAAATCGCCTATCGAGCACGGCGTACTACCGCACCATGTTGTCGATGTACACCACGTACCACGTACGATTTAGGCGAAAGCTGCCAGAATTTATTGTGCTAGTGACCCTCGACAAAGACACCGTGGCCGAGGTTGGCGAGCAAGCTATCATCGAATCGATCGCCAGCCCAACCGTCAAGCCACGACTGGTCAAAAACGCCACCGAGCGAGAAATGCTATGGCAAATCAGGCGCGCCAGCTACACCCTATCGAAGTTCCAAGATCCCAACAAGCGCCCAGCCGCCTTCCTCGAAGATATGACCGTCCCACCCGAGAACCTCTCAAAATTCTTCAAGGAGATCAAGCAGTTGCTCAAGGACTTTGGCGTGACTGCAGCTGTGCACGGTCACGGCGGCAACGGCCACTTCCACTTCTATCCCCTACTTGATTTCACCAACAAAAAGACCCCAGATCTGGTAGAGAAAATGGCCGAAAAATTCTTCGCCACCGCAGTCAAGTACGATGGTAATATCTGCGGCGAGCACAACGACGGGATCATCCGCACACCGCACCTCAGCAAAATGTTTAGCAAAAAAGTTCTCGAGCTATTCATCCAAGCCGAAAACATCTTTGACCCCAACGACGTATTCAACCCAGGCAAGAAGGTAAACCCAAGGTTCGACATAAAAGCCACCATGCGCAAGACCAACTAATTATTCACAAAAGCCCGGCTATCAGTCGGGCTTTTGTTTATTCGTGCAGGTACAATATATATAGACAGCGTAGAATTATTATTATCGTATTTAATATAACTTGTATGCAGAAAAAATTAGCAGCCGAACTCTTGGGGACGTTTACCCTGGCCTTGGTTGTACTTGGTACAGCCAGCCTGATCGACCCCGTACTAGCAACGCCTGTCGCTGCGGCACTGGTGCTCGGATTATTTGTGTATTCGATTGGAAATATATCAGGAGCGCACATCAACCCAGCTGTTACCGCAGGATTGTGGTCGATCAGAAAGATCGATACCCCAACCGCAATCCAATACATGGTAGCCCAGTGTATCGGCGCCTTGGCGGCGTTTTTTGTAGCTGGCGCACTTGTAGGAGGATTATCACTGGGTATTATTCCAGAATCACTACCAGTATTTTGGGCTGAACTTATCGGTATGACCCTGTTTACCTTTGGCATCGCTGCAGTGGTGTACGGCAAGGTGGCCAATATGGCCAGTGGCTTAGTAATTGGTGGATCGCTGCTACTAGGGATCGTACTGGCGGTTGCCCTTGGCTCGGCAGGTATTCTCAACCCAGCGGTCGGGTTAGCCGTTGGATCAGTCAGCCTCAGCTACATCGCTGGCGCCGTGCTAGGCTCAATGCTAGGCATGAACCTATATCGATACCTGACTACCTAGCGCAAAGATAATACGCATCAACCGCAACTGACAAGTAAGTTGCGGTTTTTGCTTGCTCTGCTACCATACAGCGCACCGGTCCCATCGTCTAACGGCTAGGACACTTGGTTCTCATCCAAGAAATCGGAGTTCGATTCTCCGTGGGATCACAAATCAGCCACCCAGTATGCGTAAGCATTCTGGGTTTTGCTGTTTGTAGATCCCACGGAGAATCGAAAAGAGCTTCTGGCCAAGCCGGAATGAATGTCTATTCATTCCGCACAGAAGCGGCGGGGTCGCGTAACACAGTGAATTTGGGACGACTGTCTCAAATTCACTGATGTGAAGGTGACCGATTCTCCTTAAATATCGAAAAGCTTTTGAGTCAGATTGGGAGCAGAGCGAACCGATCTGTCCAAAAGGTCTACTGATCCTGTAAGGATCGATTCTTCGCGGGTCGAGTAAACTATCGAAAATCACTACAATTATCCGAAGAACCTTCCTTTGGAGTTTGACTTCTGATTATCCGAAGGACGATTATCCGAAGGACCGTCCTTCGGAGTTAGTCCTTCGGAGTTAAGTCCTTCGGAGTTAAGTGGTTCTAAGTGGCACGTAAGCTCATGGCACACCTCTGAGTTCTACTACTGCGAAGCTAGTGATGGTTGGGAAAACTTGTCACCAAATTACCTTGAGGTATATGAGTCTGAAGCGGCTTTGAAAGCTAGGTATCCAGGACACACGCTGCATGAGAGCTGTTTGTAGTATTTAAAAAACCACCACACGGATGTGTAGCAGTTGGGTTGGGTGGTGAGGGCGACCGAATGCCGCCCTCGTTGAGTTGTCATTTCTTTAAAGCTTCAAAATACGGAGCAAGGCGACCCTTAATCTGTGTCTGAAGCAGTTCATCAGAGAGACATACTTCAAGCAGCATGTCTAACATCTGGTGAACTGTGCGAACCCTTTCAAGGGCACACCCTTGGTTGTGAATGTAGACAGCTTCTCCGACTCCGTTTGGAAACTCAAGACATAACCCTATATCTATCACCTTGCCACCGTATGTATCACCATAAATGATGTACCAGTTATAGACGCATAGCTTCTCAGTATTCCAGTGTAGAGTTTCTCGTTTCACTTCTTCCCCAGTGGGTGGATGATTCAGGTCAGTTAATGCTCCCTTAATAACAGAAACAAAAGTTTCGATTTCTGCTTTCATTTCATCAATCTGGCGAGAACCTGCAATTAAGTTTTGGACGTTAATTTCCATTGTCTTACTCCATCTCTGAAGTACCATACGGTACGTTGGTGAACATCTCTGTTCTGGGACTATCCCATAACTATATTGACACAATTTATTGATAAAGTCAATGTTTCGTGCTATTCTCTACCATACCTTTCGACTCCCAAACGGGGTACAGGAGACCAGCTTGAACGCTAGTTATGAATCGAAAGAAAACGTCTTTTACCTCCCCAGTCACCTTGTGTGACCTATGCAGGTAAGCTACAAATCTTGGCAATCACGCCATTATCTGGAGAATGACAATGACACCTACAGAAATCGAAGCTCTTTGCAACAACAATACTGGACTACGTCATGCACTAGTGACCGAGTTTGGTCGCTCTATTCCGCTCAAAGCAATTACAGTGGAAGTAACCCAGCCTATCGACACCAAGCTGCTCGCAACCACTCTGCGTCAATATCATGAAGGTGAGGGATACGAACATCCCGGTGAACCTGACGTATGGCGCTTTTTATGTGAAAGCCTATATATTGTTTGGGACGATGGTCGGATTGAAAAAAGTACCCAGGTCGACTTTCGATCGGTTTGGAATACCTTGGACAGCTGGTCAGGTGAAGAAGATGGTTCGCTCGAAACAACCGAGATGGAAGATGAGGAAACTCATCCCATTGCTTCACACTTCACCAAGCACGCGGACATCAAACTTCTGATTCTGCTTGATAGCAGTGCTCGGAAGTTTGGTCACGAACAGAAAAAGATTGAGTCTATTTCAATCAAGGTATTTATTCCCAATCCAGGAACTGATATCACTGCTACGGCCCAAGAGATTATGAAAGTTTGGGAAGAAGGCTACGGCCTGCAAGACTACCTCTTTCGCATCTCTAAACGTTCTTAAAATTTGGGCCGCCTTGCTAAGTGCTGGGCGGTCTTTTCTTTTAATTTTCGTTTACGATATTCAAATCAACCTCCCGAAATACCCGGTACACAAAC
>Ga0136587_1000136_pt1 | contig 19299 bp, 11 predicted proteins | sample AntRauMFilla1563_FD_101386 | JGI IMG/M metagenome (GOLD analysis project Ga0136587, IMG submission 101386) | Saline lake microbial communities from Rauer Islands, Antarctica - Metagenome Filla 1 #563 | ecosystem: Environmental > Aquatic > Non-marine Saline and Alkaline > Saline | place... | reverse complement strand
CTGGAACTAAAGACCATTCCAATAAGAAACTAGGATTGAAACAGTTTCTAGTGATAGAAGATATCTCCTGCTCTCTATTACTAAAGACCATTCCAATAAGAAACTAGGATTGAAACAAATCGTTACTGCATTGCTCATCCCATTCTTGGTTTACTAAAGACCATTCCAATAAGAAACTAGGATTGAAACAAGCCTGTAGGTACTCCAGTTAAGTTTACTTGATAACTAAAGACCATTCCAATAAGAAACTAGGATTGAAACATGCTGTGGCAGGTGAAATAACTATAACAGGTCAGTACTAAAGACCATTCCAATAAGAAACTAGGATTGAAACGCTTTGAAAAACCAAAAGCAATAAGTGCTATTATTAACTAAAGACCATTCCAATAAGAAACTAGGATTGAAACATAAGTATGATCTGGATCGCATGCGAAATGAGCTACACTAAAGACCATTCCAATAAGAAACTAGGATTGAAACTTTTTCCATGGCTTGGGCCATGAAACGCCTTAAAGTACTAAAGACCATTCCAATAAGAAACTAGGATTGAAACAACAAAATACCTTATTAGTACATTAAAAGTATACTATACTAAAGACCATTCCAATAAGAAACTAGGATTGAAACAGAGTGTCGAATTTGATTCCGTTCTTTACATCGCTTACTAAAGACCATTCCAATAAGAAACTAGGATTGAAACTGTCAGAAATGCGAACCATTAAGTATTTAAGAAAATCACTAAAGACCATTCCAATAAGAAACTAGGATTGAAACAGATCGTCGATTCTTTGATCTAGTAAGTGGGCGAAAGACTAAAGACCATTCCAATAAGAAACTAGGATTGAAACATATTACTTTTAATCACTTATGAAAAAAACATCTGACTAAAGACCATTCCAATAAGAAACTAGGATTGAAACATTAAAAAACAATCTCTTAAACTCATTTTCATCTATACTAAAGACCATTCCAATAAGAAACTAGGATTGAAACATACATCTATAGTCGTATTGCCATCTATCGCCACCGACTAAAGACCATTCCAATAAGAAACTAGGATTGAAACTCGGATTCAAAAAAGTAAAAGTTAAAAACAAGATGAACTAAAGACCATTCCAATAAGAAACTAGGATTGAAACAAACCTTATGCAGTCACTTAATAGAAGTACAAAACCAACTAAAGACCATTCCAATAAGAAACTAGGATTGAAACAAAACTTACAGCAACGAGACGCTTTTGAGAAGGTTAACTAAAGACCATTCCAATAAGAAACTAGGATTGAAACTCTGTGGTAGGAATGGCATCTGCTTCCAAAATGCAGAACTAAAGACCATTCCAATAAGAAACTAGGATTGAAACAGATTGTGAAGCTTCATGAGCTCCTCTTTGGTTTCACTAAAGACCATTCCAATAAGAAACTAGGATTGAAACAGATTAAACTGCAATGATAGAGAGAAAGACAAACCTACTAAAGACCATTCCAATAAGAAACTAGGATTGAAACATGATGCAGCGCCACAAAGAAGGGACAGAAGGGCTTACTAAAGACCATTCCAATAAGAAACTAGGATTGAAACTTGGTCCCCGTTCTTCTCTGGGTAATTTTCCTTAAGACTAAAGACCATTCCAATAAGAAACTAGGATTGAAACGACATGATCCATAGGATTTTCTAGTGCGGTGAAATACTAAAGACCATTCCAATAAGAAACTAGGATTGAAACCAGATAAAGAATCTGGAACTATTACTGGTAAATATAACTAAAGACCATTCCAATAAGAAACTAGGATTGAAACTGAAGCGTACCGCAGGGGTTTCAGACCTCGCAGACAACTAAAGACCATTCCAATAAGAAACTAGGATTGAAACTGAAATCCGGCAAGGTTTCAGAATTTTCAGAACTTAACTAAAGACCATTCCAATAAGAAACTAGGATTGAAACAAACGTTTCTAATCTTAGCCCTTGAATTAGATACCTACTAAAGACCATTCCAATAAGAAACTAGGATTGAAACATCACAGTCCTACCCAATAACATTGGTACGGGTTTTACTAAAGACCATTCCAATAAGAAACTAGGATTGAAACTTCAAATTCGTTAATTAATTCTATAAGATCTTTTTTACTAAAGACCATTCCAATAAGAAACTAGGATTGAAACATTTACAGAGGATGGCTTATAATATTCTATTAGCTTACTAAAGACCATTCCAATAAGAAACTAGGATTGAAACCACCCGAGCAATACGACACGATGTTTACCAATTTTAACTAAAGACCATTCCAATAAGAAACTAGGATTGAAACCGTTTGGGTTTTGCTCCTTCAGAAAAGATTTAAAGGACTAAAGACCATTCCAATAAGAAACTAGGATTGAAACAGCCCTTTAAAGCTTTTAGGAAAATCAGATGTATCGACTAAAGACCATTCCAATAAGAAACTAGGATTGAAACCAAGAAATAGGAACCTTATCAGGTCAATTTTCCGCAGACTAAAGACCATTCCAATAAGAAACTAGGATTGAAACTAAGAATCGACGTCTGCTTTTCAGATTGTTCTTTTTACTAAAGACCATTCCAATAAGAAACTAGGATTGAAACCTGTTGTTGTTACTTCTTCAACACCATTAACAAGTACTAAAGACCATTCCAATAAGAAACTAGGATTGAAACAACACTGGCGAAATAGAAAACAGATTAAAAGTTTTAACTAAAGACCATTCCAATAAGAAACTAGGATTGAAACAAAACTCTTTAAACTCTTCTAAGTTATTTGTTGCACTACTAAAGACCATTCCAATAAGAAACTAGGATTGAAACACAAAGACAGCGAAGAGTTTGGACTATTCACGTGTTTACTAAAGACCATTCCAATAAGAAACTAGGATTGAAACTGTGCGAAAAGAAGAAAGACAAATTTGAATTATACGACTAAAGACCATTCCAATAAGAAACTAGGATTGAAACATGACAGTAGAAGAAGAAACTAAAAGATTTCTGAAAACTAAAGACCATTCCAATAAGAAACTAGGATTGAAACCAGAAGAGCGTGGCAATTTTAGCGTTTATTTTGATAACTAAAGACCATTCCAATAAGAAACTAGGATTGAAACTTAAATCTTCTATTTGATCTATCATGATAATAGCATTACTAAAGACCATTCCAATAAGAAACTAGGATTGAAACAACTTATCCTTAAATTCAGTCCTGTAAATGGTATCGACTAAAGACCATTCCAATAAGAAACTAGGATTGAAACAAACGGTTGATTTGGTTCGATATAAAACCCCGCTTTGACTAAAGACCATTCCAATAAGAAACTAGGATTGAAACGAAAAGAATTAGCACCAAGTTATAAGTCAAATCGAAACTAAAGACCATTCCAATAAGAAACTAGGATTGAAACGGAACTAATGATTCCGTTATAGCTAGATGGGATTGACTAAAGACCATTCCAATAAGAAACTAGGATTGAAACGCAAAACAGTTAAAATATCTATTGGGATTCCTGTATACTAAAGACCATTCCAATAAGAAACTAGGATTGAAACGAAATAATATATTAAGATAATGGAAGAGATAGAACAAACTAAAGACCATTCCAATAAGAAACTAGGATTGAAACATTATTAATATCAAAACCGCACGCTAACACTAAATATACTAAAGACCATTCCAATAAGAAACTAGGATTGAAACTTTGTCGCTTCTCTGTGTCTGTTAACTCTGATTTGTACTAAAGACCATTCCAATAAGAAACTAGGATTGAAACAGTATGTAAGTAAACCCATAGAAACAAAATATACCTACTAAAGACCATTCCAATAAGAAACTAGGATTGAAACATTATCATTAAAAAATTCACATATTTGACTACACATACTAAAGACCATTCCAATAAGAAACTAGGATTGAAACCCCGAACCACCTACAACTATAGATCCCCATTTGATTACTAAAGACCATTCCAATAAGAAACTAGGATTGAAACTACCTTCTGTAGGTACCAGAGCTGTACGTATGGCATACTAAAGACCATTCCAATAAGAAACTAGGATTGAAACGAATTAGCAAAGACCATCTTAGATAATGGCAACGTACTAAAGACCATTCCAATAAGAAACTAGGATTGAAACGACTTAGGTACTTCTGAGGGTTACACGCTACCAAGACTAAAGACCATTCCAATAAGAAACTAGGATTGAAACAATTCCTCGTTAATGTCTTTGTCAAACCCTTCATTACTAAAGACCATTCCAATAAGAAACTAGGATTGAAACGAAAGTAAAGGTAAATATTTTCATCTGCGATTAATGAAACTAAAGACCATTCCAATAAGAAACTAGGATTGAAACTAGTTTCAGGCGGAAGGGGTTCAGCTAAATCATTTTCAACTAAAGACCATTCCAATAAGAAACTAGGATTGAAACGTGTAACAGGTGTAACATGTTACACTAAAAGCTTCTTACTAAAGACCATTCCAATAAGAAACTAGGATTGAAACATTGATGGTGAAGATGCTACAGAAGTAGCTAGAGCTTACTAAAGACCATTCCAATAAGAAACTAGGATTGAAACAGGAATTAAGTATTGAAGTGGTGCCAGAAATACAAGACTAAAGACCATTCCAATAAGAAACTAGGATTGAAACATACGCTTTCATCCAAGATAGATACAATGAAGCACTACTAAAGACCATTCCAATAAGAAACTAGGATTGAAACTTCATACAGGAAAAACAGGGCGCAATACCTATAAAGACTAAAGACCATTCCAATAAGAAACTAGGATTGAAACTGATAGGTATATTAGCAAATCAAAAAGGTGGTGTTACTAAAGACCATTCCAATAAGAAACTAGGATTGAAACTAGTAAGGGGTTGGTCCAGAGCCGAGTTGCCAGTGTACTAAAGACCATTCCAATAAGAAACTAGGATTGAAACTTTCCGTTTTGCTGATGCACGGCATATAGTAGAGCAAAACTAAAGACCATTCCAATAAGAAACTAGGATTGAAACTCAACAGCACCACAACTCATAAATCTGGTTATGGGAACTAAAGACCATTCCAATAAGAAACTAGGATTGAAACGAGTTATTTTAATTTGGAACCTAGGTAGGATTGTTGTTACTAAAGACCATTCCAATAAGAAACTAGGATTGAAACGTATTCTGTCCATGGTTGAAAGACTTCAGTATCACCACTAAAGACCATTCCAATAAGAAACTAGGATTGAAACTTGAATTGTTATTGAATTAGAAAAGATTAATCTCGACTAAAGACCATTCCAATAAGAAACTAGGATTGAAACCCATCCCTATGTCTGCCTTAAGAAATCAATCTGTAAACTAAAGACCATTCCAATAAGAAACTAGGATTGAAACTGAAATTAATAAGTATGCTCCTAAGTAATGCAATTGACTAAAGACCATTCCAATAAGAAACTAGGATTGAAACATACGAGAATTAACGAAGAAGTTGTCAAAGTTGCCTTACTAAAGACCATTCCAATAAGAAACTAGGATTGAAACATTTTTGAGTTGTTTTTCTAGTTTGTTTTTTAATTTACTAAAGACCATTCCAATAAGAAACTAGGATTGAAACTTCAGTTTAATAATGATCTTCAAAGAGATCTTACTTTACTAAAGACCATTCCAATAAGAAACTAGGATTGAAACTAAAATAGTCAAAATCATTCGAGATACATTGGAAGAACTAAAGACCATTCCAATAAGAAACTAGGATTGAAACGTAAATACAAGTAAATAAAAAAAGACTCAACTTAGAACTAAAGACCATTCCAATAAGAAACTAGGATTGAAACACATCTACGTTTACGGTTCAATTAAACCAGTTTTTACTAAAGACCATTCCAATAAGAAACTAGGATTGAAACCAAAAAGCAAACTCAAACGAAATAAAGAATTTCAACTAAAGACCATTCCAATAAGAAACTAGGATTGAAACGCTTCATTTGGGGATAGGGGCAGACAAGATATTTATACTAAAGACCATTCCAATAAGAAACTAGGATTGAAACGTAAAATGTTAACTACTATCTTTATTTTTAAAGGCGGACTAAAGACCATTCCAATAAGAAACTAGGATTGAAACATGAGTATATTTAGTGAAAACCTAGGTATTATAATAACTAAAGACCATTCCAATAAGAAACTAGGATTGAAACAAACCCCCAAACATGGAACCACACGAATACGACGCAACTAAAGACCATTCCAATAAGAAACTAGGATTGAAACAAAAGCACGGGAAATGCACAAAAGATTTAACAAAAACTAAAGACCATTCCAATAAGAAACTAGGATTGAAACCCAATACAATATCTACATCAAATTGATTATAAATAGTACTAAAGACCATTCCAATAAGAAACTAGGATTGAAACGTGAAAGCTTTTTATTAATGCTAGAAAGTATAGAGTACTAAAGACCATTCCAATAAGAAACTAGGATTGAAACCCAACTGTATTTCCGTTTGTAGGACTAAATTTAAATACTAAAGACCATTCCAATAAGAAATTAGGATTGAAACAGCGTTGGCAGTAAACAAATATAAGATGAAGAATATACTAAAGACCATTCCAATAAGAAACTAGGATTGAAACAAACTAATGCGCTTTTTTGAGCATCATATTGAAGGTACTAAAGACCATTCCAATAAGAAACTAGGATTGAAACTAATACTAAGCTCATGTATCGTTAAAAATCTATTTTACTAAAGACCATTCCAATAAGAAACTAGGATTGAAACTCGCAAATGAAATGCTTTATCAAGGAGCAAATTCAGAACTAAAGACCATTCCAATAAGAAACTAGGATTGAAACAAAGTCCTTTCCATGTCATCAAAGCAAATCACATTAACTAAAGACCATTCCAATAAGAAACTAGGATTGAAACTAAGTATTCAAAAGATAACCAATAGCACACTCAAGAACTAAAGACCATTCCAATAAGAAACTAGGATTGAAACTTATTTCGTTGTTGGTAATGTGGAATAAGGATTCAAACTAAAGACCATTCCAATAAGAAACTAGGATTGAAACCGGTAAGAATTAATAAACCTGTCTTGATCGTCAAAACTAAAGACCATTCCAATAAGAAACTAGGATTGAAACTCAAAATGAACCGAAGCTACTTTGAGACTAAAGACAACTAAAGACCATTCCAATAAGAAACTAGGATTGAAACACAATCTTAGCCAACTTACTTGGAATAATTCCAGTTACTAAAGACCATTCCAATAAGAAACTAGGAATGAAACTGAACCTCAAATAATGTCGGCAATCCCGTTAAAAGAAACTAAAGACCATTCCAATAAGAAACTAGGATTGAAACTGCTTATCCCGTAATTTATACCTCCAATTAGTAAAAACTAAAGACCATTCCAATAAGAAACTAGGATTGAAACTTTTAAAAACAACTTAAACAAATCTTGAATTATTTTACTAAAGACCATTCCAATAAGAAACTAGGATTGAAACTGAAATTGATTTACGATATTCACACACCTTGCAAATACTAAAGACCATTCCAATAAGAAACTAGGATTGAAACTTGGAAGCATTTTCGAGCTGAAAGAGTAAAACAAAAAACTAAAGACCATTCCAATAAGAAACTAGGATTGAAACCTCCTGTAATACTTCCAGCAATACCTAAAAGCTCAGACTAAAGACCATTCCAATAAGAAACTAGGATTGAAACATATTTATAATTTCATTCCAAACCAACCATCCTAAACTAAAGACCATTCCAATAAGAAACTAGGATTGAAACTAGCAGAGGAAGCAGTCAGTGAATTGCTTATAAGAAACTAAAGACCATTCCAATAAGAAACTAGGATTGAAACTGCTTAGTGAGTTCTTATACTCAAAATGGTTTGATACTAAAGACCATTCCAATAAGAAACTAGGATTGAAACGTATTGGCGAATTATAGAACCTTTTACTTTTAAATAACTAAAGACCATTCCAATAAGAAACTAGGATTGAAACTCTTCTATTTTATTACCGCAAGCTAAACAGTTATTACTAAAGACCATTCCAATAAGAAACTAGGATTGAAACTTATACTGATAATGGTTACATGAATTTGGAGGGGTGACTAAAGACCATTCCAATAAGAAACTAGGATTGAAACAGAGTGAATTAAGATTTCAAATTATCACTAAAAATACTTCCGATGTTTCGGAATAAAGCCAATTCACAACCTGTTAATCGCAATAGTTAGATGCGTATCCCTATGTATCATTAATGAAAATACTTCCGGAGGTGATAGAGTGGAAATTCCAAGTGAGAAAGAGTATAAATAAGAATTAAATTTTAACCATCAATCACTTCCCAATAAAAAACTCTTGGTCTAAACCCTTCTTCTCCAAAGTGATTAAGTAAACCAAACCCAGAAGCTTCTTATCTTGAACATCTTCTTGATTAAAATTCCTCTTTTGAATATCAAAACGCTTTCTGTTCCCGTATTTCTGCAAAATGGTAGCAATATTTTTAGGAATGAAAAACGATGATTTTCCAATAATTTTCTTTTTGTATTCATTCAAATAAATACCTATTCCAGCAAAGTCAAAGTCGCCAAAATGCAGGTAGTCATTAGAAATTGAATTCATCCACTTTATAAAATCCTTATTTTGGTTTTGTGGATACCGAGAAATAAACAAGGGTTTTATATGCGTAAATAAATATTTCTGTTCTTGAATTTGAGTAAAGTTCTTAGAGTTCTCAACTCCTACAATAGTTACGTTTTTAGGGATTTTAAACGTTTCAAAGTCGGAAATAAAAAGAAAGCTGCCTGCACTAGGATTGATGATTAGCTTTTCATTGTTTAGTTCTGCTTTTATAGGTTGATAACTGTTAACTAGAAATCCTTTAAATGCTCTTTCTTTCGAATTTTTAGAATCGGTTGTGATTTTCACAAAATCTCCTCGAGATGATTCTGTGTTTTCTAAAGCTAAGATATAATTGTTCAAATCATTAATTTGTAATTGATTTGCTAAATAAATATGCAAGTCTTTTTCATTGATTAGCTCCAAAGTCTTTCTGTGTTTTCCTTTGCGAAAAATGATGTTTTCGAATACTAAATCATCAATTAATTTACTTTTTGCTGAGCTCGCAGGAATGGAATCACCAGTGATGAGTTGGACCAATACCTTTGCTATTTTTAATGTTAACTTCATTAATTCAGAACTTTAGAATTGACTTTCACCAATCGGTTTATTTTCGTATTGTATTTCTTGGAATCCAATTTTGATTGCTCTTTGGCTAATTTATAGGTGTATTTGTAATCCGTTGCGTTTTGACTAGTTGGTGAACCGTTAATCAATAAAATGTTTCTTTCATTCGCGAATCTTAAAATTCCTTTTACATTATTGGGATGGAGCCTTCCTATCTCATCCATCATACAATGCAATTTAAAATCTTTGAATTTCTTTGAAGCGCTGTCCTTAAAAACATTGAGAAGCAAAATATTTATCATGGCTTTTACCAAAACGTCTGTTCCTTCACTTCCAACATTTGATAGTTTTTCTACCCAGCCAGAATCGTTATCATTTTCTACAATTTTGAACTGCAAATCGAAAGACTCTGAAAGCGTAAGTGTTGAACTTTTGTATTTCTCAATCGCCTTAACCAGTTCCTTTAGAAGTTCCACTGCTTTTTGATTTTTGGATTCACTGGCATCCGAAGTGAAAAGACTGGCTTCCCCTAAAACCATACTATTCTCATCATTAAATTCCTGGATTTTAATCAATAATCTAACTATCGGATTTGAACTTGCTAGGGTTCTAATTTCCATCTCTTTGATGGCTTCTACAAAGTTTTTACTACTGAAATCATCATTTATTTTTTTAATGATTTTCTCGATATCTCCTTTTTTGGAATTTAATTCAGTTGTTTCTCGACCTATCAACTGAATAATATGAGCAAACCGTTCATTTACCCTTTTTTCAAATTCATTAATTTTATCTTCTTCAATAAATTCTTTTAATTCTGATGCAAAATTTAGGAAATCCGCATCACTATTCAAATCAGTTTTAAAATAGAAGGTATTTTCGTTGGTGAAATTACCGTTGAAAGCATTGACATTTTGTTGTAATCCCTTGAAGTTCTCAATTCCTTGGTAATACTTCCCTTTAATCTCTGAAATAATAGATTTGGCTGTTTTCAGGTCTTTATCTTCTACCATCGACTCAGAAGAATAAGTTTGAATATTTATAAAAGCATCAGATTTCTTGAATTCAATAAACTCTTCTTCGTCTGCCTTGAATTCGTTTATTTTTGATCGAATACCATCAACTATAGCTTTCTGTTCTTGATGCTTTTTTTCGAGTTTGACTACTTCCGTTTTGTGTTTTTCTATAATTAAATTCTGCTTTTTTTCGAAAGTTACTTTCTCCGCTTTTAATTCTGAAACGCGATCAAAAAGCTCTCTTTTATCCTTTTTGTATTCTATAACAAGCGCTTCATTTCTTTTGATGTAATCAATTGCCTTTTCAACATCCATTAATGTGTTTTCAATAACGGAAATTCTATTGGTGTCGGCTCCTTTGTTTTCGAGTTTTGAAGTTTCTTCTTTTCTCAACTCCTGAACTCGTTTCTCCGATTCTTCCTTATGATTTGAAATAGAAAGCTGTATTTCATCTATTTTAGTTTTAGTTAAACCTTGCAACCTTAAAACTTCGGCATTTCTTTCATTTTCTTTTAAAGTTATTTTACGCTTTATCCCTTTCTTAATTCGATCTAGATGTTCCTGCGCTTTTAATTTCTGAGCCGTCACTTCATTCAAAGCATTTTCAATCTCTTCTAGAATAGATTTTTTTTCTGACGTAGATTTCTCTTGCCATTCATTTAATTCAACTAGATTTTTCTTTAGCTTTTGATCTGACTGAGCTATAATGTATTCGTTTTCTGCAATAGCTTCCTTAAAAATTTTCAACTTTTTCTTAAACTTCACTTTTAGCTTTTGTAAGAAATCGTTCTTTTCTTCATTTAATTGAAGAAGTGATTTTTTAAGTTTATCTATTTCTGCTTTATAGCCTTCAATTTCATTACTGTATTCTTCAACAGTTTTTATGCGATTGGTTAACCCGTTTAAATTTAACTCCACCCCAAAGAAAGTATTTGAATTTGTGTTGACCAATTTAGGATTCAATTGAGAATTAAAAAGAACACTTTCTTCATCAATCACTTTACCAATAGTTTCTTCCCAATTGGGAACGGTATCATTTAACCATCCATAAAATGAAGATTTACTTTGAGCAATTTTATTCTCTATCGACTGGATTTGATTAGAATATTTCTGTTTCTCTTTATTAACCTCATCAACTTTCAATTCTGTTGATCTCTCTATTTCTTTTTCTTCAAATTCCCATTGCTTTCTCAGTGTATTTACTTCATTCTTTGAGTTAAGAATAATGCTATTTGAGTTTGAAATTTCATTTTCAATAGCTTTTTGATCTTCTTTAGACTTTTCAATTTCAGCCGTATAAAAAACTTGGTGTTTTAACTCTGATTTCTTTCTTTTAAGAGCGTTTATCTTTTCAATTATTCCATTTACGTCATTAACAGCATTTTCTTTTTCTAATTGATTGTCACTTTTAACTTTATCAATTAACTTTTCGTGGGTTTGAAAAATGTCATCTTTGCGATCTCCAGTTTCACTCTTAATCCTATTTATTTCTGCGTTTTGATGATTAGTTAGTTCTAGATGTTGATTTTGAACTTGTGAAATTAACGCTTCATATTTTTGACTGATTTGACCAAAAGCAGATTTTAGCAAACTCTTTTCTTTGCCCAAATTTTTAAGTTCTCTTTCTAAGGCTTCTCTTTCAGCAACTTTTTGAATTAGTTCATGGATATTTCGATTGCTATATTCAGCTTGTTTTTTTGCTGCTTTGGAGAGTTCTTTCTTTACATAATCAATATCAGAAATTAATTTCTGTTCTCTTTTTAAATGAAGATCTTTTAAGTTCTCCTTCTTTTTATAAAGCTCTGTAAAAGCATTATTTTCCTTTGAAAAATTAGAAATTAGCAATGGTTTTTCTTTTTCTATAAAATCCATTCTAGACCTTAATCCATAAGCCAGTTGTTTCTTCTCTCTATTCAAATAACTATACGTACGGTATTTTTCAATAACCCTATCTGCTTGATGACGAACAATTATCTGACCTTTTTTATTTTTCTTGAACCAGATTCTGATATCATTAATTTCATTTTCAAACTTCCTTAAATGTCCTTTGGAATAATTTTCAATATCAATCGTGAATTCATCTTCACTCAAAGAATTGATGATCGTATCTTTAATAAACTTTGCCTCCAAATTTGAGTTTAAAAGAACGTTTTGAATGGTTCTGGGAATATTCTGGTATTGTTTGCTCTCTATAAGTGCATATTTTCTAAAATCAGGTTTTAAACCTTTATTGTCCCCATAAATAATCCTACGGAACTCTTCATAGCTGGATACAATAGAAGTGTAATGAATCCCTTTCCCTAAAGCACTCCGAATTTTATCCCAGCTTTCAAACGCTCGGTTGCTTTCATCAATAAACAATTCTCTTTTATAGCTGGAATTAAAAAATCGAAAAGCTACTTTACCATTCACTTTGTAAGCCAATACACAAAAAGGGACACCGTCTTTTTCAACTTCATAAATAATGTATGAGTTTTGATATGGAAAGTAATAATCGTCAAATCCTTTCTTCTCTCTTGGTATTCCTAATTTGGATTTATTTGCATTGTAAAAGAATAAAATAGCGCGCAACAAAGTACTTTTCCCAACTCCTTGCGTCCCTATCAAATGAACATTTCCATCCAATTCAATCTCAGCATATTGAACTGTTGCACTATTTATAAATACGATTTTATTTAGGTATCTCATTTTCTATTTCTTCTGGAATATTAATGGCCGTAATAATGTCTTTTAAGTAATTGAAAGAAGTCAGCACTTTGTAAGTTTCGGATATTTCATCTTGTAGCGTGATAAAATTATCCCTTTCTAACCTTTCAATTATCTTTTTGATTCTGTCTGAATGACTCTTTTTATCGCCAGTTATTTTTTTGAGACTATCGAGTTTTAACGATAAATCTGCATTATTTTTTAGTTGATTACTAATGTCCGAAGGCGTGAACCTAAAACCCACGTCAAAAGAAGAATCAAATGTTTTAAAGAAATCCAAAATATCAATCCAAGTAAAGGCTTTTTCTAGCTTCCTATCTAAATCGACTTTTTTTTCTTCTCTACTAAAATAGAAATACTCGTTCCCATGTTCCAGTATGTAATTGATTTCAAAAAAATAGGCATACAAATCTTCAAAGGTATTGTCATCTTCTAAAACCCTGTAAAGTATTTGTATTTCTTCGTTTGGACTATTGGAACAAATGAACTGACCTCTGCGTAGGACATCAAAAATTTCTGAAGTGTATTTTGTTATCATAAGTCTTATTTGGGGTATACTAGGGCAAATTCGACACCATTAGTTATTTGAAAATCTTCTTCTACTCTTAACTCTCTTTCGTATTGCGAGGTGATTTGACAAAAGATGGTGACTCGCTCATCAAAGTCGACCGTTTTCAAAAAATCATAATTCATGATGAAGTTGAATAAATTATCGCTTGTTGCTAAGAATTGATTTCTCACCTCCTCTAAGTTAATCATTACCTCTTCTTCAATATTGTTTTCTAGATATTCTGAAGAAATTTGACTTGCTATTTCTGGTTTAAACCGTGCCCTGTCTTTGTGTGTTCTTGCAATTCTTTTAATCACTTCAAACACTTTTTCATTTTCTCTTATAAATTCAAGCGATAAATTCAAAGGTTCAGGTATTCTCTTTTCAAAAATGACCTGATTTTTATGAGCAATCAATTGTTTAATATCTGTTTCTGCTTCAATAGTAAAGTGATCTTTTAAATACTTTAATTTTCTCAGCTTTTCTATGAATTTTCCTTGGTGCTTGATTTGGTTAAGATAATCAATTATCTGTTTTTCTATTTCAATTAAGTTGTGTGAACATTCTCTAAGCTGAAATTTCATATCAACAATTACTCTCTTTAATTCTTCGTCTAAAGCTCTATTGAAAAAAGTAAGTTCTTCTTGATCAATCAAAAGCAATGTTTGGATAATCAGTTTTTCAACTAAATTTCTTTTTTGATCTAAATTTTCAAGTTTTAGTTGCTTGTTCTTATAGTTCGCTTCATTTTTAAAAGTATTCTCAATATTTCTTCGAATATCTACCACACTTCTGAGGGTTATAATTCCAATTTTTCTGAATGTTTTTTTGATAAACTTTAAATAACTGTACTTTCTGGTTTCATTGTTCTCATTCAGAAAGTAACCGATATTTTCTTTGATGTTCTTGATATTCTCATCGATGTAGGAAAGGTTTATTTCTTCGTTTACATCCAATATCTGTTCAAAAAAATCTAAGAATTGGTCATCAAGTTCCAAACAGCCGCCATTTTCTCTTATGACTGTTCTTTCTATCAAGAAATCAATCCGATTTTCGTCATTATCCACCAACTCAATAGCATCGCTGTACTTATAATCAATAGCTTTTCTTTTGCTAAACATTTCAGCAATTAATTTTTCCTCTCTTTTTAGAGTGGAAACTAATTCTTTTATGTCATTGAAAGTGTTCATCTTTTTATTTTACTAGAGTAGCCGAAAAACTGCTCTTTTAGATTTTAAAGTGCTGTTTTTCCTTTTGGAAAAACAAAATGTGATGTTTGAAAGTCTTAAATTTAGAAATAATCACTCCTTTTTTCAATTTTAAAAATACATTTTAATTTGAAAAAGACATGGATGTTACAACAAAATCTGTTTTTGCTATTTCTGTTATAGAAAATAAAGTTAGGGTTTTGGAACAAGAATGGTAAAGTGTTAAAGATCAGTTTTTACAGTTTCTCTTATAGATAATAAAGGAAACGTTTGGAATGAAAAATGGTATAAAGGTTATGGCGTATTTGGCGGTAAAGATTTCTTTGTATTGGTTGCTGAAATGAATGGTAAAACCTCAAGAGAGGATGGCATAGAATTATATCATGAAGGAGATGAGACATCTCTTTTATTTCCAAACCTTGTTCAAAATGACTTGGATTGGGAATGGAAAAACATAAAAACCAAAAGAATGTCCGCAACAAGGGCATTTTTATTAGGACAAAAAATAACCTCATCCACTTCATGCAACTCACGGCGACTTCAGGTGAGTTAAAAGGGTTTAGAGCTTATAAATATTTAAAAGAACTCCCCCAACAGATCCCAAATCGGAGGTGAACGTGAGTGTTTTAGGCTTATCATCTAAGGGCTTATAGGGTTGGCGTGAGCAAAATCAAAAGAGAAAATACGCGTGCCTTGTAATGGCTTTTTCAAAAAAATGTAAAATAAACTTGACATTGTCAATTATTAGATTACATTTGTAAAGTCTTATTGACATAATGTAAACTTTTAATGACTTATTCTATGAAAACCAAGAAACAACAAGTTTTAAATTTAGCGGGCTGGACGTGGTCCTGGGTCGCTACGCTAGCTCTAGCTACCTTTGGCCCTCAATTTATTTGGGACGACCACCAACAGCTCACCATTCTCTTTGTGGGGCTGAACTTTGCCAATGGTATTGCCATGGTTATTGCCAACCGCCATTTCTTTAATAGCCTAGACGAGCTGCAACGTAAAATACAACTTGAGGCTTTGGGGATTACTTTGGGTTTAACCGTTATCATTGGGATTACCTATTCATTGCTAGACACGACCAATCTGATTGGTGCAGATGCTGAAATTGGTTTTCTAGTGGGCATAATTGGGATTGTTTATATGGTGAGTACGCTCATCATAAGAAAACGCTACGCATGAGAAACAAACTCAAAGTATTACGCGCAGAGCATAACCTTACCCAAGAGCAGCTAGCGAAAGCGGTGGAGGTGTCCCGACAAACCATAAATGCGATTGAAAAGGAAAAATTTGATCCTAGTTTGATGCTGGCCATCAAGCTGGCGAGGCTCTTTAAAACTGAGATCGAGTCTATTTTTATCTATGCTAAGGATTAAGATTCTCTCCTCTAGCCTTTTCCCGAATTTTGTGTTAGTTGCTTTTTAAGCTTACTAATCGTCATAAAATAGAACCCTAACTAGTGCAATGCTTATATTTTTTTCCTCAATTAAGTAAAAAACCTGTTTATTCCTACGACTTTATAAATTTAATTTGATGTAAGTAAACAGGTCTAAGCCTATTTTAAGATCAATTTTTTTGAAATACTTGTGTTACCTTGTTTTACTTTAACTATATAAACACCAGATTGAGTATGACTTAAGTCTATTGCTTTTTCAAAGTTAGTCTGGCTATTGTTTTGGGTCTCTTGGTAAACAAGTCTTCCTGTAATATCAAAAACTTCAACTTGAACTTTTTCAGTAGTTGTTGTGTTAAATTTTAAAGTAAACTCTCCACTACTGGGATTCGGATAAATACTAAAATTATCAAAAGCCACAAAACCTTCAGTGGACATCGTATTTGGAATAGCTTGTATACTACATATAGATAGTGTAATAGAGTTTAGAGTAGACACATTACCATCAACAATTATATCACCTCCAAACAATATCCAGTTTCCATTAGGATTTCGGCCATCTGCCTGTGAAAGCGGTTCCAAAGGAAGTACACGGTCTCCATTATTTATGGTATTACAGTTTAATGCAGAGCCTTCATCATCGAAGGTCAGTTTCATCCCTGTGGTTCCTGGGCAAGGATAAGTCACGAGACTGTAAACATTTTGTGTGTCAAACGGTGGGCTTAAGAAAAAAAATAGTGAGCTGTTATCCGCATTACCACTTACATCTATACTCACATTTAAATCTGATATTTCTAAATTTTCATCGATTTGGAATGGAAAATTCACAGCATCATTTGGATTTTCTGGTATTTGAAAATTAAAATTCACAGCGATATCTTGACAGTCTTCTTGGTAAGAATAATCACCGATAGCAAAGAAAGCCGCGTTGATATTAAAAAATATATTATTTGTTGATTCTACCATCAATCTACATTTTGGCTCGTCAATATCAGGGACAACGAGATCATAGGAGCCATCATTTGGAACATTTGCCGCTAAAACAGTTTCATAAGTAAGTCCTTCATCTGTAGAAAGCAAAATAGTTACATTTGCTTCATTAATGCCGTTTGCAGTAGTGCCAGCAACATCCCAAGTGATGGTTTCTGTTGTTCCAGGCGTCCAAATAATCTGATTTGGTGTATTTTGAGAAGTCACTACAAAAGGCCCTGCTGCTGTTGTTACCGTTGCAAGCATATCGTCAGAATCTGTTTGCCCCCCTCTTAAGTCATTATCTCTTACCGTTAATCTAAAGTTTATATCTCGGTCTACATTCACTAATTTTTCCCAGTCTGATGATCCTTGAACATATAAAAGATCCAATAAGTTTGGTAAATATCTAGTAGGATTATTGGTTCCTTGAAAAGATCTCACTAAAGGGCCTGCTAGGGTTGTCTCTGTAGGAGCTCCTGCTGGACCAAGATCATTTTGTTCCCATGTAAATGTATGTGTCTCAACACCATCTGTATCTGTTGAATTGCCATTCAATTTATAAGGTGTTCCTTGTGGTATTAAATAATCATTTCCAGCGTCTGCAACGGGAGCATTGTTTCCTGTTGTAGTTTGCAAAATAGGGCATTCTCCAGAATTAGTAATGTGATTCCACATAGTAAATAAACTAATCTGGTTGTAATATAAATCACCTTGAATTTGAACATTTTGACTATTGCATAGACCGGGGTAAGACATAAGCGTAGAACCACTTCCAGGTTCTACTGCTGTAACTTCTGAAATATTGGGAGCACACGATCCCTCATCACCATTAAATGTATGTGGTGACCCAAATTGATGACCTAACTCATGTAAAAACACAAAAATAAAGCGTTGCCCGTCTGGGTTTGAACTCCCTGTTACGCCCCAAGCCTTAAAACCAGATAAACAACTTGTTAGTAAGCCTGCAACTCCTCCACCAGCTGTATTAAAAACATGGCCAATATCGTAATTATCGTCACCAACAGTAGCATCAATTAATACTTGGTTTTGATCTAATAAAGCAATATTATCAAAGTTATCGAAGGGATCTGTATCAGGGTCAAAAAATATTAAAGATGTATTATCAACTAGCGTTAGGGTAACAGATAAATCTCTTTCTAAAACTGCATTTGCATTGGATACTGCAATGCTCATAGCAACAATAACATCCTCTAAGTTACTATTGTAAAAAGCACTGAATTCTCCTGTAGATGATAAAGCAAGTCTATAGTTTCTTAAAATACCATCATTGGCATTTAATGAACTATTGCCTAGGTTGTCCATAGAAGAAGTCCCCACTTCTATGAGTTCACATCCAAAAGTATCTTCATCGAGACTTACATCTTTATTGAGAAAAGACGTGTATAAATTTCTGGATAAATCATAGGGTTTTATGTGTTGTGTTCCGTTTGGTGTTCCTAAAATTATAGCTTGAAAACCTTTTGGGGTTATAGTAAACCTCAAGGTTTCTTGGGGATTTGTTACACCTTGACCAGCGTAAGACTTTATAGTGGGATAATTTTCTTGAAATTTGGGCTCCAAAACAGGAGCTTCAAATATTTTATATTTTTTGAAATTTCCATTTTCATCTGGCAAGCTTAGTATTTTATATGTTGAATTTAGTCTATCTCCACTATCAACTAAATAGAGTTTAAGAGCGCTTATATCCAAATTTAAAAAAGTCTCTTTAAGTGGACTATCCAAACGTTTATCATTATTTATTTCTATAGTGATGGCTGTATTTTTTGTAAAAAAAGAAGTCTGAGCATAACTAGTAAGACTAAAAAATAAGACTATTGGGATAATATATTTTAACATTTCTTTGTTTTTAAGACGTTAATTAAGTGTGAATCAAACAATTTCTACACTGCTATAATAATTTTAAATTAACTGAATTTTATTTAAATTTCACAGCTAGACTTTTACTAAAGTTTGTTAATTTTTTATGATTCAACTATAAAATAATAATACAAATGTATGTCCGTTTTTTATCCTAATGTAGAAACCTTACACTTATTGCGACCCAATTTTTATTGCCCCTGCCCTAAAGGGTGCAAAAATTCTAAATTAGTTAAAGATTTTAGAATATCGGCACCCTTTAGTCCCGATAGATTCTGTGTTAATAATCAAGTCATATTTCAATTTATTTGATTAATATTGTTTTTAAGGCAGTTTTAAATTAGCCTGCAAGGGTACTTTCTACATTCGTGT
>Ga0136587_1000134_pt1 | contig 19429 bp, 21 predicted proteins | sample AntRauMFilla1563_FD_101386 | JGI IMG/M metagenome (GOLD analysis project Ga0136587, IMG submission 101386) | Saline lake microbial communities from Rauer Islands, Antarctica - Metagenome Filla 1 #563 | ecosystem: Environmental > Aquatic > Non-marine Saline and Alkaline > Saline | place... | reverse complement strand
GGTCTTTTCGATGGCGAGATTTTGGAGTTTTTTTCCCCCAATGGAAAAAATCCCCTGAGCCCCATACCCGATAAGTGCGAGCTCATCGCCTGGTAATACACTTAAGTAATTGATAAATGAGGGTGCCTGATCCGGACCATCACTAGTGAATTTGTGACGCTTGACTAGCGCATAATCCGTCAAGCTGATTTCATGAATTTCAGGACCTTCGGGATAGCCGTAAAAAATCGATTGCTTATCCTCGCTAAGATCATAGGCGTAATATGACCCGGCATCAAAGATTTCATCTCCAACCTCGATCCGAATAGAATCTATATTGACCTTGAGATTTTCGAGAATGTTTTTTTTAGAACTGGAATCTGATTCTGAGTTTTCCTCGCAGGAAAAAAAACCGCCTGCAAGGCAGATAAAAAATAGCAGTTTCATAGATCGATCATTTAGCCTACTAAACTAAATAATTTCTAGAAAAACAGAAGCTCCGAAACGTTAAATAAAACTAAATTAAACCACTGCTTCTAAGAGACTTCGAAACGCCAAAGCTTTTTCGCCATAGCGAGCTTGCGTTTCATACCGCAGTGCATTGGCATAGCGATTTTCATATTCGATCAACTTGGCCGTAGATTCTGCAAAAAATTGAATACTGTAATTGGTAAAGCCATCGTTGGTACTGTTCATTAGGCGATAGAATCGGTGCTCCGTAAACAAACCTGTTGCAAATACATCCGGGATATGAGTCGTTTTCATCCAGCTCACAAAATCATCTTCGATGTCTGTAGCAACGGTGTAGGTAATATTATAGAGTATCATAAGTGAGGATATTGATTGAAATTTGCTTTTTTTGCCAACAATTGCAATTTGGCAAAGTTAGGAATCCCAAAATGAAATCTTCAATTTTCGCCATCGAAGTATCAAATAGCCATGCACAAAGTCCTGAATAAAGTAACCCCTGAACGTAATCTAAGGCTTTTGATTGCTAGAATCTTGATTGTGGCTCTTTATGTGGTGGGGATTATAGGTCTGAGCATACCCGAGTATAGGGACCTGTTTTTAAGATTGACACCACTCCAATTATTGACCAGTTTGTTTTTGATATTGGCATTTCACCGGGGTTGGTCCGATGCTTTTCCGATTTTTGCAGCGGCTGCGTTTTGGATAGGATTCGGTGCCGAAGTGATTGGTATTCATACCGGATACCTGTTTGGAGACTACGTTTATGGGCCTACTTTGGGTCCCATGCTATGGGAAGTTCCTATTATTATTGGCGTCAACTGGTTTATTTTGGCCTACTGCACGGGCATTGTTTTCAGCAAAATTTCAAACGATTATTATGCCGCCTTCCTTGGGGCAACGGCTATGACTGCATTGGATTATATCATGGAGCCTGTTGCAGTGGTATTGGATATGTGGTATTGGAAATTTGAAGTAATTCCGGTCTCAAATTTTGTGGGTTGGTTCGGAATCGCCTTTGTGATTCATTTTATCTTCAGAAAAGCCAATTTCGAAAAGTCCAATCCCCTGGCCGCCCTTCTATTGATCTCGATGGTTTTGTTTTTTGCAATCTTAAATTTTACCCTCGAAGTTTAAAATTTTTTGGGGATTGCTAAACAAAACAGAAAGAATCAAGGATATAACAAAAACCATTTCAAGAAGTTGTAAAAGAAAATGATTGTAGCTATTGGATTTATTGCGCTGGGTTTTGCATTGATGGAGCTATTTGGGTGGGCGATTCACAAGTATATTATGCATGGCCCGCTTTGGACTATTCACAAGACGCACCATCAGCCATCCAAAACGTTCTTCGAGTTAAATGATTTCTTCTCGCTGTTATTCGGAAGTATCGCGATAGTCTTAATTATCAAAGGGGTGGCCGATTATGATTACCGGTTTTGGATGGGAATGGGAATCAGTTTATACGGCATGCTTTACTTCTTTCTTCATGATGTGTTGATTCATCGTCGAATGAAGTGGTTCCAAAAGCCAAATTCTTCTTTTTTGAAAGGAATTTTCAAAGCTCACCAAGCTCATCATCGTACCAATGAAAAAGAGGGCGCAGTTTCATTTGGCTTATTCGTCGTACCGAAAGAATATTTTAAAAAGAAGGATTTGTGAGCACGTATTCTATAAAGGACCTTGAGCAACTATCAGGAATCAAAGCACATACGCTTCGGGTCTGGGAGCAGCGTTACAATTTGCTAAGTCCAAAAAGGACTGAGACGAATATTCGATTCTATGATGACGATGATCTGAAATTGATATTAAATGTAGCGCTACTAAATGACAACGGGTTCAAAATTAGTAAGATAGCATCCATGGAGCGCACCGATATGCGGGAGGAAGTGATGAAACTAACCGAGCGATCTTTGACCCATGACGATCAGATTCATGCGTTGACGATCTGTATGATCGAAATGGACGAAGAGCGATTTGAGAAAATCTTATCTACCAATATTCTCAAGATTGGATTTGAGCAGACGATGATCAACATTATCTATCCATTTATGTCCAAAATAGGAGTGCTGTGGCAGACTGGTGCGGTAAATCCTGCACAGGAACACTTTATCTCAAACTTGGTCAGACAAAAATTAATCGTTGCAATAGACGGACAGATTTTGTCGAGCAAAGGCAAAAAATTCCTACTTTTTCTACCTGAGGGCGAATTACACGAGATCTCAATTCTATTTGCATACTACATGATCAAAAGTAAAGGTCATAAAATAGTCTACTTGGGTCAAAATACGCCCAATGAAGATTTGAGCCAAGTCTACGATATACATCGACCTGATTACCTGATGACAGTGATCACGACGTCGCCGTCTTCTGAGTATGCTCAGGAATATTTGACTGCTTTGGCTAGAAAATTTTCAGAAGCACAAATATTGGTGACAGGCTATCAGGTAATAGGACAGGACCTTATATTCCCTGCAAATATGCGTCAGTTGAACTATATCCGTGACATCAATGAGTTTCTCGAAGAGCTGGAAGTAGTGGGTCAGGAGAAGTAGTTTATTCTTTTGATCTTTGTATTAAACAAAAGCACTTTTTTTTTAAGTGCTTTTTTTATGGCTAAAAACTGCGTCAGGCCACTTTTCATAGATATTTATGGGTCTTTGAAGTTTTTTGTTGAAGAAAAATGAAAAATAATTCAACAAAACATTTGCATTTTGTTTAATGCTTGCTAAATTTGATTAAACAAAAACAAGTAACCATGACGACTCTAGAATTTAGCTACTCACTTAATCAGATGTCCAGTTCTTTGAAGCCCTTTGCGTTGAAGCTGACCCGGGACATGGATGATGCCAACGACCTGCTTCAGGACACGATGGTAAAAGCTTTCACCAACAAAGACAAGTTTGCCGAAGGTACCAACCTGAAAGCATGGCTTTACACGATCATGAAGAATACCTTCATTACCAATTATCAGAGAATGGTAAGAAGAGGCACCTTCGTAGATACTACAGATAATCTTCACTACATCAACTCGAGCGGATCAATGATCGAAAATGGTGTCTTCGGAAATTTTGCAATGGATGATATCAACGAAGCGATTGACAGCCTGGATGATGTATATAAAACTCCATTCATGATGCATTTCAGAGGTTTCAAATACCACGAAATTGCCGATAAGCTTCAGATTCCTATTGGAACTGTTAAAAATAGAATACATATTGCTCGTAAGTTTTTGAAAGAAGACCTCATGGTTTACAAGCATAATAATTAATAAATGAGTAAAAAACATGTAGTGGTGATTGGGTCTGGCTTTGCCGGGCTCTCCGCAGCCACACATCTTGCAGCATCTAGTTGTTTAGTCACCCTTCTCGAAAAAAATGAATCCCCAGGTGGAAGAGCTCGCAAGTTCGAACATCAGGGATTTGTTTTTGATATGGGTCCCAGTTGGTATTGGATGCCGGATGTATTTGACAACTATTTCGAGCATTTTGGCAAAAAAGTTTCCGATTACTACGATCTTCAGCGCTTGGATCCCTCTTACGCTGTAATCTATGGTGAGGGAGATACACTGGATATTCCTGCCAATTTGGACGAATTCAAGGCAATGCTGGAAGGCATAGAACCTGGAGCAGGTGCCCAATTGGACAAATTTTTAGCGCAAGCCAAATACAAATACGAAGTTGGGATTCATGATCTGGTCAAAAAACCAAGTCGATCTCTTTTTGAATTTACTTCTCCAAGTCTCTTGGCCGATATGCTCCGAATGGATATTTTCCAATCCATGTCCAAGCATGTAAGAAAGTATTTCAAATCTGAGAAAATTATCCGATTAATGGAGTTCCCGGTTCTTTTTCTGGGAGAAACAGCCGATAATATCCCTGCACTATACAGTTTGATGAACTATGCTGACATCGCATTGGGTACTTGGTATCCTAAAGGCGGTATGCACGAAATCATCAAAGGAATGGTGAAACTTGCCGAAGAAAAAGGAGTCAAAATACAATACAATTCCGAGATAGAGGAGATAGAAATCCAAAATGGAGTCGCTCATTCGGTACGGTTGAAATCCGGAGAACGTATCAAAGCAGATATTGTAGTCGCAGGAGCTGATTACCATCATGTGGATCGCCATCTGGTAAATCCTAAATACAGCAACTACTCCGAAGAATATTGGGACAAGCGCGTGATGGCCCCTTCGAGTTTGCTCTTCTACATGGGAATAAATAAACGATTAAAGAATCTTCGACATCACAATTTGTTCTTTGATGAGCCGCTGGGCCCACATGCCGACGCTATTTATAAAAATCCGCGTTGGCCGGAAAAGCCATTGTTCTATGCTTCCGTCCCTTCGATCACTGATCCATCGGTGGCACCGGAAGGCATGGAAAATCTGTTTTTATTGATTCCGTTGGCGCCCGATCTGGAGGATAGCGAGGAGACTCGTGAAAAATATTACGACATGATCATGGAGAGACTGGAGCGATTTTCAGGTCAGGAAATCCGCTCCCATGTGGTCTACAAGCGATCTTATGCACATAGCGATTTCAAATCAGACTATCACGCTTACAAGGGCAACGCTTACGGGCTAGCCAATACGCTCACCCAGACAGCGATATTGAAACCTTCACTGAAAAGCAAAAAAGTGAAAAATCTTTATTACACCGGACAACTTACCGTACCGGGTCCAGGCGTACCTCCATCCTTGATTTCGGGATATGTGGTGGCAAAAGAGGTGCTTAAAGAATACAATCCATAAATAAAAAGGTACATTTATCTATATGAATGCGATTGAGCTTTTTGATCAAACCACCCTGGAGTGCAGCCGACTAATTACGCAGCGGTATAGTACCAGTTTTACATTGGGGATTAAAACGCTGGATAAAAAGTTTCATCTCCCGATCTATGCGGTTTATGGTTTTGTCCGATATGCGGATGAGATTGTAGACACTTTTCACGATCAAGATAAGGCAAGCCTTTTGGCTCGATTCAAAAAAGATACCTACGAGGCCATTGAGGCTAAGCTTTCCCTGAACCCGGTTCTTCATGCATTTCAACTAATAGTCAATCAGTATCAAATCGATTTGGATCTGATCGAGGCTTTTCTCCACAGCATGGAGATGGATCTCGATTATCAACTCTACGACGACAGCAAATACCAAGAGTACATCTATGGGTCTGCTGAAGTGGTGGGTTTGATGTGTCTGAAGATTTTTGTTGAAGGCGATCAAGCCATGTTTGATCGGTTGAGAGTTCCCGCCTGCAAACTTGGTGCAGCATTCCAAAAAGTAAATTTCCTCCGTGATATCAAAAGTGACTTTGAGGAGCGGGGAAGAGTCTATTTTCCGGGTGTGGATTTTGAAGCTTTTGATAAATCTGCCAAGATGTTGATTGAAGAAGATATTCAACAAGATTTCAATGACTCGTTGGTGGGAATAGAAGGACTTCCGGATGGCGCAAAACTAGGGGTAAAGGTCGCTTACCTCTATTATCAGAAGCTTTTTGACAAGATCAAGGGCTTACCGGCCGAGACGATCACGCAAGAGCGAATCCGAATTCCGAATTCACGAAAAATCACCTTGCTGCTCGGTACTTATTTCAGTAGCAAGCTTGGAATCAGCTGATCATGGATCAGTACCTCTATTTAGCGTTGAATCTATTTGCTGTTTCATTTCCGCTAGCGAGGTCTTTCGAATCCAAAATCCGTTATTCCCAGCAATGGTATGCACTTTTCCCGGCGATAATAGTTACTGGCGCAATCTTGTTAATCTGGGATCACTATTTTACGGTTTGGGGAGTTTGGGAATTCAACCCCCGGTATTTAATAGGGATTTCATTTTTTGAACTTCCGCTCGAAGAATGGCTCTTCTTTCTCACAGTTCCATTTGCTTGTATCTTCATTTATGTGGTGTTGATTTACTTTTTCCCGAAGGACTACTTCAAACCTGTCGGCAAACCACTGGTCTACATATTGATTCCTGGATTTCTAGTATTTGGTTTGATGCATTTAGATAAGATTTATACAACCGTTAATTTCTTCTTTGCAGCTGGGGTGTTGTTTCTTCATTTTCTAGTACATCGCGACCGATACCTTGGAAGATTTATTTTGACATATTCGGTGGTCTTGATTCCATTTTTTCTCTGTAATGGTATTCTGACCGGCGGAATGACTGAGGAGCCGGTGGTCATTTATAATCCTTCGGGAATTTTAGGATTTCGAATATGGACTGTCCCAATGGAAGACTTAATCTATAATTTCTCGCTTTTATTGATGACAGTTAGTATATTCGAGTATGTCCGAGCCCGCAAAACAATTCAACTCACTCAAGGTTTATAGGCTATGAAAAATCTTCAAGTTCAAATAGATGATCATTCTGGCTTCTGCTTCGGGGTAGTTTATGCCATCGAGATGGCTGAGGAGATTTTGGAGGAGCAAGGATATCTTTATTGCCTAGGCGATATTGTCCACAACGATGAGGAAGTCAGTCGTTTGACTCGAAAAGGACTCAAGATCATCGATCATACGGAGCTGAATGAGCTGACGAACGAGCGCGTGCTAATCCGAGCACATGGGGAGCCTCCATCCACTTACGAACTTTCGATTAAGAATAACCTGACGCTAATTGACGCGAGCTGTCCCGTGGTGTTGAAGCTTCAGTACCGTATCAAAAACTCCTTCGATAAAGACGAGACGATTTATATCTATGGAAAACATGGTCATGCCGAGGTAATTGGTCTTTTGGGTCAAACCAGCAACAAAGCAGTTGTATTCCAAGACATCTCCGAACTCGATCTGCCGAGTCTTCCTAGAAACATCACGCTGTACAGTCAGACTACTAAAAGCACAGATAAATTCTACGAAATCAATGAGATCTTAAGACAAAATGGCATCACGGTGAATACCAATGATACCATCTGTAGACAAGTCTCTAACAGAGACAAAGAATTGAGATCTTTCGCTGAAAAATTTGACAGAATCGTATTTGTCAGTGGCACTAAGTCTTCCAATGGAAAAGTGCTTTATAATGTCTGTAAAGAAAAGAATCCCAATACCTATTTTGTATCCAATGCCGACCAAATTGAGTCTGGCTGGTTTGATCAGAACGAAAAAGTAGGAATCTGCGGCGCTACATCTACTCCATTGTGGCTAATGGAGCAAGTAAGAGAGCGAATCCTTACTTTCTAAAAAAACATCCCGAAATTGCATTCATGAATTCGGCAATATCCAAATCATCCATTGATCCAAAGGGAGTAATCATTGCTTCCTCCATAATTTTGTGCTGGGCGGTTTCACTTTTTTTACTACTTCAAATGCAATTTTCCTGGAGCAATCCATTGGTCTATTTGGGGATTTTAGTACAAACCCATCTCTACACAGGCTTATTCATCACCGCTCACGATGCGATGCATGGTTTGGTCTCGTCCAATAAAAAGGTCAATCATTTGTTAGGCTGGTTTTCAGCAATATTGTTTTCCTATAATTTCTACTGGAAGCTATTTCCAAAGCATCACGAGCACCACCGATATGTAGCGACAGACAAAGACCCGGATTACCATTCATCTGATAATTTCTTTATATGGTATTTTAGTTTTGTGAAGCAATACGTCACCATTTGGCAGATTCTGATGATGGCGGTATCTTTCAATATCCTGAAACTTTTTATTCCAACAGAAAATTTGATCGCCTTCTGGATGCTGCCTGCAATTCTGTCTACGCTACAGTTGTTTTATTTCGGCACTTATCTTCCTCACAAAGGTGAAAGTCAGAATGCGCACCATTCCCACAGTCAGTCCAAAAATCACCTTTGGGCTTTTGTATCCTGTTACTTTTTTGGATATCACTTTGAGCATCATGATTCCCCGGGAACTCCATGGTGGCGGCTTTGGCGAGAAAAAGAGAAACAAACTGTCTAATTTTGTTGATTTTTGCCTATAATTCAATGCCTTGGAAAAATTTCACTTGAAGAATATTTGAGGCTTCATCGACCCCATATGAAAAGACATTTACTCACCCTCATCCTGCTAATTTTTTCCCTAAACGCATTCTCCCAAGGCTCAATAAGTGGACGAATCTTCAATCCTGTCAATAATGATCCTGTCCCATTTGCCAATGTGCTTGTATTGCAAACCGAGCTAGGGGCTATTTCTGATGAAGATGGATTCTACGAAATAAAGAATGTGCCTCCGGGACTCTACAATGTCAGAGCGAGTTTTGTAGGATATAAAACTGCTACTGCCTACGAAATCCAAGTCACACAATCTCGTCCGGTCCAGTTGGACTTCGAGCTTCGGGAAGATGCTTCGGAACTGAGTGAGGTAGTAGTGGATTCTGAATTTTCCAGATCGGAAGAGACTCCGCTATCGGTGCGAAGGCTGAATGCCAACGAAATCGAACGCTATCCAGGTGGAAACCGGGATATCTCTCGGGTGATTCAGTCACTACCGGGGGTTGCGAGCTCGGCAGGCTTCCGTAATGACATCATCATACGCGGAGGAGCGCCAAACGAAAACAAGTTTTATGTGGATGAAATCGAGGTGCCTGTAATCAATCACTTTGCCACGCAGGGATCTTCAGGAGGCCCAGTTGGTATATTGAATGTCAATTTGATCAAGAATGTCGATCTGATTGCGGGAGGTTTTCCGGCAAATCGCATGGACGCTTTGAGTTCTTTCTTTGAATTTACTTTGAAAGAAGGCAGACGCGATAAAATGGCGACTCAGTTGACCCTCGGCGCATCAGAACTAACGATCTCTAATGAAGGACCGATTGGCGAAAAAACAACTTACTTGGTTTCTGCCAGACGATCCTATTTGCAGGGACTTTTCAGATTAATTGGCTTGCCTTTTTTGCCAACTTTCAACGATTTCCAGGTGAAAACCACGACCAAGCTGGATGACAAAACTGAATTGACATTCATTGGTGTGGGTGCGATCGATAATTTTGCATTAAATCAGGATGTGCCCGACGAGGAGACAGAAGATGAGCGGATTGACCGACTGTATCTCCTTGATGTGCTCCCGATCCAGAGTCAGTGGAATTATGCAACAGGGCTAAAGCTTAAGCGCTTCAGAGAAAACGGATTTTGGACGTTTATCCTAAGCAGAAATATGCTGAATAACGAGTCGTTCAAGTATGCCGGCAACGATAATAGCAATGAGGCGAATCTACTTTTCAGATATCAATCTCAGGAATCAGAAAATAAATTCAGGGCAGAGAATAGCATTTTTGGAAAAGGCTACACGCTGAAATACGGAGTCAACTATCAATACTCCAGATTTTTCATCAATAATTTTGATCGCTCCGCACTTGCCTCGACCAGCGAGGTTATTGATGTAGAGTCTACTTCTAATTTTAATCAGTATGGCGCATTTGTGTCAGGTTCCAAAAATTTCTACAATGATCGCCTTTTGGTGACAGGCGGAATACGAATGGATGGAGCTGATTTTGCGGCTACGGCTTCCAACCCACTTAATCAACTATCTCCAAGAATTTCCTTCTCTTACCAATTAAAGCCAAACTTCTTTGTCACTGCAAATGGAGGAATCTATTACCAAAAACCGGCTTATACAGTGCTTGGATTTCAGGACAATGATGGTGTGCTAGTCAATCGGGAGAATGATGTTCGATTTATCAGAAATTCTCAATTGATAGGAGGGATTGAATTATTGGTTCCTGAGAAAAACCGGAGATTCACTGCTGAGGCATTTTACAAACGATACAGTAATTATCCGTCCTCAGTCAGAAATGGGATTGCGCTTGCAAATCTAGGAGCTGATTTTGGGGTAATCGGGAATGAAGCCGTAATCTCTAATGCTGAAGGTAGAGCCTACGGAATCGAGTTTTTGGCGCAGCAGCGATTATTCAATAATTTTTATGGTATTGCGGCGGTGACACTGGTAAGAAGTGAATTTACCAATCCAAACACGGAAGGCTTTGTCCCTTCCTCTTGGGACAATCGATTCATTGTCAGTCTTACTGCCGGAAAGCGATTCGGAAAGAACTGGGAGCTTGGAGCGCGATGGAGATTCCTTGGAGGTACGCCTTATACACCAATCGATGTGGAAGAATCTGCTTTGATCAGCAACTGGGATTTGAGAGGTCAGCCAATTCTGGATTTTACTCGAATCAATGGAGTTAGGCTTCCGGCTTTTCATCAGCTGGATTTGAGATTGGATAAGAAGTATTTCTACAAAAACTGGAATTTCAACTGGTATATTGATGTTCAAAACGCCTACAATTTTCAGGCACAACAGCCCCCACTGCTAATTCCTAATAGAGATGCGGCAGGAGGACTTGTGGTTGACCCAACAGATCCGACTCGCTATTCGCTGCGATCTTTGGAAAATACCGCTGGCACATTGCTCCCTACCGTGGGTATTATTGTTGAATTCTAATCTGGAAAAAGCCTAAGACTTGCTTGCCAACCCAATCTTGAATATGTAAATTCCAACGCTGTGGGCGTCATATTTTACTAGAAAAGATGAATTTGCGAATGAAAGTTACGACCCCAGAGCGGGTCGAAGATTGGTTGCCTCCTCGATGACATCCGGCTCGATTGATACAATAGGATCTCCATTGGATCGGCTGAATGATCAAATTGGCCATGTTTTGGTAATCCAGTTACGTGTTTACTGTGGAGAGGATTTTTTTCTAAAAACCAAAGCAAAAGTTTATAGTCCTTATTGCGAATACACATAAAACAAAAAAAAGAGCAGGATTTTGCCCTGCTCTATTCATTCAAAAATTGAAGATTCTTAATTCAATCTCCAGCGAATATTGAGACCGAATCCACCGGCATCAAAGTTGGTATTTTCCACCAAAATAAAGTAAGGTCTCCAGTCCAGTCCGATCACAATAGGAACGTCAGCAAAGGCATATTCAGCACCGATCTCACCTGCAGCACCCAATCTGAATGGATCACCAAGAAATAGGGATGGCCCAAATCCTAAATAATAATTGAAGTCTGAGTCTCCAATTGGTCTATAAATCGGATGCCAAAGGGCATCGATACCGACTCCATTATTTCCAAAACTCACATTGGCGTGAATTCTGCTAAAATCGCCTAGGGCGAAAACCCCGTCCACAGCAACGTTATTGCCATTCACATTACCAAATCGAAGTCCTATTTCCTGAGCCTGAAGCTCCATGATAGAGGCTGCGAAAAGTAAAATGGCAATTGATAATATCTTGAGGTGTTTCATAAAATGATTTTTGTTTCGGCAAATTTAGGATATCAAGTCAGATCACAGCAAAATTTTTTTCATGAATTATCTCTGAAAAATTTCATTCGTCAGAAAATGTATGCCAATCAGATCGTCAATCTTTCAATCTGCTCTTAATTCCTGGGATTACAAATGCTTCTTTATATAGAAATATCAGTCTTTATTTTCTTTTCACTATGGATCTCATTGCCAATTCGTAATACTTCCCCAATCAACATTTCCATATCCTCAAATCGAGTTCGCTGATTGACATTGGCGATACGAAGGGTAAATTTACCATTCAAAATCGTAGCGCTTGGCGAAGCGATTCCCTGCTCTTGTAATCGCAGCAAGATTTCCCGGTTTAATTCACGTAGCATTTCTTCCGTCCAATCAGCCCGGATCATTCGAAAGCAGGTAATACTCATCGAAACCGGAGCGGTCAATTCAAGTTGCGGTTCGGCTTCAACCAAACGTCCCAGATATTCAGCCTGACGATTATTCTGAGCAATCATCCGTTGATACTTTTCAAGTCCCTGCTCCTTGAGCGACATCCAAACTTTGAGTGCCTTAAATCCTCGGGAGAGTTCGAAGCCATAATTATTGATCGAATCCAAACCTCCGGCAAGTCCGCGAGTTTCTGGCAAAAGGTAGTTGGGTGTGATCGAAAAGGAATCACGATGCTTCTTTTTATCACGAATCAGCGTGCATCCGATTTCATAAGGAACATACAGCCATTTGTGAAGATCAAAAGCTAAGCTATCTGCTTCTTCGATGGCCTTTAAGCGACCTGAGTAGATTGGATCCAACTTGCAAAGTGCTCCATATGCTCCATCCACATGAAACCATAAATCATATCTCCTGCTTAGTCGGAGCAATTCATTCATTGGATCGATGGCTCCGGTGTTGACCGTTCCCGAAGTTCCGACAATACAAAAAGGACTGAATCCTGCTTCCAAATCCGCTTGAATTTGAACTTCCAATTCTTCAGCAATCATTTCATACTGCTCATTGACACCGATTTTACGAACGGAATCGGTTCCAAGTCCAATAATCTCTGCGGCCTTTTGTATGCAGCTATGTGTTTCAACAGAGCAATAGATCAGCAATTTTGAAGCACTTTCATGTAATCCTTTTTGACGAATGTCATAATCCCGAAATGAGTTTCTGGCTACAGTAAGGGCGGTGATATTAGCCATGCTTCCCCCGCTGACTAAGATTCCAGACGCGTCTTTGGGAAAGTTCATCATTTCCTTGCACCAGTTGACCACCTGCTGATCAATATACATTGGAGCATGTTCGCCGATCGCCACATTGGGATTCATTCCTGAGGCAAGGAGATCGCCCCAGACGCCCATCGGGTTGCCTGTCCCTTGGATCCAAGCGAAAAATCTAGGATGGACATTGCCTTTATTGTAGGGAAAAATATTCTTCTTGAACTCCTCGTAGACTTCATTTGGAGCAGTTGGATCTTTGGGAATAGTTTCGGAAAAAGTAGCTTTCACTTCATCAGGGATCGGTTTCCAGATCGGTTCTTTACGAATTCCCTTCCAATAATCAACTAGATCATCAATCATCTGATGGCCTAACGCTCTGATTTCATCCCAATTTTCAGGGTCTAATGTCAAATTTTCAAATTTCTTCTCGGTCATATTTGAATTAGTTAATCTTTCAAAGGAATCAGTCGGAGGCTATAGAAATCTCCTACTCCGGCCGGGGATATGTTTTTAGCAAATAAGCTCAAATTGGTTTTACCCTTTTGCAAGTCGATTTTACCTATGGATAATCTCCCCCAGGTTTTTTCTGGCGCCTCTTTCCTGACTATTCGATCAGGGCTGGGAATCAGTTCACCGGTGAATGCTTCTGAAATTCTAAAAGGCGTTTCTGTCAAGCCATGTTTCAGGATCAACTCAGTCCCTAATTGGGCCTCGCTGGCCTGATATTCGAAGATGACTTCATAGCTTCCCGGATCTATCACATGGAGTTCCCAGGTGATTTTGTCATCCGATCCTTTCCAATTGGTCAACCAATCCTGAGCCCAACCATGGCCTTCATAGAATGTCAAATTACCGGTAAAGGTGGATTCGTAAGCAGCCAGTAAGATTTCCGGAGCTTGATTGGAAATAGGAATAGGCCGATCAAAAACAGCACCTTGAGTCACTTCCGCCCACCAAGACTCGTATTCTTGCAAAATTTTAGCCGTGATTTCGGGAAAAGAATCTACTAAATTCAGCTTTTGCGAAGGATCATTTTTCAAGTCATAGAGTTCATTGCCGGCTGCAAATTGCGTCAAAAGAAGACTGTCTTTTCGAATTGCACCAGGGAATGGATCAAGCTTGCGCTCGGGTTGTGCTACATGGGAGAAAATGGCTCTGCTACTTTCTTGACTTTCGCCTCGCAGTGCTGGCGCTAGACTGATTCCATCTAAAGGTAGCTTTTCCTTGAAATCCAAGCCCAGAAGCTCGACTAAAGTAGGTAGAATATCGATATGAGATCCTGCAATGGTTTTCACACCCGGCTGAATATTTTCCGGCCATTTCCAAAAAGAAGGAACCCGAACGCCACCTTCGTGGACACTTCCTTTGATCCCCTTCATTTCGGCATTGAAGCGATTGCCGTTTGGACCATTATCGGTGAGAAATATTACGACCGTATTTTCTTCCAAGCCCAATGCTTTGAGCTTATCCAACACTCGCCCAATGTTCCAATCCAGATTACTCACCATACCATGAATAGCGGCCAATTCATCGTCTAGTCCTTGAGCTTTATAGGGGTCAAAAAACCGATCCGAAACTTGATGGGGACTATGAGGAGTATTGTAAGCGAGGTAGGTGAAAAAGGGTTCTGATTGATTATCTTCAATAAATGCAATGGCCTCATCGGTTAGCACATCAGTGATATAGCCCGCTGTTTTTTGCGTCTTTCCGTCCTTCTCCAAGTGAGTATCGAAATAATTCGACCAGTGTCCACCCAAAAATCCGGTGAATACATCAAAGCCTTGCGCCAAGGGATGATTGGGATAATGCTGCCCATTGTGCCATTTTCCAAATAGCGAAGTGCTATAGCCATTGTCTTTGAAAAGCTCCGCCAAGGTATATTCTTCGGTATCCATGGTTTCCAATCCTTTGGACACAGATATCGTACCGGTGCGCAAGTGGTATCTACCGGTGAGCATGCTAGCCCGAGTTGGTGCGCAAAGTGGGCTTACATAGAAGCGATCAAATCGAGCAGATTCACGTGCCAATTGATCCAGAACAGGAGTATCAATCTGCGAATTGCCGTGAATCCCTAGGTCGCCATAGCCTTGATCATCAGTCAGGATCAGGATGACATTAGGTGCTATGGTTGTGATTGGCTTTGGCTGGCAGGAAAATAAAGCCATATAAATAAGGCTTCCTATAAGAATTCGATACATGTTTGGATAGGTTTGCCTCAAGATAGCAAATCCTTCAAGAAGCTATTTCAACTTGCTTAGGATTCCGGCTATCTTGGATTTATTCTTCTGTACAAATGGCAGAAGTTTTCGGAAAATGGAAAACTGAATAGGTTTCAATACCCAATATCTTGGCTCTGATAGCCGAACCACATCGCCGCCAAATCCTTCCTTGAATCTGACCACTCCGGTACTTCCACCCATGGAAATATCATAAAAGTCATAGCCTTTTCTAATTCCTATTTGGATCACTTGATCTTGAAGAAAATGACCAACCATCAGATCTTTCTCCTCGCGTAGGGTAGCCCCCATGATGTAATGAAGCTTTTTGCCTACATCAAACACCATTAAAGTCCCTTTTAATTCTCCCTCATTCCAGCAGCAGGGCATGAAGCAGCAGCCTTTCTGAATCATAGAAATCAAGGTTTGTCCGAAATCCGCCCAACTCCGCACCGCATATCCCTGCGTTTCTGCATTGAGTTCGATCAGGGCATAGGCAGTTTTGATGTCCTCTGCCTGCCTCGCAAATCTAAGTTCATGGCTCATCCGAGCACTCTTATTCACATCTCGCCGGGTAGCAGGTTTGTAGTTTTCACGTACAAGTTCGTAAGCTTGCTTCGCTTTGGGAAAAAGTGAGACGGCCCTAAAACCGCTGATTCCAGTGACGTATTTGAAGATTGAGCCTTTTTTGCTTTCCTTAAATGCATCTGATAGAGAGGCAAGCGGCAGAAGATGAGCATCAAACTGAGGACTAGCCTCCTCCGAATTCGGAAAAGATAATTGAGCTAAAAATGCACCGGCTCGTTTAGCTTCTTTTCTGAACTCTTCGCTAATTTTTGATATTAAGACCTCAGAATCCGTACTCAAGACAGGCCCAAATGGAGAGACAAATACCCGAAAAGGACCCACAGAAGCGATTACGACACCCATGCCGCCAACAATTTCTCGTTCTGAGGATTCGACTAGCAACAGCTTACAATCGAAACCATAAGAGCTGTAGCTTTTCAACCAATCCGAACTTTGAAGGTATATTCCTCTCGGACTTTCAGAATTAAATTTGTCCCAGCGATCCCAATCTGCATGGCTTTGTCTCCAATGTAGCGTATGTGCGTCCAAAAATTCAGTGATTAATCCGCCAAAAATGACCTTAATAGCTTAAAACTTCAAGTAAAAATGAGATTATCACTTTTGGAAAATCAAATTTGATACGACCTCGAGCTTATTAGAGTAGTTAGATCGTGAATATTGGGATTAGCAAAGTTGAAAGTAACTTCAGAGCGAGTTTATGGGTATCCGGAGACATGGTGCAAAGCGAAAATTTTTTACCTCAGAGACACAGTCAACTCCAATAGCCGAATCTGATAATTATGCTAAGACATTTTCAATCCTGTTCTTAATATGCTACGCTCTGCGCACTACTTATCTCTCTGTTGGAAAGATCTTTGAACCTTATGAGACACATAATTTCCACTGAATAAATGGCACAATCTCAAATTCTACCCTTTCGAAATTAATTCCGTATTCGGTGAGTCCAAAATAGTTCTTCGGATACCGACAAAGACCAGTATTAAGAAAGAGTAGCCAATAAAAAACGGAATGACGTAAGCCTCCAAATTTAATGAGAGCATTACTGCCATAATCAGCAACTGAAAACCCAGCCCAAAGGTGGAAAGCATCGTCATAAACCATCTTGGGAAAGGCTCACTATCCATGGCTTTGCGATCCAAGTGGTAGATCGTTTTGTCAAAAGTGATGTAGAGAATATCGTAGATTTTATAAAATCGATTGACGGTACTTTGCTTCTCGCCTGCCATGGCAATCGGTGCTTCGTCTTCAAAGATTCTGCTCGTCTGATCACCATTTACGGTATTTCTTAATATAACGTAATAGTAATTGTATAGCGTGCCTTGCAGCTGTACGCCTACAAAAGCAAGCAGCATGTATCCGATTTTCCCATCTGTGATATGCCAGAAAGCCAGGAAAAAGAGAAAGTTCAAGATAATATCAGCAATCGAATCATAGTATCTGCCGATGTAGGATGGGGTATTCTTCAGTCGGGAAAGTTCCCCGTCAGCTGCGTCTAGAATAGACTTCAAGATTAGAAAAAATCCGGCAGTTATGTAATACTGGAACAGAATACAACAAATGGCTAGAAATCCGGAGATAATAAACCAAGAAGTAAGGTGGATCGGGGTGATTCGGGTGTCTTTAAGTGCGTTGGCAATCCATCGGGCACTAGGTCTTCCATAATCGGATAAATCCAAAAATTGGTAAGCAGCTGGTAATTTGGGCATGTAATCTAATCGTATAGCCTAAAAGATAACCTCTTGTATAAGCTATTTTATAGACCATATTTTTTTTCTTAAAATTTAATTTGCAAATGTACGATTAATTTATGGATTGAGAAAAGTGAAGGGGACCGTAAACCATATTTATTCTTAGGTTTTCGCAGGGGACGCTTTTTTAGGTTTTAATTCCGTCTACGCTCTGAGTTACTGTTTAATTCATATCTTAGTTATTTTTCCTCAGCATTAAAGCCTGACAGTACTCTCTACTCCCATTTCTACTACTCCATCCATGCATACTTCTCCTTGTAGCTCCCAACCCTCGCTCAATGACCAATCCTAAATAGCTAGTGTTGTAATTGGAATATTGAAAATCCTTTCCTGGTGCGGATGAAATTTCTACATTCTCAAGTAGTAGCTTTCGAACATTGGAATGGTAGTAGCCAACTGCTTCATCATGCCAAGGAGCGTGAATATGAGTAAAAGGTATAAGACTTGTATTGTATTCAAGTCCAGAACGCATTTCAAGTAAATTTTTAATGGATATTTTTTGAAAGCGATGATCACGCTCCAAAAGTTCAGGCAAATAATTGGTTATTGGGTCATCTACGCTGTTGATTAGACCATCATCAATCGCAGCTCCAGTCAAAAATGATATAAATGACTTTGCCATAGATTGAGAGTGGAAATATGAATCTCTACTAAAACCATTAAAATATTTTTCATAAATGATTGTATCTTTTTGTATAACAATAAGCGCAGTAGTTTGAGACTCAATAGCCCATTCTTCAAAGCTATTAAATCCAGTTTTAGTTACCAGCTACTCAAATAGTGGCGTAACATATTTCTCCTTAGGTTGAGAAATAAACTTATTGGTACTTTTTGATTCCCGAATCTTGTGATTTTCAAAGTTCTTATAATCATAAACATCTGCTACATTCATTGTTATCAATCTATAAACGTAGGTTGGCGAATATCTGATTGATATAACAATTAAGGTAATACCCAAAAAAATAAAAGGGGTGAATGCTATATTTCTGAGAATACGTTTCTTATTTGTCATTTATAATTAATATTGGCTGTAATGTTTTGCAGCTACAAGAAGTTCGAGTCCTTAAGGTAGTTATCGGGATCGAAACACATATTTTCCAGTTTACAGCAAGGTTCAATTGGGCTACAATGCTTGATTTTACTACTATTTTGGGAAATTTTTATAAAAAGTGTTGGCAGTGGGCATTAGTTCGGTCATTCCGATTTTTTCAATAATCATTTTAGGAATTTTGTCCAATCTCAAATTTTGTATATTAACCTGAAAGTCTGCCCGCTTGTAAGAATCTTTGAAATAATTATAATCCGCTCGAATTTCTTTTAAACATCTTTTCTTCTGTTGTTCATCTAATCTTTTTGTTATAGGGTTTGAGTCCTTATCATAAAATATTAATCTATCCAATACATTCTCAAACGAATCATTTAAACAAATTGAAAATAAATCTTTATCCTGATGTCTTTTATATGCTTGAAGATATGAAAATTTTAATCCAGCTGGTGTGCCAGAAATAACACAATCCATGCTTGTTGAAAAGAGTTTATCTAACACAACGCCAGCTTTTTCTCTATATCCGTTCATTGTTAAACATTCATCCTGAATCCGTGCAATTGGCTTTTCGTAATAATTCTCTACTTCCTCATCCAAGTCAAAGAATGAATAGCCAATCTTTTCAGCCAACATTTTTCCAATTGTCGTTTTACCAACACAGCTTATTCCAATTAAATATAAAATCATAAAATCTCAGCGATATTTAAAAATTAGTGTCATCCGAGTAAAAATTCCTCTCAATTTATACATCTTGGGATAGTCCAATTTTGGAAAAATGGAACTACCGATTTGGTAGATTCCTTTTTTTTTGGAAGTTGTAGTTACTGCGCAACAACCAGCCCGATGCAACATACAAAATTATTCGGATAGCCGATTATCAGTCAATTACTTTCCTTTATCCCTCGCGAGTTGGTGGATCAAGCAGCCGAGACTTTCAAATCGGATCGATATTATAAAACTATGAGTACT
>Ga0136587_1000129_pt1 | contig 19640 bp, 28 predicted proteins | sample AntRauMFilla1563_FD_101386 | JGI IMG/M metagenome (GOLD analysis project Ga0136587, IMG submission 101386) | Saline lake microbial communities from Rauer Islands, Antarctica - Metagenome Filla 1 #563 | ecosystem: Environmental > Aquatic > Non-marine Saline and Alkaline > Saline | place... | reverse complement strand
GATAAATCAGTTCTGGTCTATTTAGACCAAAAAACAAACCAATTTACTCACATGATTAATCCTGAAATAGTTGCTGTTAGTGAAAAACTTCAGTACCAAAAGGAATCATCTTTGAATCATCCTTACCTACAATTATCGGTATATCGCCCACAAACGATAACAGTAAAATACCAAACCAAAGAAGATACCACTACACACACAGAAGTATTCTATGAAAAAAACGCTATTATTCTTTCTCAGCTAATCCAAACACTCGATGGATTATTTTTCGGTTCTAACGTTTCAGCATCGGAATTACGTAGAGGAAAAAATAAAAGACGAATGAATGAAAAAAGGTATAAAAAAAGAATGGAAGATTTTATGAATGAAATGCGAACCGATGAAAAAATAAACCTAGCATGAAACTAGAAGTAAAAGTTTCCGAACTTAGAAAACAAAAACTAATGATAGCAACACCTATGTATGGTGGTAATGCTAATGGTCTTTACGTTAAATCTATCATTGAACTTACGCAACTTTGCGATGCTCACGGAATAAAGATTACATATAATTTCCTGTTTAATGAATCTTTAGTAACTCGTGCCAGAAATTACTTAGTGGATTCTTTTTTGGTCAGCGATGCTACTCATCTAATATTCATAGATGCTGATATACAATTTGATGCTAAAGATGTTCTCGCTCTTGTTGCGTTAGATAAGGATATAATTGGCGGTACCTATCCTAAAAAACAAATTGCATGGGATAAAGTATATACAGCTGCTAAGCAATTAGATTTGGAGAACCCAAATTTATTGTGTAATTTTAGTGGTGACCTTGTTTTTAATACCATAGAAGATAAATCGTTTGATGTCACAGAACCGACAGAGGTTTCTGAATTAGGTACTGGTTTCTTATGTATTCGTAGAAATGTATTTGAAGAATATTCTAAGAAATATCCAGAACTTAAGTACAAACCTGACCATCCTCGAACAAAAAACTGGAATGGTTCTAAGGAAATTACAGCATTTTTTGATACAATTATAGATCCAGAATCCCGAAGGTACCTTTCGGAGGACTATATGTTTTGTCAATATGCTAGAAAAATTGGATTTAAAGTATACCTGGCACCATGGATTAAACTAAACCACGTTGGTACTTATGTATTTGAATCTGATATAAGGTCTTTATCACAATTAAAAAACACTAGTCTTACTGGAATTCAGCAAGACTATAAACCACAAATGAAAAACAACCAAGCTTAATTATGTATATCTCAAAAAGAACAATCGAAGTACTAAAGAATTTTTCCACTATAAATCCTTCATTAGTGGTAAAAAATGGAAACGTACTATCAACAGTAACCCCAGCAAAAAACATTCTATCTTCTGTTGAAGTAGAAGAGGAATTTGATAACGAATTTGGTATCTATGATTTGTCTAAATTTCTTGGGGTTTTATCCTTAACCGAAGACTCGAATATAGATTTCAGTGAAACATATATGACTATTAAAGGTGGTAAAAATTCCATCAAGTATACTTATGCGGAACCGTCACAGATTATTCAACCACCTTCATCTCAAATAAAACTGCCCAGTATCGAAGCATCATTCAAATTGCTAAATACTGATCTAGAAAAGGTTCTTAGGGCTGCATCTATCATGCAATTACCTAATTTAGCATTTGAGGGCGATGGTACTAAAATTACATTGAAGGCCTTTTCCGAAAAAGATCCAACATCAAATGTTTCTGAGGTTGAACTGGCACCTACGGATAAAGTATTCAGTGCTATTTTTAAGGTTGACTCTTTTAAATTTTTAGTGTATGACTACGATGTGGAACTGTCCGCTTCAAAAATCTCTAAATTTTCCGCAGATTCTGGTAAGGTATTGTATTGGGTTGCTCTGGAAAGCACTTCAACATTCGGCTAAAAAATATAGGGTGCCTTGAGGTGCCCTTATTCTATATTAATCTCAGTAAAAAATAATATTATGTTACACAAACCAGACGAATTTCTTTGGGTACAAAAGTACAGGCCACAAATTATTGAAGATGTTATCTTACCACAAGATATAAAAAAAACATTGAAAAAATTTGTAGAAAAGGGTAATTTACCACATTTTATATTCTCAGGAAATGCGGGTGTGGGTAAAACGACAATAGCATTAGCACTCGTAAAGGAACTAGGGGCTGATTCCATTATATTAAACGGTTCATTATCGGCAAATATTGACACACTACGAACCCAAATTAGGGATTTTGCTTCCTCTGTTTCTCTTGCTGGTGGTCGAAAATATGTAATTTTAGATGAGGCTGACGGGTTAAGTCCAAACCACGTACAACCTGCTCTCAGAAATTTTATGGAGGAATATTCCAATAATTGCGGATTTATTCTTACGTGCAATTTTAAAAATAAAATTATAAAGCCACTAAGATCAAGGTGTACAACTGTTGATTTTCAGATAGAAAAGGCCGAAAAGCCAAAATTGGCAGGTCAATTCTTCAAAAGAGTCACGGAAATACTAGATGCTGAGGGTATTGACTATGATAAAAAAGTAGTTGCCCAAGTCGTTCAACAAAACTTTCCTGATTTTCGAAAGACATTAAATGAAATTCAGCAATATTCAGTTGACGGTAAAATTGACAGTGGTATTCTTACAAGAATGGGCGACAAAACATTTGATGAACTAGTGGTATATTTACGCAAAAGAGATTTCCCTGGCATAAGAAAATGGGTGGCACTAAATTCAGATAATGATTCAACACTTATATTCAGAAAGGTGTTCGATTATGCTGAAAATTTTATAGTCCAAGAAAGTGTACCTAATGCTATTCTGGTAATTGCAAAATATCAGTATCAAGAAGCATTTTCTGTTGATCCTGAAATAAATCTAATTGCGTTTTTTGTGGAGCTTATGTATGAGTGCCAAATCAAAGAATAAGAAAATCGAGAAGAACCTTGATATTTTTGGTACCGAAATAGTAGAAATAGTAGAGGAAGTATTCGAAAAGGAAAAAAAGAGTTCCCCGTTTGAATTTATAAATTCTATAAATTTTACTAAGGACAATTTGATGGAAAATTCATTGAATGATGAGATGGTAGAAAAAACCTATGTTCCTTATATAACAAACCGAACTCTTTCTTATTTTCCTGATACTATCGAACAGGCAAACTTAATGAATATGAACAGTCATATAGATAGCAAACTTCAATACATATACCTATTAAGTACCATAAGAAAAAGGAAAAGGTTTTCCAAATGGATTAAACCTGAAAATGATAACCATTTAGCAAACGTAATGTTCTATTACAAAGTAAATAGAAAAAAGGCACTTGATTTTTTGAAAATCCTGGACACTGAACAACTAAAAAGAATTGAAGAGTTAATAACCAATGGAACCAAAAATTGATATTTTTAACGGGCACGGGATAGAAGTTCAATTAAAGGAAAGGGGAGACTTTTTGAAAGTAAAAGAAACCCTTACACGAATGGGCGTGGCTTCAAAAACAAGTAGAAAATTGTTTCAATCTTGCCATATTTTACATAAAAGAGGAAAATATTCCATACTACATTTTAAGGAACTTTTTGCTCTTGATGGTAAAAACTCTGATATAGATAGTTCTTCTATAAATCGAAGAAATACTATAGCTAGATTACTCGAGGATTGGGGTTTATTGACCATACTTTGTATTGAGCCTAGAAATGAATGCCCAATATCTCAGGTAAAAATTATACCATTTTCACACAAAAAAGATTGGGAATGTATTCCAAAATACTCGATAGGTAATACAATCAAACATACAAAAATTTAATAGTTTACTGAGGACTAAAAGGCATCGGATTGATTTTCGGTGTCTTTTTTTTAAATATGAAACTACCAACATATAAAATAAAAAAACGACAATTGAGCAATCCCATAAAAATATCCAAATACGCAACATTCAAGGATCTAATTAAATCAGCAACCGCTGAAAGACTTGGAATTGATAATTCGCCGACAGATGAGCATTTGCTTAATAGTCAAATATTAGCATCTGAAATTTATGATAAAATAGTAGAAAAATTTAAAGTAAAAGTTTATATTTCTTCATTTTATAGAAGTCGTTCATTAAACGAAAAAATAGGTGGTAGTAAAACAAGTCAACATAGTTTAGGTATGGCCATGGATTTAGATGCTGATATGAATCCAGAACTTACAAATAAGGATTTATTTTACTTCATAAAAGATAATTTAGAATTTGATCAGTTAATATGGGAATTTGGTACAACAGAAGATCCTTCCTGGGTCCATGTATCATACAATAAAAACAAAAACCGCAACCAACTATTAAGAGTTGCTAATATAAACAACGAAATAAAATACACAACATGGTAAAACTATTCAGAACTCACATAGGCGAAGAAATTATAGGTAAAGTAATATCTTCTATAGAAAATAAATCTCCGGCTGTAATAAATATAAAAAATCCTTGCATTTTGGTTAATGTACCTGTAGCTAATTCACAACCAAAACTTTCTATGCAACCTATACTGACATATTTAGACAATGATGTAGTAGAATTTAAAGCAGATTCTTTCATGGCTGAAGGGATTCCTGTTGTCGAGATAAGGAATCAGTGGGAATCAGTTTTTGGTTCCGGAATTATAACCAAGGAATCTGAAATTATAACCAAGCAGCCAGGATTACATAAATTATAAATTTATCTAAGCCCGTTTTGATTTACGGGCTTTTTTTGTTATATTATGATTCATTAACCAAATTAAAACTATGCTAGATTTCTATACAAACGTAAGACAACATGGGAACAAACTTTTAGTCTCAGGTTGGAAAAAAGGAAAAAGGTTCCGTGAAAAAATTAACTATAAACCTTCACTTTATATACCAACTACCACAGATACCGTATGGAGAACATTAGACCAAAAGCCGGTAGCACCTGTAAAATTTGATAGCATAAACGAGTTAAAAAGTTTTACCGACCAATATAAGGGCGTTAGCAATTTTGATATTTTTGGCGATATTTCGCCGACTTATATGTTTATATCAGAATTCGGTAACGGAAATAACTACGAATCGAAAAAAATAAGAATCGCAAATATAGATATAGAGGTAGGTTCTGAAAATGGTTTTCCTGATCCTAAATTAGCTAACGAAGAATTTACCGCAATTACTATTTACTTTAATGGTAAATACCATGTCTGGGGCATCGGTGACTATACACCGCACATAGACAATGTAATTTATTACTATTGTAGCAGTGAAGAAATACTGATACACAAGTTTCTTAATTGGTGGGAAGATGCTGATATTGATATAGTAACAGGTTGGAACGTTGAATTTTTTGATATTCCATATATCTATAATCGCATCGAAAAAATTCTAGGCGAAAAAGACGCAAAAAGGTTATCTCCATTCAAGGTTGCGTATAAAAAAATAGTAAATTCAACGGGAATTTATAATAAAGAACAAACGAAAATAGACATCTATGGGATTTCTGTTCTTGATTACATGGAGTTATACAAAAAACTAACATTTACCACACCTGAATCTTATAAATTAGAAGATGTTGCTGAATATGAATTAGGCGAAAGGAAAATAGATTACTCAGAGTATCAAAATCTACATCAACTGTATAAGTCGGATTATCAAAAATACATAGAATATAATATAAAAGATGTTGAATTGGTTAAAAAATTAGACGATAAAAATCAGTTATTATCTCTAGTCCAAACCATGGCTTATGAATTTAATGTCAATTATGAGGACACATCTTCTCAGATTAGAATGTGGGATTCATATCTCTACGACCACTTAAAATCACTTAATATTGTTATTCCGAAGAAAAAATCTAGACCAAAGGAATCTTTTCCTGGCGGTTATGTAATGGATCCTATTGTTGGCGGTTATGACTGGATTATGAGTTTTGACTTAAATTCTCTATATCCTCACATAATCATGGGTATTAATATTAGCCCAGAAACATTAAGGACCGATATTGAACCTGTGGATCATATTATAAATGTAAACACACTAGACGATATAATAGAAAATGGATTACCTGATTCAGTAAAACAAACATTGGGTATGTATGATGTGTCTTTAGCCGCTAATGGTTATTTTTACGACAAAAGTAAACAAGGATTTATCCCTAAATTGCTAGAAAAACTTTACACAGAACGCAAGGAATATAAAAGGTTAATGATTGAGGCCGAGGTAGCACTGGAAATTGAAACCGATCCTTTAAAAATAAATATTCTTAAATCAAATGTATCTAAGTACAGCAATTATCAATTAGTCAAAAAAGTTGGTCTAAATTCTATATATGGGGCAAGCGGTAATAGGTTCTTTAGATATTATGATATAAGAAACGCCTCAGCAGTCACATCTCAAGGTCAAATGGCTATAAAATGGATAGGTAAAAAACTTAACTCATATTTAAAAAAATACCTGCGAACCGAAAAAGATTTGCTAATTTATTCCGATACCGATTCTGTTTATTTTTCGTTTGAATCATTAGTAGAAAAATACAAAAAAACGAAACCTAATGCTACTAGAGATGATATAGTAAATATGTTGGATTCTTATGCTCGTAAAGTAATAGAACCAATCATAGAAGAAAAATATCAAGAACTAGCCGAAACGTTTAATCATTTTCAACAAAAAATGGTCATGAAGAGAGAAATAATTTCAAACAGAGCTATATGGACCGGAAAGAAAAGGTATATAATGAACGTTTTAGACAGTGAAGGCGTCCGATATAAAACACCTAAACTTAAGGTTATTGGCATGGAAATGGTGAGATCTTCGACACCTAAGAATGTTCGAGTTAAATTAAAAACCGCAACTAATATAATACTGTCAGGTACCGAAGCCGACCTACAAAAATTTATAAGAGATTATAAAAAAGAGTTTAAGCAATTACCGGTCAGCGAAATAGCATTTCCCAGAGGAATTAATGGCCTAAATAAATTTATAAACTCAAACGGTGGTTTTATAAAAGGAACACCAGTACAAGTAAGGGCTGCCGGTACGTGGAACAAAATGCTCAAAGATATGAGTTTAGATAAAACATACGAAACTATAAAGGAAGGTGAGAAGGCAAAATTTATTTACCTGAAACTACCTAATCCAGTACTGCAAAATGTAATTGCTTTTGTCGGTGATATGCCAGACGAAAGTAAAGTAAAAGACTACATTGATTATGAAACACAGTTCGAAAAATCAGTAGTAATTCCTATAGCCACTATATTAAATGCTATAGGATGGCAAACCGAACCAATAGCATCACTAGAATCATTCTTTCAATAAAATAAAATTTATGTCACTTATTAGCAAATTTAACAAAATAGGGTCAATTAACTCTAGCATATTAACCACATCTTCTTTATTCGCCGATAAAGAAATAGTTACTACGGATGTTCCTATGCTAAACGTTGCTTTTTCCGGGTCGATGGATGGAGGTTTTAAGTCTGGTTTAACTATGTTTGCAGGACCTTCTCGACATTTTAAGACTTTGTTTGGTCTTATTTCGATGAAAGCATATTTAAAAAAATATCCGAATTCTATTGCATTGTTTTATGATTCTGAATTTGGTACACCTAAGGCCTATTTTACTTCTCTGGGTATTAATACAGACCGTGTTATTCATATTCCTATAACAGATATAGAGATTCTTACCCACGATATAACAAAAAAAATAAATGAAATAGAATTAGAGGATAAAATATTCATCTTTATTGATTCCATTGGCAATCTAGCATCAAAAAAAGAAGCACAAGATGCTTTGGATGGTAAATCTGTTGCTGATATGACACGAGCAAAACAACTTAAATCCTTGTTTAGAATTGTAACACCGCACCTTACCATAAAAGACATTCCTATGTTTGTTGTGAATCACTCATATAAGACTATGGAAATGTACAGTAAAGATGTTGTTAGTGGTGGTACTGGTGGTATGTATTCTTCTGATTCTGTTTATATTATAGGAAGACAACAAGAAAAAAACGGAAAGGATTTAGAAGGGTATAATTTCATCATAAACGTAGAAAAATCTAGGTTTGTTAAAGAAAAATCAAAAATTCCTATAACTGTAACGTTCGAGAAAGGTTTGTCCAAGTGGTCTGGTTTACTTGATGTTGCATTAGAAACCGGGCACGTAGAAAAACCAAAAGTTGGCTGGTATAGTAGGGTTATGGTTAACACAGATACCGGCGTATTGGTTGACGAAAGCGAACAGACACTATTTAGAAAATTAGCAACAAACTCTAAAATATTTTGGGAACCTATTTTTTCTAAAACTAACTTTAAATCTGCTGTCGAAAAAAGGTATTCTGTTTCATTAAACGAACTGCTACAAGACACAGAAGATGATGATGATATATCCGACACAATAAAAACCCTTGAAACTGACGAAAATGAAAAGAATAACTGAATACTTTGATATTGTTCCTAGCGACAATGATCCCGAAATTTTTTATGTTTTGTTGAAGAATATTCGTATATTTGATGGACATAAAATACTATTCGATAATGTAGAAATAATAGAAGATAATGAAGGTACTTCGCTTGATGTGAAATATTCTATTTTAGACTTAAACGAAGATACTATATATCAGGAGGAAGAAATTGAGTTTCTAGACAATATGTTGTCGGATATATTCATGTACCTAATGGAACTACAACTTAAAAACCCAGAACAAAAATTTATACACATTGGAAAAGACGATACTAAAAAACCTATTACTGAATGAAGAATACACAAGAAGAACACTTCCATTTATTAAGGAGGAATATTTTTCGGATTTTGCTGAAAAAAAGATATTTCTAACAGTAAAGTCTTTCATTAATGAATTTAATGTGCTTCCTACTAAGGAGGCCCTTATTATCGAAATAGACAAGGACAGAAATATTGAAAGTTCTTTGTATGATTCAATCTCACAAATAGTAGATGATATTACGACAAACACAGAAAAAGAAAATATTACATGGCTCATAAAGGAAACTGAATCTTTTTGCCAAGATAAATCTCTATATAATGCACTCATGGAGGCTGTAAAAATATCAGATGATTCCGATAAAAATTTATCAAGAGGTTCAATACCAGAAATTCTTAAAAATGCACTTTCAGTTTCCTTTGAACAAAATATAGGCCATGATTTTATCGAGAATGCTGAGGAAAGGTATGAATTTTATCACAGAAAAGTTTCTAAGATTCCTTTTGATATTTCTCAGATGAATAAAATAACAGACGGTGGTTTAAGTCCAAAAACACTTAATGTTATAATGGCAGGACCTGCTACAGGAAAAACTCTTGCTATGTGCCACTTTGCTTCTACTAATCTAATGGATGGTAAAAATGTTCTTTATATTACGAATGAAATTTCAGAGGAAAAAATTGCTGAACGGATCGAAGCTAATCTAATGAATTCTGATATGGCAGATGTAAAAAAATTACCTAAAGACTTATATCTAAAAAGAATACAGAAAATAAAGGCAAAAACAGACGGGCAATTAAAGATAAAGGAATACCCAACATCTTCTGCTAGCGTAAGTCATTTTAGATTCTTGATTAATGAATTGAAACTCAAGAAAAACTTTGTGGCTGATATTATCTATGTAGATTACCTTAATATTTGTGCTTCTGCCAGATATAAAGCAGGAACTTCGGCAAATTCATATACGATTGTAAAAGCGGTTGCTGAAGAACTTAGAGGTTTAGCACAAGAATTTAATGTTCCTGTGGTAACAGCAACTCAGACAAACAGAAACGGAACAGGAACTTCTGATCCTGAAATGACTGACCTATCTGATTCTATGGGTACTGCACATACAGCGGATTTAATTATTGCATTGGTTATATCAGAAGAACTTGATGAACTTGGGCAATTACAAATAAAACAAATAAAAAATAGGTATGCGGACGCTACTAATAATAAGCGCTTTGTTGTTGGTTTAGATAGGGCAAAGATGCGATGGTATGATATAGCAGATCCCTCTTCTAAAACTAGTACCAAGGAAACATCTAATTCATTTGTTGCACCATCCGCAAATAATTCCATAAAAAACAAACCGAAATTTAAAGGTTTTAATTATTAACACAAAAAGGCGTCCTAAAAAGACGCTTTTCTTGTTTATATAAATAAATAATAAACATCAATATAATAGGGAAACTATGAAGAAATTAAACAGAATTAAGTTTTTGAAGGATGTGAGATGAAAAAAGTTGCTGAATTTTTAATAGAATCCAATACGGTTCGAGAATATTTAGATTTTCTGGACTTAAATCAGAGTACAACACTCGCGGAAAATAATGAAAATTTCTTCCACGATGATCTAAATGGCAGTCTTTCATCTATAGGTTCAGATACCTTTTATGATATATCCAAAGAAACATTTACAGAAATGATTGCTTATGAGACTCAGAATATAATAAATGAAAGTGGTTCGATGCCAGGAGTTTCTCAGGTACCTAAAAACAAAGCAGAAAAAATTGTAGGTAACTTTGTTGATTTAGTATTAAAAAAGATGAAGATTTTTAAACTTGATACTATGGCAGGATTGGGTAGCACAAGGTCTATGCTAAAAAATCTACCAACAGCAAAGTCTTTAAGCGGCGATTTGGATTTATTGATTGTTTCTAGTGTTGATAACCGAGAATCGGCAAAGCAATTATCAATATGGGCCAAATCCAAAGGTCTAGATTATCAAGTAGCATTCGGTAATATTTTTACCGTTGCCTGGCCGTATGAAGGCGAAAAATACCAAATAGATCTAATGATAGCAAATCCATCCGAAAATGATGAGATCTATTCTTATATGAGAAAATTTAAGTATTTCTCGGATGAACTACCCGTACAGAATGGAGATTTTATTATTAAAGGTGCTCACCGATCTGAATTAGCAAAGACAATGGTAAAGGCTATTGGATTATCTGCGGCCGAAAATGGATTTAAGCAATTCATTTGGGATAATAAGTACAGAAATATTACTGAGGTTTCGGATGAACTACGCAAAAAGGCAGAAAGGTTCAGAGACGAAGCAAAAAAACAACAATCAATAGATCTTGCTGAGTTATTGGACAAAAAGGTACGAACATTGGATAGACTTAAATCTGATTTATCTGAAAATGGTTTGCTAAGAAACCGTTATCCAAATGCACTTTTCAAAAACTATCCAAAGGCATTTGATTTATTGTTGGATATGTTATTCACAAAAGAACAAACAACTGGCTCATGGGAAAAACTTCTAGATAAAAAGTTTGGAGTTTCTGATTCTATTAAAAGAATGGATAAATTTGAAGACGTTCTTGATTTATGCAAAGAATTACTTGCTAAAAGAGTGGTTACTCCAAGAGCAATTGCCGGGGTTTTGAATGATATTAAGTCTGCATTTTACAAGGGCAAAGCATCTGGTGCTTGGAATAAGTCACTAGAAGAATACATACAAAAACAGTTGCCGTTTATGAAAAAATATTGGCTATAAAAATGAATATAACTACAAATATAACTACAAATACAATGACAAACTTATTTGAAGAAATTGTAAAGATGGATTCTATAGTTCATTTTGACGAGATGAACACCGATGATTTTATTACCTTTGTTAGGTCTTTTATTGATATAGAACAAAGAAATATAGAAATATCTGAAAAGATGGATGGTATGAATTTTTCATTTGGTGTTGATGAAAATAATAAATTCTATAGCAAAACCAAATCATCTAAGCCCGTAACAGATCCTTCGGTTTATGGCGACTTCAATTTTCTTCAAGGCATTAAAGACTACCATAGAATTCTTAATGCAAATGAACGGTTTCTTGTAAGTGTTAAAGAAAAAATTGCCGAGTATCAAGAAATTAATGCTCTACAAGTTTTTGGCGAGCTTTTACCCTCATCCGAAACAAACATAGTAAAATACGATAAGGATAAAATAGGCAAAGGTGCTATAGTATTATTTGATGTAAAGGTCGATGGTAAGTCAATACTGAGACAAAGGTACTCCAGTCAAATATTCAAAATGCTTGTTGATGGTTTAGATAATTCAGGCGGATGGCGAGCATATTCAAAACCTTTAGTAGATTCAAGTCAATTCAAGTTTGAAGTAAACCATCTAATAACACTTGAATCCCTATATAGAAAATATTTTGATATTATAAAGTCCCGTAAAAAAGTAGACAAACCTACAAAATTAAAAGCCAAAAAAGTTATTCAGATGGTCATGGATAATATTAAAGGGCAATTTTTGAAACAAATGGTTATAAATCGAAAATCTGTTTTGGGTAATATAGAACCCGAAGGATTAATTTTAAGAGATTTTAAAAATAACTTGTTGGTAAAATTAGTCGATAAAGATGCTTTTACTGCTGCTAATCAAGCAGGTTCTCAATACATTAAACCAGTAATGATGGGTGTAAAGAAAACAAACGACCTTTTAAGAAATGATGTTTTTGGTAATGCTGATATAATGAAAAACTTTGCTAAAGTAATTGAAAAGTCAGTGGATTGGGCATTTACACAAAGACAAATTGATCCTACTTTTAAAGTACAAACAGTGGATGATTTACTAAAAGTAGCATACGATGATATGGTAAAAGAGGGAAGATTAAAATATAAGGCGCCAAAAGCCTTAAAAATTACGGTTGGTTACCTTAAGCAATTCAGAAAAATTATTACAGATAATGAAAGGGCTCTAGAAATTGGCAAAGCCGACATACCCGAATCAAAATACATAATATCCAAAGAAAAAATGGAAGTTTATCTACAGACAGTTGATGATACCATAAATCAACTAAAGACACTTTCATCCGATAATGGTATGAAAATTTACCTAACTATTATAGCATTTACATTCGGTGCAAATAAACTAAGAGAACTAAAAGCACAATTTAATCTAAAATGATACCAGTAAAAAAATTCCTGGAAAAAAATATCGAAGGGACCATGATTGGTTCTTGGAAAATAGTACATAATGATACTATGAAAATAGCAGACAATGGAAAACCTTACGGTGGTCTGGTCAGAATTGTAAATGATGTAGATTTCGAGACTATAAATATTACTCACAATCTGGATCTAAAAAATCCCTTATACTCGCTATCATATAAGGGTAATAAATACGTAAATAAAGATCCAATAGAAATAATAAAAGGAATTCAATGAAAACTTTCAGTGAATTTATAACTGAAACTCCTAGCCCGTCTATGGGTACTAAGAATTTTTTGAAAATTGCTGCTAAAAATGGTTTTGATGCTAAATTAATAGGTAATGGAACCACCTATGAGTTATATGATATTAAAACTAAAAAATATATAGCAATGTTTGATCCTACAATTCAGTCCGAAGATTTATTAGAAATATTAAGAGCAAAAACTGATAAAAAATGAAATTGAGAATATTTGATTTTGATGATACTCTTCTAAAGACTGGTTCTAGAATTTATATCACACATAATGACGGCAAAAAGTCGGCACTATCGCCTGCTGAATATGCAGTTTATTCTAGCAAAGCAGGAGATGTTTTTGATTATAGTGACTTTGATGGGGATTTAATTTCTCCTGCTTCTATAATTACCTATAACAAAATTATGAGAAATGCTGTTAATGCTTCGGGTAAAAGAAAAATAGTTATTCTTACAGCACGTGGAAATTCTGAACCTATAAAAAAATATTTAAAAACATCAAATATACCATTAAATAAAATTGAGATTGTTGCATTGGGCAATTCTAATCCTGTTAAAAAGAAAGAATGGATAGAAAATCAAATAAAAATTGGCTATAATGATGTACTTTTCTTCGATGATTCTGAAAAAAATATAACCGAAGTCAATAAGCTTAAAAAAGAATACCCGAATATAAAACTTAAAACTCACCTGGTAAAGGAAACTTATATGCCAACACAAACTGAACTAAACGAAAATTACGACTACGCAGACTCTGATGAAATTTTAATAGATATAGCAGAAAAGGTTGAAGATTTATTAGACATAGATACAGAGCTAACAAACCTTCAGACTTCATTGTTACAACAAATTTACTACGAAATGTGCGAGCTGCACGATTCTATAAACAAAGATCTAGACAACCCTAGGGAAAGAGCAATACATAATTGGGATGATGATCCTGATATAATAGACCATTTAGGTCTTGGAAGACAATATTAATAACAAAATAAAAAAAAATATGAAAACTTTCAGTGAATTTATGAACGAAGCCAAAAAGAGAAGTGAAAAACCTTATTCTGATTGGTCTATGGCAGATTTTATGAATGATGCAAACTCATCTGAAACTAAATCCCGAAAGAAAAAAGCAGCTGATAAAAAAGCAGCCGCTAAAAAAGAAGAAAGCAAATAAATATATCAGTCATGTCAAAATACTTGACATGACCCACAAGCCTTTAAAAATAAAAAAAATATGTTTTTTAAACCAACATTTACAAAGTCAATAGCTACCAATAATGGCTGGACAGACTCGAAAACTGGGGAACTATTAACTTCACATAAAAACCTATTGACCAAATTAACAGATTTAGGTTTGGACAATGAAGGAAATACAAAAGAAGTCGATGAACCCATAGTAAAAGTTAAACCTTCAAAAAAAGTTGCTAAAGTCGATGAAACTATAGTAGAAGTTAAACCTTCAAAAAAATAAGTTTTTAATGAATTTAACCCAAGATACCTTTCTATTGTATGCTATGCACTCGTATGAAAATCCGCACTGCAAGTCTATGAATGAATTTAAAGAAGACCTTTCGAGACCTAAATATATCAAAAGACTTTTTGCTAGGTATCTTTTAGATAATGAATTAAAACAAAGACTTATTCTTAACCACATAATAATTTTTAGGAATATTTTTGGGGTTAAGCCGGCGGTGAGAATGTTATATTTTACAATCGACCAGGAATTTTGGGGTATACTAACACCATTTTTAATATCTTTAGATTATATAGACAAAAGGGTTCAACAGATAAATGGTAGGGATATTATCATAGGTGATATTCTAGTTGATAAATATGTATGCGAACAACTAAAGGACGAATATGAATAAAAAGAATTTGAATGAAATAGTTACTACTTCGGTTTCTGATGCGCTGAAAGGCGATCCTAAGACAAGGCCTGCAGTCTCATTGGGTATTAAAAGAAGAAACGCAGTATCGGTACTTGATTTTTTGGAAGCAAAAAATAAGAAAAACCGATATAACAACCATGGAGGCTAATAGATATTCATGTCTTTAAGTACAGCAAATACTATTAATGATATGCGGGTGGTTTTGAATCAGGTTCTTCTGAACAGCACACCACCTATAGGTACCTTAAGTGATGTTGATGTCACCGGAATTTCCGATGGAGATATTCTTGTTTGGGATACAGCTGACGGTACATTCAAGGCTGGAACTCTTTCTTTAGCGAATGGAGCAACTGGTAGAGTCCAAATTTCTGGCACAGCTGGAGCTTTTGCTTCATCGGCAAACCTAACATTTATCAGTAACGTTTTATCGGTTCCTGGGCTGGCTGCAAACACAGCAAATGTAGAATCATTCACTGCAAACACAGCAAATGTAGTTTCATTAGAAGCTGGAGATATAATAGAAAGTTCTTCTAAAAGGTACAAGAAAAATATAAAAAGCATTGAAAATTCTTTAGATATGATACTTAAATTAAACCCGGTTTCTTTTAAGTGGAAATATGATGATAAATTTGACTATGGTTTAATAGCGGAAGATGTAATTACTGTTATACCCGAAATGGCTAAAAATAATGTAGATGGTCTTGTTGATGGTGTTAGGTATTCCAAACTAGTTACATTTCTGATAGGATCTATAAAAACATTAAACGACCGAATAATACAATTAGAAAAAAATGAAAAAATTTAGAGAATTTATTGAGGAATCTAATCATTTCAGTCGTGAAATTAAGATGAATGAAGTAGAGTGGGAAGATTTTAAAAAAGCACTTTGGCGAAACTATCCTAAAAAGTATGAAATAATCGTTCATAATGGATTACATAATGTAGTAGAAAAAGGTAAACGTAAAGTTATTTTTAAATGGGATGAAGACGACTGGGTAATATATTACGATGGCGAGATTGGATTGCCGTATAAAATTATATCAAATGAAAAGGTAAAAATTTAGGAATTTAATGAGACCTGAAACTTTAATAGAAAGAAAAAAAAGAGACCCTCTTACCAAACTCAATGTGGTATTTGATCTTAGTCAGTCAAAGGGAATGCCTTTTGATGTTAATGGGACAATAAGACACTTTCAGTGCCGTCCTATTGACATGACAAACTGGGGGAACCTTGTTGGTAACTTGGCAAGAAACAGAGTAGCACTGAATGCCGCTAATAGAGATATTACTCTAATGACAGAAGAAGATGTACCAGTTACGGTAACAGTTGATGCTGCTATTACTATCATAGAAACCATACAAAATTATTATAATGCACTTTATGGAGCTCGATGGGCTTGTAAAGAACAGTTTAAACTTGTTACTGATGTGGCTCAAAGAGAAGCTATAAATGTTAAAGCAACATTTGATACTATTTTAAGTTTAATAATAAACCCCGAATAATATGGCTCAATTAAAAATAGGTACTACCATAGGTGGTAATACTGCATATCATCAAGGAAATTTAGATCCAGAAGCACTGAAAGGAATGAGCGCAAACGAAAAGGTAAACCAAAATATACTTTTTCAAAATGTAGCTAAATTAGATTTTCAAGATAGTCTTGAAGCCATTGCATACAAGGGTGGATCGTTTGATGTTTTTAGTGACGAAACGAAAATAGCTACAAAAACACAGGTTACGGTTGATACGTTAGCTGTTGGAGCAGATAACGGTAGTGTAGTTTTGACTATTGAAACGGCTGGAGGGGGTTTAGATACGGGCTATACTTTAAATGCGAATAATACTGTTGAGGCAATCTATCAAACAGCTGATGGTAAAATCTACGTTGGTGGGCATTTCACTACGATAGGGGGTAGTAGTAAATCCCGCTTCGCTCGACTAAATTCTGATGGTACGCTTGATACCGCTTATACCCTGAATGCCAACCGTGAGGTTTATACAATCTATCAAACAGCTGATGGTAAAATCTACGTTGGTGGGCATTTCACTACGATAGGTGGCCAAAGTAAAGGTTACTTAGCTCGACTAAATTCTGATGGTACTTTAGATACAGGTTATACTTTAAATGCAAATAGTTCTGTTCGTACAATCCACCAAGCAGCAGATGGAAAAATTTACGTTGGTGGATCGTTCGGTATAATAGGTGGCCAGTTTAAAAGTTATTTTGCCCGATTAAATTCTGATGGTACGCTTGATACCGCTTATACCATGAATGGAATGAATTCAGGTAGAACTGTTGAGGCAATCTACCAAGCAGCTGATGGTAAAATCTACGTTGGTGGGTCTTTTGATACACTAGGTGGCCAAAATAAAACCCGTTTAGCTCGACTAAATTCTGATGGTACTTTAGATACAGGTTATACTTTAAATGCAAATAGTTCTGTCCTTACAATCTACCAAACAACCGATGAAAAAATTTATGTAGGTGGAAATTTTACTACAATAGGTCCTGGTACACAAGATTGCTTAGCTCGATTAAATTCTGATGGTACGCTTGATACCGCTTATACCATGGATGCCGACAGTGGTGTTTGGGCAATCCACCAAGCAGCAGATGGAAAAATCTATGTAGGTGGGGTTTTTGCTACAATAGGTGGCCAAAGTAGAACCTGCTTCGCTCGACTTAATTCTGATGGTACGCTTGATACCGCTTATACAATGAACACAATGAATGCAATGAATCGTGTTTGGACAATCCACCAAGCAGCAGATGAAAGAATCTATGTAGGTGGGACTTTTACTACGATTGGTGGCAGTAGTAAAGACCGATTAGCTAGGATGGCTATTGACGCTAATTTCACAACTGGAAATTTCATTAGCACTTCATTAGACTTAACTGGAGACTTAGCAGCAGCCCCGACTAAAGTAGTTGTTAGTTCAACTTTTGCAACGCCAACCGATACTACTTTATCGCTTAAAATCTCAGACGGAACACCGGCGAATGATGTTACTATAACTTCCGCTAATTTTGACACGGAAGTAGACTGCTCTAGTTTAACTACTCGAACGCTTACGCTTCAATGGCTATTTACTAGCACAGATACAGCTGCAACGCCAACACTTAACAACTACGGGGTATATTTCACATAAATGGGTAACTTCAAATTTAAAATTGGAAAAGGTACAGATGACTGGTGGGCAAAACATAGCTTCGATGAACTGAAAACGATAAATACACCAAAGCCAACAATGACTGGAACTATTAAAAATTTCCTTTCTGGGTTGACTTTAGGCTTTAAATTTACATTTTCAGGTAGGAGAAAAAAGAAATGAGTATTCTAACAAAGGCCGGTATTCCAATACTATTAAATGCTGCTGTAAAACTTTTAAGTGTGGTAGTAAATAGGTTTTATGAATACCAGGAAAAAAAACTACTATTAAAAAATATTAGCACCGAAAAGGATTCCAATGCGAATAAAGAGAAAAAAGATTCCAGTGGAAACCAATCTGGGACCGAATAACATAAAAATAAACACAAGTAACATACAAAAAGTAAAAGTAAATATGACAGATCTAAAAGAAACAAAAGAGTTTTTATCATTCCTATTCTCATTAGTATATGGAATTTCTAAATCACTCGAAGACGGAAAATTTAAACCAACAGAAATTCTTAATTTTACTGGGGCTGTTCGTAAACTACCATCTGCTGTTGGTGGAATCGAAAACGTTCCTGATGAAATTAAAGATATTACAGCAGCAGAAATTGATGAGTTGGTTAAATTTATCATAGAAGAATTTAATCTAGTAGACGAAGCAAAAGAAGCAAAAGTTGAGAGTTTCATAGAAACTGCATTTGCCTTTGCTAAATCTGTTGTCGCTTGGAGATAAATTTTTAAAGACTAACTAAGGTGCTTCTGGCACCTTTTTTTTAGTTATAAATATATAAAAAAACAAATTATATGGAAATGATGGATAATATAAAAATTGACGTGGGTATAATCAAATCCGATCTAAAGCAATTATTTTCATCATTTGAGAAACTAGACAAGACATTAGTAGCATTTACGAAAGTTATTGGGGAAATGTCTCTAAGTATAGCCTTGCATGATGAACGAATAAACGAAGCAAAAAAAGAAAGCACTGAAGTCAAAAGCACCTTAAAACAAAGAAAAGAAGAGATAGAAAACAGGTCTAAATACTTGAAAACTAATATAGACGGGTTACGAGAAGATTTTAGAATAAAAATCTCGACACTGGAAACCTCAGATATTAATATTCTCGAAAAAATTACCGAGATGAAAGAAGAAAATAAGGAAAACTACGATACAATTGCCAAGAAATTGGAGAGTCATGAACGTATCCGTTGGATTATTGTTGGTGGTGGTGCTGTACTGGTCTTTGCTATAGATTATATAGTACAAGTGGGAAAGGGTTTATTTAATTAAAGTTGTATATGTAGAGGATATTATGTATATTGTATTCAATAAACATAATATCCATGCTTCATACTGATATAAAATACCTTCTACTGTTGAGCCCTCAGCTCAAAAATTTTATTAAAAAATCGGATGTTCTCTATAATTTTCGCTGTACTATATGCGGT
>Ga0136587_1000113_pt1 | contig 20732 bp, 6 predicted proteins | sample AntRauMFilla1563_FD_101386 | JGI IMG/M metagenome (GOLD analysis project Ga0136587, IMG submission 101386) | Saline lake microbial communities from Rauer Islands, Antarctica - Metagenome Filla 1 #563 | ecosystem: Environmental > Aquatic > Non-marine Saline and Alkaline > Saline | place... | reverse complement strand
TTTGCACATGCACTACAGGGCTCGCAGTTGGAGCCGAAGTGGTTGGGAAGGCAGTCACTGCATTGGACAGTTGTTGTTGGATTCCATCCAGTAGTACATGTACACTCGCCATCGCCTGTGTATCCTTCATTGCACGTTCCAGTCGGGAAGTCAGGATGGCTACATGAGGAGCACCACCGACATGTTGGACCGAACCGTCCCGGTGGACATACGCCCTTATCGGCTTGCGCGACTACCCATGTATTAGGATAGCCAGCGAGGATGTTACGTGAAGCCCAGACACCCACTCGTTGGGTTGCAATGGTTACATTGTGACTGGCTCCAATCGCTAGTTGAGCCTGGGCTTGACCTGCGAGTAAGCCGGATCCCGGTCCCTCGCCGGCTACAAGCGTCAAAGTATACTCGCGTCCCGCGTATGCAACTACCTGGACAGCGACGGGTAAGAGTGGCTGGCTGTCATCAGTGGACTGTGCAGGGCGCGTAGTGAGTCGGGCCGTGGATATACTCGACAGCCATGCGAAGGGCGGCGAGGTCTGCCAGGCAGACGGTGGCACTGCTTGCCACGCGACATCGCGTGCCGCCGTCACGACTGTCGGCCATGCACTGATAAAGTGCTGGCTTGCCCCTGTAGTGTCAGCGCTTAAACTGACATACGGCTGAGGATGCAAGGGTGCACTCCCCAAGGCGTACATGTGTACAGTATCCGCGACGGTATCCTCTAGACGCTGCTGGATCCCTAGCCACATGGCAGGGTGGGCGACAGGGGCTGATGCCGCTGAACTGCCGATCAGAACAGCCATAGGTCCTGTTCGCCACTGGTCAAACCACGCACGCAGTGTGGTATCATCGACTTGCGCAAGAACACCGTATTCCATAGTGACGGTTCGTGGACTACCGTCCTCTTTTCCTCCCACTCCCACCGATGCCGGGAGATAGCGTGGCGAATACTGGCCTGCACGGAGCCCCCTACCGTCCGGCGTCCCATTGGCTACAAGCCAGTCACGTAACCGGGAACGAATCGCTACCAAGACTTCAGCGACCGGATGGGGCGCGACACGGGTCCCACTGAGAGCGACGGCATACCATTGAGGTTCTGTGGGGTATGTGGGTCCATGGCCCCATGTCGGTACAGTGACCTGGTGCCAATGGATCCCAACACCATAGAGTCCCAATGTAATAGGTAGGCGACGCGAGGATAGACTGTGTCGGATGTAGTCATGCACGCTTGTCCATGTCACGTCACGTTGAGCCCAAAAGACAGACGTGGCGGTGGTTCCTTGGAGGACCCCCGGTGCATCGTCGGTGATGGACTGACTTGAGCGGTCCAGTGCAGTCTCCAAGCGGATACGGACCCGGGTCCATGCAAGCGATGCATGCACTTCAGGGAGATTGAACTGTACATCCATGATGTCTGTTCGCCCTTCAGCCGCGACATCCTCCCAGCCAATGATATGTGCCAAATGCGTCGATACGAGACGACGGACATCGCGGCCATGCAACCAGCTTAATTGATACAGATGCAGACCTGCCACACGCTGGCTATCCCATCGTTCGCCGTGTAAGAAGGAATGCTTGAGCTGTTTGCCAGAGGAAGACGGTGCGTCGGTGATCGGGACGCCAAGTGCCAGACCGACAGATGGAGAGGATAGAGACCCGTGCGGCCAGGCGCGCACACGCGATGGTGCACGTGCTTCTGCAAGAGTAGGTATCTGCAAGATCTTTTTCACACTGATGCGTCGCACTGTGAGCGTTCGTGTTTCGGTTGAAAAGTGCCGTTGCAGCCATTCGAGCCGTTGCAGTCGTTGCTCCAAGATGGCAGCGGCTTTGGTAACGGCGAGGTACTGCTGAACCACACTTTGGTCATTCAGTGTGCGGGAGGATAGTGAAGGACAGCAGCTCAATGCCGACGTGACACGCATGTCCATATCTCTTGCCAATGCATCGCGTTTGTGTTCCCAGGTTTGCGCAAACCCCAGCGCGCCGCAGGCGACCGAGCAGACCTGGTCCAGAATCTGTGTATGTGTATCCGTGTCTATGAGTGCGAGACGCGGGCTCACATCCATGGCTCGACATCCGTTACACGGAGAGCGTGTATATAAGTCATGGAGTGTTGTACAGGACAGCAGCGGCGCTGAGGGTGTGCACCCACGACGGGCATCAGCGCCAACACTGGTTACGACCAGGGCCGCAAGCCAGAAAACAATGCGTAGAGTCATTGTTTTTTGTTTTTTGTTTTTTGTTTTACATAGTAGTTCAGAAACCTAACCACCCGACACGTCTGTCCTTAAAGGGAGGAGTCTCCCACTGTGGTCCTAAAAAAATATTTTTTTTTTTACCTACAAATGAACACCTGCTGAGTGTTCGACCTACCGCCTAAAAAAAAAAAACAAAAAACAAGCTACAGTGCACCAAGAGAGTCAAGGCTGATACTTTCAGTAGCCCCCTCTAGAGTATACCACAGTGTGTCACAGTCGGGGGTATATATAGGATCTCGGTTGGACCCGTACATGCGCCAGAATGGACTGAGCCAGTCACGGATGACCAGTGATCCCGGAATTAATTGACCGTTCGCCTGCAGTTGAAAGTAAGTTTGCATCTTATGAGTGTAGAAGTGATGGGCGAGTTGACGAAGGCGGCATTGTCTATTGGAATTCGGCAAAATCGTCTGCACAGTAATCGCAGCGGTACGGTTGGCGTGCAATACATCATGCGTCATAAAGTACGTTTCTGGCGAGAAATTTTTGGGAATGGATGGAAGATACCTGGTTCTATAGCTAATAGCGCCGTCCTTTGCAGTGTGCTTGGTTTTCTGGACAATCAGATCGTTGTAGGGTGTCCAGTTGAGCAAGGTTACAAAATCGACATGTGAACACACGTCCATATGGATAGGCCCGTCGTGTCCCTCTGACTGAGTGTCTTTCCACGCAACCGGAACGGCCAGTTGCCATTGAATCTGATCGTAGTATTGCGGTTGGATTCGGTAAGTTGCATAGTCCGCCTTCGCATGGCCATAGTGCTTACTATAACTACGAACAACATCCGGTTGGTAGGGATACCCACCCCACTCTGGCCGAAGTACACGGGGAAGGTCCGGTTGAGAGTCTGGAAATAAAACCCTATGGAGCAAGCGGTTGAACCCGACCATTGTTTTCCCGCCTTTACTGACGTCGCATGTCAATGCATAGTCCGTCCGTCCATGCTGTGCATGAAGAAGATGGACAGGAAATGCCTCAGGCAATGCACGACCTTCAGAGACGGGCACGTTGGGCAGTGTCAACGGTTTCCAAACCGTCGAGACGCCGTCTTTCACTAGAGCGTGGCCCGTATAAACAGACTGGGTTTTCCCCTCTTCCCAGTGACGCGGATCTGGACTAAGACCTCGGTATGTTCCACTGAAAGGACACTTAATTTCGACCAGCCAACGGTCTAAAAACACAGGTACGGTACTCCCAGTCGGCGTATAGAACAACGTCACTACACCGTCAGGTGAGGCCGCCATATATGGAGTAATTGGGTCAACGTGCACGCCCTGTGTACGTACGTGAATATGGTACCCCTGGCTCTCTGGGTACTGAGCCGCCAGCCATTGTTGATACAGCCGCATCGCATACTCTTCGTAGTAGTTACCGTACGCCGTGGGAGCATTTCCTTTGAATTGCGACCAGAGTTTACTGACAAGCAAGTCGGCGTCCTCGTTGACATTGTAAGGATTGCTGTTATTCAGCCCCGGAACAAACGTGGCAGTCATCCGGACATGACGACCCACAAGCCATGTGTTACCTTTTTGTTCCTGGGTATACAGCTGCAACAGGTGGTTGAGAAACTCGCGCGATCCAGGTATACAATGGGAATACAGAGCCTGACTTAGCGCCGACTCGTTCACATAGTGCATAGCTACCACTGGCTCCTCCACATTCAGAGCGTTTTCGATACGAATGACGGTCTGCTTATGGTAACTGAACGCTTCAGTGGGCGACACTGGAACAAACGACAGGGCATTGGGATTTTCAACGGCCGGCTCGGGTGTTAACGTCAGGTGGGATAGCGGTGGAACCAGACTATAGCGCATCTCATCTCGGCCCACGGGAGTTTCATGTTCGCTACCAGGCGGCTGTAGCACGTAACGACGAAGACGACCAATGAATGCCAGCTTCTCATCTAAAAAGTCTCTCCACGATCGGCTTCCCCAGCTCAAGGAGCAAATGGACGGACGTGGTCGCGCCGGATCAGGTGGCTGGAATCCAAGCGGAGTATAAGCATCCGTGTTCAAAAACTCCTTGTAGACATCTCCACCCCCTCCCCCTCTACTCGAGCATTGGCTTCGTAGGGAAAGATCCACCTCCGGTCGTCCCCGATCTGCCCACCATTGTACCTGGTCCTCTACAGACCAACGTGTATTGAGAGGCTGACGCAGAACACGCGTGCGGAACTGACCTAGCACTACATCAAACGAAGCAGTAGGGTCTCGGTCACGTAGAGAACGAAACACTCGCAGTCCTTCGCGCGCGTTCCTTGGTACCTGCTTGGGATTGGCTTTCTGCAAAAACTCGGTGGTAGCGTGGCTGTCTCTCACCGACGTGTGAAAGAGATCTACACCGGCCGCATTTAAATAGGTATTCATACACACACCCTCCTCGCCGTAGACCGCAAGATCATGTACACGTTGGTTGGGGTCATAGATAGCGATCGCTCCGTTGTTCAAGTACAGGGATCGCCAATTCAGCCGCTTGGCAAGCCACCCTGGGTGTTGCTCTGTGTCACGGACCAGGTCAGGCATCCAATTCAAAAGCCACGCCGAACATACATAGACTTCAGTCTCGTCGCGCCAGCTACTCTTATGGTCTGTATGCCACCGTTGAAAGGCTTCCGCATCCATCGTGCTTACATCGTACACTGCTCGAGTCGCGGCAAGTGCAGCCTTTTGCCGTTCGGTAGCCAAGGCTTTGTTTTTAGAATAGAATTCAGAGGCATACAGTGTGTGAGCTGTCTGGAGACCCACTTTAACCATAGCCACATTGTGGTGGTGGCATACGGGGGGTCCCCAGTAGTAGGGTAACTCCTCCTCTGTATCTGACGCGGACATTGTGTTATATACTTTTTAATCTGACTCTCTGGGTCTGTCTTTATATAGAGGGTACTCTACGATTAAAAAAAAAAAGAGCATATCGTCTTTGTATAATAGGGGAGTCAGGGGAATCGCTATGTCCCATCACACGTTAGGACATCGTCCATAACATCCTGGGCATACAATGATATGCGGTCCGAGTCCACCATTGCATGCACACGTCTGTATTCCAAGAATGTCGGTCACATTCTAGTATGCTTATGCTGTTCCTTCCAACCCATCTGTATTACATTGCCTTAGTTACATGTATATCGTGCACGTTTACGTTTACATAGACAGACAAAGACTGTCGTAGTGTTCAATTAGACTTTTTTTTTTTTTTTCGTATATAAGTAAAAGGTACGTTTGTCTTCTTGAAAAGTGTGTTTATTCCTTGCCTTTGGCGCGCACAGCGCCTTCAGCTATATCCAAAGCCACCTCCAACGGTAGCAAAGACCAAGGTATCCATCGTAGAGCATCGGGATTCTGGCGCACGGCGATATGACATACACTGGTATCCTTATTAGACGATGGCACGTACTTAAGCAGCTCCCCTCGTCGTTGCACACCTGCTAAGCACACTGCATAACTTCGTTTCTGTCGAGGCAAGTATGCAAACAAAGTGGGATCTTGTTGCAACGCCACATGAATCAAGTCGTCGGTAAGATGCACATCAGGAACCAGAAACAACGCCTCGCATGTCTGTGTCACTGCCATCAGGAACACTTCAGGCGTATGATAGCGCGTGTCTATGTGACGGAGCAGCAGGCCGTCAAAGGACAGTAGTTTTAGAAAGACAGGCTCTGTCTGTAGGTTGTGAGGGAGATCGACAATGCTTGCTCGGTCACGGCGAATGGCATCCATGCATACCTCCAGCGTCCGCGACGGCACAGGCATATAGCTCAGTAATGTTTGTTTATCGCGACCCCATGTCCCGTCAGCGTTAGCTTGTGTATACTTGCTTTGTAGGGCAATCAGACAAATAGCTGGAGTGCGTGTAGTCTCTGGAAACGTGTGTAGCGCATCCAGTCCTGCGTTGGCGGCCACACGACAGAGAGAAAGCGTCCACATAGACTTGGGTATGTACTTGTACGCATGTGGAGTATTCAGTAAGGCAGTATAACATAATCTGGGTGTACCTAGGAACCCACGGGTGACATGGTCTCCCAAAAAGAGTCGGAGGTCGGGCATGCCTAGAAAACCATTAAATACTTTCATATACTGAAGTGCTAGCCCGTTGTTGTGTAATGCAATGTGAGCCGTCTCCACTGTACGCATCTCCTCCGGGACATACTCTAAAGCCAAACCGTTGTGTCGGACAGCTGCTTGACACAGCGACTCAGTCCGGTCCTGGCGGGGGACATATTGAAGGTTTAACCCATTGGCCTTGACCGCCTCGTAATAAATCGTAGCTCGGGATCCGTCCAAAAACGCGGTAGGTAGCGATGCAAGGCTAAGGTGATCGTCGCGAATAGCACGACATACTAACCAAACAAGTTCATCGTTTAAATGCTCCGGCAAAGGCGCAGTTTCAAAGACCGCCTTCCAATGGTGCAAGCGAGCGTTCAGAACTACAGAAGGAAACACTGCAGCAACACACGGGATAGTTACATGTAATAGGTCTACAGGGATATACCGACGTGCGTGAACTTGAAGACTTGGCACCTTGGACATTGTAGTCATAAAACCATTAATTTAACAACAAGTAAAGAAACGCTAACTAGTGATCAACAGTGTACAAGACTGAAAGAATCTAACTCTTGCTGAAATAATCTAAGAATAGGCGACTAGAGCGACTAGAAGCTCCTACAAACATAAACAAAACGTAACGACTTTTGTACCTACCTCGCGGTCAGCATATCGTGTAATTGTAGGTCACGTCACATTTTTGGATGACGATATGTCTTTTTTTTTTTTTTTTTCGTATATAAGTAAAAGTGGTCTTTTTTTTTTTGAGGTACGCTCGACTTGATTTGTTCTTTTTCTGGCCAGAGATTTGTCTTCTTGAAAAGTGTGTTTATTCCAAAGTGTCATTATCAACACAGGAAGCGACGCGCGCTTGCGCAAGAGACAGCCATGTTATCACAGTGTAAGTGGTTTGCATGTACTTTTGTGTGTGTGTTCGCTCAAGGGTGCCATCGTAGTCTAATGTGTGTTTTTTTTTTTTTTGCCTGTTTAGTGTCATATAATGGCGGCGAGTCAGTTTCTCAACAAACAAGTTCAGTACCAACAACCGCTCTTACCCGCCTATCCGATGACAACTGGACTTTATACGAAACGCCTGAAGGGTTTCCGTCGCGCCCTCCTGACGCTCCTGGCTTTCAGTTTTTTCGCGTCATTGTTGACCATTGGAAGAAATGTGTGGAGTCGGGAGACACCAAAAACCATCCGTTATTTACTCGACCCAACAACCACCCACTCTTTCCAACGTCTGGAACAAGTTGTTCAGTCGGCGAGGCGGAAGAGAACAAGAAGTTGGGCTCCTGGGTGTCTCGTATTTCACCCCAAGAAGGAGGCGACCTGTCTGACATTGCGTTTTTACATACTCCCGAGCACCGGTTTCCCATCAACAGGGAGACACGGCTTCGCTGTGTGAAGGACGGCTTATTACCCAGTGTGTTGACTGTGAACGATCTGAAGGCAAAAGATGACATGATCGCGGAGAACCACATGGTCCTCGTTCATGATGACCTGGCCATGCCTCCAACCATGTGCACGGAGTGGCAGGATATGACCTCTGATAGCCGGCTAGTTGCGTCTTGGAGCCCAGCGTACATCGAAACGTGCCGTAAAGCACTCTGGAAGGAACTCAATGCAGGCAAACGTACCACGGGCAAGTGCTACTTTTTGAGTGACAAGACTGCCAGGTTTCTTTCGGTGAACTATCGCCTGATTTCTCCGAAAGTGCAAGCGAGGGACCGTGGACGAGATAGTGAGAACCAGTACTCAGCGTGTCTCTTCCATGACTTTGCATTATATGTGCATATTGACCTTTCGGTCCATCTCTGTATCAAACTGGGCGCGAGGACGCCGTATTTGAAGGTCAACATCCTCCTACCCAATGCTTATGTTAGCACTGCGATGTCAGGGGGGCTTGGAACGCATACCTACACTACGCAAGGATCGGCTAACGAACGCAAAAACTACCAAACAAAAGTAACCACCAAAATGACCTTGAAGACCATGTACGTGAGTCCCAACGATCTTCTTCTGCGTGTTTACCCTCCGTCGCACTATTCCAAAGAACCGGCGCCGGTTATCACGGTACGCGACTTCTTGACACTCTTTAATCTCGCATGGGCCACGCCTAGCGCCGCCTCGGATATCTCTGATGTCATTTACCGAGCTGGCATCAGCTTTTCAGCGTTAACAGCGGATCAAGGAATTTCCGATGACAATGACCCGATATTCACCGAAATGCGTGACTACTTTTCCTGGATTGCCGATGCGTCGGCTGTGGAGACAGGCGAAGTTGCCTTTGGCAAGGCAATGATTCTACGTCCCAGCGCAGACTATGACAAGATGTCGGGAAAGAACACTCAGCCGCGATCTTCGGATCTGTATGGGAAAGAAGCTGTACGGGAGTATATCCATGCCTATCCGAAGACGAAGGCGCAAAGTCGTTTTTTGAAGAAATTTGACCCTGGATGTTTCTCTGCCGCTGCATTAAACCTTACTGTCATGGGCGATCTCTTTGATGCTACGGAGTCAGATCTTACACTTGAAACGACAGACAAGGCAAAGGGATTCCATAGCAAGAAGAAAAAACATGAAGCGATTCGCGCAGCACTCGACCATGTCAACGCCGACCGTGAAAAGGTCATCCAGAAGCAGATGTTGAATGAGGATGGGTCATTGATTCCGTTGGGCTTCACCCATGCCAACTCTGCCCTTGTGACAGAACAGGATCTTCATAATCACTTCAAACAGCGTCATTCTCCCGGGGATGCTCATGCTTATACATTGATGCTCAGCATGGTGCATGCGAGCCGTGCCGATTTCCTGGCACTGACGGGCGGTATGGACGATGATCTACCAGCGTATACTCCTCCAAGTAATATACCGCATCCGCCGCAACGTTTGTGGCGTACCCATCTAACGACGCGCGATGGAATCCGTGGCATCCGGTTAGAAGCCCATCCGGATGACTGGGTCATTGACGACTCCATCACAGTGGCTGAACGGAATGCTCTGCGTGAGAAGAAACTTAAGGACACTCTGCCGCCTGATTTTTCCTTTCGTATTCTCCCTTTCTTATTCACTCACGGCCTCCGCCCGCGTAGTTTGGATATTGAGCCATCGAATGACATGGCCGTGGCTCAACTCATCTTTAGAAAGGTCGTAGATGCTGCGTCCGATGGGCGTTTGTTTGAGGTGGATTTCTATCGTTCGTTCTTTGATAACATCTCAACCTTCTTGTTTGATTCGAAGGCGCATTCCAACAGCCTGTCATCTGTTAGCGTCCAATTGAGCAAGAACGCCAGCGTGGAAGGGAAGATGTCTATGTACATCAATGGGATATCCTTACGGCGAACACTCAAGAGTACGGATAGTGGCCGGATGGACAATGATACGGCTATGTGGCCACGGTCGGTGTTTGATCCTCGGGGTGAGATGGTTTTCTCGGCGCAAGAGATGATTGATCGATATATTACGGCCTTGGGATGGGATTTGGTAGATGTAGTCGTCGGATCGGATGAAGACATTTATACTCGCGTCTACCAGCGACTTGTCCAATTTGTCCAGGTCTACCCTACGCGGCTTAAGATGTTCATGTGTGTACTGGAGACGGAGATCAGGCACCAGCGTAGTCTGTCAGGTTGGGCGGGTTCGACGACGCGCGCTTTGAATGGAACGCAAGGACATTCTCCCCCGCGCCGAACGCAGACATTGCAGACATTCGGCAGTACGAATGGGTACGAGATAGGAGGCGTCTCTGGACATTTGGACCATTTAACTACCGATCCTGCGTTCCTGGAAGTCTGTTCACTCGCTCTGGAAGGCGCGCGAGCGCGTGAGTTTTCAGCTGGAAAGAAAGTCCAAGAATACCTTTGTCGCATGCAAGAGCCAGCGATGCATCGAAAAAATACATTTGAAAGTGTTGTTGCTATGCTAGCTCCGCTCCAGGATATTAAGGATGCATTGGCAGCTACAGGGCATTCGCGTCATCCTATCAATTCGTTATCAGCCGAATCAGCCTTTACACGCACGGTGAATCAAATTTCACATGCGACGTTGGAGGAATACGGTGTATCAACACCCGTTGAGTGGCTCTTGAAAGTGTCTGCTGCATTGCTCGCCCTGGTCCCGCAAGTCGCTGTCTTACCGCAAGCCCAACACCCCCTTCCCGATACTTCTGATATAGATTCGGAGGATGCCTATTTATCGGATACGGAGGATACCGAGGAAGGTGTACTTACAGTGCCTCCCTCGCCAAACTGTATGGCAGGCGGACCGTTGGTGCCTCAGTCTCCTTACAGTGGTGCATCGACACCACACCCTCCTGGCCGGTCGCGCGACGAAATACTGAAGTCTTTGGTATCGTTGCAGTACCAAGGCGTGAAAGCCGTCTACAAACCTGTGGACATCGCGCCCGCTCAGCCGCCTAAGTACAAGAGCGATCGTACAATGACGGGATCGGGAACTCCCGTTCCTGTCTATTCTATGGAGGATGTTGCGTACTCCACAGACCAAGCCTACTTGGACCGCATCGCCACTGAAAAGGCATTAGCTGAACTGAAGAAACTAGCGCCTTCATTGACCCTGGATGCATTTTCCGAGTCATTACGCGAAAAAGTATATCGCCGCGTGAAACCTAAGGATCGATTCATGACCCGTCGTCAAGCAAAGGGATGGGAGCAGGCATGGGCTAATCTGCCTAGCCTCACAACTGACGACTCTTCTTCTTCTCCTTCATCATCATCATCTAGCCTTCCTCCGTTCTTGGTCCGAGTTCCCACTCGACGATCCGAATCCAGTGCCAGCACTCGACCGGTATCACCTACCTCCCAACGACGACCCTTCTCGCAGCCGTCACAGTCTATATCTGCGCCCGAGCCCGTTCGGATTCCAGTGCCGTCCTTCTCGTCTTCCTCACGTCCATCGCCTGTTAACGGCTCTCTGTTCCACGCATCAGCGTCAGCGTCGCAGTCTGATGCAGACGAACGTCAACGTACTTACAGTCGTGACCGAGATGTAGAATCGAGACAGTCTTCAGACGAAGGATCTGACCAGGGTGACCAGGCGAGTGATACAGATCTCATGGAACTGGGGATTACGCCAGATATACCAGACGTGCTGGACGACCGTCGATTTGACGACGTAGATGAGATTGAAGATGAGACCGTGGATTCGGACAGCGAAACCCAGACACAAAATGTTATACCGCCCTCTGGTCGTGTCAAGCGTGGTAGGATATTCATCGTTTATTTCGAATATGCAAGAGGCATTACTAACATAGACTCTATTATGTCTGTATGTCTAGTTTTAGATGATGACCGTACTGCCCGAACAAGCGGAAAGCGCCCTAAAGTAGAAGTGTCCGCTCCAGCGCGCGGCGTTTCAAAGCGCGTGCTAGACGCCAACCAAGCAATGCGACGTATGTAGTCGTTTGTTTATACAGAGTCTATATGACTGAGCTGCCTGTATGTAGCACTATGGGTCCATTGATGCCAATTATCCCTGTCGTTTGTTTTAGTGTTTGACGTTCATATTTATTCAGCGGCTGAACCCATGGCCAGACGCGTAGTGTGACGATCACTAAAAGCGTTGTAAACATGACCGAGTTTCGGGTTAAAAGATCAAGACGAAGACCTTCAGCTAGGGTAGTGGAACATATCAGAGAAATCGCCACGCTAGCGCAGTAGACAAAATTATAGCGAAATTGGAAGAGAGCGTCAAAGTTGCAAAGCATAGGGGTAGACGTAGTGGCCATCCGAATTTTGTAATAAAGGACACAAAAGCATACGAGCGATAGATTAATGGTAAGCGCCATGGACCCCCAGAAGATAATGCGAAAGACGGGGTGAGTCCAGTTATACACGCGGATGCCTCCCCATGCCACACCGGAAGCGACTGTCAAGGGCTGGCCGATAATACAGCATCCAACTAAGACGTACGCAACGCGGCGGAGGTGACCTATGATATACTGATGAAAGAGAAATATAGCTATCAATTGCAGTTGGCTACCTAGGAATAGAAGCAGGGATGTTCCGAGGGCCCATTTACTCAGAAAGAACAGAATGTACATGCCGGTTGGGTGGGTTGTAATAATATGAGGCCAGCCCACTTGTATAAGTACTTCAAGTCCGTGTAAAATGACAAAAACGGAAAATGATGCAGCATTTAGAAACATAGCAGGTAGATACGTTCGGCGCGATTTCAGTTGAAACACAGGTGGGAGCCGGGGGCGTGTGAAGTATACGACTGCATAGAAAATACTTATGGCTACAGCGGATAATGATACTAATCCATACGTGCAATAAAAAAAGACCCATGATGCTACGGTGGTCATCGTGAAGAAGTGAGATGTGTGTTGCTACCAAATCCGTTCGCTTGAACACATTCAAAGAACATGCAATGTTCAGGAACGAAGAGAGGTAAACTATGATCTTGCATACAAACTGTATCCAAACGGACTCCCTTCCCCCCCCCCTAAAAAAAAAAATAACAAGTACACACTTTTTTTTTTGGGTATATCGTTATATGTGAACAGATCGTTGAGCCAGTTGAAACGTTCACTTAGCATCTGTCCCGTTTGTATTCCAACCCGTCTGTATTACATTACCTTAGTTACATTATAGTATATCGTGCCCAACGCGTACACGAACTCTATATGTGTATATATAAATACATAGACATAGACATAGGTCCCCTTATGTTTTTTTTTTAGTGGACCTTTTTGAGTGATACCCACTTTAGGACTACACTACATAACAACTGCTACTCAAAGTAGTTTTAATTACCCTTTCACCTTTCCTGTGTTTCTTTTACTTGTATTGAAACTTGGAAGTAGAACCGTTGTCCGTTTTGCAACTGCCAACTGTAGTTTGAAGTACCCGCGATCTCCGTCTCCTGTACAGACTTACCCTTTTACTCGGGTTGAAATACCATGGTTATCTATTTTTTCGCTGTAAAGTATCTTCCGGCTTTGGTTGCTTGGAGTCGTTAACGGCGGCAGATACAAAGGAGATGAAGCCGCTGTTAAACAGTCAGTGTTAGCATGGTACGTGTGCGCTTATCAACATACTAGCGCACTGAACGATCCCGCTGGGTCTTTTTTCCTTTCCTTTCCTTTCCATGCACCATGGTCGCAGAGGTGCCCTACGTGTCTGTGGACTGTGACCGTAGCTTGTTGTTTCCGTGTTCCGACAACCATGGTGCGGACCAGGAAGACGAAAAGTATTTTACAGACCTAGCGTCATTTAATGGCGTTTATTCTATCTTTGCAAATAGCATCAAACGTATTTGCAACTATCTGAAGCCCGTGTTGGAGCAGATAGTGGGTGTTAACCATCAACTAGAGCTTGGGTCGTTTCGTGAATTTTTATTACCTAGCAAAAATCGCGGGATGCTGATGAAAGTCTATATGGACAGCGGTGCAAGCGACGCGTACATCGTGGTGGGTGCATGTACCGATATCGGCTTTTACTTTAAACCTAAGGAACACTGTACGTTTGACCCGTTGGTGGGAATGTCCGTCGAATCTACTGTCAATAGTGTGCCGTTACCAGAGTTACCGACGCAGTTATCTGCTACCTTGGCGGGTACGATCCGTGTAGGTATAGCCGTCTTAGTCAACAAACAGGATAGACGAGGCGGGATTTGCAATCCGTTTTTGGAAGGCCTGGTTGTGGACAGTACTTATCCATCGATCTTAGGCGCCAGCCTAGCGCCTCCTTCTGCCTTCCCTCTTCATCTCGGCGAACATTCAGAGACGGCGCGTGTGGATATCCAACGTCTTTGGCCAAAGCATCCAGATCTACTGATTTCGCGTCAACACTTGCCGATTCAAGGAAGGAAACGCGTTCGGCCCTTGGCTCGAAATGTACGCGCACGCACCGATAGTGACAGTGAAATGTCTGACGTGGAGGACGATGCGGACAACAATAACGGTAGCGACCGGACAGTACGCATGGAACTTAGCCCTTCCGAGTCAGCGAGTCGTTGTAATAGAAGCGAGAACAGGAGTGACGGTGACACGACCGATCGACGACGACGACGAGGGCACCCGCGTCGCCGACTGTCAGACGTGAACGAGAGTACGCAAGCGACAGAAGCAAGTGATGATGATGATGATGATGAATCGTTCTTAAGCGTTATTGACGCCGCGGGGCCGCGGACCGTCTCTGATCGAGCGCCCAGCACACCTGGACGACGAGATGTCAGTGTAACCGACACTGAAGATAGGTACTCTGACCCGCCCCGCATTCTTAGTCAACCTAGGCGAGGTCAACAGGCGCAGGCGGATCTACGGGTTCATCCAGATGTGGTGCGAGTCCGACTGTGCAAATATATTCCAGGATTAAATTCCGACAGTATGGATGATGAAGTGTGTAACGCCATTGTGCGCTACAGCTACATGCTGGAGCAAGTGATTACCTATACCTATACTTCGACACTGGAGCGCGATCGTCTGGTTGCGACCCTTCAATCACTCCCGCCCGATCTGTACCAGTCGGTGGTTCTATACACATTTAATTATCGTGCTCGAGCTTACCGGTTATGCAAGATATCCTCATCCAAGTTTGCTTCTTACGATGTTCAAACGGTCGTCCACCCTCGCGTGATGGATGATCAGGCGTCGCAAACATCTATGGCCAACCTGTTTTCAGGGGATTATATTATGTGGTCACTTTCCCATTACCAGTGGACGGCTGTGCTACGCAGCATCCTCGTGAGTCATATCGGGATGTGTATTTGGGACAATATGCATCTTGTGTATCTACACCCGGTGCTGCGTTCAATGCTACAGTCCGTTAAATTCACCACCCTGGCCAGTTCGCTGGATGTGTCAATGCACGAGTTTGTCAGATACTGTATCTATTCGGACAAATCTCTGCTGGACGAGGCGGAACCACCCGTACCCGTACCCGCAGCGAATGTGGATGAGATACCCAGTCCAGCCATTGTAACTATCACAGGCCGTGTTTTGCCGCGGCTTTTGCCCCGTCCCTCTAACGACACGGTGACATCGGCGACATCGGCGACATCGGCGACATCAGAGACATCAGAGACATCAGAGACATCAGAGACATCAGAGACATCAGAGACACCGGAGACATCGGAGACGGTAGGGACGCCAGGAAGGGTAGACACACCCACCCCGTCTACTCCCGAGGTCACTCCGCAGCGCCGACGAGGTCGTCCAAGGAAAATGAGGACCGATGATTCGATGGATGACACGGAAGACGGCCCAGGGACAGTGCAGACTCTGACGGCCAAAGGAAAAAAGCTGTTTCAAGTCGCACAGGATAAGACGGATATCTTCCCGCGCGACTATAGTGAAGTCGTCTGTCAAGTCATACATCACACGAGTGCCAACCCGTCACTCTACGAGTTTGAATGTTTGTGTGATTTGTTTCGGTCGAAGCACTACAATGTCCTGGCGATGGCTAAATTGCTTGCGTACCGGTTCAATTACGCTAGTAATACCGTCTACTCCACACATAGCCGCGTCGTCTACGATCGACCCGGTAGTTGGTATGTCTGGAAAGATAACAGCTGGGAACATGTCGAGACTCAGGATGCCTGCCAAACGACCGTGACTAAGTTGACCCAGACGTTTTGTTTGAAGATGGAAACGGAATTATGTGAAGTGGAGGCGGCCTGGATGACGCAGTTACACCTTCTACGTACACAAACCACCTCTTCGCCCGCTGAAGAGCGGACACGTATTCACACTATTCAGCTCTACGAGATGCGGCTTCTCCATGTGCGATTTATGCACGGGCGGGTTTCTAAGGCGATTGTGTACTTTGGCCAATCGGGTCCCGAAAGTCAGCTTCGGCGGTTATTCGAAGGCGAGTTGCAAACTCAAAATAAGGCCATGCAGCGTCGTGCTCCCGGAAACCCACCGATGGACGCCACTAAGCATTATATGCTGTTCACCAATGCGGCTGTAAGTGCTGCTACCGGATTTGTCTACCTTCCCAATCCTACATTCTATGATACGAGATACCTCCCGATGGAGCTACCTCGCGATTTGCAGCCACTGATGGGCGACTGTGACGACGTGCTGATGGTGATGCTTGCAGCTGTACCCAGCATCGCCGAGCTTCACTATCTGCTTGCCATGATCAGTCTTGCCCTCGTCTTCGCCTTGCGCGGCGAAAATGTTATGTTTTGGGAGGGGGGAGGAGGGTGTGGCAAGAGTGTGTTGACCAAATTGGTCACAGGTATGGTTGGAACAAGCCTTACGGCGGAGCTGGACTTATCCGCTTTTGGAAATGGCGGGTCGTCAGGACTCAATCCGGCGTTATTTGACATTGCCCACCGCGCCTTATTATTTGTGAATGAAAAGACGGTCAATGCAATGAAAGGCTATGCAGAAGCCCTTCAAAGCATCAGTGGCGGCGACGAGCAACGTGGACGTGGATTGTACTCGAAGAGCTCAGAAACTGTAACCCCTCAGGGGATGATAATCACCGTCAGCAACAAAATGGATATTATCCGCAACGCGCCTCCCCAACTCCAGCGTCGGGCCCAGGTGATTCATTTTTGCAATCGGTTTCTCGACCCACTTAACCCTGAAGGACGTTACGTCAACGAGCATGGCGATGTGGTCGACCTGGAGATATTTCAAGACATATCATCCACATTACCCGTGTTCTCCGATTTACTCAACCCTGGCACACGTCTGCCAGTGGATGAATGCCAAGCAATGTATCACGTCGACAAAATCTACCCCCTCAACTCGCAGCTAAGAGACGAACATCATCTGAAGCGACTCCAACGGCAGCTGATCCGTGTGTGTATGGTGTTTGCCCATTTGTACTTTAACTCTACTCCGAAGCGTACGCCGTTCATGGAACAAACGTTAAAGGAACATGTGTATAAGGACACGTATGCACAGTTCCTTCAAAAGTATCTTTTACCGGTGCCCAGCGTGTTTCGGTCTATGAGCAGCCGTGCGCGCCAGCCGAGTTGGGGGGAATCCACCAGCGCCGTGTACTTTGCCTTTCTGCTCGCACAAAACGCCGATAAACTCGGACCTATCAATGAAGGGCTACAATGGACGGATATCCAGAATAAATTGGTTGCGCAAAGCACCTCGGCGGGGGTACTTGTCAAGCTGAAAGATATGGTTAGCCATGTATCGACCACTCGCAGTGTCGGTACGCTCTCGGTTACCCCCGTTACTTACTTATCTGATGTCGAGAGGGTGGGGGATACTCTAGCGAGCCGGCGCCAGTGCTTTCCAAACATGTTTTTTGATCAGGCCAGCTTTCTAGACGATATGGCCGAGGAAGTCGCACACATATGGCGCACCAAGGCCTTTCGCAATAGCCCACCGAAACAAAAAACCTCTGAAGGATACAAGTTTTATTATTACGTAAAACTTCACCAAAAAGAAGAGGTTCCTGCCGGGATGACGACCGCTACTTTAGGGGCTCCATTGACCGCGGATGATAGGGCAGAGAGTGGAGCCGTCGGACCCGCGTCTCTCCCCACCCTTCGTTCGGTCAGCGGAACAGGCCCGGAGGGCTTAGATTCAGGACGCGACACGGGCAGTGGGTCAGGGCCTGCGATAGAATCTACCTCAGAGTCCGGTATTCCTAGCACCCACTCGCGGTCATCACCTGTGCAATCACTACACGCGGAGGCATCGGCATCGGCTCGCCCGCCGATGCCCGCTCGCCCGCCGTCTGAAATGCGCGCGGGAGCAGCGAATTGCTACGCCTATCTTCAATCACAAGTTCCGCTAGTTCGAGCCGCCAAACATGATCAAAGCTATACGAATTTATTTGTAAGAGTAGTTGCTGCAACGGGCGAGCGGATGCATCCAGAGGGAATCCCTTATGTACAAAATATGTAACTTTACGTACACATCTTTTTTTTTAAAAAAAAATAGGATAGGATAGGATAGAAACGTAGGGTGAGGCAAGGACTCAATACACACTTACAAGGGTAGATTATAACGGTTCAGTGGTGATAGAGTGGTCACCTGTCCCCGCCCGTCCGCTGCCGTCTCATAGCGTGCAAGTTCGGCACAGACAATTGCCACGAGTTCGTATATGTCTGAGCGATAGCTCACAACACTGGGGCCTGCGAGTACTTTCAGTCGTTCGGGATGCGGGGGAGCGGGCGTCGTCAATTCTGAAAAAACGGGTGGATGAGCACCACGGTACAGAGTTTTCAGTGCACCGGCTTCGGGCTCTGTAAATGCACCCACGGACGGGATCAGCTGTCGGTACTGCCGTAACGCGATTGCATGCGGGTCGTCAAAATAGAGCGAAAACGTCTCAAGACCGAACGCCTGTGTCTGACGCGCCAGAGTCAGTAGGGTCTGGCTGGTTAGCGCTGAATACATTCCGTAGGCCGACGGCGAGACATAACACGACGCCCAGAGCCGACGATTCATGGGCGTGCCGATATCCACTTCGGGAGCAATAGTCATGTGTGTGTCTATAGGAACACCGGGAGGGGGAGGGGGCTTAGGTAAGGATGGCGAGGTCGGTGGCGCCGGAAGGGTCTGCGAGCGTGTAGTCTTAGATACACCTTGCTGTCGCGTCCGTGTCGTTTTTGCGTTGCTTTTTGCCGTTGGTTTAACCGGATGAGGAACGACCGTCGCAGCGGCACCCATGGAGCGGGGCGGGGCAGACTCGTACTTTCGCCGATTTCGACCATGGTTATGGTAACCGAACAAGTACTCGGGGGTCAGCGGTGGCCCGCCTTCGCTGGCGTAGCGGAAAGTACCATAAAACCAATCTGCCCGTCGAATCGCATAGAACAGCCGTGCTTGTTTGATATCGACACGACCAGACTCCATGATATGGTCGTTCAAGACGAGCACATCGCTCGCCGCCATACACTCCATCCAGTTACGGTTAGCGGCACGCATCATCTCACGGTGAACGAACGCCACCCCGGTGCCTTGTCTACACTTTAGAATACGGTTTGACGACACTGAACACTCAATAGGGCGAGTGGCGATCTCTCGAATAACTTGTCCAACTTCCGCACTACCTGTGCGTCCAGCGCGGCGCCACTGTGCTTGTGCCTGTACAAGCATTTTCTGGCCATCGCGCTGAGGGCTCGTTGAATCCTGGCCTGTGGCGTTCAGCGTGTAGGCCTTGCAGTCGGTATTGATCCGATCAACACGGAAGGGTCCCATGGTTTCGAGCGCTACCTGAGTTGTCAGCCATCGTACCGAGTCAACTCGAGGGTAAAGACTCCAATTAATTGACGCCCCGCCATCGTCAACAAGTACCAATAAATGTACGAGGAGTAGAAGGACATGCTGAATCCCAAAGTAAAGTGCATCCGCTGTGCTTTGTTTGTAAAAGAGCAGCGTATTGGGCTCCGCTGTTAACTGAATGCTTTCACTGCCCACGTCCCAGTATACGGTTTGCACACCTTCCCATTGACAATGGGGTATATGTGCCAAGTGTGGCCATATCCGATTAAGTGGATACGATGGTGGAAGTGAAAAGCGAACACGCGCCGAGAACGTTTGAACATGGACAGGACAGGTAGGAACCCAGGGGGCTGCACACCGAGCCCACCGTTGGTACCAAGCCCCCTGTTTGACAATTTCGCGCGATACCTTGCGCCATTCCTTTAGAGCGTCACTGTCCATTCGGCCTGCTGTAGCTTTGTAGTCTGACATAGTTTGAAGAAAGAAGAAAGAAGAAAGACGTGCACTCTCCTCTGATGTGGACGGTCCTCATAGCAAGGATATATATATATATATTTGTATATATATATATATATATATATATATGTGTATTTCGGGAGAATGTAGGAGCGGAAAAAATAGAATTCGCAGCGAGGTAATAAGTTATATATAATGTACATGTATATCGTACTAGTCATCCTCCTCATCCGAGTCGAGAAGGATACGCCTTCTACGTGCTGGTTTAAACGACTTTGCTCTCTCGGTCTCTTCGTTTATTCGCTTTGCTCTCTCAGTCTCTTCGTTTATTCGCTTTGCTCTCTCGGTCTCTTCGATTATTCGCTTTGCTCTCTCGATCTCTTCGTTTATTCGCATTAACTCCTTCCGACCCTCTTCTATCTCGCGATCAACGTGTTCCTGTCGCTTTCGTTTCCTACTCTCACTCTTTTTTTTCTTAACATCCAGCTCCTCCTCCTCCTCAACGATGACGTCAGGATAGTCATAGTCGTCGATAAACCCATCACCCTCGTCATACGTATCTAGGTCCTCCTCCTCCTCCTCCTCCTCTTCATCATGATGTGATATCTCATCCTCCCGATCCTCCTCCTTCTTTTTAGACTTTTTGAACATAGTACGCTTAGCCTGTATACGTTCATCCTCCTCATCATTCTCATTATCCTCATCATCCTCATCATCCTCATCATCATCGTCGCTTGTTTCCACCGCTTCGTCTTCCAGAAAAGACTGCGTGAGTATCGCCTTTAGTCGCGACATTTTCTTCGGCGGAGGCTT
>Ga0136587_1000110_pt1 | contig 21090 bp, 17 predicted proteins | sample AntRauMFilla1563_FD_101386 | JGI IMG/M metagenome (GOLD analysis project Ga0136587, IMG submission 101386) | Saline lake microbial communities from Rauer Islands, Antarctica - Metagenome Filla 1 #563 | ecosystem: Environmental > Aquatic > Non-marine Saline and Alkaline > Saline | place... | reverse complement strand
CGGAATCAATTTTTCGGATAATTTCATCAATCTCTTGAATAGATTTAAGTATATAATTGATATATACAATATTTGTTTCATAATCTTCATCTAAGTGATTATTTAGCAAATCGCATAGCCCTAAAACTCTACTAACGGGTGCACGAAGTATGTGAGATTGATGCCAAGCTATGGACTGTAACGATTCGTTTTGTCTTACAATGGTGTCTTGATGTTCTTTGGCTTTGGTAACATCTTGAAAAATAACCACTATATTTTTTGTTCCACTTACAGAAAATGTGTTAATGCTTGACTGCACAAAAATTTCTGAGCCATCTTTAATTATTGCTGGTAGAAAATTACCCATTTTCATAGATTTCCCACCTTCCTTCATATATTTATTTTGTAGACTATGGTGGTTTTTTCTATATATTTTTGGAATAAGGAAATCAACGTTCTTACCAACAACCTCATCATTTTTGTAACCAAATACCTTTTCAAATTCAATGTTAGTTCTTTGAATGGTATAAGAACTATCTAGAATCAAAAAAGGGTGTGGTATAGCTTCTATTACTTTAGAAAAACGCTCTTCATTTTCAGATAATTTTAACGTTCTATTAACTCGATCTGTTATTTCAAATACGTTATGTGCTAAACCAATAATCACCCCTGACTCATCTAATACGGGGTACATAGAGATTTCCCACCATTTGTCACCATTTTGACGTTCTACTTTTATAGTCTCGCCTTGTATAACTCTATTTAAAAATAACTTAAATTCGTCTTTATATGCAGGAACAATGTACTCTAAAAAGTGGTCTCCAAATTGAACTTCTTTTCCAAATATACTTTTTGTTATGTCTTTAGATACTTGGTTGCAATATCTAATAATAAAGTTTTTATCAACAAATGTACTGGCAATTATGGTACTTTGGTATATTGCATGAAGCATCTCTTGTTGCTTCTTAATAGTATCTAAATAATTTTCTCTCTCTGTTATATCTCTAAAAAATATACTTAAGCCCTCATTAGATGGATAAGCTATTATACGAACCCATTTATTTGATGATGTTAGATACTCTTCGAATGTAACAGAGGTGTTGTTTTCAATGGCTTTTTTAAATTCATTATTATATTTGTGTTCGTCAGTTTTAGGGAAAAAATCTCAAAAGTTTTTACCAGTTACTATTTCTCTTGAAAGATTAAACATCTGTTCTGCAAAAGTGTTTATAATAGTAAACTTCCAAGTTTTGCTTATTTGAATCAACCCATCACTGATGTCTTCAATAATATTCTCAACCTTCTTAGCAAATATATTAGCTCTTTTACTAGCACGTTCGGTTTCAGTTATATCATGTCCCATGCAAAGAATTCCAATAATTGCATTATTTTCATCTTTAAACGCGCAAAACTCCCATGATGTGTAATAAAAATTTGAATTATTGGTATCATATTTTCTGAGCTCAAGCACTACAACTTTATCTGGATTTGCTAAAATTTGATCAACTGCATCTAAATAAAGATGGTGATCTTCCGGATATATTGATATAAGAGATTGTTCACCTATAAAACTGTCATGTATAAATGAAAATCTTTTTTTATAGATATTATTTACATAAATATATCTACTTTGAAGGTCTGTAATTACAACAGAATAAGTTTGAGAATTTACTAAAAAACTTGGAAGATAATTTTGTATAGTCTTTTTATTTAAGGTACTAGCCATACTTGTCTTAGTCCGTTTAATTTGATAGCTGATAAAGGCTTTTTAACTCAAGTTGGCATAAAGTAAGAGGACGATTGAGCCATCGTTCTCTGTATCGGTATAATATATATATATACTGTACGCCCGAGAGGAATTGAACCCCCGACCTCTTGGACCGGAACCAAGTGCTCTATCCAACTGAGCTACGGACGCATGAAGTGAAGCATTAGGCTACTAAGTAAATTATAGTGGCTGCTGAATACACATTAATATTGAATATAGTATAATCATCCATAATTTACATTAGCGATTATTATTTTACAAGTTTTCATGGCATGATTACAGTATTTGGCATGATTACTGCACGAATTACATTTGTATCAATAATAAGTATTCAGTATATCTATCCAATTATGAAAAAACCGTTCAGTCTAATTCTTTACTCTGTAATCACCTTTTTGGCTTTGTTAACCTTTTCTTGCAGTGATTTGGGTAACGAAAAAACTTATGACCTAACTATTGTTAATGAGCCGGAAGAACTTTCTTCCCGCGTTACTAACACCAGCACACCCATTGTATTTAATAGCGGCAGTTTTAAAATGCAGGCCGCCTCAGAAACGCAAGCGGCATTTAAGTTTACGCAATATCAAACAATTGCCACCCCAGAGTCTAATATGAGTGCAACCTATATTGCACAAAGAGGCAACTATCTATACATAACCTACCACCATCAAGGCCCAACTTATGGAGGTGGTATTGATGTTTATAATATCAGAACAAGCTCACTAGATGCTTTGGTAACAAACGCAGAAATTGATTGGAATTCATTGATGGTTGATGAGGTACGGACAAGAGGAAGAAATGGACGGCTTATTATAATGGGTGATACGCCAAATGGAGCTATCTTACAAACAATTGGCATTGCTAACGAAATTATTAATTCAGCCGCAATAGTAGGCGGCGGACCTCCATCACGCACAACTATTCAGAATGAACAACGCGTTCTAGAGCTAGATGGTCCTTCAGGTAATTCTGTAATTAAAATGGAAAATTCAACCCGTTTATATGCCAGTACTGGTGGAACAGCTGGTTATGGCGGTGTTTTTGAGATTGATTATCAAAACTTGAAAGTCAATAACAAGCACACCCAAGCTAATATGAAGTATTTAGCTGCTTACGGAACAAATAAAGTAGTGGCGCTACAAGCTGGGGTTAATGCCAACTTAGTGATTTACGATCATCCTAACTTTAATGGTAAACCGACCGCTACTTATCCAATTGGTTCTATTGATCCACTAGATGGTAAAAATGATATTTTTGTTAGCGGTGATATCGCTTATGCAGCCATGGGAAATAATGGTATAGCGGTAGTAGATTTAACCAATGGCTCTGTAATCAAGAATATTGAATTACCTGGCACTACGAACGCCGTATTTGTAGATGACGATTTTATATATGCTTCTAATGGAGAAATGTTCCACTTAATTAACAACAGTACTTACGCAGTACTTGGGTCTATTTCTTTTGAGGGAAGCGCAAATTTTGTGCATACTTTTCGTGCAGATATAGGTAATGGAATAGAAACGGTAATAGCACTTGCTAATGGAACTAGTGGTGTACGTTTAATTGCGGCTCGTGAAGCTACTACACCAAGAGATATTCAGCAAGTGAGCGATAACTACTCATGGGCGCCATCAGGAACGGATCGATTTAGTGTTGGACAATTGTCAGTCGGCGAATCTATGCAATTTGAAATCAAGGACGCCAGTGGTGCCGTCGTAGAATCTTTTGGTGTTGATCTACCCGGTGGTATGGGCATTCATTTCCAAACTTCGGTAGAAGGTGCGCTTGTTCGAGCTACATTTAATGGCCTTCCTGGTTTTGAGGAAGACGCTTTAGGCGAGTCTGCTACCCAACCAACGCTAAATTTAGATCCTTTAAAAGGTGATGGTGGGGTTAAAAGACTTACCTCTCGATTTGATCAAAACGGCCGACACATATTTTCTGTAGACTATGAAGGAACAGACATTGCACTTATAGAAATTAATCAAGATTCTGGCCCAAACTTCGATTTAGTGCTACAAAATGGACGTAATTTCTTCTATGCTGCAGACGGAACTTGCGTATTAGTCAACAAGACTACTGGGCAGAATATCCACACTAAAGCGAGTAATAATAATACCTGGGGTGGCATTAATTAGGCTTTATGAATTGGTTTAAATGGTAGGTTCATTGTATGCAACGAGCCTACCCTTTTTTTACACATTCAATATTCTACCCAAAGAACAGGGCGATTTTTCCCTATTTGATGGTAAATAGCAATTTGGCGGTATTTTCTAGCTAAGTCCATAATCTGATTTAAGCCCATTGCATCTGCTCTTGCCCAAAAGCCATCTTCCCGCCAACTTTCGTCGGGGTGGTGACCATAGCAATAACCAAAACTCTCCTCTCCCACTGCAGCAACTAAGTCTTTCTCTAGCGCCTTATTGGCCAATAAATTCTCTTCCTCGCTAACTTCCAAAGCCATGGGATTCCATGCGGTAATTATGTAGTGATCAAAGTTTGGTTTTTTTGCGGGTTTCGTATAGGTAACCAAGCTTTGATCATAAAGCTTTTGTAATTCGTCTTTTGTTAGATTCATTGGAGGAAATATTTTTTATGGGAAACTCCATAATATAATATGGTTGCATAAAATTGAGTAGGATTATTGCACAAACATAAAATTATTATAAGCCTCAAGTATTTGGTCAAAATTTATCAAAAAAGCATCATGGCCATGTGGCGAATTAATCACATATAACTCCCCCTTTGGCAGCGAATTTACTATTTCTTGCTGCTCTTCTGGCGGATAAAGTACATCGCTATCTATGGCAACTACCAAAATAGGGATCGTAATCTTTGCCAAAATATCGGTGGTTGTTCCTTCCCGATTTCTGCAAATATCATGGGAATCTAGCGCATGAGTTAGCGACCAATATGCGCGTGCATCAAAGCGTTGCACCATTTTTTTACCCTGATAGGTCAAATAACTTTCCGCAGAATAATAGGGGAATAAACTTTCTGGAATAGTCGTTTCATCTTGCAATTTTCGACCAAATTTCAATTGGTAATCTGCAAATGAACGGTAAGAAAGCATGGCAATTTGCCTAGCTAAAGAAAGTCCTTGGGTAGGTGGATTTTCTGGTAAATAATTTCCGCTAAGCCATTTCGCGTCATTCTGAATTGCTTGTCGCTGCAAATGATTCCAGCTTATGGCCCAAGCTGAATGACGCGCGCCGGCCGCCATCACAACAGCCCGGCAAACGCGCTCATCTAAAAGACAAAGTTCAAGGGTTTGCATACCACCTAGTGAGCCACCAATGGCCAATTCAATTTCCTGAATTCCCAATAAATCAAAAACCTGACGCTGCAGGTTTACCATATCTTGGATGGTGATAAATGGGAAACGATTACCCAAAATTTGGCCATTCTCATCCGTATCTGAGGCCGAAGAACTACCATAACAACTGCCTGGCACATTGCAACAAACAATGAAATGCTTAGCCGGATCTGCAATAGAATCGGCGCCAAATAATGGCCCAAACCAATCATCTGCATCAGCTGAGCCGCTGAGTGCATGAAAAATAACTATGGCATTGCTGGCTTCTGCATTTAGCACACCCCAAGTCCGATACGCTATCCGCGTATCTTGTAACCATTGTCCTTTTTCTGTTAAAAATGGGGCTAAATGAGCAATTTTGGTCTCGGGATGCAATGCCATAGTTGTTAGGTTAACAAAAATCAGGCTTCAGCTTGCGCCAATTCCGCTTCCGAAACCGCCTTAAATGCTTGTTGGAAATCAGCAATGATGTCTTCTATATGCTCAATTCCCACAGAAACACGAATTAAATCTGGCAGCACGCCACTTGCTACTTTTTCATCGGCACTAAGCTGATTGTGTGTGGTAGAAGCAGGATGAATAACCAAAGTCTTAGCGTCGCCCACATTTGCTACATGACTAGCCAGCTTTAGGTTGTTAATTACTTCCTTAGCTTTGGCAAACCCACCAGCTACGCCAAAGGTCAAAACGGCGCCATATCGGCCAGGGGTGAAATACTTTTTGGTTGCCTCGTGGAAAGGATGATCTTCCAAAGAATTGTGATTTATCCATGCAACTTGCTCTTGAGTGCCTAACCATTTAGCTAGTTTTTGCACATTTTCTGAATGGCGCTCAACTCGCAGAGATAAGGTTTCTATGCCTTGAAGTAGCAAGAAGCTGTTGAAAGGCGATTGACTTCCACCAAAATCACGCAACGCTTCTACGCGCGCACGGATGGCAAAGGCTATATTCCCGAATGGACCTTTGGATCCAAAAACATCCCAGAAATTTAGTCCGTGATAGCCCGGAGCTGGCTCACTAAATAGCGGGAAACGACCATTTCCCCAATCAAAATTACCTGCATCAACAATTACGCCACCAATTGAGGTACCGTGGCCACCAATCCATTTTGTTGCCGATTCTACCACGACATTTGCGCCGTGCTTAATAGGTTGAACTACAGCACCGCCAGCGCCAAAGGTATTGTCTACCACTAGCGGAATTCCGTATTTTTTTCCTAATGCAGCAAGCCCTTCAAAATCGGCCACATTACCACGAGGGTTGCCGATTGACTCTACATAAAGCGCTTTTGTTTTGTCGTCTATCAACGCTTCATATGCCTCAATGCTATCTTTTTCAGCAAATCGAACATCAATACCTAAACGTGGTAAGCTAACTTTAAACTGGTTGAATGTTCCACCATACAAGTTCTTGCTAGAGATAATGTTATCGCCATTTTGTGCAAGGGTAACAATAGCAAGAAACTGTGCAGCCTGCCCAGATGCCGTAGCCAACGCTGCAACACCGCCTTCTAGGGCTGCAATACGCTTTTCAAACACATCGTTAGTCGGATTCATAATTCGGGTATAAATGTTCCCAAATTCTTTAAGGCCAAATAAATTGGCAGCATGATCCACATTTTTAAACTGATAGGAAGTGGTTTGGTGAATTGGAACTGCGCGAGAACCTGTTACTGGATCTGGTTCTTGACCTGCGTGAAGTTGTAGGGTTTCAAAGCGATAGTTTGCTTGATCTGAAGTACTCATAAGATTGTTGTGTGCATTTGGATGATGATAGTGAAAATCGTCATTGCCGCACACCTTCGGTCTCCTCCGTTTGATGGCAGAAGAGACCTGACTGCGAAATATGTTCTTGCAGTGTGTCCTCCATGCTCATCTTTCCCCAATAAATTGAGGCAGGAATTAGCACCTGCTCTCCCAAAAAACATTGAATGTTTTTTAGAAGTCGGTTGCCAAGACATCGTAGGGCCTGATCCCTCCGTCTTTCTGGATAAGAGTGGTGTTTAAACCGAATGGTATGGCAAAGAACATGCAAAGTATAGCCCCTCTGCGGTAGGTAATGCAAGCCACTTACATCTATTTCTTAAATTAGTTTAAAAAGTAGTGGCTTCTTTAGGTAAAATGGATTTAAACAGAATATATCCCTTTAAAAAATAATTTATAAAGGGATATATTCTTTAGTGTATTGAAATAAATAAGCCAAAAAGCGAATTATTCTTCTGTATAACCAAAGGTTTTTAGAAAAGAATCTTTATCTCGCCAGCCTTCACGCACCTTAACATGCAAGTCTAGGAATACTTTTTTCCCCGTGAATTTCTCAATAGCTTTTCGTGCATTGGTGCCCATTCTTTTCAGAGCTAAGCCACCTTTCCCGATTATAATACCTTTTTGGGAAGCTCTAGAAACAATGACTTCTGCATAAATTCGGTCAATTTTCTCGTCTTCATCATACGCGGTTACTTCAACCTGGCTCATATAAGGCACCTCTTCTTGATACAGCAAAAATAGCTGTTCGCGAATCAATTCAGAAGCGAAAAAGCGCATTGGATGAATACTCAACTCATCGTCTGGATAATAGGCCGGCCCTGGTGGCAATAGCTTATAAATCTCGTCTTTAAGGTGATCTAAGCCTTTTTCTTCTAAAGCAGAAAGCGCCATTTTTTGCGTAGGCTTTAACAGTTCCTCAAAATAATTGAACTGCTTTTCTACCTGCTCTTGCGTAGACTTATCAATCTTGTTAAGCACCACAATCACTTTTTTCCCAAGACCATTAAGCAGGTTGTAGTCGTCGTTCTCGAACTTAGGATCAAGCACGTCGCTTAGCAGCAAAATGATATCCGATTCGCGTTTAGCCTTTTCCACAAACCGCATCATGTGTTCTTGCAATTTGTATTTGGGTTTTATTAACCCAGGCGTGTCCAAGAAGACGACTTGCATCTTTTCTTCGCTCAAAATACCGGTTATTTGGTGTCGGGTAGTTTGGGCTTTGTGCGTAGCAATAGACAAGTGTGTGCCTAATAAAGCGTTTAAAAGCGTGGATTTACCGGCATTGGGTTTACCAACGATTGCTACATAGCCTGAGCGAAAGTCTGGATTCTGCAATTTATTGGGGATTATGAGTTTGTATGAGGTTTACCATATTTTTTACACTGGTTGCTAAGCCGTTGAAAAGGGCATCTGTTATCAATGCGTGGCCAATACTAATATCAGCTAAATGGGGCACTTCTTTTAAGAATCGCTCCATATTTTCGAAATTCAGACCGTGTCCAGCATTTACTTTGAGCCCGAGTTCGTGTGCTCTTACAGCAGCTTTCTTCAATCGATCTAGCTCAAATGCTATGACTTTTTCAGAGGTGGCGTTTGCAAAAGCACCGGTGTGAAGTTCAATGGCTTCACAACCCAGCTCTGCGGTTAGCTCAATGTCTTTGAACACAGGATCTACGAAGAGCGAAATTTCAATACCTGCGCTTTTCAGCCTAGGAACCACTCTATTTTTGAAATCATCATACACATGAGCAAGGTTTAGTCCGCCTTCTGTGGTAAGCTCTTCTCTGCTTTCGGGAACCAGTGTAACCAGGTGTGGTCCGATATCGCAGCAGATGTCTAGCATCTCTGGGGTGGCTGCCATTTCGAAATCAACCAAGCCTTTTACATTTTTTTTCAGGGCAATAACGTCGTGGTCTTTTATGTGTCTGCGATCTTCTCGAAGATGGAATACGATGCCTGCAGCGCCGTTTTCTTCGCAAATTATCGCTGCTTTAGTAGGGTCTGGAACCCCTTCTCCCCGAGCATTTCTCAGGGTTGCTACGTGATCAATGTTAACCAATAATTGCATATAGTCTTTCAGATAGATAAAATCAGTTGCATTTTTGTAGACTAAAAGTCTAATTCTAAGTTTAAAGATACAACCTATTTTATGAAAGTTACCGAACACTATGCGAAAGCATCGCAAGCACTCATATCTTTTGAGATTATTCCACCGAAACGCGGCAGCTCGGTAAACCAAGTTTTTGATTCGCTAGACATGGTGCAAAAATATCAACCACCTTTTGTGGATATCACTGCACATGCTGCCGAAGCCTATTATGAAGAGCTAAAAGACGGAACGGTAAAGCGTCATGTTAAGCGTAAACGCCCTGGAACAATTGGGCTTAGCGCTGCAATAAAACACCGATATGACGTTGATCCTGTGCCGCATATTATTTGTCAGGGTTTTACTAAAGAAGAGACCGAAGATGCCCTGATAGAGCTAAATTTTTTGGGAATTGAAAACGTATTAGCGATACGTGGCGATGCTACAGATGCACCTAAACTTGGTGGTTATAGTCGAGAAAAAAACGAATATGCGGTGGATCTAGTTCGCCAAATTCAGGATATGAATAATGGCGATTATTTAGAGAATATGATTGACGCTCAACCAACCAATTTTTGTGTTGGCGTGGGTGGGTATCCAGAGAAACATATTGAAGCGCCAAACCTGAGTTGGGACATAGATCGGCTTAAAGATAAAATTGCAGCGGGCGCAGAATATATCGTAACACAGATGTTTTTTGATAACCAGTTTTATTTTGCTTTTGTAGATAAATGCCGAGCTGCAGGCATAACAGTTCCTATTATTCCAGGGATAAAGGTGCTCAATAATACCAGACAACTCACGGCTCTTCCTAAATTTTTCCATCTAAATATTCCGGAAGCATTAGCAACAGCCGTAATGAATGACCCAAAAAATGTGAATGCTATTGGCGTAGAATGGGCGCAACAGCAATGCCGAGAACTTTTGAAAAAAGATGTTTGCGGGCTGCATTTTTATATAATGACAAACCCAATATCGGCAGTAAATGTGATAGATAACTTAGGTTTGCACTAATTCCTTATACTAACGGTGCTTTTTTTAATTCAAATTATTGCTTTTGAACCGGCATTTTAAACCATTTATCATCTCATCTGGCACAACATCTTTTTTGATGATGTTGGCGCTATTGTTTTTTATGCAAGGTTGTGGGGTGCTAAAATGGTCGGATGTGAATAGAGCCGAAATGGCTTCAGATAACAGAGGCCCAGCTGCTAATAATGGGGGGAATTCAAGTTCATCAACCGCTGTAAATAACTCGGGCTCTAGCAGTAAAAAGCCTACGAAGCCAAATGGGAATACACAGAAAAAGCCCATAAATACACCAATCTCTAGATCTGAAAAATCTATTCAAAGCAAGCTGCTAGATGTTTATTCTGACTGGAAAGGAACGCCCTACAAATGGGGTGGAACATCAAAAAAAGCAATTGATTGCTCCGCTTTTATGCAGCGAACCTTTGATGAAGGCTTTGGTAAACAGCTACCACGAACAACCCAAGAACAATACGCTGTGGGCAAAAAAATTGACAAAAAAGCCCTACAAACCGGTGATTTAGTCTTTTTTAAAACAGGCACCAATACGTGGCATGTAGGCGTTTATTTGTCAGATGAGCAATTTATGCATGCTTCGGTTACTTATGGGGTCTCTGTAACCGATTTGAACAATCCGTACTGGAAAAGGCGATATATAGGTGCTAGAAGACTTCTTTAATTAATCTCCCCAACAACCATCTGCGAAATCTGCGGGAAGCCCAAGAATCATCTGCGTTCATCTGCGAAATCTGCGGGAAACCCAATAAACTATTTACTTTCTTTTAGGCAGATTATTTGGCGGAACAACCTCAGTTGGCGTCAACTCTTCATTACGATGAGCCAAGCTGTTTAACATATTGATGCTCAATGCTCGGTAAGCCATTCCCGCATTAGAAAACTCATCTTTTAACGAGATTGGTACGCCCCTATCTGCATGCTCACGAATAGTGGTTTCCAGAGCAATTTCCCCTAAAAATGGAACTTTTAATCTTTCTGCCATGGCTCTAGCGCCACCCTCCCCAAAAATGTGGTATTTCTTATCAGGCGCATCTTCAGGAATGAAATAGGCCATATTTTCAACCACACCAAGTACAGGCACATTTACCTTTTGGAACATGGTTACGCCACGAATTACGTCATCCAAAGCTACTTGTTGTGGGGTAGAAACAATTACGGCGCCAGTTAAAGGCACAGTACTGACAATGGTAAGTTGAATATCGCCCGTGCCCGGAGGTAAATCTAAAATCAGGTAGTCTAGCTCACCCCATTCAACTTCCGTTAAAAACTGTTTGATAGCAGAAGTAACCATAGGTCCACGCCAAACCATAGCTTGATCGGGCTCAACCATGAAGCCCATACTCAATAGTTTTACGCCATATCGCTCGTGTGGTAGTAGCGTTTTGCGAACTGTAATATTCGGTTTTTCATGAATACCAAACATAGTTGGCACACTTGGTCCGTAAATATCTGCATCAAGCAAACCTACTTTAAAGCCTTGCTTGGTTAAGGTTCCGGCCAAATTTGCGGCTACAGTAGACTTCCCAACACCACCTTTACCTGAAGCTACAGCAATCACATTTTTTACGTGTGGAAGTAACTCATGATCGCCCTGCCCAATCACTCTGTTAGCATCTGGGCGGGTTTGTGTTTCCACAATTACGCAATCAATTTCAGCCGCTGGATCAACCATTCCACGAATTGCTGCAGCTGAGGCTATGAGTAATTTCTTGCCTTTATCCATAGCTTCTGGGGTCAGCGCTATACCAAAAGTTATAAATTTGTCCATAATCACCAAGTCTCTAATGAGCCTTAGCGACACAATATCTCGGTCTATATAAGGGTGTTTAACATTACGCAGGGCATCATAAATGGCTTGTTGGGAAATAGACATGATTCGAAATTCTAATATTTATCTTTCGTTATAAACAAGTGGCAAAGATACAAAATGAAGGCCTTATATTAATATCAAAGCTATTAATATCAAAGCTATTCATGGCAAAGCTATTCATGGCAAAGCAATCAAGGTGTCAAGCCATCAAGTGGCTAAGCACTGTCCCTTTTGTTCAAAATTATCCAATCATTTACCAAAGTTAACAGAACTATGGCGCAAAAAACCCCATTTTACGATCAGCATGTAGCCCTAAATGCAAAAATTATTGATTTCGGGGGCTTCGATATGCCCGTAACCTACGCCGGAATTAAAATTGAACACAATGCGGTTCGCGAAAATGTGGGGCTTTTTGATGTGTCGCACATGGGTGAATTTTTTGTGAAAGGCCCACAAGCACTAGATCTACTCCAATATGTTACCATAAACGATGTGTCTAAAATGGTTGACGGCCAAGCGCAATACAACGCAATGTGCTATGAAGATGGCGGAATTGTAGACGATTTGTTGATTTACAAAATGGCCGACGAACACTATATGCTAGTGGTTAACGCCTCAAATATTGATAAAGACTACGCATGGATAGCAGCCCAAGCACCAAAATTTGACTGTACTTTAATCAATGAATCGGATGATTGGTGCCTCTTAGCGGTTCAGGGCCCAGCAGCTCCGGCACTTATGAACGAAATTACGCCGCCAGACCTAGATACCAATACTATTAAGTACTACACTTTTTTAGAAACCAATGTGGCAGGCCAAAAAAACGTGATTTTAGCGGCAACGGGTTATACAGGCGAAAAAGGCTTTGAGCTGTATTTCCAAAAAGACCAAGCAGATCCGGCCATAATTTGGAATGCAATTCTAGAAGCTGGAAAGCCCTTAGGCATAGAGCCATGTGGTTTAGGCGCTAGAGATACCTTGCGTTTAGAGAAAGCATTTGCGCTATATGGCAATGACATTGATAACACCACCAACCCAATTGAGGCAAAAATGGGCTGGCTCACCAAAGTGGATAAAGGCGATTTTATTGGGAAAGCGGCCATCATAAACGCCAAGGCGAACCCAACTAGAAAATTGATAGGTTTTGTTATTGAAGAAAGAGCCATCGCGCGCCACGGTTTTGAGGTGGTAAACCCAGAAAATTTAGAAGAAACTATAGGCGTAGTAACAAGCGGCACAATGGCTATAACTATGGAGAAATCTATTGGCATGGCGTATGTGAAAACCGATTATATGGCCGTTGGCTCAAAAATTGCTATCAAAATTCGCAAAAAAACGGTAAATGCCACCGTTGTGAAAGTGCCTTTTATGTAGGCTAAAGCAAGTTATCCAGATATTTAAGCCCGCAATAAAGTATATTGTAAGCTTAAGTATTTTACATTGCGCAGTAATAAAATAGCTTGTAATGTGTATGGCAAAGATGATCGAATTTCAACTAGTATTGATGAACCTATGAATGTTATGAACACCGACGTGTATTTTTCCGCCCAAGCCTTCTCAGAAGACATGGCAAGGTCAAAAGTTGCGGTGATAATAGATGTTTTAAGAGCAACTTCTACCATGGTTACGGCCCTAGCAAATGGCGCTAAAGGCATAATTCCTGTTCGGTCTATGGGCGATGCTTCCCAAATTGTGGCGAAAATAAATTCAGATAATTTTTTGCTTTGTGGCGAAAAAGACGGCGTCAAAATCGAGAATTTTGATCTCGGTAATTCTCCTTTTGAATACAACAAAGAAACCGTTGATAATAAAACCATTGTGCTCACCACAACCAACGGTACCAACGCAATTGCTCAAGCTAGTTTAGCTCAAGAGCTATATTTGGCCTCCTTTCTGAACATTAGCAGCGTTATTAACCAGCTAAAAACTAAGCATCAAGACGACCAAATTGTGCTTATTTGCTCTGGTTGGAAAGGCCGAATTTCTATTGAAGACACGCTTTGCGCAGGTTACATAGTAGATGCTCTTTTAGCGGGAAAAGACGATTCTGGTATGCCTGATGGCGCTAAAGTTGCTAGGTCTTTATTTACCCAATACAAAGATGATTTAGCAGCTACCATAAAACATTCAAACCACGCAAAACGCTTAGAACATTTATTAGTAAACGACGATTTAGGCTACTGTAGCCAAATTGATATTTTTGACATTCTCCCTACCTTGAAAGATGGAATTATTGTAGATGGCAAAGCTTAACAAAGCCACAAAACCTGGTTCTTCAGCCAAGAGCATACCCACCAAAGCTACTGACCGCAAGAAGGAGATTTTAGGCGTTATTTTGATGGCGCTAGCCAGCATGTTATTGGTGAGTATTTTTACCTATAAAGCCACAGATTGGATGGCCGTGAAAGAAAGTGCAGGCAACTTAAGCCGGCTAGAATCTAGAATTGGTAACGGCTTATCGCTAGTTGGCGCCTACATAGCGCATTTTTTTGTGTATCAACTTTTAGGCTACTTTAGCGCCATTATTCCAGGGCTAATTGGGGTCGCCGGTTGGTTTACCTTCCGTCATAAATTGCTAGATAAACTTTGGGCGCCCGCACTTAAAGCATCTTGGACCATGCTTTTACTGGGCATTATTTCTGGTTGGGTTTGCCAACAAATAGATTATACAAACGAAGTACTATACGGCCAAGTAGGCTTACATACTTCCCAGCTACTACAACTGATTTTAGGTTTTTACGGCAGTTTAATTGTGCTAATTGCTGCCTTTATTATTACCATTCTTGTCATTTTTTCTGTTGATGTACAAACGATAATTAATAAAGTAAAAGAGCAAGTTCAGCGTTTTAAAGACTGGCTGGCAGACAGAAAAGAAGCAAATGCTATCAAAAAAGCTGAAGCCTTAGCCGCCAAAGAAGCCGCAGCCGCAGAATCAGCCACCAACGTAGATGAAGAGTCTGATGAAAAGCCAGATGCTGAGGAAGACGAGGTTCATGAGCTAGTCCCAGCTCAAACAGAGAAAAAATCGGCGAAAACACAATCAGAAGAACGAAGCCCAGAAGAAAAGGACGGCATTCAAGCAGTATTGAAGGCATCTAAAATTCGGGAAAAAGAAATTATGGATAAGCGAGCAGCTGAGGAGGCTGAAATGGCGCTTCTTTCTGATAAGCCAAGAGTAATTCTAGAAAAGCCCCTTAATAATGACTTCGCAGACGTTGCCCATGAGCTAGCAGAACAAGAAGAAGCAGAGAAAAAAAACGTATCTGACAATTCAGCTAATAAAAACGACGATGATGATGATGATGCCGATGTAGAAATGGATGTTTTTCAGGGGGAAGAGGAAGCAGAAGCCGGCAATAGAGCTTTAGCAAAAGCGCAGAAAGAGGCCGTAGGTGCACTTCCAACCATAAAATATAAATTCCCAACTTTATCGCTTTTAGATACGATAGATGAAGAAGAAAATACCATCGACTTCGACGAGATTGATAACAATAAACGCATCATTCTAGAAAAACTCAGCCAACATAAAATTGAGATTCTATCTATTCAAGCTATTGTTGGCCCTACAGTTACACTCTATGAAATGCAGCCCGCACCTCATGTTAAAATTGGGAAAATTGAGAGCTACGCTAACGACTTAAAAATGGCAACTGCTGCGCACGGAATCCGGATTATTGCGCCAATTCCGGGTAAATCAGCGGTAGGAATTGAGATTCCAAATCAAAAACGCCAAACGGTTAGCATAAAGCAGGTTATTAACACCAAACGCTTTACCGAAACCGATCTAGCCCTTCCCGTAGCATTCGGGAAAACCATTGAAAACGAGCTATTTATCATAGATTTGGCAAAAATGCCGCATTTATTGGTAGCTGGAGCAACAGGTTCGGGTAAATCTGTGGGTATCAACACCATTGTAACCTGTTTATTGTACAAATGTCATCCAGATAATTTGAAGTTTGTGATGATAGATCCAAAGAAAATTGAGCTTTCTTTGTATCGAAGTATTGAGCGCCACTACTTGGCTACTTTGCCTCATGCTGAAGAACCCATTATCACAGATACGTCTAAAGCCTTAGAAATTTTGCAAAGCACCACCCTTGAAATGGACAATCGCTACGATTTGCTCAAGGCAGCTGGCAGCAGAAACATAATAGAGTACAACACCAAGTTTCATGCAGGAAAATTAGACACCCATGAAGGGCATAGACACCTGCCTTATATTGTGGTAATTATTGATGAGCTTGCAGATTTAATGCTAACCGCGGGTAAGCAAATTGAAGAACCTATTGCGCGTTTAGCACAGCTTGCTAGAGCCATTGGCATTCACTTGGTGGTGGCAACTCAAAGGCCTTCCGTGAATGTTATTACTGGAACAATTAAAGCGAACTTCCCTGCTAGAATTGCCTATCAAGTGGCCTCAAAAGTAGATTCGCGAACCATTTTAGATAGTATGGGCGCAGATCAACTAGTTGGCAAAGGCGATATGCTCTTTAGTAATGGCAGTGCTGGTGGCATGATTCGCGTTCAGAACGCTTTTGTATCTACAGAAGAAGTTGAGCGCATCTGCGAGTTTATTGGGAATCAGGCGGGCTACAGTGAACCGTATATGCTACCTGTTGTAGAAAGCGATGAGAACGCCGCCGATCTTGATGTTCTATCAGACAAAGATGCCATGTTTGAACAGGCTGCTAATTTAGTGGTACTACATCAGCAAGGATCAGTTTCCTTAATTCAACGAAAATTAAAACTAGGCTATAACAGAGCTGGTAGAATTGTAGATCAGTTGTTTGCGGCTGGCGTGGTAGGTCCTTATAAAGGCAGCACCGCCAGAGAAGTACTAATTTCGGATCAAGAAGAGTTAAATGATTTACTTAGAAGTTTGTAGGCCTAACTTTTTCCACCATTTATTTATTTATTGATTTAGACGCATGAGCAAAGTACCGGCATTTTTTTTAGACAGAGACGGCACCATAAATATTGATCACGATTATGTGTATCGGAAAGAGGAATGGGATTGGTGCAAAGGCGCTGTTGATTCTATTAAATGGATGAATCAAAATGGGTTCAAGGTTATTGTTGTGACTAATCAGTCTGGCATAAGTCGCGGTAAATACACCATTGAACAAGTAACTAAATTACACAACTGGGTTGACGCTAAATTGGCAAAATACGGTGCTAAAGTAGATGCTTGGTATATTGCGCCCTATCACCCAATGTTTGATAAAGGTGGGCCATGGCCAGAAGAAGACCGAAAACCAGGCACAGGCATGTTTGAAAAAGCAATTGCAGCGTTTGATATAGATCCTACCAAGTCGTTTATGGTTGGCGACAAGAACTCAGATTTAATTCCTGGCGTGAAACTGGGTATGCAGCCAGTTTTTATCACGTCTAGGCATGAATCGGAGCAAGATAAAAATTGGTTAAGAAGACATAAAGTTCCTGCCTTTCCTAATATTGGCAGAGCTCTTGAGGCAATCACAACCAACACCTCTTCCCCCTTTAAACTATAAAAAGCAGCAAATTTCATGAGTCAATTTCCTATAAATACCCAGCGCAAAGGCATAATATCAATCGATTTTTGGAATACCCTTGTAGACGGCAGAACCAACGGGGAGAAAAGGAATGAGGTAAGATTAGCGGCATTATCTGCGCTAGCTGCAAAATCTGGGAAAGAAGTAAACCCAAATGCTTTAAAAGTAGCCTACAAACAGGCTACTGAACTATTTGATAAAGTATGGCTTGGGGAACAACGCACCTTAAAAACGGCCGAATTGGTAGAAGTGGTTTTGAAAACACTAGAGATTCCAGCATCTGCGGTAGAAATTGATGCGCTTGCAAAAGTTTATGCAGAATCACTTTGGGATGGACCGCCAGAGTTAGCAAAAGGTATCAAAGTAGCCTTAAAAAACTTGGCGGTAAATTATGATTTAGGCATAATTTCAGACACCATGTACTCGCCAGGCACGGTTTTAAGGGTGTTCTTGGAAAGGGAAGGGATACTAAAATATTTCAAAGCCTTTGTTTTTAGTGACGAAGTAGGCTACAGTAAACCAGATATCCGGGCTTTTGAGTCTATTCGAGAGCAGCTAGCTAGCCAAAAAGATGAATTGGCCTATCATATCGGAGATTTACAAAAAACGGATGTGAAAGGTGCAAATAATGCAGCTTATATTTCTATTCAGTACATTGGTTTAAACCCTAATGAGCCAACAGTTTTGGCAAATCATGTGGTTCATACTTGGGAAGAGATATCTGAGCTAGTAAAGAGTTAATTTCATACCAACTATAGACGATAAATTAACAATATTTTGAAGCAAGCTAAACGGGTACTTCAACTGGCTTGCTCACCAAAATTTATCGTATTCTTTACCGAATAAACGGAACACCTATTCTTTAAGCTGTCTAATGAGCGTAGCCGCCATAACCTATTATTTAGCCATCTTTTTACAGGATGTTCAAGTGTTTGAACAACAAGAACTTGCCTATAAAATTGGCTTATTCTTGTTGCTTTTGATCGTGTCTATACTTGGCTTCAAAAATATTGTGGATGCCAGAAAAGTTCTTGAACTTAAAGATGAGTTAAGAGTGTATGAACGGACCTTAAGCGCTCAAGGTCAACGTATTACTAAGCAAAAAGATGAGTTTAATTCGGTAACTAGAAATGTAAATGAAGTGGTTAAAAGTGAGTTAGCAAGCCTCAAGAAGTCTGAAAATGAACTACTTGTGGCTTTAAATACCGCAAATTTGGGATTTTGGGAATGGAATACCAAGACAGACCACATGCAGTTCAATCAAAATTTTTATGCTATGCTGGGGTACTCTCCAGGAGATTTGAAGCCCACCACGGCATCATTCGTAGAGCATATTCATCCAGACGATCGCTATATAGTAGCTGAAAAGATGCAATCTAGTATTAGAGAGCTCAAAAATTTTGAGCTAAACTTTAGAATGAGAAATGTAGAAGATCGCTTTCGCTGGATGCTCTGTAGAGGCAAAATTGCCACTATTGATAGCAAAAATGAAGCGGTTAGGGTTATTGGTATTTTGCTAGATATCCATGAAATACACCAAAAAGAAACCAAGATTTTAGATCAGTCTATTCAGCTTAATAAGAGTTTTAAGCAGTTAGAAATGGCCCATAGTGAACTGAAAATAAAGAGTGAGCGCATACGTGAGTACTCCTTTATGATGTCGCATAAGGTTAGAAAACCACTTGCTAATATCTTGGGTTTGCTGCAATTAGCTCAAGATGATGACCTAAATATGGAGCTAGATTTAGATATGGTTTCTACCGCAGCCAATGAAATGGACGATATGATTCAAGAGATGCACCGGGTATTAGGCATTCATATAGATCAAATGGGCACAGATATCCCAATCATTAGGGATGAAGAGCTAACGAAAAAGAAAACCCCAGAACAGACTAAGAATTCGTAGATTAACCAACATTTATTTTTCGCATTAGTCGCAACCTTTGAATGCTTTTTCTATTTTCCTTGCTTAAATAAAAAGGCATTTGCACAATGAGCTAATGCTTGCTATATCAACTGTTCACTTTCATATTCAAATTACGTCTCAATGAATATCCACGAGTATCAAGCCAAGGAGATTCTTCAAAAATATAATGTTGCCGTACCGAAAGGTGTTGCAGCTAAGTCTGTAGAAGATGCAGTAAAAGCAGCCGAAGCAATGAAAGCTGATGGCTCAACCCTTTTTGTTGTGAAAGCACAAATTCATGCAGGTGGCCGAGGTAAAGGTCGTACCCTAAAGAGTAACGCCAAAGGCGTGATCTTATGTAAAACGGTTGAAGATGTACGCGCAGCGGCAGAATCTTTGCTAGGAGATGTTTTAGTAACTATCCAAACAGGCGAAGCCGGCCAACTAGTTAAAACTATTTACGTTACTGATGGCGTAGATATTGAAAAAGAATTTTACCTAGGTATCTTGTTAGACCGCGGTCTAAGCAAAAATGTAATTATGGTTTCTACCGAGGGCGGCGTCGAAATTGAACAAGTTGCTGAAGAAACCCCAGAAAAAATTATCAAAGAATGGGTCGAGCCAGGCATGCCCCTTCAACCAAGCCAAGCCCGTAGATTAGCTTTTGCACTTGGTTTACATGGTGATGCGCTTAAAAAAGCCGTTAAATTCATAATCTCATTATACAATTGCTATGCTGATACTGATGCTGCAATGGTTGAGATTAACCCATTGGTGCTAACACCAGATCAGGATATTATTGCATTAGATGCGAAGGTTAGCTTTGACGCAAACGCACTATACCGCCAAAAAGAAATCTCTGATTTAAGAGATCTATCCGAAGAGAATGCGCTAGAAGTAGAAGCATCTAAGTACAACCTTAATTACATCAAATTAGATGGTAACGTAGGCTGTATGGTGAACGGTGCTGGTTTAGCTATGGCAACTATGGATATCATTAAGCTTTCTGGTGGCGAGCCTGCTAATTTCTTAGATGTAGGCGGCGGAGCTAATGTTGAAACCGTAAAAAATGGTTTCCGCATTATCTTAGAAGATCCAAACGTAAAAGCAATCCTTATCAATATATTTGGTGGAATTGTACGCTGCGATCGTGTAGCTAATGGTGTAATTGAAGCGGTTAAAGACGCTGAAATTGCGGCAAAAGTGAACAATATTCCAATTATTGTTCGTCTTCAGGGAACCAATGCTACAGAAGCAAAACAAATTATCGATAACTCTGGCCTAGATGTAATCTCGGCCATAGAGTTAAAAGAAGCTGCTGATGCAGTAACTAAAGTAATGAGCCAAGCTAGCTAGTTCACTCAGTATTTTATACAATTCTGCGCCAAAAAAAGAAAGCAGATAGGTTTCCTATCTGCTTTCTTTAGTTTATATAGGCTTTAATTAGAAGTGCAGGGGATTCTGGGGATTTCTGATTCACCGTAGCGAACGGACTTGCTGATAATTTATTATTTTTATTTATAAACCTAATAGTTAATAAACTTTATTTTGATGTTGTCTTATGTTGTCTTGTCAGCAATCACTATTTGTATCAAGTCACTTGTGTTTGCTTGCATATCAATCAAGTAATCAAACCATACAACTATGTCTTTTATAAGATCTCCTAGTATATGTATGTCAACCCTATCGTTATTAATGACAGGATGCACTCAGAACGCAGTTTCTGAGATAGAAGTACCAATAGAAGTAAAGAATGAAACTTTTAGTGTTTTGGATGGGAGGGTTGTATTTAAAGATTTTAACTCCTATGCTAATTTTGTTCAAAAAACTGAACAAGTTTTCATAATTGGAGCAGTACAACAACTAGTAAATAAAGCTGAT
>Ga0136587_1000102_pt1 | contig 22092 bp, 16 predicted proteins | sample AntRauMFilla1563_FD_101386 | JGI IMG/M metagenome (GOLD analysis project Ga0136587, IMG submission 101386) | Saline lake microbial communities from Rauer Islands, Antarctica - Metagenome Filla 1 #563 | ecosystem: Environmental > Aquatic > Non-marine Saline and Alkaline > Saline | place... | reverse complement strand
TTCCGTCACTTCCGTCACTTCCGTCACTTCCGTCACTTGAAAAAAAGATCCCGGATCACACTCATCGCTTGAGGCGATTTGCTGTCCGGGATGACGAATCTACCCTTCCTTAATGAAGTTTCTTAGCACAGTATGTAAGATTCCACCATTGCGGTAATAATCTACCTCAACTGGCGTATCGATACGACATAGAACTTCAAATTCGGTTATTTTTCCGTCTTCAGCTTTGGCCGTTATTTTAATTATATCGCGAGGCTTTACATCATCGCCAACCTGAATATTGAAGCTTTCATGACCAGTTATGCCTAAGCTCTCTGCCGTTTCGCCATCTTTATATTGTAACGGCAATACGCCCATTCCCACCAAATTAGAACGGTGAATACGCTCATAGCTTTCTGCAATAATGGCTTCAATACCTAATAAATAGGTACCCTTAGCAGCCCAATCACGGGATGAACCTGCTCCGTATTCTTTCCCAGCTAAACCAATTAGCGAGATGCCTTCTTCTTTGTACAGCAATGAGGCGTCGTAGATTGGCATAATTTGATCAGAACCCAAATGCTTGGTAAAGCCGCCTTCACGACCATCAGCTAAATGATTCTTGAAACGAACATTGGCAAAGGTTCCACGAGTCATAACACGGTCATTTCCACGACGAGAGCCATAACTGTTAAAGTCACGAGTTTGAACGCCATGTTCTATAAGATAACGGCCTGCAGGTGCGTCTGATATAATAGCGCCAGCAGGAGATATGTGATCTGTGGTAATAGAATCGCCTACCTTAATTAGTACACGGGCATTTTCAATGGCTGTAATAGGTACTTCATTTTCACTCATTCCCACAAAGAAAGGAGGCTCTTGAATGTAAGTCGACTCTTCTTTCCAATTGTATATATCACCTTCAGAAGAAGCGATAGCCGTCCATTCATCTGACTCAAATATGTCTGAGTATAATCTTTCGAAGGTAGCTGAATTAAAGGCACTTCCTAGATGCTCGCCAATCTCTGCAGTGGTTGGCCAAATATCTTTCAGGAATACATCATTACCTTCTTTGTCTTTGCCCAATGGCTCATTAACCAAATCAATATCTACTGTTCCCGCTAAAGCATAAGCAACCACCAAGGGCGGAGAAGCTAAGTAATTTGCTTTAACGAAGGGGTGAATGCGTCCTTCAAAGTTACGGTTTCCAGAAAGTACACCGGCTACAACCAGATCACCTTCACGAATGGCATTATCTACTGCTTCAAGTAGTGGTCCTGAGTTACCTATGCAAGTCGTACAGCCGTAGCCCACCAAGTTGAAACCCAATTTATCTAGGAATGGAGACAAACCCGATTCATCTAAATATTGCGTTACCACTCTAGAGCCTGGTGCCAAAGAAGTTTTTACATAAGGTTTTACAGTTAAGCCTTTTTCCACCGCTTTTTTAGCCACCAAACCGGCACCCAACATTACACTTGGGTTAGAAGTATTGGTACAAGAGGTTATTGCTGCAAGTACAACATCGCCATGCTTCATGGTAATGTCTTGGCCGTTTTTGAATATGCCAGTACTGCCCAATTTATCTTCAGCTAAGTTGAAACCGGCTGTTTGAACCTTAGTAGTCAAGCTATCTTTGAAGGTAGCTTTCATGTCTTTTAGTAGCACTCGATCTTGCGGACGTTTTGGCCCTGCTAGTGAAGGCTGAACTGTTCCAATGTCTAGAGAAAGGGTATCGCTGAACTCAGGATCTACCATATCATCGGTGCGGAATAAACCTTGTGCTTTGGTATAAGCTTCAACCAAATTCACATTTTCTTCACTGCGATTGGTGCTTCTCATATAACGCATCGCTTCTTCATCCATCGGGAAGAAGCCCATAGTTGCGCCGTACTCAGGAGCCATATTTGCGATAGTAGCACGGTCGGCTAAAGTCATATTACTTAAGCCAGGGCCATAAAATTCTACAAACTTGCCTACTACTTTCTTATTGCGTAGCATTTGTACTACGGTTAGGGCTAAATCTGTTGCAGTAACCCCTTCTTGAAGTTTCCCTTCTACTTTGAAGCCAATTACTTCAGGAACTAGCATATATATAGGTTGACCCAACATCACAGCTTCTGCTTCGATACCGCCAACACCCCAGCCAACAATACCAAGACCGTTAATCATGGTGGTGTGAGAATCGGTTCCCACCAAAGTATCTGGGTAGGCAATAGTGCCGTCTTTAGTTTCTTTGGTGAACACGCCACGTGCCAAAAACTCAAGGTTTACTTGGTGAACAATTCCACGGCCTGGAGGTACAACACTAAAGTTATCAAAGGCTTGCTGGCCCCATTTTAGGAACTCATAGCGTTCTTGGTTTCTTTCAAATTCACGCTTTACGTTATCATTGAAAGCATAAGATTCGCCAAAAGTATCTACTTGCACCGAGTGATCGATTACTAAATCGACGGGTACTTTTGGGTTAATTTTGTTTGGGTCGCCATTCATGCGGCTCATAGCTGAACGCAATGCCGCTAAATCTACTACGGCAGGAACACCCGTAAAATCTTGAAGAACTACACGTGATGGCTTGAAAGGAATTTCCCCTTCAGGAGCTTTTGCATTGTAGTGGGTTAGTTTGTCAATATCACTATCGGTAATGACGTAGTTATCGCGCTCACGAAGTAAGGCTTCCAATAATATTTTAATGGATATAGGCAGTTTGGCAACTTGTGGAAGTCCATTTTCTGCTAAATAGGGAAGACTGAAAAAAGTGACTTCTCCCTTTGAGGTAGATAATTTCTTACCCGATGATGCGTAGACATCTGAAAAACTCATAGACCGATGTGCTTTGTTTGTATTTGTGAAGCTAAAATTCTGATTACCTTGCTAATATACGCAAGCGGAACAACCTAATCAGTCTTACAAAATACTTCTTTGCCTCCATAAGCACAATGTAGAGCACGGAAGGCCTTTTTAGGCGTGAATAGTAAAAAAACGTAGCTTAAATGTGATTAATCGCACTTAAAAGCTATTTTCAAGATCATAAATTTTTATAAAAGGCTATAATTGGAATCAATCTAAATGGGGATTCGACTAATAAAACTGTCATTGTATCTGAATTACATTGTATTTGCGATGATTTTGGGCAGTATTGGCGCGGTTATTCTTCAATCTATGACCACTTTTGATCTTACAAAGGTAGAAGCCTCTGTGCTCGAGCTATTTAAAGATTTATCGGTTATAATTTTCACCCTATTTATTGGCTCCTATTTACCTCGCATAGGCATTAAAAGATCGATGCTAATTGGTCTAGCTTTGGTGACTATTGGTCTACTAATTATGCCTATTGCCAGTGCTTTTTGGGCAACAAAGCTGCTATTTTCCCTTGCTGGTATTGCTTTTGGTTTGGTTAAAGTCTCGGTCATGTCGGTCATGGGTCTTATAACCAATACCACTAGAGAACACAATAGCCTAATGAGCTCTGTAGAAGGCACTTATATGCTTGGCTTACTTGGGGGTTATATACTTTTTGGATACTTCATAGGCGAAAGCCTACCCGCAGATACCTCATGGCTTAACGTATATTGGGTTTTAGCCACACTTAGCAGCCTAACATTTATCGTAGTTTGGTTCGCCGAGCTAGATGAAAGCGAAGCTAAAAAGGAGTCTAAAGATGTGCAAGGATCAGCTTTTTTTGCCATGTTTCGGCTACTTTTAAAACCAATTGTGTTGTTTTTTGCGCTAAGTATTTTTACCTATGTATTGATAGAGCAAGGCATTAGCACTTGGTTGCCCACCTTTAATAAAGAGGTGCTTTATTTAGCCAATAATCTAAGTGTGCAATTTGTGAGTATTTTGGCAGCCGCTTCTGCTATTGGTAGGCTTGTGGCTGGGCAGTTAGTAAAACATATTCGTTGGTTCACATTAATGAGTGGCTCGTTGTTTTGTGTAGCCTTGCTCATTGTTTTGACGCTACCGTTAACCTATAATCTTGAAATAATAACCATCACAGAATGGCGTAAAGCACCATTAGCGGCCTTTACTTTCCCATTATTATTCTTTTTTCTATCGCCAATATATCCAATAATTAATTCTGTGGTTTTGTCTTCGCTGCCAAAGCATGAGCACAGCAAAATGGGAACGTTAATTGTACTTTTTTCTGCACTTGGCGGAACTTCTGGGTCTATTGCAACTGCCTTTATCTTTTCTATTTTTGGTGGACAAACCGCCTTTTACTTAGCAATTTTCCCTATCATTTTGCTCGTTATTTATCTTTTCATGATGAACAAAAAAATGAATGAAGCGAAAAAGGAAGCCGTTTAGAAGCCGATTTTAGCTAAAATTGGCCAAAAATTAGAGTTTAAGGGGCAATGAGTATGCGGGAAAGAAGAAACTCTAGCTAGTACGTCTTCCTGAACAGACATCTGCGCAAGCGGTGGCCTGATTCAGGATCTATCAAGTTTATGATTCGATTAGAACGATTAGGCGAGAAGATGGGAAAAGGGAAATTCTTAGCCAAGGCTGTTTCCCTAAAGGATGTTTTCTGCTTAAAACAGAGTTGCCAATTTCTGGTAAAGAAAGTACTATCTGTAAACAAGAAATTAGTGATTAACGACTAACTGCCTTACAGCCATAAGCCAAGCCGCTATTCATATTGAACTTTAAGAACATCAGTTTATGAGTAATCCGAATTATTTATGGGGAATTGACCTCGGTGGAACCAAGATTGAAGGCGTTGTACTGCACAAGCACACCAAAGAAGTGCTTTTTCGGGAACGTATAGCAACGGAAGCAGATCAGGGATATGAGCATATTCAAAATCGAATAGCGCAACTTTTTGGGAAAATGGAAGCAGCTTCGCCAGAGAAGTGTGCACGATTAGGCATTGGAACGCCCGGCGCTATAGACCCAAACACCCAGCTAATGAAAAACAGCAATACAACCTGTTTAATAGGGAAGCCTTTCGGTACTGATTTGACAGCCAAGCTAGGTGTAGATATTCGATTTGCCAATGATGCGAATTGCTTTGCTTTAGCTGAAGCCGTTATGGGTGCAGTTCCCGATGTGAAACCTGATGCAGAAGTAGTTTTTGGCATTATAATGGGAACTGGTGTTGGCGGTGGAATCGTAGTAAACGGAAAAGTACTAAACGGTGCTCAAGGCATAGCAGGAGAGTGGGGACACAATTTTCTGGATGACTCGGGTGGGCCAGATTACGCAGGCTTAGATGGTTGTGTTGAAACTATACTCTCAGGTCCAGCTTTAGAGCGTTGGTACACAAAGTTATGCGGAGAAAAACGCGGACTTAAAGATATTGTTGCTCGCCATAGAGAAGGACATGATGCCGCCGCAAAAGAAACCATAGATAGGCTATCCACCTTTTTTGCTAAAGCTATTGCACCCATAATTAACACCCTAGATCCACACGTGATTGTATTGGGCGGTGGCGTATCAAATATAGACGAGCTATATACCGACGGCGTAGAGAAAACTAAAAAACACATATTCAATAATCGTTTAGACACGTTATTTTTAAAGCCAAAACTAGGCGACTCTGCCGGCGTATTTGGTGCAGCATTGCTTTAAAACACTACTAAATAGGTGAATTAGCTGATCAAGATCACTTTATATGAACGCTAAAAAAGCGCTTATATTGCATTGAGTCAATGGAGCTATAAGATTATAGTACAAGCGCGGTGAGCGTGCTTAGTTATATCCTTAATTTATAGGGTTGCTTAAGAATATTCTAAGTTCTATATTACCTGACTTTGGAAACATAAAATTGAGTACAGTGAATACCACTCAAAAAACATTTTCGGCAAAACCGTCGAACATCGATAAAAATTGGTTAACTGTTGACGCAGAAGGCAAAACACTTGGCCGTTTGGCATCAAGTGTTGCAGCAATTTTGCGCGGCAAGACGAAGCCTAGCTTCACACCACATATGGACATGGGAGATAACGTAATTGTTATCAACGCGGAGAAAGTTGTCCTAACCGGAAAAAAACTTACTGATAAAAAATACTTCTCTTACTCTGGTTACCCAGGTAGTGAAAAATTTATCAGTGTAGCAGACAAGATGGTTAAAGACCCAACCTTCCCGGTAATGAATGCTGTAAAAGGCATGTTACCGAAAACAAAGCTTGGACGTAAGCAGCTTACTAACCTACGTGTATACGCAGGTAATGAGCACGGCCATAGCGCACAAAAACCAGAAAATCTCGAAATCTGACACTATCCATGGCGCAAGTCAATGCTGTAGGACGTCGTAAAACTTCTACTGCTCGTGTTTATGCACAAAGTGGTACGGGAGAATTCATTATCAATGGCTTGCCCATTGAGAAATACTTCGACTCCGCTGTACAAATCATTTTAGCGAAACAACCATTAGTTCTTACTGAAACTGAAGGCCAATACGATATTAAAGTGAATGTACGTGGTGGCGGTAAATCCGGCCAAGCCGGTGCTATAAAGTTAGGAATTGCCCGTATACTTAATGAGATAAATCGCGAGTTGTTCAGACCATCGCTAAAGCTAGAGGGTATGCTTACCCGCGATAGCAGAATGGTAGAGCGCAAGAAGCCTGGTCAGCCAAAAGCACGTAAGAAATTCCAATTTTCGAAGCGTTAATACGGCTAACTATTACGACTGGTCTATAAACCAGCTTTTTTTACAAACACCCATATCCGGTTACACAAGGTTGAGTGTATCGCTTTATTGCGGTATGGGCCGTGTGGCTGACCCGGGTAGCGGACGTAACTCACTAAATTTTATAACAATATGCCTCAAGCAGCATCTATTGAAGAATTGCTCAAGTCAGGTGCCCATTTCGGTCACCTAACAAGACGCTGGAACCCGAAGATGAAAGAATTCATCTTCATGCAGCGCAACGGCATCCATATCTTAGACCTTAAAAAGACGCAAAGCTATTTACAGCAAGCGCTTGATGCGGTTGAAGGTGTGGCGCGTTCTGGTAAAACCGTACTTTTTGTCGGTACCAAAAAGCAAGCCCAAGAAACTATCAAAAACGAAGCGCTACGTGCTGGCATGCCGTATGTAACGCATCGTTGGTTAGGTGGTATGCTTACCAACTTTAGCACTGTGCGCAAAAGTATCTCTCGTATGGAAGATATTGATCGCATCTTTGTTGACGGTACAGCTGATAACTTAACTAAGAAAGAGCGTCTAATGCTCGATCGTGAAAAAGGAAAGCTTTCTCTAACACTAGGCGGCATCTCTAAAATGTCTCGTCTTCCTGGCGCACTATTTATAGTCGACATCATTAAAGAAAGCATTGCTATTAACGAAGCTATCAATTTGGGTATCCCAATCTTCGCGATGGTAGATACTAACTCAGATCCAGATGTGCCAGATTTTATCATTCCTTGTAATGATGATTCTAGCCGTGCTGTACATTTAATTTCTTCTCAGATTGCCGACGCAATTATTGAAGGCGGTAACGCTTTCAGCGCCGCTCGTGAAGATGAAATGATGCGCAAAACTGGTGAAGAAGCTGAAAAATCAATCGCAGATGCAGAAGAATCTGTTGACGGCGATGATGCTCCAAAACGCCGTACAAGACGTCGTCGTAAAGCAGATTAAATCAGTTTGTATTTTTAAAGGAAGATTTTCGAATCTTCCTTTTTTTTCTACTTACTCAACTACCACTCACTTCACGCGAAAGCTACTTTAGTGGTATCTGATTAAGCCTTCTTTTCTTATACAATTCCAACTATTAAAGATTCAAGCGAAATGGCAATTTCAGCTGCTGACGTTAAAAAACTGCGCGAAATGACAGGTGCAGGTATGATGGACTGTAAAAAAGCACTTGGCGAAGCCAATGGTGACTTTGAAATGGCTGTCGAAATCCTTCGTAAACAAGGTCAAAAAGTATCAGAAAAACGTGCTGATCGTGATGCAAATCAAGGCCTTATCATAACTCGAGTTAGCGATGATGGCAAAAAAGCTTCTGCAATCGAAATAAACAGTGAAACTGATTTCGTGGCACGAAACGAAGACTTCCGTGCAAAAGCCACTACTTTCAACAACCTCGTATTTGATAACAGCTACAAAACTCTCGAAGAAGTACTATCTTCTCCTTTTGGTAATGGTACTGTTGCAGACGAAGTAGCCAACATGGTTGGTGTAATCGGTGAAAAAATTCAAATTAAGAAGTCTCTTCTACTTGAAACCGATGGTACCCTTGTTGTCTACAATCACCCTGGTGATCAATTAGCCGTAATCGTTGAATTCGACGGTTCTGTTACTAATGAAGATGTAGCAAAAGATGTAGCAATGCAGATCGCAGCAATGAAACCTATTGCGGTTACTGAAGCTGAAGTTGATGCTACTGTTATCGAAAAAGAAATAGAAATAGCAAAAGAACAATTAATCAATGAAGGTAGACCTGCCGATATCGCTGAAAAAGCGGCTAAAGGCAAACTCCGTCGTTTCTTTGAAGAAAGTGTTCTGTTAAACCAAAAGTTCGTTAAAGATAATAGCGTAACGGTTAAACAGTATTTGGAGCAAAATAACACGCCATTAGTTAAAGCGTTTTACCGTCTTCAACTAGGCGAATCTTAATTTGTTTATGATTTATTAAAGCCACGTTTTTACGTGGCTTTTTTTTTATACTTACTCCATCGTCAATTATCAAAACTGCCAAGGCAAATGAGCAATAAAGTGTATAAGCGTGTATTACTTAAACTTAGTGGTGAATCACTACTAGGGGATCAAGGACATGGTATTGATGGCTCTATATTAGATAGCTATGCCAAAGAGATAAAGAGGGTTGTTGAAACCGGTAAAGAAATTGCTATCGTTATAGGTGGCGGAAATATCTTTAGAGGTGTTAAAGGCGCAACAGAAGGAATGGACAGAGTTCAGGCAGATTATATGGGAATGCTTGCTACCATGATTAACTCTATGGCACTTCAAGATGCTCTAGAACGTAAAAACGTCAAAACACGTCTGCTTTCTGCAATCAGAATGGAGCAAATTGCCGAACCTTATATTCGACGTAGAGCTGTTCGTCACCTCGAAAAAGGTAGAGTCGTAATTTTTGGTGCAGGAACTGGTAATCCATATTTCACCACTGACACAGCAGCTTCCTTACGAGCTATTGAAATTGAAGCAGATGTGATTCTAAAAGGAACACGAGTAGACGGTATCTACAGCGCAGATCCTGAAAAAGATCCAGAAGCCATTCTTTACAATAGAATTAGTGGCGCAGACGTAGTTCAGAAAAAATTATCTGTTATGGATCTAACCGCAATCACTCTTTGCGAAGAGAATAATATCCCAATAAAAGTTTTCAACATGAATACCGAAGGTAACTTACTTCGAGCTGTTGATAATGTTGATGAAATTGGCACAACCGTAACTTGGTAGCCAAGTTGCAGTAGGTTGAATGAAAAATCGATTATTAAAAAATAGCTTCTGTATTTTTATAGCGGCTATTTTTTTTGGCGCGCTTTCCCAAAATTTGACCGCTCAGCGTTTTATTCCTACAGATTCAAACTTTCAAATTGGCGTTCTATCACCGTCATTTGGCCCACTAGTGTCACCAGAATTTGATAAGTTTTGGGAACTTAAGGGTGGACCAAGTATGTACGCCATATTGCCTCTCACAAAATATAGCTCTATTAGGGTGGGTATATTTGATATAAACTTAGCTGCTAACTATGCAGAATCTCGTATAGCAGATTTCACTTCAATTACTACTTATGGCTCAATTATTCCCTTTCACTTGGAATGGGTTCCCAAAGTAATAATTAGTCCTGAGATAGGTTTGGGCTTTACCAGTATTAAGCCATCAGATGAACTCCGAGGGGTTGCTAGTGGCTCAGAGACTGAAATGCTTATAGTTGCAGGGTTTCAGTTACACACCACAGCCTTTGGTCGGCTTCAGCCTGTTCTTAGCGCACAATATTTTCGGGTTTTTACCTATTTTGAATACGATTTTACCCAAATTAGTATGGGCCTAAGATATTCCTTTACCCCACCTAAAAGAGTTATAAATTGGTGGAGGGCCAAATAGATAATGATCTTTTTTATTTCAATTCTATTATCGCTCTTATTTTCTGCTTCAACTATTCAATCTGATTCGAGTAGAACAATAATTCCTGTTCACAGACAATATGTAACATGGGCTGATGAGACCATTAGTACACAAAGAAACACCACAATTAGCACCCTTAATGGCTACACTTGGTTTGATAACGCGCAAGGCTCAAACCCTTTTGGCTATGCCTTTTCTACATTTACTAGGAATGGAGTACTAGGATGGACACAGCTAGACGGTAGTTTACATCCAAGAGCGCTGAATAATGCTATTTTTAATAATGCGCTAAAGGGCGTAGATACAGCTGATAAACACCATCTATTTTTTGACTTAACATTTGGAAATGAAAGCGGTGACCCGGGCGTGTGGAATGCTACAGACAAGCTTACACCTAACGCCGATAGGAAAGGCCCAGATATGCTTTTAAATTATCAATTTAACCCTAATGATAAGAATACCTTCAAGCTAAATGGTCATTTCTTTGAAACGGCTATAGATGATATACCTCAAATAAAACGACTTAAAACGGTCTTGGATGGCGATAATTTGACGGGGCTCAGAATGCCGATTCTTAGTTCATACGGTGTTGACGCTAGTTATAAATATGAAAATAAATCTTTTGACTATATGATTTATGGCGCCATATCTAGTAGTGATAATTATGAAATGAATCGTTTAATTGGCGTAGAACTTCCCCAAAACCTAACACAATCTCTTATATCTACTTCTCTCTTTTGGGATATGGGAAAAAAAGCTCCTGAATTAAGCATAAAAACGGCTATGCAATCGGTAGACATACGAGCTATACAAAATGAAATTGCCAATACAACTGACCAAAAACTTCGACTTCAAAACTATCAGCTTGAGATCAACCAACCAATAGGCAAGGTTGTTAGATTTGGCGTAGTAGGAGTATTAGAAAGCTTTGATCATACTGTGACAAATGATGATTACTCTAAATTAGCAACTCAATTAAAGCTTAATGGAAACAGACAAATACTTACGCTACAATATGGATTTAATGGAAATACTGACAAATTAAATTCAAATGAATATACATCATTCAAATATATAATAAGCAATAAAAAAAAGACATTTATAGTTGAGTTGTTTGCCGAAAAAATGTCTCTTCCACAGTTTAAAGTAGACGCGTCATTAGATGTTATGCTTAATGGGGGTGGTTCACTAAATAAAGAGCTTTCACTATCACCTTGGCTAGAGAACTACTTAGTTCCTGCTGTTCTAATAGAAAGTTCTACTAATTGGTATACTAATCATAAAGTTAATCTACTATTTGATTTTACAAAAATAGCAAAGGTTAATTTTTGGTATAGTAATTGGGATAATCAGCTTGGTTTATTTACAAACTATCAATACAATGAACCATACATAATAGAAGACCGATCACTACCCGTCAGGAATGAAATAGCGATTACAAAATTAATACCAAACCTTACGCAATTTGGTATTTCACTCAATACGGTAGAATATTTATTTGGACCATCTAATAATTTAGGCTTAATAATTGGTGGGCAATGGTTACACGAACTTAACAGCCCTGCAAATACTACTGAATTACAAATTCAACGACTTCCTTTTCCCTCTTTACAACTTCATACTACACTTACAGCATACATTCAAAGTGATTTTCAAATTACTTTTGATATAAGGTTTAGAGATAAAGTAGATTTGACCTATCTAAATGGATTAGAAAATAGACCTCATGGTGTGCATAAAAATCTAAGTAATGTAGATTTAGGTACTTTCAGAAACTCTACCAATACTGCTGTATTTGGAAATATTCACTTAACAAAAATAGTTGGTCAAAAAAGACCTATAGCTATATTTGCAGATTTGAATAATATTTCTACAAATGGCATTGTCTATCATCCATTTGGAGCTATAGATAATATGACATTAATGACTGGAATTCGATTAAACATATTTTAGATTCCATTATTTATTTGTTGTTGTTATAGTAAGAATAACTCTGCGATTTTTAGCACGATCTGTTTCAGATTGATTTGATTTAATCGGGTTGCTCTCCCCAAAAAAGAAGGTGTGTAGTCTAATTTTTTCTTTAGAGAAGCTCGGTGTCTGTTTAATTATTAAAGCAACGGATAATGCCCGTTGTTCAGACAGTAATTGATTATATGAACTAGAACCGGTTGAGTCTGTGTAGCCATCAATTCGTATTTCTATTGGCTTTGTTCTGTGGTCTTTGCTCGTTACTTCATTCACGAGACTTCTTAACACATTTTGTGTGGTCTCATCAATTTCATAGCTATCGATTTTGAAATAGAGTGTATCAGAAACACATCCATTTAAGCTACTGAACCCAGCCGCTGCAGGACAAAAATCCTCAGTATCTAGCGTTCCATCTAAATCGGTATCTAAACAGCCAGAAAGAGTGTTTCCAGCAATAGTTGGGCAATCATCAAAAAGATCAGTAACACCATCAAAATCTTTATCTGGGCAGCCGTTAGCAGAGCTAGTTCCTGCTACATCAATACAAACATCTATGGCATTGGCAATACCATCTTTATCATTATCAGGGCAACCATTCGTTTCAATTTCTCCTGCTACTGTTGGGCATTCATCATAGATATCGGTTAAGCCGTCATTATCTGAGTCGAGGGCATTGAGTGCTGGCGTAACTTTTTGTTGCGACTTTTTCCCACCAATTTTTCTCCGAATAGTTATAGTCGTAGCCAAAAATTCATCCTGATCAGCTTTGTCAAGCTCAAAGCTAGCACCAAAACCTTCAATAGCATCCATAGCATTCTTATCAAATAAAAACCAATTATAACGCAAACCTAAATCTAGCGAAAGCTTGTTATTTAGCTTTTGGGTAAAACCAACGCCAGCGTGTAAGCCTCGTTGAAATTGGGGCTCATTGTATTGGTTATTGGTTCTTCCAACGAAAAAACCACTTTCTACAAAGGGTTTAAATGGTAAAAAAGGGAAGACAGTTTTTCCTGAATCCAAAAGCTTAAAATTTGTGCTTATTGAACTAAAATTTGTAGAAAACGAAGTAGCCGTTGATGGTGGTATTCGTTCGTCTCCATCTCTCAGTAAAATAGATTGATAGTTTAGTTTGGCATAATTAAAGCCTGCATCTACACTAAAGCTCTTTGAGATTTTTTTGCTAATGCCAAGTCCTATCACAGCACTTTGTGAGCGGTTAAACTTGAAAACTTCACTACCATAATCGCCATCATATTGAGCGGTGCCGGCACTAAAAAAAAGCGACCAATCCTTGGTTTCTTGTACCTTTTGAGCGTTGCTAATTCCAGCACAGCCAAAAAGGAGTACAAGGATAAGTAAAACAGTAACAGAATTTTGTATAGATGTCATGATGCAAATAAATGAAACCAAAGATACTTAAATAGTTTTAGCTCAAAAAAAAAGCCACACCTTATAAAAGGATGTGGCCAAAATAAAAGAATCAATTAAGAAGCAGGCTTCTTACTGATCGATACGGAGAACAACACGACGGTTTTTCGCACGTCCTGCTTCAGTATCATTTTCTTCAACTGGTTTAGATTCACCATAAGCTTGCATCTGCATTTTGTTGGCAGAAACGCCCTTTTTGGTTAAGTAATCTATAGCAACTTTTGCTCTGCGTTTAGATAAGCTTTCGTTGTACGCAGGCGTACCTTCGTTATCAGCATGGCCTTCAATAATTACCATTGCGCCAGCATTTTCTTTTAAATAATCAGCTATGCCGTTTAGCGTCGTAATGACATTCAAAGGAATTTCTGAATCGTCGAAATCTAGGTAGTATGTATACTTATCGCAGCCATCAAATAAAGCAATTCCTGCAGCATTTGGGCAGCTATCGTTTGCATCTAAGATGCCATCGCCGTCAGCGTCAGGGCAACCCATTGTAGCCATTGGACCAGCAACATCAGGACAAGCATCTTCACTGTCTGTAACACCGTCACCGTCAGCGTCAGGGCAACCCATTGTAGCCTTTGGACCAGCAACATCAGGACAAGCATCTTCACTGTCTGTAACACCGTCACCGTCAGCATCTGGGCAGCCTTTTAGGCTTTTTAGACCAGCAACATCAGGACAAGCATCTTCACTGTCTGTAACACCGTCTTGATCTTTATCAGGGCAGCCCATTAAAATAGCTTCACCTGCTACAGTAGGACAGTTATCTTCGGAATCAATAATGCCGTCACCATCGGTATCTGGGCAGCCTCTAAATTCTTTTAAACCAGGAACATTTGGGCAAGCATCATTTTTGTCAGAGATACCGTCGCCATCCATGTCTTTTTTCCCTGAAAGGCCAATTTTAAGACCAGTAGAAATCAATAAGAAGCCATCGGCATCCGTACCATCAAACTGGCCATTAACGCCATTTGTTGTAGGTGTTCCTTCAAAATTATCTTTTTCGTTGCCAGTCAGGAATTGGTAAGCTAGCTCAACATTCCAAACAACAGAACCTCCAATAACTTTTTTATTGAAACCAAGACCTGCACTAAGAGGCACTTGCATTACTGATTCATCTGATACGCCAGCGGAAAAATCACCACTTTGGGTAGTGAATGCAGCGCCTACACCAGCTAAAGCGTAAACAGCAAAATCATTATTCTTGGTTTGAAGTAGATCAAAGGTTAACCCTAAACGCAGCATATTAGTAGCGGTTTCGAATCGATTTGGGCCAGTTGGTGGATATTGAGATGCCGCATCTCTTCTAGAAGAAAGGTTATAATCTATATTTGCGTGGGTATAATCTAGTCTAAGATTCAATCTGTTGGTTAAGTAACGAGATAAACCAACATTGAAACCAAAATCGCTATCACTTTGGAATTGGAAAACTTCGCTACCGAAATCTCCACTATATTGGTGGGTTAACAAAGATACCGAGGCTGCCCAAGGGTGATCTTTATCTTGGGCTTGTGCCAAAGAGGTGCTAAAAAGTGTACCAACAAATAGTAAAAGTGCTAATACTGATATAGTGTGTTTTTTCATTATCCTGCTGTAATTAAAGAGTGTTAAGATTGTTCATTCGAGTATTTTTAACAAATAAGTATTACGTTTATATCGCTATGTTAATATATCTCTTTATTCTTAAGGTTGTAAGGATTAATTTAAGCGTAAACTAAAAGTATAGATAGACTTACTATGATAGCTGAAGAACTGCAAGAAATCATTGAACTAGCTGAAATGCAAATGCAAGAAGCTGTAGAATATACCCAACGTGAATTTGGTGGAATTAGAGCCGGAAAGGCAAACCCATCTCTTCTAGATACGGTTAGGGTTGAGTATTATGGTGCCCAAACGCCATTAAACCAGTTGGCTAATATCAACGCACCAGAGCCAAGACTGCTCACAGTTGAGCCTTTCGATAAATCTTCAATTAATGATATTGAAAAGGCAATAATGAGCTCTCCGCTTGGCTTAAACCCAAATAATGACGGTGTTATAATCCGTATTCCTTTGCCTATTCTATCTGAGGAACGAAGAAAACAACTCGTTAAAATGGCCAAAGATGTAACTGAGCACTCGCGTGTAAGTATCAGAAATGCACGTAGAGATGCCAATGATACCATCAAAAAGAAAGTTAAGGATGATAGCTTGCCAGAAGATTCACGCTTCGAGGCAGAAGATATTGTTCAGGAAAAAACAGATCGCTATTCTGCGCAAATAGACACTATTTTAGCAAAAAAGGAAAAGGAAATCCTCACTGTCTAAGCCCTATTCTTCTTTGAAATATTCTTCCATAAATAACGGCCTTTCTTGGGTCGTTATTTTTTTATGGTTACTCCAATCTGAATTATGTATATCTCAAAATTAGAGCTAAAAGGCTTTAAAAGCTTTGCCAATAAAACCACGATTCAACTTTCTAGCGGTATTACAGGCGTTGTAGGCCCAAATGGTTGCGGCAAATCTAATATTGTAGACGCATTGCGTTGGGTTTTGGGGGAACAGCGCGCTTCTCAGCTTCGCTCTACAGCAATGGCAAGCGTAATTTTTAACGGAACTAAAGACCGCAAAAAAGCAGGATTTTCAGAAGTAGCACTAACCATAAATAACAATAAAGGGCTGCTTCCTTCAGAATTTGAAGAATTAACTATTACTAGGCGCCTATTCAGAACCGGACAAAGTGAATACCTCCTAAACGGAACATCCTGCAGGCTTAAAGATATTCAAGCCCTTTTTGTAGACACAGGTCTGAGCACAAATGCCTATTCGGTAATTGAGCTTAAAGCCGTTGAAGGTATTGTAGACGACAAAAATAATGAGCGTAGAAAACTCTTTGAAGAAGCCGCAGGCGTAACCAAATTCAAAGAACAACGCAGAGATACGCATAAAAAACTCAAAGAAACTAGAGAAGACCTCCAACGGCTTTCAGACATCCTTTTGATCATGGAAAAAAAGGTAAAGTCGCTTGAAACTCAATCTAGAAAAGCAAGACAGCTAAAAGAACTTCAAGTAGAACTCTTAGACCTTGATCAAGTAAGTGCTGCCTTTGAATTTCAAAAAATTACCGCAGAACTATTACCCCTACAAAATCAATTAAAACAAGCTGAAGCAGATAAAATAGCTGGGCAAACGGCCCTAGAACAGGCTGAAAAACACTTGAATGCGACCAGAGAATCTTCCTCTGCAAGCCTTGAACGAGAAGAGGTTCATAATCAGAACTACATTCGCTACCAAGAACAATATTCGCAGCTGCAAACCCAGCTAAAGCTAGATATTCAGCAGGCTACTCTTTTAGAAGATCAAACTCAGAATACCTCCATTGAGATTGAAGAGTCTGAGGCAAGATTAGAAGAATTAGTAGACTTGTTAAAGCATACCAAGCAAAAATATGAGATGGTAAATACCTCTTATATTCAATCTGAGCAATTGCTAAATGAAGCAAAACAGCAATTTGATGAGCTGCTAGAAGCTTTTAACGACGAACGCAGAAAGGCCGAATTAAAAGATAAAGAGTACGCAAGTATTCGAAATGAGCTGAGTAGCAGCAATGAGACGGTTGTTCGTGCGCAAGCTTCAATGGAATTCAAGCAAAATAGATTACAGGAATTGCAGACTGAAGCTATCAAACTGCAAGAACGCCTTCTGATACTCAATGAAGATGTATCACAAGCAAATAACATACTTGAATCGGCTAGCAAAGACTTTTCCCAAGAAGAAGAGCAGCTGCGCGTTTACTTGAATAATTTAGACCTCCTAGACGAAGAGTTAGACCTAAGTAAACCCATTCTATCTGAGCATAAAGCTCAATTAAAAGCGCTAGAAGCAGAGTTTGCTATGCTAAAGCATCTTGATGAAACAGATGCCTACAGTGCAGAGAGCGTAAGGCAATTGATAAAGGCTAAATCATCGATTGGTCTAGAGAATCTCTGCACATTTGCCTCCGTCATTCAGACTTCCCAAAAAGAAGCAGCTGCTACGGAGTTAGTTTTAGGCCAATATGCAGATGCACTCATTGTAGAAAATACTGACCAAAAAACCAGCTTGATTGCCTACGCCGAAAAGCAAAAGCTAGGAAGGCTCCCAGTTGTGGTACTAGAACAACTTCCCACCTCAAATAATACCGCTCTTGAGGGAAGTTTAGCCAATGCCATTACCACAAACGCAGCTTATAAAAACCTAGTCAATTTATTTTTTGGAAAGGTTTTTATAGAGTTAGCAACAAATGAAGAACGCTTAAAATCCATTCAGCAACATTTTGCGAATGGGGCACAAGTAGTTGTAGACAGTGAGCATAATATTTGGTTCAACAACGGTCTTCAGTATGTTGGGAAAACCAGTGAACAGATAGGTCAACGCCTTGCGCTAAAAAAACGCCTAGAAGAGGCAGAAAGCGCAAAAGGAAAGCTGCAAATACGTATTGATGAATTAGACCAACAGCAAAGTTTTAAGCTCGAAGAGCGTTTGGCTTTAAAAGCGCAAATTCAATTGCTAAAAGAAGAAGTTCAGCAAAAGCAAAAAATGCTGTCTACTGCAATACAACAGCAAAAAAGCCTGATTCTAGCGTTAGATGCCATAGACGAACGAATTGAAAAGAATGAGCTAGATCAAGAAGCACAATCAACGCAACTAAAAGTAGTTCAAGAAACCTATAAAACGGCTAAAGAAGCGCTGGAAATTGCAGCGAAAGCACTGTCGAACTTTGAGCAACAAATGGGCGATAATCAGCAAGAACTTCGCCAACTAGAAGAGCAAAAAAACCTAGCTCAGCGCCTTTTCCACGAAAATAAATTAAAAAGCCAAGACCTTGGAAATCAGCGTTTAAACCTAGACAAAGATATAGAGAGAAATAGCCAAACAATTAAACGCCTAGAACAAACAATAGGCGAAAAGAAGACCAAGATCCTTCAAGCTCATGAGCAAGTTCTAACGCTCAACAATAAAATTACAGAAGATCAGCTAGCCCTAGAAATTAGCAGAGTAGAAGTAAATGAAGCTCTTGATATTGTTCGAGAAATAAAGCAAGAAAATGCCAGCCTCAGAGGTGCAATTAAGCAGTTAGAAGACGATGTTCGTGACCAAATGCGCAAGAAAGAGCTAAATGTAGACCTTTCCCACCATTTGAGTATGGCTCTGCAAAATCTTTCGCAGCAGTTAAAACAAATTTCTGAACGTGTTTGGGAAGATTACAACAAATTAGTGAAACAGCTAGAAGTCGTTCTTCCAGAAGAGTTTGATCTTGAAGGCGCGAAAACACGATTAAAAGCAATTAGGCACCGAATTCAAGCTATAGGCCAAGTAAATGAGCTGGCCATAGACGAGTACGAAGCAGAAAAAGAGAACCTAGATTTCTACCTCAAACAAGTAGCTGATCTTGAAAAAGCAGAACGACAATTACTGCAAAGTCTTGAAGAGATCAATAAAACTGCGGTTGAACGATTCAATAACACCTTTTCACAAATCAGAGACAATTTCATAACCGTATTCAAAACCCTCTTTGATGATGATGATGAGTGCGATTTGCTAATTGATGAGGAGGCGGAAGACGTTTTAGAGGCTCAAATCAAGATTATGGCAAGGCCAAAAGGCAAACGCCCATCTTCCATTTCACAGCTTTCTGGTGGGGAAAAAACGCTAACGGCAACAGCACTTTTGTTTGCTATTTACCTAGTGAAACCATCCCCATTTTGTGTGCTCGATGAGGTAGATGCACCGTTAGACGACGCCAACATTGAGCGCTTTGCCAATATGGTTAAAGAGTTTAGCAAAGAAACCCAGTTCATCATTGTTACACACAATAAAAACACCATGGCCAACGCTGGGCGGTTGTATGGTGTTACCATGATTGAGTCAGGCGTTAGCCAGCTAGTAGCCGTAGATATATCTGGTTTAGACGTAGAGAATTAATTCTATTTAGCCCAAATTTTCAAGCTTAATTGCGCCAAATACTATGATCAAAAAGAAATTCACAATTCCCGCAGCCTATGAAGCCAACTTTGTAAAAAAAGTGAAGGAATTGGCATACGCTGCAGATCCTAAACCAGCAGTTTCAATGCCCGTATTGCTAGATTTTGGGAAGGTGCGTTTTTGGTTAGCTCGTAATTTTGGTTTCTGTTGGGGCGTAGAAAACGCAGTAGAAATTGCCTACAAAACGCTTGAACAAGAGAAAGATAAGCGGGTTTATTTACTAAGTGAAATGATTCATAACCCTACAGTTAATGAAGATCTTAAACGCAAGGGAATTCAGTTTCTTTTTGAAACAGATGGAACCCCAATTATTCCATTATCGACGCTAACTAAAGAAGATGTTGTGATTGTGCCTGCATTTGGGGCCTCAAAAGATGTGGTTAAAGAACTGGTAGAAATTGGTATCGATCCCAAAAAATATGACACAACCTGTCCTTTCGTTACGAAAGTTTGGAAAAGAGGCGGGAAGTTAGCTAAAAGTGGACATAGCCTAGTTATTCATGGTAAACACAACCATGAGGAAACTAAAGCTACTTTTTCTCAAAATGCCGATGAATCACCTACCGTTATTGTAAAGAATATTGAAGAAGCAAAAGCTTTAGCATCTTGTATGCTTGGAGAAAAAACCAAAGCAGAATTTGATGCGCTTTTTGGTCATAAATGCACCCCAAATTTCGATCCAATTATCGACCTAGAACACTTTGGAGTTATCAACCAAACTACTATGCTAGCTTCTGAGACTGAAGAGGTTATGGGCATCTTAAAAGAAGCTGCTACTAAGCGTTTCGGTAGTGAAAAAGTTGCTAAACACATGGCCAATACAAAAGATACTTTGTGCTATGCAACGTATGAGAATCAATCGGCAACACTAGAGCTGGCTAAGACCAACTCAGATGTAGCTTTTGTTCTTGGTGGTTACAACTCTTCAAATACCATGCATTTGGTAGAGATTTTAGAGAAATCTATGGCTACGTACCATATTCGAGACTTCGCAGAAATTAACGGGCTAGAAACTATCCAACATTTTGATCAATGGACCCATCAAATAGTAGAAACAGAAAATTGGGCGCCAACACCAAAAAATCAAAATCCAATAACCATTGCACTAACGTCAGGAGCATCTTGTCCAGACGTTTTGGTAGATGAGCTTATTTTTGGGCTTCTTGATCTATTTGACGTAGAAAAACCAGATTTTGATGGAGTTGTTAACTTAGTAACCTCACAGGCTCAAAAAGTTTAGTGTCTTAAGGAAGTAAATTTTCAGATTGCTCTTTAATCTCATTAATAGCATTTTTTCTAGCTTCAATGGCTAATTTTTTAGCCTGCTTTTCCCCGTATTTTTTAACGGAGAAGCGTACACTTTTGGTAACACCGGTTTTGGGGCTCCAGTAGGCCTGCCAAAAGGCATAATTGTAGGTCTGTTCTTTATAGCTTTTGGAATTCATTGTTCTACTTACGCCAGGAATTCCACTAGAATTATTGGCTCTTTTAAGTTCTGCGCGTTCAATTCTATCTAGCACGGGCACTTTTTCTATCAGTAAATCTCTGCTTTCCATGGCCGCTAAAAGTGACTTGTGGGCATCATTTTCGTACTTAGAATCGCTAAAAAAACGGTTTATTTGCTTATTTCTACGCCTAATTCGAACTTCCCACCCAAAGGTAGCATTGCTCTTATTATCAATTCGTGAAATACATTTGTACTTGTCTGCGTAATTTTCGCTTGCCACTGGTCGTAGAATTTTGCTTATTGGTTAAGCAGTTAGTAACAAAAATTTATGCAGTCATGATACGGATAATATTATTCAGTCTAATATGGTCATTTCCTCTAGTGAAAATTTTGGCGCAAAATGCCATATTTATTCAGCCAATTTCCATTGGTTTGCAGAATACAGGAGAAGACAGTTTACATTTTGAAATGGAAATTCAAGCAAGACAAGAAGCCATGAATATTGGCTGGTTTTTACAAAAAATTCCAGAAAGTTCTGTAGCAATCCCATCAGGTTTAATTGGTAATTATGATGGTATTTCTAGTTTAAAAACAGAGGAACTAACAAAGATCAAGCTAGCCATTCCCGCCAATGAAATGGGTGTGCCAATAACCTTACTTCTTCATCTAATCTCTTTAGATGAATGGGTTAAAATTCCCATCCCGTATTTATTTCAAATAAACGAGCTAGATGTAGATACACCAGGTTTAGATACCCAAGAATTTTTAGAAATATTGGCGCCTTCCTTACCATTTGCTTCTTTAAATGGGATAGAAATCACCGCAATAAATGGCAGTAATGAACGAGTTTCAAGGCGTTGGAACTTATCTGAAGATGCCTTTATAGCTAATGAAGTTGGGCTATTTATGCTTACAGGTAGAGAGTTGGAACTACCTAATCAAATGCAATATCACAGCTTACAGAGTACAAGTAATTTGTTTCAGAATGGAAGCTCGCAGCAGCAAGAAGCAGATGCTGTGAGCATAAATTGGGTGATCAATGATTTGGATCAAAGTTTTGTAATTGATGCCCTCATTTATGATACGAACCCAAACTCTAGAGACGAGGAACTAGCAGCGCTCTTACAAATGCCCGCAACATCAGTTATTGAAGGGGTTAAGTTCGACAAAGAATTGAGTAGTTTACAGCGCTATCCGTCTTTTATAAGTGCAG
>Ga0136587_1000088_pt1 | contig 23631 bp, 18 predicted proteins | sample AntRauMFilla1563_FD_101386 | JGI IMG/M metagenome (GOLD analysis project Ga0136587, IMG submission 101386) | Saline lake microbial communities from Rauer Islands, Antarctica - Metagenome Filla 1 #563 | ecosystem: Environmental > Aquatic > Non-marine Saline and Alkaline > Saline | place... | reverse complement strand
TTCATAGCTTTTGATCTTGATAAAAGACGTGGAAATAGGCAAACTTATCTCTCGACACAGATCCGCCATAAAGACAAAAGACCCATTTAACACCCCGATCATTATGATTTCTTTCCCATCGTAGTCTTTAGAAATCTGTTTACCAAGCTGTCCTATTCTTTCTGAAATACTACTTTGCCCAATAAGTGGCGTAAAATTTTTATCGTGAATCTTAATTTCCATTATTATTTATAAATTCTCAATTAAATACATATACATCATTGTCATCGAATGTAAATCAACCAAGGACACTTTCTCATTAGGAGTATGGACATTGTCTTCTGCGGCCCCGATGAAGCACCAATCTATAGCGTATGGTGAAAATTGCACCTCTCGACCATCAGAACCTCCAAAAGCCTCAACCTCCAGCTGAAAAGGAATTCCGCTTTGACTTGCCAGTCGAACCACCTTGTCAATAAATTTCTTTCTTGGAATAAATTTATCCCTAATCGATATCGCCACACCTTCATGATGTCTCACACCCTCAGTCACCCAAGTAATATCAGAAATGAGTGCTTGTTTGATCGGCGCATTTTCCTGAATAAATTTCAACAAAAAAGGCATACTGCCTCCACCATGCTCCTCATATGTGGAGAAAACTACCCATCCATCACTAATTGTTTCACAAAGTTTAAGCGCATTATACACACCAAGCCGATTATCCAAATAGGCGCCTTGAATGAACTCACTATCGATTTTTAAGTTTTGCTTAAATGAAAGTCTGGTTCCTCGACTTATTTTTCGAGGAAAATCGTGAAAAAAATTATTTTCATCACCCCTCAATTTACATTCTATTGGACCAAATTCATCCTCACCTATGAGATCTATTCCATAAATAATCTCCGGCCCTCCTACACTAATCAGCTGATTGCCATACCGAACCATGAATCCAATAGTATCCATATGAGCAAAAATTGCAGTTCTCGGATTCCCAAACTTTAATAATATACAATCATGAAAGTCCTCTCCAGAATAGATCTGAGGTGAAACATTCCAATGGCCTTTCCGTTCAGAAATTTTACTAAGGAGATAATGCGCAATTTCGGATTCATCTCCAGAAACAGCATTGATCTCGAGAATTTCAGTTAAATATTTCATATTGGCATAAAATATGTTAAATTCATTAACTTAAACAGAAAAAAAGTTCGGAATTATTTTTTTCCCCGCAATAAGGTTTGAAATAATTCAATTAGATTTGCAGTAAATAAAAAGTTATAAATTTGTATTCACATCTATTAACACTTAAAATTTGAACAAAAATTTTTTGTTATGAAAAAAATAATTCTATCAACAATTATGGCTGGGGCCTTAGCATTTGGCACTCAAGCACAGGAATTTGACAAATGGTCACTTGAAGTAGGTGGCGGTTTTAACAAACCCATGGCTCCGATTGGACGCAATTTCTTATCCCCTACATTGAATCTTGGGCACATCGAAGTCGGTGCACGCTACATGTTCAATGAGAAATTCGGTCTAAAACTCGATTATGGATTCGGCTCAATGAGAGAAGCAAGAAGCGATGGTGCTTCAACTGGAAGTTTTGATACAAAATATTTCAGAGCAAATCTTCAGGGTGTAGCTAACATCGGAAGGATCATGAATTTTGAGTCTTTTACTAGAAGCTTCGGATTGTTACTTCACGGTGGAGCTGGCATTGGAAATGTAAATCCTGAAGAAAACACTTTCAGTGATTTTACAGATAATGTCTACACGATAATGTTCGGAGTGACTCCTCAGTTGAAATTGAGTAAGAATATTTCCTTAGTCGGTGATATAAGCACAATTCTCAATGGAAGGCAAACTGTAACATGGGATGGCTCAACAGCTATCAGACCGGATATCGATAATGGTTTCTTTGGAGCAAATGGAACTTGGTGGACTGGAACAATTGGTCTACAGTTTTACTTAGGCAAAAACGAAGAGCACGCAGATTGGTACATTGCAGCTGACAAGTATGCTACTAAAGAGGAGCTAGCTTCTCAAATCAACGGTATTAAGGATATGCTGAAAGATTCTGACGGAGATGGTGTTCCGGATTATCTTGACAAAGAGCCAAATACTCCGGTTGGAGCAAGGGTGAATTCAATGGGAACTACAATGGATTCTGATGGCGACGGTACACCGGATCACATGGACAAATGTCCCTTCCTTCCTGGCCCAGCATCTACAGGTGGTTGCCCGGTTGAAGAAGTTAAAGAGCAAGTGGACTTCTTTAGAAGAGCTCTCAATGACGGCTATGTAAATGTATACTACGCATTCGACAGCAGTAAGCCACTTGCATATTCGACAAGCGCAGCTAATTATGTTTCAAACTTCTTAATGAAAAATCCAGGCGTAAGTGTAGAAGTTAAAGGTTATGCAGACGAGTTGGGCCCAGAAGATTACAACATGAGGTTGTCAGAAAGTAGAGCTAAAGCTGTTTATGATCTTTTAATTGCTACTGGAGTAGACGCCTCAAGACTTTCTTATAAAGGATATGGTGAGGATACCAGCGTAGATAAATCATCTGCCGATGCTAGACAAATGGCAAGAAGAGCAAGCTTCGAAGTGAAATAAGAGTATCTTTTCTTTAAATAATTAAAGCCTGACTAAAGAGTCAGGCTTTTTTTTGTCAAAGCTTTTTTTGATTTATTACTTCTTTTATGCCATCAAGAAGGCCTAGCCCAGATAAACAATAGGCTTCCCGAGGGATTAGTGGAAATAGATCATTTTTTTTGTCAACAGTTTTTATTTTTCCTTATGTAATCTGTGACCCTTTTTCTCTGCCAGAAATCAGTCAACCTTGGAGAAAATAGAACATGTACATCGCATTCTGAAATCATACCCTTTTTAAATGATGCTTAGGAATTATTCTCTTAGTTAAGGTTAGTACAGTTGGCTTTATTTAGTCTCTACCGATATACATGGCAAGCTCTTTTCTTCTTTCGCAGCGGAGAATATCAATCGGGTTCCAAATCAAGATTTCGCTTTTGATCAAAACATTGATTACGACAAATAATCCTTTCCTCTGGGCGCATTTTTAGCATTCCCTCAAAAAACACTTCTATACCTGCAAACACTAAATATTTCCATACATATATGAATAAAGATAGGCTAGTCAAAAGCGTCTAATTAGTTTATTTTGGCTAATTTTGACCTGATTACCTTTAACAATACCCTTAAAAAATGAAACGAATTCTATTTACATGCATGCTGATTTTGGTTATCAGTAATGTCTTTTCCCAAAGTAAATACAACAGATGGTCAATAGAGGCAAGCATTGGTCCAAACAAGCCAATGGGGCCGCTAACACCTGGATTTTTGTCTCCAACCCTTAATTTGGGACATGCTGATTTAGGACTTCGATATATGATCAATGATTATTTTGGGTTTAAAGGTGATTTAGGTGTAGGTTCATTTTCAGAAGCAGCGGGAGTTAGTCCAGTATTCACCACCAACTATTTCAGAATGAATATACAAGCCGTTGGGAATATTGGAAAAATGATAGACTTACCGTCTCTTTCTAGAAAGCTAGGTATGTTGGCCCATTTTGGAACTGGCTTTGGCCGAATGAGCTTCGAGAATACAAGACTCGATACACAGCCGGACTACCATTATAACTTCATAGGTGGTGTGACAACTCTATATAAATTAGGTAAAAGAGCGGCTCTAACAGGTGATATCTCCATAATCTACAACGGTCGCCAAACTTATACATTTGATGGAAATGCCTACAATGCACCTTTTCAGCCAATCATTCCAAAACAGAACCCTTTAGTACACGCTCCCGGAACGTGGTGGACTGGCACTATTGGAGTGGCATTTTATCTAGGGAAAAATGAAACACATGCTGATTGGTACGTTAGGGAAGCTGAATATGCCACCAAAGAGGAATTAGCATCCCAAATTAACGGATTGAAAGATATGCTCAACGATGCTGATGGAGATGGCATTCCTGATTATTTGGATAAAGAGCCAAATACACCTGTAGGAGCCAGAGTAAACAGTATGGGAATGACCTTGGATTCCGATGGAGATGGCACGTCCGACCATATGGACCAATGCCCGTTTTTACCTGGCCCTTCGTCTACAAGCGGATGCCCGGTTGAGGAGATTAATGATCAGCTTGACTACTTCAGAAAAGCACTCAACGATGGATACGTAAATGTCTACTACGCTTTCGACAGCGATAAACCTTTGGTATTTTCAATCAGTGCAGTAGCATACGTCGCAAATTTCTTAAAGAAAAATCCAGGTGTAAGCGTAGAAGTGAAAGGCTACGCTGACGAATTGGGAACAGAAGATTACAATATGAAACTTTCAGAAAGAAGAGCAAAAGCAGTTTACGACTTGCTGACTGCTACGGGAATTGATGAATCTCGAATTTCTTTTAAAGGCTACGGAGAAGATACACGGGTCGATAAAACGTCTGTTGAAGCACGGCAAATGGCTAGAAGAGCAAGTTTTGAAATTAAATAAAAGCTTTAAAAAATAATAAATCCCGGCTATAAGTCGGGATTTTTTTGTTCCTCCAATAGCCACCTGCAACTTTATCTCATAACGGTAGATGTTAAACCCAGAATAAAGAGCCAGTTTTTTCTTTTATATTTGCGCCATGTTTATTCTCTCACAGACGCCCTCGATAGCTAATCAATTCATGCTAGAAATGAGAGATGCTTCAATTCAAAAAGACCGATTGAGATTTCGCAAAAATCTGGAGCGCTTAGGCGAAATTTTAGCTTATGAACTTTCCAAATCCCTCTCCTTCCAATCTCAGGTAATTGATACCCCACTTGCTAAAACGCAAATGATGGTACCAGCTGAGCATCCTATTATAATATCCGTACTGAGGGCCGCTTTGCCTTTTTATCAAGGATTTTTGAATTTCTTTGACCATGCGGACAGTGGTTTTGTTGGGGCTTTCCGAGAAGAGACTAATCAGGGAGATCCGAAAATCAACCTCGGATATTTGGCTAGTCCGCCGCTCACAGATAGAATAGTGATTTTGACAGACCCAATGCTGGCTACTGGCAGATCGATAATCGAATCAATAAACAAATTATCCAATCACGGAATCCCAAAACACATTCACATTGCTACAGGTTTTGCCTCCCCTGAGGGCATCGACTTTATCCAAAAAAATCTGATAATCCCACATAGTTTTTGGATTGGCAGCCTTGATGAGCGGCTAAATGAGAAGTTTTATATTGTCCCCGGCTTGGGAGATGCAGGCGATTTGGCTTTCGGGCCAAAAATTTAATTTTATTATGTTAGTTTATTTTCTTTTGGTATTAGGATTTATCATTCTCCTAGTCGGTGGTAAAATATTGGTCGATGGCGCCTCAGGTATTGCCGTCAAATTGGGCATGAGTGCTGGTTTGATTGGATTGACGATTGTGGCATTTGGCACCTCAGCCCCAGAGCTTTTAGTAAGTGTAAATGCCGCACTAAAAGGGAACAGCGATATTTCCATCGGTAATGTGATCGGTTCAAATATTGCTAATATAGGCCTTGTATTAGGGATTTCGGGAATCTTTTATCCTATACTTATTCGGAAATCTCATCTCCGTTTCGATTATATGGTGACGCTGCTCGTCTCATTATTATTTTTTGGACTGAGTTACAACGGACTTATCGAGACCTGGGAGGGAATTCTTCTTTTTTCATTATTTATTGTTTTCAATGTTTACCTGTTCAAAAGTGGCGGAGAGGAAAATCCTGTTGTAGAAGAAGATATAGAACAAGTGAAAAGTTTTTCCTGGTTTAGATCCCTGATTTATTTTGCCGGAGGGATCGTGGGCCTGTATTTTGGTTCGGAATTATTGGTTGAAAATGCGGTGCTGATTTCAAGAGAATTTGGAGTGTCAGAAAGGATAATTGGAGTGACCGTAATTGCCATAGGCACCAGTCTCCCTGAATTAATCACATCCATCATAGCTGCCCTATCAAAGCGAACCGATCTTGCACTAGGCAATATCTTGGGGAGTAATATCATGAATATTCTCTCGATTATTGGAATCACAGCCATCATCAAGCCGATAGGCGTTTCTCAAGAATTTATCAATTCGGATTTCTTGTGGATGATCGGTATTACGCTTTTACTATTTATTTTGATGCGCACTAAAATGCAAATCTCAAAAGTCGAAGGATCGCTACTCTTGGTTAGCTATTTCGCTTATTTATTCTTCCTATTGTGATACAATCTATCCTCAAATTTCTGGGGATATATTTCCTTTGTTGGTTCAAATTTATAGCTGGGCCAGTATTGGGCCCAGCGGCCGGTTACGGGATCTTAGGGACTATTTTCGTGACTGTTGCCGGAATGATGAGTAGCGTGATTGTTTTCACTTTTGTTGGCGTTAAAATTAAAAAATATCTTGAGTTGAGATTTTTCAAACCAAAACCAAAATTTAACACCAAAAATAGAAGAATCGTCAAATTCTGGAATAAGTATGGAGAAATGGGGATTGCAGCCATCACTCCACTTTTGCTCACTCCTACAGTAGGAACCCTAATTATGGTTTCATTTGGTGTGAGCAAAAGAAGGATTTTTATTCAAATGCTGATAAGTGCTATATTTTGGGCAACGTTCTTTTCGCTCACCATCGATTCTATCCTGAAAATCTCTATTTTCAAAAATCTATTGGTCTGAATCAAGATCCGGAAGAATCTCGATGTCCTGAATCAGCACCCGATTGGAAATCTGCTGACCAGTAAGCGTAGCGGCTAGTCCACCCATGGCTGTTTCTTTGTATCGGCTTTCCATAGAAGCTCCAACTTCACCCATCGCCTCAATGCATTCATCTACTGGTATCACTGCACTCACATTAGCCAGCGCTATCTGTGATGAACTGAAAGATATTGCAGCGGCGCTTGCATTTCGAACCACGCAAGGAACCTCAACCAACCCGGCGACGGGATCGCAAACTAATCCTAACATACACTGGATCGTAATGGCAACCGCATTGAAAATTTGATCTACGGTACCACCTAAGCAATAAACTATTGCGCCCGCTGCCATTGCCGCTGCCGACCCTGTCTCTGCCTGACAGCCACCAACTGCACCGGCTAAGCTCGCTTTTTCCTCAATAATCAATGCTATGCCTGCTCCAACCAATAGGCCTTCTACTATTTGATCATCCGTCAAATTGTGAATTTCTTGTAAGGTCACAAGAGTACCGGGTAGGATTCCGCTCGCCCCAGCCGTAGGTGCAGCAACTACCCTACCCATGCAAGAATTGACTTCTTTTGCAGCCAGTGCTCTAGAAATGAGTTTTTGAAACTCGGGAGAAAGAACAGCCAGCGGATGATTATATACTTTTTTCGCACCATTATTAATCATACCTGACCGAGAGGTCATTTCCTCCTCTAAGCCTGTTTTCACAGCATCTTTCATGACATGGTAGGCATGCAGCAGGCCGTATTTTATTTTTCCCTCTTCCCCATTCTTCTGATCGATTTCATATTCGATCACCGATTGAGGAAGACTAATTTTGTTGGATTCGCAGTAGGCTTTCCAGCCTTTAAAGTCTTCAAAAAGATAGCTCATTTTCAATTTTGGGTTTATACAATTTAGTAATCTCAGGAAGACTTTTTGATATCAATTTCAAAAATTAAAATTGATGGTTTGTTTTATTTCAGGATCCAAACTTAAAGCCACAGGACAGGTTTTGGCAGCATTTTTTAGTTTTTGAATCATTTTTGGATCTTCTACCGGCTTATCCCATTTGAAATCCACAATTATTTCAGAGATTTTTCGCGGCGATGGATTCATGATTTTAGATACTTCCCAACTCAATCCTTCCAGAGAAACGCCATCTCGGTCGGCTACTATCCCCATAATGGTCACCATGCAACTCCCCAATGCACTGGATACCAAATCAGTAGGAGAAAACGACTCCCCTCTCCCATTATTGTCCAACGGCGCATCGGTCAATAGGTTAGTTCCTGATTGGACATGAGTGGACTCAGTCCTCAAATTACCTAAATATGAACTTTTTATAGTCGGCATAAACTCTTACTTTTAAAATTCAGTTTAAAATACATGAAGCCAAAAATAGGGCAATATTTTCGACCAACTCGAATGAAAAAGCTGAATTTAATTTTAATCCTGCTATTCTTCTTCTTTTCTCTCGAGTCTAGAGCTCAGCGGGAGGATGCCGGCAACTATGAGTACGACAAGGAATACACGTTCGGAGTCAATAAAAACACCAATGGAGGTTTGATTGGAGGTTTTGTTTTCAAAGCAGGAACCAGAATTGACGACACTCAATTTAGCTTCTGGGCCGTAGAGCTTTCCAATGTCAAAAACCCAAAAGAAGTCCGATATACTAATACATTAGGAAACAGTTTTATTTTTGGCAAGTCTAACTACCTCTATTCGATCCGACCACAATACGGTCGAGAAATTATTCTCTTTAGAAAAGCTCCGAATCAAGGCGTTCAAGTCTCAGCCCTTGCAGCTGTAGGCCCTTCGTTTGGGTTGATCGCACCATATATTATTGAGGTTCCTGTCAATAGAGTAGAGACTGTACGCAAGCAATTTGATCCTGCAACCGACCAATATTCCAGCATACTTGGTGCAGGACGACTTTTGGAAGGATTGGGACAGTCAGAATTTGCTATTGGTGCAAATTTGAAGGCAGCGGTATCATTTGAATTTGGAGTTTTCAGATCAAATGTTACAGGACTGGAACTAGGCTACATGTTAGAAGGTTTCACAAAAGAGATTCCTTTAATCCCTACAGTAGAGAACAGACAGTTATTTCAATCTGTTTATTTCACGTTTTTCTACGGATTTAGGCAGTAATATTCAATTGGCTTTTTATACTAAAAGCCTTTAAATTTATCACAAAGCAAAAGAAATGATCGAATTACCAGTTATATCAGAAGAAGCAACTCGAAGAAAAAAGCCAAATTGGCTTAGAGTAAAACTCCCGGTGGGAAAAGAATATGCCAAAGTCCGGAAACTAGTTGACGAACATAAACTTCACACCATCTGCGAAAGTGGAAATTGCCCAAACATGGGCGAATGCTGGGGAGCAGGTACAGCTACTTTTATGATTTTGGGAAATGTGTGTACCCGTTCATGCTCTTTCTGTGCAGTAGCCACCGGACGACCTCCGGAGTACGACACAGACGAACCCCGAAGAGTCGCCGAAGCAATCAAGTTAATGGGTGTAAAACATGCGGTGCTCACCTCCGTGAATCGAGATGAATTAAAAGATCGAGGTGCTGAGATCTGGTACCAAACAGTGGTTCAAACTAAAAAACTTTCTCCTGCCACCACGATCGAAACGCTTATTCCTGATGTAAAGGCAAATTGGGATGCACTCTACCGAATGATCGAAGCAGGTCAGGAAGTAGTCTCCCACAATATGGAGACCGTGGGAAGTTTGTATCGAAGAGTTCGACCGCAAGCTAGATATGAACGCTCTTTGGAGCAGATTAAACTCACCAAAGCCTACGGAAAAAGAACCAAAACAGGCATCATGCTTGGCTTAGGAGAAAAAAAAGAAGAGGTCTTACAGGCTATGGATGATTTAGTCGATAATGGCTGTGATATCCTTACGCTCGGTCAATACTTACAGCCTACAAAAATGCATATCGAAGTAGCTGAATTTATCCATCCGGATCTTTTTGCTGAGTACCGGGAAATAGGTTTGGCAAAAGGCTTGAAATATGTAGAGTCTGGACCGCTGGTCCGATCTTCTTACCATGCCGAAAGACATGTGAATGTTTGATTTTCCTGAAAAAAATTACTCATAAAAAAAGCCTCGAATTAAATCGAGGCTTTTTTTATACCTACTTAATCTTAAGCTATTTCAACTTCAGCGCTTGCATATTCCTCTACAGGAATACAGCTACACATTAAATTACGATCTCCGTAAGCTGAATCAATTCTTCTGACGCTAGGCCAGAACTTATTGGCTTTTACATTTTCAGAAGGGAATACAGCTTTTTCTCTCGTATATGGAAGATCCCACTCACCAGTCAAGACCATAGTCGCCGTATGTGGAGCATTTTTCAATACATTGTTTTCACGATCCGCTTGTCCATTTTCGATTTCTCTAATTTCTTCTCTGATAGAGAGAAGTGCATCACAGAATTTATCCAATTCAGATTTGGTCTCGGATTCGGTTGGCTCGATCATCAATGTACCAGCAACTGGAAAGGAAACCGTTGGGGCATGATAGCCATAATCCATCAATCGCTTCGCAATATCCTCCACTTCTACGCCTACTTCTTTGAACTCTCTGCAATCCACAATCATTTCGTGTGCTGCACGGCCTTTTGTTCCGGTATATAGGATTTCAAAATTTCCTTTAAGTCTCTCCTTAATGTAATTCGCATTTAGGATTGCCATTTTAGTAGCGTTAGTCAAGCCTTCTCCGCCCATCATTGCGATGTATGCATAAGATATCGGCAAAATACTGGCACTACCGTAAGGCGCGGCAGAAATTGAAGACACAGGGTCCTCACCACCAGTTTTCACCAATGGATTGCCAGGCAAGAATGGCGCAAGATGCGCAGCAACGCAAATTGGTCCCATACCAGGTCCGCCTCCACCATGAGGAATGCAGAAGGTTTTATGCAGATTAAGGTGACAAACGTCAGCACCAATAAGTCCAGGACTCGTCAATCCTACCTGAGCATTCATATTCGCTCCGTCCATGTAGACTTGTCCGCCATACTGATGGATCGTGGCACAGATTTCCTGAATAGCTTCCTCAAATACTCCGTGAGTTGAAGGATAAGTAATCATCAAGGCAGCCAACTCATTGGCATGAGCAGACGCTTTTTCTTTTATGTCAGCCAAATCAATGTTTCCTTTTTCATCACACTTTACAAGCACGACTTTCATTCCGGCCATTACCGCTGAAGCAGGATTAGTACCGTGAGCAGATGTAGGAATCAAAGCAATATTTCGATGAGCATCTCCTCTACTCAAGTGATACTGACGAATCACCATCAATCCTGCAAACTCTCCCTGCGCACCAGAATTGGGTTGCAAAGATGTATCTGCAAATCCAGTGATCTCATTGAGCCAAGTTCTCAGTTGAGCAAACAGTTCTTGATAGCCGGCGGTCTGATCAATTGGCGCAAAAGGGTGCATCTGACCGAACTCAGGCCAAGTCACAGGAATCATCTCCGCTGTGGCATTCAATTTCATCGTGCAAGATCCCAGTGCAATCATCGAGTGTACTAAGGACAGATCCTTGGATTCGAGTCTCTTGATGTAGCGAAGCATTTCATGCTCACTATGGAAATTGTTAAAAACAGGATGCGTCAAATACCCGGATTTTCTCATCAATGAATCCGGAAGATCGAGAGTCAAATCAGACGCTAAGCTATCCAAATCAGGGCTGGAAATTCCTTTAGCTTTCGCAAAAACGGCCACGATTTGCTTCACATCATCCATCGTTTTTGCTTCGTCAAAGGTCATATAAACCGTATCATAGGCAAATCTGAAATTCATTTCAGAATCCTCTGCAATTGATTTGATCGTGTTCAAAGTCTTCGCCTCAATCGCAACTTTCAGCGTATCAAAATAAGTCTGTGAAGAAACTTCATAGCCTAAAGTATTTAAAGCTCTTGCGGTCAGTTTTGCCAGACCATGCGTTCTCAAAGCGATATTCTTAAGACCTTGCGGCCCATGATATACTGCGTAGAAACTTGACATGACCGCCAAAAGCACTTGGGCTGTACAAATATTAGAAGTTGCTTTTTCGCGCTTGATATGCTGCTCTCGCGTTTGTAGCGCCATTCGATAGGCTTTATTCCCTGCTCGGTCGATGGATACTCCAATAATTCTTCCTGGAATATGTCTTTTGTAAGCCTCCTTAGTGGCAAAGAATGCTGAATGAGGTCCCCCATATCCCATTGGTACTCCGAATCGCTGCGCAGTACCTACGACTACGTCAGCTCCCATTTCGCCAGGAGGAGTTAATAGTGTTAATGATAGCAAATCCACTGCAAATGCAGTGGTCACATTATTATCTTTAGCAGCAGCTACTAGCGCAGAATAATCCAAGACTATCCCTTCAGCATTTGGATACTGAAACAGGATGCCGTAAAGATTTTCGTCAGTCACATCAAGAGATTCCAGTGAACCAAACACCAGTTCAATTCCAAGCGGCTCAGCTCGAGTTACCAATACTGCTTTGGTTTGAGGAAAGACCTGCTCATCAACAAAAAACTTTTGTGCATTTTTCTTTTCTCTTGGCTTGACAGAATAAAGCATCGTCATCGCCTCGGCAGCCGCCGTTCCTTCATCCAGAAGAGACGCATTGGATAGCTCCATGCCGGTAAGTTCCATCACCACCGTCTGGAAGTTGATTAAAGCCTCCAGTCTGCCCTGAGCTATTTCAGCTTGGTAGGGTGTGTAAGCGGTATACCATCCTGGATTTTCCAAAACATTTCTCAAAATCACCCCTGGCACTAGTGTGTCGTGATATCCTAGTCCGATGAATGATTTGAAAACCTTGTTTTTAGAAGCCAAAACTTTGAATTCCTTGAGAAATTCAGACTCCAACTGTGCTGCCGGTAGATTCATCGGCTTTGGAAGTTGAATTGATTTGGGTACCGTTTGGTTGATTAATTCCTCCAAAGATGAGGCTCCGATTTTATCCAACATCGCTGCGATTTCCGCTTCCGTCGGGCCATTGTGTCTGCTCTCAAATTTGACAGCATTAGAAAGATTGATCTGCATAAAGAACTTAGGGAATATGAAGTATTTGAGTGAAAATATGACTCGTTTTTCAAGGGGCAAAGGTAATCTATCTGAAAAGATTTTGCTTTGGTAACCTCTGAAATTTTACCCCCTTAACAAGCATAATTTATAAACGGTTTATCGAAGGGTTAAATTTTTATCTAGTTTAGGGCCTGAAATAAAAAAATCAATGAAAAAAGGACTGCTATTCACCGGGACTTTGGCATTGGGCTTGTCATTCAATGCACTCGCCCAAGATCCCATCCAAGTAAAATACGCCAATACCATCACTGTAAGTGACCTCACAGAGTATCTCACCTATTTAGCATCAGACGAGATGCGGGGTAGAGATACGGGTTCAGAGGAGCTTAACATTGCTGGAAGATACTTAGCCGATTTCTATAAAAACAATGGTCTAACAGCACCTGTAAATGGGAGTTATTTCCAGAATGTCCCCTTGGTAAGTGTCTCCTTTGATGCTGTTGACCTCAAAATAGGGAAAACCAAATTGATTCAAAACGAGGATTTTGTCTTTTCGGGAGATGGTGACATGTCCAAATCAATGAAAACAGATCTTGTTTTCTTAGGATTGGTAAATGATGAGAATCTTGCTAAAGTAGCCGTAAAAGGCAAGCTTGTAGGCATATGGGCTGTCGGGGTACGAAGCAATGAATTAATCGCCAAAGTGATGGATGCCGGAGCAGCAGGAGTCGTGATGGTAACTATGGAAGGTCAGGCAAACTTTGATCGTGTCGCCAACCGCTACAAGACACTTGCCGGAAAAGGCAGAATCGGCTTCGAAAAAGAGACCAATCAGCGACCTACTTTTATGGTAAGCTCTGATAAAATGGCTGAACTATTTGGTCAGCCTGTAGAATCTCTAAAAGAGGCTGCGAAAATTAATCCGGAATCAATCACGTCTCAGAAGGTGGCTTTTCAGATTGAGAAAAGTTCGAAGCCAATAGAAACATTCAATGTAATGGGATATTTGGAAGGCACTGATTTGAAAGAGGAAGTCATTGTCATCTCTTCTCATTACGATCACGTGGGTGTGAGTAGTACTGGCGAAATTTTCAACGGTGCGGATGACGACGGCTCAGGTACAGTATCCGTTATGGAAATTGCGCAAGCGTTTGCCTTGGCTGCAAAAGATGGACACAGACCACGACGCTCTATTTTATTTCTCAATGTGACGGGTGAAGAAAAAGGACTTTTGGGTTCGCAACACTACGGTGAGAACCCTATTTTTCCAATGGAAAACACGGTGAATAACATCAACATTGATATGGTTGGACGAATTGACTATGAATATCAAGATGCTGAAAACAAAGACTATGTCTATGTCATCGGCTCTGAAATGCTTTCTACTCAACTCAAAAAAATCAACGAATACAATAACATTACTTACACTGATTTGATATTGGATTATCGCTATGATGCAGAAGATGACCCAAATAGATTCTATTACAGGTCAGATCATTACAATTTTGCAAAGTACGATGTCCCAGTTATATTCTTCTTCAACGGAGTACATGACGACTACCATCAGGTAACTGATACGGTTGACAAAATCGAATTTCCGCTGATGCAAAAAAGAGCGAAGTTGATCTTCCATACGACTTGGGATCTCGCGAATAGAAATAATCGTACTCCTGTGGATGGAACCAACACCAGAACAGATCGATAAAAAAATAAAAGGGCTTCAAAAAATTTGAAGCCCTTTTTTTATTTTTTTATGTTAAGTAGAAACGCTGGGATTGAAACAAGCGTGCATCGTACTTCCTCCAAAGTTTTACTCTTATATGATTATCGCCTTTTCCAGCCCTAAAAAGAAACTATAAGATAGGGTAATTACGACAGCTATTAGCGATTTCTAGTTAGTACGCACCGGTCTTCCAATCTTCGGTCTTCCGTCCCAAAATCAACGAAAATGTCACTTTGGGAACGATGCGAACTAACGGCAATAAACCTTCAAGTTTCCATAGTTCTGAATAACAACGCCTCGTTAGCTTACGAAGTCAACTTCATCAAAGTAGAGGGAATAGCGGATAAACAAATACTTTTATTATTTCCCTTTATTTTTCTGATGCTTTGTTTTTAGCTGATTTCGATTTGTCTTTGCTTTGGAGTTCTTGTTTCCTCGCTTCTTTTCCTCTTTTGCCTTTTCTTTAAATAGATTCGGCTTTTTATGCTCCTTTTTATCGTGAAAAGCCCCCTTATAATCAGGGTTATCTCGTTGCATCAAGTGATCCAACTCCCGGGCATAGGCTTGACGCTCGGCAAAAGGTGTTTCCGGTATATCGACCTGTGAAGGAATTTCAACATCCGCTACGATCATCCGAATCAATTCTTCGATCCGTTGGAAATGATATGCCTCGGCAGGATTGACAAAAGTAATTGCCTTCCCTTCATGCTCAGCTCTACCTGTCCGCCCAATTCGATGCACATAATCTTCATAGATTAGCGGCACATCAAAGTTAATCACGTGCGATACCAGCGTCACATCCAGACCACGGGAAGCCACGTCAGTCGCGACCAAAAGTCGAACATCTCCTGATTTGAAATCATCGATAGAGTTGATTCTCGTGTTTTGGCCTTTATTGGCATGGATTACCCTAACCTCTCCTTCCACACGATTTTTCAAATACGCAAAAACCTCCTCCGCATTCTTTCTGGATCGGGTAAATATGATGGCCCGGGCTATTTCCTCCTGCTTGAGAAGTTCTCCCAATAAATTGATTTTGGTTCTGATATTCGGCACCAAGTATTTCACTTGAGCAATAGTCTCGGCTGTAGTGGCAGAAGGGGTAACTTCGACACGCTCCGGAAATTCTAAAAACTCGGCGGCCAACTTCTCCACACGGTCACTAAATGTGGCAGAGAAAAGAAGATTCTGACGCTTCACCGGAATAATCTCCAACACGGATCGAATCTGAGGCATAAAGCCCATATCCATCATTTTATCAGCCTCATCCAAGATCATCGTCTTGATTTCCTTAGTGAAGATTTTCCCTTTTTTATACAAATCCAAAAACCGACCTGTAGTAGAGATAATAATATCTACACCTTTATCAATCAACTCGATTTGAGTTTTTGGCCCCAATCCACCATATAGGCAAACTATTCTCAGATCGGTATTCTCTGCCAATTGAATCGCTACTTCTTCGATCTGCATCGCCAGTTCTCTGGTAGGTGCCAAGATCAATGCCTTTGGGTGCATCCCCTGAGCATATTTCACTTTCATCAAAAGCGGAAGAATATAGGCAGCTGTTTTTCCAGTACCTGTCTGAGCTATCCCCAATACATCATGTCCTGCTAGCGCCAATGGTATTGCTTTTTGCTGAATGGGCGTGGGATGAGAATAACCCGCAGTAGCAATAGCATCCAAGAGCTGACGGTTTAACTTAAAATCGTCAAAAGTTGGGGTTTCAATGGACATGATTCTTTATTTTTGAAAGGAGTAGAAGACTAATAAATCGCGAAAAAAATGAAAAGTATTTTAATCACTGGTGCAAATATAGTCAATGAAGGTCGGATAAGTCAGAGCGATGTATTAGTGCAAGAGGGAAGAATAAGCAAAATTGAGCCGGATCTTTCGAGCGAAATCGCAGATATTCACATCGATGCAAAAGGAAAATATCTTTTTCCTGGCCTAATTGATGACCAAGTCCACTTCAGAGAGCCAGGATTGACGCATAAAGGTGAAATATATACCGAAGCAAAAGCAGGCGTAGCCGGAGGCACTACTTCCTATATGGAAATGCCAAACACGGTGCCACAAGCCGTAACTATAGCGCTCTTGGAAGAAAAATATGCTCGCGCAAAAGAAGTCTCGCTAGCCAATTATTCATTTTTTATGGGAGCTACGAACAGCAATCTGGAAGAAATACTTCAAGTGGATTTTGAAAATGTGTGTGGATTGAAAATCTTTCAAGGCTCCTCGACAGGCAATATGGTCGTGGATAATATCGAATCGCTCGAAGGGATTTTCAGAGAATGCAAAGCGCTAATCGCAATTCACAGCGAAAATGATTACATCATTGCTGCAAATCTGGCAGATTTTAAAAGCATCTACGGAGAGGATATTCCTGTAAAATTTCATCCAAAAATAAGGTCTGAGGAAGCTTGCTACGATGCATCAAGCCGAGCTGTAGCGATGGCGAAGAAATATGGTACGCGACTTCATGTTCTCCACATCAGCACCTCCGAGGAATTGGAGCTCTTCGATAATACCATCCCGTTGGAGCAAAAACACATTACCGCCGAGGCCTGTATTCATCACCTCTGGTTTTCAAAAGAAGATTATGATACCAAGGGAAACCTGATCAAATGGAACCCTGCGATAAAGACTGCAGAAGATCGGGAAGCAATATTTCAAGGAGTCCTTTCTGATAAGATCGATGTGATCGCTACTGATCATGCGCCACACACTTTGGAGGAAAAAGCGCAAGTCTATACCAAAGCGCCGTCAGGGGGGCCTTTGAATCAACATAGTCTGGTAGCGATGCTGGACTTTTATCATGCTGGAAAAATTAGTCTGGAAAAAATCGCTGAGAAGATGTGTCATAATGTAGCGAAGCTCTTCAGAATTAAAGAAAGAGGCTATATAAGAGAGGGGTACTTTGCAGATTTAGTTTTGGTGGACTTAGATTCTTCTTGGACCGTATCGAAAGAAAATATCCTCGCAAAGTGCGGCTGGTCTCCTTTTGAGGGGCATACTTTTAAGTCAAATATTACTCATACGATCGTTTCTGGCCATTTGGTCTTCGAAAACGGCCATTTCGATGAAAGTAAAAAAGGAGAGCGAATGAAATTTTTTATAAAAAATTAGAAACAGTGTTGCAGTAAATTATCTTAATTATTACCTTTGCCAACCGTTAAGGAAAACAATCCTCGGCGAGCACAAATGGTGATTGTAGCTCAGTTGGTTAGAGCGCTGGTTTGTGGATCCAGAGGTCGCCGGTTCGAACCCGGTCTTTCACCCAAAGCCCCTCAAGTTGAGGGGCTTTGCTTTTAATTGAGAGCCTACTTGGCACAACATTTGACTAAAAGAAAAAAAAACTAAACCAATTTCAGATGTTTCCCTTATTCAAATCCTCCCCAAAATTCCCGGTGGTAAAACCGATTAACATCCGACAAGCAAAAAACTACCTGAGGAAATTTGAAGAATCGCTGAAAAATTTCGAAGAAATGCAAAACGAAACAATTCATTCTTAAAAATTCAGAAAAAAATAAAGGTTATGGAGACATAACCTTTATTTTTTTGCTTTTCATTTTACTTACGGTTGCAAAACTCTATTTTTAACAACTTAGAATTTTCTACTATGAGTTATATCCATTTCGATAAGACACAATTGGTAAACCTGAATTATTCCTTAGATCGTGAGATCATTAGGACTAATCAATCAGGAACCTACACCAGCACCACCATCATCGGCTGCAATACCCGTAAATATCACGGATTGCTCGTCGTGCCTCAGCCTCAAATTGATTCCCAAAATCATGTAATGCTATCCACTGTCCATGAGACGGTGATTCAGCACGGAGCTAGCTTCAACTTAGGCATCAGTAAATTTCCCGGAAACTATTCTCCAAGAGGCCACAAATACCTCGAAGATTTTGATTCAGAACCGATTCCCAAATTGACTTATCGAGTTGGTGGCGTGTTGTTGCAAAAGGAATTGATCCTAGACGCCAATCGGGACCGCGTGATGATTCGGTATACTTTACTGGAAGCTCACTCTCCCACTAAAATCAGAATCTCCCCATTCTTGGCTTTTCGCGGGTATCATAATCTCTCTAAAGCAAATACGATCATTGATCAGAAGTTTAAAAATGTACCTAATGGAGCGAGTTTTCATCTTTATCAAGAATATGATCCGCTTTACCTTCAGCTATCCAAAAAATGTGAATACGTGCCTGCTCCTGATTGGTACTACAATATCGAGTACATCATTGAGCGTGAGAGAGGATACGACTATCAAGAGGATCTTTACGTTCCCGGCTATTTTGAATTTGATATTGAAAAGGGAGAGTCTGTCATTTTTTCAGCAGGACTGACAGAGGCAGATCCCAAAACGCGTCAAAATGCTTTTCAAAAAGAAATAGCAAGACGAATTCCTAGAAGTAATTTTGAAAATTGCCTTCTGAATTCTGCTGGTCAGTTTATCCGAAACAGGAATGGGGAAACAAGAGTAATCGCCGGCTACCCTTGGTTTGGATGGTGGGGAAGAGATACTTTCGTGGCCGCCCCTGGGCTCACACTGACCAAAGGTGACACCAAAACTTTCCTAAATATCATGGACACCATGTCCAAGGATCTGACTGGTCCACTATTCCCAAATGTCGGGAGTGGAGTGATGACCAATATGAACTCGATGGATGCGCCGCTTTGGTATTTCTGGGCGCTCCAGCAATACATCCAATATACAGGAGATACCAAAACTGTAAAGGACCGCTATCTGAGCAAAATGAAGGGCATCATTGACGGGTATCGTGTAGGAACTGATTTTAATATTCATGTCAGACAAGATGGATTGGTTTATGGTGGTCTTGAGGGTATCGCCTTGACGTGGATGGATGCGGTCACGACAGATGGACCTGTCACTCCTCGAATCGGATGTCCGGTCGAGATCCAAGCCCTTTGGTACAATGCCTTGTGCTTCTACTATGAGCTGACAGGAGATCAAGAAATCGAATCACTTGCAGTAAGAGTTAGAGATTCATTCGAAAAAGAATTCTGGTCTGATGAATATGGATATTTGGCAGATTTGGTGAATGGAGAAGAGAAAGACTGGTCGATTAGACCCAATATGGTTTTTGCTACTTCCCTACCTTATACTATGTTAAATGAAAATCAGAACGATCAAATTCTGGAGATGGTCAAATCAAAACTTTTGACCTCAAGAGGATTGAGATCTTTAGCACCTGATGACCATGCATACAAAGGTTATTATTTTGGCGATCAGATCAGCAGGGATAATGCTTACCACAATGGTACGGTCTGGGTCTGGCCTATGGGGCATTTTGTAGAAGCGTACATCAAACTCCACGGGAAATCGGGCACAAACTTTATCAAAAAAATAGTCAAGGGATTTGACGGTGTGATGACTCAATACGGTATAGGTACAGTAGCTGAAATCTATGATGGAGATCCACCACATCGGCCAAAAGGTGCGGTCTCACAGGCCTGGAGTGTTGCCGAGTTATTGCGAATGATGGATTTGATCAAAAAAATATAATAGATTTTCTATGAAGGTATTAATGTTTGGGTGGGAATTTCCACCGCATATTTCAGGAGGTCTAGGTACGGCTTGCTATGGCTTGGTCAAAGGAATGGTTCACCACAACCAAGAGGTGATATTTGTAGTGCCAAAACTCTGGGGCGATGAAGAACCCATGGCAGATTTTGTGAATGCAAGCGATGTATCCATTGATTATCGGGAGAAAAAATTCAAGTCAATCTGGAAAAACCTCACCTACCTCGAGGTAAGCAGTTTTCTGGTGCCCTATCTTGGGCCTGAAGAATATCAGAAATTCACAGACTATGCGATTCACGATCGAACGGATGTGGACGAAAGCATTTTCTCTACCAAGTACGAGTTCAGCGGGAAATATGGCAAAAACCTCATGGAAGAAGTCTCTCGCTATGCACTCACAGGAGCACAAATAGCTCGGGACAGAAGTGATTTTGACATCATCCATGCGCATGACTGGCTGTCCTTTCCAGCGGGAATAGCAGCGAAAGAAATAAGTGGAAAGCCATTGATAGCTCACGTCCACGCCACGGAGTTTGATCGGTCTGGTGAAAGTGTAAATAAGCCTGTCTACGACATTGAGCGAGCTGGAATGCACGCCGCAGACCATGTATGTGCGGTCAGCCAATTGACCAAAAATACCATTGTCAAAAAGTATGGTGTGCCAGCGCACAAAGTCAGCGTGCTACACAATGCTGTACTGGATGCGTCCATCATCAAGTCAACTTACAATAAGAAAGTGCCTGAGAAGATTGTCACATTCTTAGGTAGAATTACCTTCCAGAAAGGTCCTGAATACTTTGTAGAAGCTGCAAAAAAAGTCCTTGAGCGTGACCCAAATGTCCGATTTGTGATGGCAGGATCTGGAGACCTACTCAATAGAATGATTGACCGAGTAGCCGAACTTCGAATAGCGGATAGGTTTCACTTTACGGGCTTTTTGAAAGGAGACGATGTCGATCACATGTATGCAATCAGTGATGTATATGTGATGCCGTCTGTTTCAGAACCCTTCGGAATTTCACCATTGGAGGCAGTGAGGCATAACACCCCAGTGATTATATCCAAGCAATCTGGTGTTGCAGAAGTGTTGGATAATGCAATTAAGGTTGACTTTTGGGATATTGACGCAATGGCGGATGCTACGTTTGCCCTGCTCCACTATGAAGGTATCTCCAAAATGTTCAAGGAACTAGGAACCGAAGAATTGAAGAAATTGAAATGGGAGCATGTGGCTGCCAAACTTGTCACTGTATATCAAAACGTTTTAGCAAAGAAATCATGAGAACCATCTGTTTTTACTTCCAGGTCCACCAGCCTTATCGATTAAAACCTTATCGTTTTTTTGACATTGGAGAAGACCACCATTATTGGGACGACTTCCTCAATCGAAGTGTGATGCGTCGTGTAGCACAGAAATGCTATTTGCCGATGAACGCATTGCTTTTGGATTTGATCAACAAATATGAAGGTGGCTTTAAAGTGACTTTTTCGATGTCAGGCACCTTTATGGATCAGATGGAATCTTACGCTCCGGATGTATTGGAGAGCTTTCAGAAATTAGTTGCTACAGGCCACGTGGAGCTATTGAATGAAACTTTCGGACATTCACTGGCTTCGTTGAAAAGCAAGTCTGAGTTTCAAAATATGGTGAGAAATCACCAAGAGAAAATCAAAAAACTATTCAACGGCTACACCCCAAAAGTATTCCGAAATACAGAGTTAATCTATTCAGATCAGATTGGAGCCATGATTGCCGAAATGGGATTTGAGGCGACATTGACCGAGGGTGCAAAACATATCTTGGGATGGAAGAGTCCAAATTATGTCTATTGCAATAATATCGAGCCGAAGTTGAAAGTGCTTTTGAAAAACTTCCAACTCAGTGATGATATTGCATTCAGATTTGGGAATAAAACTTGGGCAGATTATCCCTTGACCACGGAAAAATTCGTGAGATGGATCAATAACGTTCCTCAGGCTGAAGAGGTAATTAATCTCTTCATGGATTATGAGACCTTCGGGGAGCATCAGTGGGCAGAGACTGGGATCTTCGAATTCATGAGGCATCTGCCGGAAGCTGTATTTAAGCACACTAATTATGCCTTCTCCACTCCTTCAGAGATAGTTGGTAAAGTACAGCCAATCGGCAAAATACATGTTCCGATTCCCATCTCTTGGGCTGATGAGGAGCGTGACCTTACCGCATGGCTGGGCAACGACCTTCAGGACGAGGCATTCGGCAAATTGTACGAGCTGGAGAAAATGGTAAAAAAGATCGATGACCCGGAAATCAAGCGGGATTGGACATATCTTCAGACCTCGGATCACTTCTACTATATGTGTACCAAATTCTTTTCGGATGGAGATATTCACACCTACTTTAGTCCTTATGACTCGCCTTACGACGCATTTATCAATTATATGAACGTATTGAGTGATTTCACCCTGAGAGTTAAGCAGCACATAGAGAAGCAGGAGGTGGATGAGTAAGAAATATGACTTTATGAAATCCTACAAGCTAACCAAAGTTTCTTTGCCTAATTGGCAGGAAGACCGAAGCGGACGCATTGAAAGAGCTTCCCAAATTTTTATATGATTTTATTTCCTTTATGATGTAGAGCGGTCATAATAAAAACCTGTTGCTCCAAAATAAAAAAGACCGAAATATTGTATTCTGGTCTTTTTTGTTGGTCAATGTGGAATAGAAATTTGGTTAGGGACAATTTAACTAATTACATATTTCAATTCTATTTCGGGATAACTATGGACATTTCATGTATATTTTTCATTTCCTAGTTTATGACACCAAATAAGGTGGCCATATAATTTGAATTTATTTCCAAATTTTTTTCTTGAACTCTTGCAAGTATCAATTTTTATTTTTTTGATATTAAAGATCTAGGCCTCATAGTTTGTAAATCAATTGATAATTTAAAAAAACGAAAAAGATGACAAATTTATTATCCTCATTGGTGGCAGGCCTGACATTGGCAAGCGCACCAGTCACGCCGGTAATACCAGCGACACCAGTTACAGTGGTGACCACATCCACAGTAGAGTACACACCACTTTTGTTTGCACGTTGCGAAATAACTGATTACAAAAACGGATTTTGGGCAAAAGGGAACCGCAAGAAAGTCATGAAAGCCTATGCAGCCTTCCGAGAGATACGGAATGAATAACAGTATCAAATCAAATCTGCTGCTTTGACAAAACTCAAAGCAGCTTTTTTTATACCCTAACTATTTGTCAAGTGAAGAAACTATTACTATTAACATACTGCTTTATAGCAATAAATTTTGGACTATGGGCCCAAAATTTTGCCATTACTTAGGATACCAAATTAGCTGAAGACGATTTTGATTACACTGGAGTGCTATGGGTGGGAAATATCGAGTCACTTTTCGTTTGGAAAGATCACCCTGAAAAGGTTTGGGCAAAGTCCCGTCAAGAGGGTAATGATATTACAAGCCAAGAAGTGTTTACAGATATAGTCGGCTATCAAATCCAACGAGTCCATGCAAGCACATTGCTAAAGTGTCACGACTTTTGTAGAAAAGAATATCCCTTGTATTATGAAGATGATATCACATTTGATTGGAAAATTACCGCTGATAAAAAGATGATCAGTGACTACAATGT
>Ga0136587_1000082_pt1 | contig 24224 bp, 42 predicted proteins | sample AntRauMFilla1563_FD_101386 | JGI IMG/M metagenome (GOLD analysis project Ga0136587, IMG submission 101386) | Saline lake microbial communities from Rauer Islands, Antarctica - Metagenome Filla 1 #563 | ecosystem: Environmental > Aquatic > Non-marine Saline and Alkaline > Saline | place... | reverse complement strand
CGGAACCTTTGTTGCAAAATCAAACATGTGGCATCATGATCTATGGTCCTATGGCCTGCACCGCGGGCGCATGCCTGCATTGCGCCAAGTAAATAGTATAGTAGGTTATCGTGACAATAACAGAAATAACAAGGCAGAAGAGCTAGGTAAAGAAGTTATAGGAATTTATGGTATAAACTTTCACGGTGTGGACTATGCCATGCGCCCCGGGTTCTGGCGTCGTCTTATAGGCGGCTGGTCTGTAGGCTGTTTTGTCGTACCAAGCGTAGACAGGTATTTAGAGATTTTGCACAAGGTAAAGCACCAGCGGCGTATAAGCATGGTGCTACTTAAAGAATTTTAATAGAGAAAATGATGATACATCTAACAAGTAAACAGGCCGTAGTTATTATCTGTATCACCTTCGCAGTTATAGCTGCTTTAATGGTGTTTTTTTCTTTTCGCGAAAGCGAACTTAACCAGCAACTAAACAGGGTAAGAAACGAGCGCAAAAAGCAGCTAACAGAACAGCGTGTGGATAAAGCAGCGCAAGCCCAAAATCTAGAAAACAAAGCTGCCAAAACTGTAATCATATACAGAGACAAAAATGAAATCCGTAAACAAACACTCAGTAAAAATGAAAAAGCACCTCAAATTACTGCACCTAGCGGCACTAGCGATATTCTCGCAGTTATTAATAGCGCAACCCGCAAGCTATAACGCAGCAACTGGTAAAATAGAAATGACCGTGGCCATGGCGCGTGAGCTTGCTGTTGTAGTCATAGAACGCGATACATTGCTAGAACGCAATAAGCAATTAGCCTGGCAACTAAACGATGCCATAGGCGATATAGACGTGTTGCTGCATGACTACGAGCGAACCGTGCAAGAACTTAAAGATTTACGCATAGGCATAGAGGCAATTACCACAGACATAGATAAAATCAACAAAGAAGAAATAACCTACTGGAAACGCCTAAGTAAAGGCATACGCCTAGACCTATCTCTAAACAGCACCGTAAACGACTGGCAGCGATTAGTGGCTATTCCGACACTATCTATACCTATAGCAGGTAAATGGTCTATACAAGCCACAGCTATGGTGCCGCTAGATGGTCCCGCGCAATACCTTACAGGCGTAGGGTATCGGGTTTTTTAGAAAGTTTTAGTATTGTCTACTTATATTTAACCACCTTTATAGGGTGTTTTTTTGCGTTTAATCGGTTTTATAGTGTAGTTTAACAAATAAACATCATTAATGCTTTGATATCTCAAAGTATGTTGTATATTTGGTACATCAAACAATAAGAACTAACAGTTAAAATTTATCATTATGTTAATCAAAGTAACTCAAAACACAGACTACGCTACACAGATCGAATCTTTAAAAGCGGGACGGACTTTAAAGGCATTAAAATCTGCTGACAAAAAAGCCTACTACAAGGTGCAATCTCTTACTGCTAAACTATCAGAAGTTAAGGCCGCCGAAAAAGGTCAGTTCGTTACCAAAGAAGATCTTGTAGAATTTAAAGGTCTTATCATCTGGTTAATGAAGAATAAGACCAACTACAGAGGCTATTTAAACCTTAAAAATGCTATGGAAATCTTGCTTAACGAGGTTGAGTCTAAGAACGTAGTTTACAAGACCAGAAGAGGCATTAAGGGCATCGTTACTGCTCTAGCCATAAGCGCAGGATTAGAAGATGTTGAGAACAACCTCAGAGCTGCTAACGGCTTAACTGTGCTAGACAACGCTTACGGAAATAGCATCCTAGAAAACTTCAATACTTTCAGATTAACAGCTTTAATGAACTAATTTTAACACTTTAAACACACACAAAATGGAAACTACCTTCACCACTTATCAGCACAAAGTAACAAATGAAAATTTAGAAACTGCCTTTTCAACGTTGCAAATGCAGCCAAAAACACTAGATTTAAACGGCATTCAGTTGTTGCCATCTGGTCATGGACACTACTCAATAGAGGCATCATTTCACATAGACGGCAAGCCTTTAATCATAAAAACAAGAACCAGTAACATGGAACTTGTAGACGCGTGGAAAGACGGCATGCATGACAATTTTCAAAACCACCACTTCTATGACAGCTGGGATGATGTCGTACGTTCCATGCTAAATACGATAGACCCGGATAATGAAATTTTTGAACTACTTTATATTTAAAATCAAATAGCCCGATGCGTTAACATCGGGCTATCCTTTTCAAACAATAAGTAACATTTTAAACATCACTTATGAGCACCAAAAATACAAATTATTTAGCAGCTGCAAAAGCAGCGCATACATTTACCATTAACTATTGGCAAGAACGTCTAGATGAAATGGGAAAATCACGCTACTGGCTCGCGCAGCAATCTGGTGTTTCAGAAGGTAGTCTGCACGAATACTGGAATAACAAAAGCAATATGTCTTTTGAAAATTATTGCCGCATAAATGGCGCATTAGCATTGCGGCCCTATCTAGTGCCAGCTGAGAAAGATGAGAATCGAATGAATGGAATAGACTTAAATTAGACCATATTTTATAGTCTAGAAAAATGGGTTTTTAGAAAAAAAGGAAACCAAAAGGAAACCTAAACGCTTTAATTAAACAATAAACTATTGAAGATAAGTATTTTACAGGTATTTACTAACTGCCTTCTAAGCAGGCGGTCGAAGGTTCGAATCCTTCTGCGATCACTGGTAGTAATTTGCTCAAAACCACACTTTTAACAGTGTGGTTTTTTTGTTTTATTCGTTTTTAGTTGTTATTTAGTCATCTTATTATACCTTTATATCGCTATTTTATGACTAAAAAGGAAACCAAAAGGAAACCAAATGACCATATCACTTTATTACCGCAAAGAAAAAGAATCAATATTTTTGAAAATACAGCATAAGCAAGACAAAAAAAGCGTCAAAATTGCAGCCTGTTTACCTCAACATTGGAACCAAAATATGAAAATGATAACTGGAAAGCACCCAGATTTTGAAAATATATACCCTTTTATCATGGATTTACAAGTGCGCGCAAAAATAATAATGCGCAAAAATTATACAAGTTCAGACCAGGTAAAGGCGTTACTATTCGAAAGCGAAAATAAAGATCCTAGTTTTATGCTCTGGATTCGCGACTATCTCGATAACAAGCGTAAAATAATGCTGCGATACAATGCTGCTGGCAACATCATAGAGCGCAACCGCACCTCTGGACATATCAATCATTACAATGACGTTTATCAGAAACTTAAAATCTACTACAAAGAAATTCCGTATAGCATCATAGATCGTAGTTTTGTTAAAAACCTGCAAAACATGCTTTTTGCCGACTTAGCACTCAGTGACAGTACAGCTGCTAGGTATTTGGGACGTATTAAATCGCTCCACGGCAAAATGGTGCAGGATCTTAATTTAATTAGTACAAATGCTTGGGACGTGCCTATTAACAAAGTGACTGCGCGCGCATTTCAAGGGCGACGCAAACGACTGAGCAATGAGCAGCTAGTTCAGCTATACACAGTGCAGTTATTTGGCAACATGCAGCGAGCAACTGATATGTACCTATGTTTATTTGAACTAGGAGGTTGTGATTTAATAGATTTTTACTACCTAAAATGGACAGACTTGCACCAGGGTTATATCTCTTTTGAACGCAGCAAGGTGCGAGGTTCTGATATTAATATTATGTGTAGCATGCATGTGTGGCGTTTTATAGTGCGCTATGGCCAGCCTGGCGCGCAGTACGTTTTCCCGTGGGACAAAAGTATTACCGGCTACAAGACATGGCGCCGCAACGTTTCTAGAGATTTGAAAATAGCCTGTACAAAAATGAACGTTACAACTGTAACTGGAGCTAATGTATCGCTTAAAACGGCTCGCCATACGTTTAGTAGTCGTGCTAAAGAGTTGGGTATAGATGGCGACCTGTTGCGCGAGCTTATGGGACACCAACGCAATGATATAGATAATTATTATAAAGATCTTTTCGCACAAAACATTCGCGATAATGCCCATCTCAAGGTAATAAACATTACTCTATAAGCTTTCGCGAAAGCCTGTAAACTACCAGCCCTCTGGTTTTTTATAGCTGAATTTCTCTATTAATGCATCGTGCAGGCGTTGCAGTATCTCTGCTGTGGTGCTGTTTTTACGTAGCTCACCGTCTCTGGTGCGTATAAGGCTTCGATCTATGTACGTGTCGCTATCGTCTGTAACACCGTACAAGGTTAGCATAATTCCCTCGTAGGCTATATTATTTACCTGTACGCGATAACGTCCATCTTTAAGTGCTACCGTATAATTAAACCGCACCTGCTTTGCATAGGCTGCGGGTATGCCTTTGCGGTCTAATATAATAGGGGCAAAGGCTGTAGTGCCGTTAATTAAATCACCGTTAATGGTTTGAGGCGTAGCGTGCGGCAGCTCTTTTAAAAGATAGCTGGCATAGTCTGCTGCGTTCACTTCTTGAGTGAAAATATGGGTCCAGGTGATGGCATTGTTAGCTGCCTTAAAGTCGTGCTGCGCAAGTGCCATATAAGGCAAAAGGATGAGTAAAATTGTTTTTTTCATGGGTTATTTATTTACGTATAATGCAATGGCTATCATTGATAAAATTGTTAAAATTCCAAAAAAAGTAAGCCAGTTTTCTATGGTTTTTAAGTGCTTATTTTGCTGTTTTAATAGATGAATTTGCTCTGTTTTGTGAGATTTTTTAGCGTTTTTTACCTTGTTATTATTCTTGTTTTCCATAAGTTTTATTGTTATTGTTTAAATCGGAATTTGCAGCACTTAATAGCCTTTTATCGATAACCCTTATAGTTGAGATTATCTCTTTAGTATTCTGATAGGTTTTATTTAAAATATCTGAAACTAGTATTGCGTTCTCACCTAAAGCAGTGGTAAGGTCTTGGATTGCGATAAACAACTCATTATTAGTAATCGCTTTGTACTCATGTATTGGTTCTAAAACAACGTTTCCTTTGTCTTTTTTTTTGTCTATTTCCTGAAGTACAAAGTTTTCTATTTTGACTATGGTTTTACGTTGTGGTGTTCTTTCACCATTTAAGACATCTTGCAATCCTTGTAGACTTAGGTCTACGTGCTTGGTTAACTCGTAGGCAGTATATCTATTGTCTATGAGCCATTTACGTGCTTTTTGGAAGTCCATAATTTCATGAGTTTTTGGTAAGTTACAAATATATGTATTTATTTTAGTTCTGATATGTACATATTTATATCTATTTGTATATATTTGCGGTATAACAAAGAGGCAAAATTTGTGCCTTGTTTTAAAACTCATCTTAAATAGTCTAATTATGGTAGTTATCAACCCCGTAAATGAAACGATTAAAATAGCGGCAAATGCCCTTTATATACGTAATCAATTTTTAAAAATTCCTATTACTAGCAGGCAGCAATTTGTGATTACCTGCCGTGAGCATAATGATTTTTTTAAGGACTGGCAAAAAATAAGCCTTGCTGAAAGATTTTGGAACGGCCGCTTGTATAGAGAAGATGTAAATGAGCACATGGAAATGGTGCTTGATAACTTTCGCGAAAGCGTTAAAACCCTAAAAATGGCGCAAGATGGAGTGTACTAGTCTACCCTGTAGTAAAATACAAAGCAACCTTAATGCGGTAAACGCACGTATTAATGGCCTACATAGTGGCACGCTATGGTCTGAATCTGAAAAAATAGATCTAATCGCACACAATGAAAATGAGCGGGCCTACCTGCAAAAATTACTTAAAACCCCAACCCAATGAGAATTAATATCGAACTTTTTGTGACTTTGTTTTCTATCCTGTTTTTTAGTGCCGGGCTGTACTTTATAGAATCTGGGCACCCGTTTATAGGCGGCGGTATGGTTACTGCCTGCTTTCTTTTTGTACTTATAATTTTAGGTAAATCTTTAAAAAACGAGCACGATGGATAATTTAATAAGCGCATCTGAATTTATGAAACACCTGAAAAGTGAGGGTATGGTTATCGCAAAACGCGAGCTCGTGCGCACCGATAGCGAGGTAGAACTACAGAAAACTAGAGACTTGCAATCGACATTGCTACGCCGCAAATGGTTATCCTACAACGATATATTGAAGTCAAAACTATTGCCTTATACCAGCATCACAGGTTTAAAGTATGGCATTGTTAAAATGGGTGTTAAACCGGATGAGATAGCCGCAATACACGGTGTTCAAAAGGTGCTAACCAGTGCCGTAAAACGCATTATTAGTGAGTGATGCTAACGTTAAAGTATATGAAACGGCTTGTAAAATAGCACATATTTCCAAAATGGAAACAACTTAAATAAACAAACAATAACCACCTATAAAGCACAGAACTAAAGCTGTTTTATATACAATGTTATGTGATGGGCGGGTTTAAAACTAAAATTAAATTTTAAAACTATGTGTAATATAATAGTAATAAACAAAGGCGAAAAAGAAATAGAAACGCCAAGACAGTTTTTAGAGCATTTTGGATTTATGGCAGAGAAAGAAACCTACTATAATAAAATTGAAATAGATAGTTGTTTGTGTCAATGTGATATTGAGAAATCTTTAATTGAAAACAACATTCTCTTTAAAAAAGACTGTAGCGATTTTTATGTAGGGATGTTAGATAAAGTTGTCGGTGATGACGATTAATAGCCTTGCACATAACTGTAAAATAGCACGCAGCTATGCGGCAAGTAACAAGCCTACCTGCAAGCCGGGTGAGTGTATTCTAGATGCTGGACCATTTATAGACGAGTGCCGCAAGTGTGGTGCTGTAACCCCTTTAATCTCTTAATTATGACTGTAGTTAGCAATAATCGCGATAATAAAGTAAGTGCTGCACATATTAAAAATATGGTAGTGAATGAATCTTTAAACATGCGCCAGAAGTATGTGGCACACGTTTTTGAAGTTGAGCCAGCTCTTTTTAATAAACCTGGAAACCTGCCGGTTAAACTTATGTATGGCTACTTGCTACATTGCTCTGGCAAGTTGCGCAGTTTTTACGATTGCGGCTACACGGCTGGTGTATGCTACAGTTCTCTTGATCTAGCAACTCAGGCATGGGAAAGTGAGCGAAATGAAGGCACTACGCTAGGTAGAGCACTAGACATCATCATAACTGGCTTTAACAAATTACAGGCATGAGCAACGTTGTTAAGATGAATTTTGATATTAATATAGCCCAGGAACTAGATGTAAACTGCGCAATTATTTTATCTAATATTCAATATTGGGTGTACAAAAATGCCACGAATCAAAAGCATTTTTACGAGGACAGATACTGGACATATAACAGCGCAGCCGCGTATGCTGAGCAGTTTAAGTGGCTTACCACAAAACAAATAAGAACCGCCATAAATAGGCTTCTAGACGCTGGTCTATTGCTAGATGCTAACCACAACGCAAGCGGCTGGGACAGAACTAAATGGTATGCGTTAACAGATAAAAGTGCACCGGAAGAATTAGCTATTTGTATAGATTCCGAAAAGGGCAAATGCATTTTACCAAATGGGAACATCGATGTTCCCAATCGGGAACATCGATGTTCCCAAACGGGCAGTTCATATAAGGAACATATTATAATAACAAATGAAAATACAAATGTATCAGAAACAGCTGTAATCGATTTTGCTAGTGACTGGATGGCTGCTCATGCACCATCTCTTTACGAAAGTGCACAAATGAAAGCTCCAAAGCATGTTAAGCAACACTGGCCTAAAGTGATAAACCATTTTAATGCGGCTGTTTTAAAAGAGGAATTAAAGTACGATGCACGGGTGCTATATGGCAGGCTCATGGCTTTAATTAACAACTGGAAGATAGATCCTAACGAAGCGGCTGCAAACGCACCTGCGACTAGAAAATTAATGCTATGACTGATCTGTTAAGAATACCACCACATAGTCAAGAACTAGAAACGGCTGTTATAAGCGCAATGCTTGTAGATGGTGACTGCGTGGACACTGTGGTAAATGTAATTAAAAGCGATGTAGTTTTTTACGACCGCAAGCATGCACTCGTTTTTAAGGCTATTAAATCGCTATATGTAAATCTGACTCCTGTAGATTTAATGACGGTTGTACAGCAATTAAAAGAAGATGGCACGATAGAGCAAATAGGTGGTTTGCAATTCTTAATAAATATTTCTAACTCAGTGTCAAGCTCTGCAAATGTTGAGTTTCACTGTAGAATTTTACTAGAAAAATATGTATGTCGTGAAGCTATAAGACTCGCAACACTTATGATTCACGACGCGTATGATGACGAGGTAGATATATTTGATTTAATAAGCAAACAGACAGCTGGTCTAGATTCTATAACCAACCTACTAGATTCTGGCACGCACCAAATGACAATGCCAGAGGCATTGGACTTTGTGCAGAAACGCGTGGAAATGTTAAGCAATAAAGAAAGCGATGAGATAACTGGCGTTACCTCTGGACTTAAACGAGTAGATAAGTTTACAAGCGGCTGGCAGCCTGGTACGTACATAACGATAGGCGCGCGCCCTGGTATGGGTAAAACATCTTTACTGGTAGGTAACATGGTAGCTGCTGCAAAGGCTGGTGTAACTACGGGATTTATATCTATAGAAATGCCTACGACTGAGCTTGTCTCGCGTGCTGTAGCTATAGATAGCCATTTTCATTTATCACAGCTCTTAACCAAAGGGTTTGAAAAGCAAGAGTACTTTCAAGAGCTATATGTTGTGCGTGATAGAATGGTTAAATATAAATGCCACTTTAATGATTCACCATCGCAAGACATAAGCAACATTATAAACATAGCCCGTAAATGGAAACGTGAGAACGGTCTAGGTATTTTGTTTGTAGACTACCTGCAGCTTGTTAGTGATAAGTCGGTAGACTCACGCGGCAATCGTGAGCAAGAGATAGCGAGCATAACGCGTAAGATTAAAGCCTTATCAAAAGAATTAAAGATACCTGTGATTGTACCGTGTCAGCTATCTAGAGCAGTAGAGACACGAGGCGGTGCCAAGCGTCCACTGCTCTCTGACCTTAGGGAATCTGGTGCAATAGAACAAGATAGTGATATCGTTTGCTTTTTGTACAGGCCAGATTATTATGGTCTAGAACCAGAGCCTGACATCGCTGCTGAGAATGCGAACAGTGAACTGATATTTTCTAAGTTCCGACAAGGTGGCACCGGCACTGTACCTATCTTCTGGAAAGGCGACAAGACAAAATTCTACGATCACGAGTATATAGAGAACTACAGCCAGGATGCTATTAGATTAGATAAGGTTGCAGACCCATCACAAGCGTTTGATTTTAATAGAGATATATAGCAATGAGCAAGGTAAACAGACCATGGCATAAGCCGCAAGTTAAACACGCACGCAGCGTAGATAACTCTAAGTTCTACAACAGTAGAACATGGCGCAATGCTCGCAAAAGATATCTAGATAAAAATCCTATGTGCGTGGCCTGTGATAGTGATGACGTGATAACACCGGCAAACGTAGTAGACCACATTGTTTCTATTACAAATGGTGGCGCAAAGCTGGAGGAAAATAACTTACAAGCCATGTGTAAATCGTGTCACGATAAAAAAAGCGCAAAAGAAAGCGCAAAACAAAGGGGTAGGGGTATAATTATTATTGGTGCGTCTCGGCGTACATCGCTTGATAGGTAGAAGTTTACACGCAAAAGATAAATGAGGGGGGACCTTAAACACGTAACTATGAAAACTATAAAAAACAATGTAAAGTCGCTGCCTAAAAACCAGCTATTAAAAAAGGTGCCCGCTGCACCAGCTTATTTGGACACGGTTTCAAAAAGACACTGGCGATTGATAGCACAAATATTAATAGATGCAGACGTGCTCAAAAAGATACATCTTACCGGTCTAGAGATTCTGGTAGATGCAAAGTCGCAGTTTGAATTTTCGGTAAAAGCGATTAATACTGCTAACAAAAAAAAGCAAGGTACTGGCTATATACAAAGTTTCTCTACAGGTGCAAAAAACATAAGCGTGGAATTAACGCTTAAAAGGGATGCAACCAAAACAATGCTGCAATGCCTCAAGCAATTTGGTCTAGACCCTAAGTCTGAAAAAGAACTAAATCTAGAACCGTCTAACCAGTTAGATCTTTTCGGTGACGTGATGAATAAATTAACCGCTAGTTCTTAATTATGGCTTGGTATAATCTAAATGAAAAAGAAGAAACAATTAAGCAATATGAAACGAGAGTTAAATACGATAAAATAATATGCAAAAAAGCAAATAGCATAAATGACATTATAGATTCGGAGTTAAAGGAGGGCACGCAATATAGGTTTGTAACAAATAACCACTTTAATGCAATAACAGTCATTAAATATATAACGAGCAAATATGAGGTAGAAGAAATGTACATAGCCATATATAGAATGAATCAAAAGAGCGTGGAAAAATTAAAGGAATATGTGACAGCAGGAAATATAAAAATGACAATTCTATTATCCTCATTTTTTAGAGAAAATAAGCGTTACGAAAAATGGTGTGAATCCCTTATTAATTTTTCAAAAATAAATGAAAATGTAAATATTTGCTTTGGACTAAATCATGCAAAAATATTTGCTTGTAAAACTAAATGTGAAAAGCATATAGTATTTGAAGGCTCTGGTAATCTAAGTGATAATGCAAGAGTCGAACAATATCTTTTAGAAGAAAATAAGCAAATGTATAATTTTCATAAAAACTGGATAACAGAATTTACGCAGCTATGATAATAAATAACGAACAAAAGGACATACTTATAAATTGCGGTGTTTTTAGATATGATGCTGTTAAAATTTCAAATGTGACAAACCTAGATTTAGAAGCAGTAAAAAAGCAGCTTAAATCTAGTAAAAGCGAAATATCCTTATTAATACAAAAAGGAATTGACATGTCAGATTATGTGATTGATTTAAAACTTTTTAACATGGCAAAATCTGGAGATATCAAAGCATTAGAAAAATTAGAAATGCGCAAAGATTCAAGACAATGAAACTAACCCGGGAAATAAAAAACAGCGTACCATACAACTATGCACTAGACGTGCGTAGTGGTGCGATACCTACCGGCCGCAAAATGCAGCTGTCAGTAACTCGTTTTTTCTCGTGGATCCAAACCGCACAACACGATGGCTACACACTAGACCACACAGCGGGAATGATGCCTATAAACTTTTCCGAAAATTGCATTAACCATACCAAGGGCAAACTAGCCGGGCAGCCATTTATACTCGCACCTTTTCAGCAATTTTGCTTGTATAATGTTTTCGGTTGGAAAAATAAGAGTACCGGACTGCGCCGTATATCTACTGTCTACGATAAGCGTGCAAAAAAAAACGGCAAGACAGCAGAGATGGCTATGCTTGCGCTCTTTATGATGTCCTTTGAAAACGAAAGTTCAAGCGAGGTATACGTAGGTGCCACCAGACAAGAACAGGCAAAAATATGCTGGGACCAGGCACACGATTTTATTCAGCATAAAAAGTCAAATCCTATTTTAAAAAAGCTAAAATTTGAGTGCCTGCAAACTAAGATATTATTCCCGCCATTAGGCAGTAAAATGATGGCGCTCTCTAAAGACAGCCGCACGCAAGACGGTATATCTGCACACTTGAGCATCATAGACGAGTACCACGCGCACCGCGATGACACTGTAAAAGAAAATCTAGAAAGCTCAAGCGTCATGCGATCACAGCCTATTACATACCAAATTACAACCGCAGGCGCAATGATAGGCTCTGTCTGTTATGACTATGAGCAGGTATGTATCGAAATTTTAAAAGGAATAAAAAAAGACGAACATCTATGGATTATGATACACGACCTAGACGATGACGACGACTGGCAAGATGAGGCTAACTGGTACAAGGCAAACCCGCTGCTAGGTAATGGTCTGGACATTAAAAACCTGCGCACTGAGTTTACAAAAGCCCTAAACCAACCCAGCAAAATAAACAACTTTCTCACAAAGCATTTAAACAAATGGGTAAATGCGATGGAGTCCTGGCTTACAGACGATGAGTGGATGCGTGGCCACAATGCAGAGCCTATAGACGAAAGTTATTTTACGGACTACGGCTGCTGTATGGCATTAGATTTATCTACCCGTAAGGATCTTACTGCACTTTCAGTAGTTTCAAATCCATGCCCACAGGGCATCGTTATGACACGCGTGATGCATTTTTGCCCAGCGAAAACTATTGCATTAAGAGCAAAAGAGGACGGAGTGCCGTATCAGTCATTTGTAGAACAAGGTTTTTTAATAGCGACACCAGGCGCAACCATAGACTATAATGAAGTAGAAAAACTTGTCCTGCAATGGTATACAAAATACAACGCATCCGTTCTAGAAATAGACCGTTACAATGCAGATGCTATCAAAAACAACCTCATAAACAATGGCGTTAACGTGCGCGAGTTCAACCAAAACATCATTAACTACACCGCGCCCACTAAGCAATTTGAGGCATTAGTTATAGAGGGCAAACTCGTACACGGCGGTAATGCATTATTGCGCTGGCAGGTAGGCGGCCTCATCACAATAGAGGATCCAAACGAAAACCTACGACTAGACAAATCACGCAGCACCCGCCGTATAGACGGCCTTATCGCTATAGTTATGGGCATAGGTGGTACCATGACGCCTGTAGAAAACCGGTCAAGTTCTTACAATGATCCACAAAATATATGCTTTTAATGAAAACAAAACAGCCCATGGACCACGCACTAGACATCGTTTGTGAATTTACAGGACTAGATAAAGATGTTATTTTTTCTATTTCGAGAAAACTTCCTATAGCACAAGCCCGTCACCTATTTAGATGGCTTGCTTATAAATCTGGGAACTATATTTTATACGATATACGAGATTTCGAACAATCCTTAAAACGCAAATGCGATCACTCTACGATCATAAATAGCATTAAGCAGATACAGTCGCAAATAGATACCTATCCTGCATTTGCAGCACAATGTAAAAAGCTTGAACAGCGCTTAAAATCGCTATGCACACTGATGCCCGAAAAACCTATTAGCTCTATGCACGAGCTCCACTATTACGCAAGCATACAAATTTCTAAATAACCAACCCATGAAAAACCCGACAGACATACCTTACCACAAGTACCAGCGCGCATGTCAGCTTGCTACACATGCAGGTTTTACCCAGGCATATTTTAAGCAACTACAACACAGCCGCACAACCATAGAGGCATTTAACGCGATTAACGACGAATGCTTAGAACTATTTGGTGAGTTCAAATTTGAAACGCATCGCGGCTTTCGCACACACCTTACCAACTATTTAAAGAAATCTAAATGAAAAATATAAAAAACGCAGGCATTCTGCTCATCATAACCATAATACTGGCTAGTCTTATAAGCCTCTTACTAGACTGGTACTGGATAGCAGCACACTGGCAGCGACAGTTAATAGTTACCGTCTTAATGATAACCACACTGTGCACAGGCTTATACCTAGCGTTCGTTAATTTAACCAGTGCTGTGGATTAACACGGGATATGTGAAACTTTAAATAAAAACAAATGACAATATATAGATATAATTGTAAAGACCGAACAGTATTAGAGTTAGACCATGACGAACTTGCTTTAATAGCTTATTTACTAGAAATGAATCATCACAAGGTTAAGGGAAAAATGAAAGAGCCTTTATCCTCAACACTTCATGAAAAAATACAAGAGTTTATAAGAGATAAAAAATCGTTTTCCCAAAGCCAGTAAAACGATAACAAACAAAACAACGGAACCACTAAACTCAAAACCATGCCCAAAGGAAAACACACCCCATACACAGCACAAGACACCGCATACATAGACGCAAACTATTTAAGTCTACCCATTAAACGCATAGCCTCACACATAGGTAGTAGCTATGGGGCGGTAAATAACTACCTGCTTAAAAATGGTCTTGTCATCTCACAAGAAATACGGGACCAGCGCAAGCGCAGCACCACATTTCAAAAAGGGATGCAGTCGCACAATAAAGGCATACCGCAGGCACAATGGATGAGCGCAAAAAGTATTAAAAAAACAGCAAACACCCGGTTTAAAAAAGGGCACAAGCCACACAACACAGCACCTGCTAATGGGGTAGTAAGATTGCGTAAAGACAAAACAGGTGCAGAATACTTGTACATACGCACATCGATAGGTGTGTGGGATCTGTACCACCGTTACATCTGGCAGCAAGCGCATGGGGATATTCCGGACAAACATGTAATTAAATTTAAAGACGGCAACACTAACAACTTGGACCTTTTAAATTTAGAGTGCATTTCTATGTTAGAAAACATGCACCGGAACTCACACATGAAACACCCACCAGAGACTATTAAATCTCTGGTACTAATAACCCAAATTAACAACAAACTTAAAAACCTACAAGATGGCAAACAATAAGCTAACCGATTTAAACAATCATCTTTTCGCACAACTAGAACGCCTAAGCGATGAGGCAATTACAGACACCGATCTAGAGAAAGAAATGATACGTTCCAAAGCAATCAACTCCATTGCAAAAAGCATCATAGACAACGCACGCACAACGCTAGAAGGTATGAAGTTCATAACCACAGATCACCCTAGAAAAGACCCAGTACCTGACCAATTCAGATTAAACCAAGAATCTACTTCTTAAATGCACCATAACGTCCTGCATCTTGCCGTATTTGTGGCTTAAACAACGAAAAATTAATTATTAAAATACTAAATATGAAAAACAACGATATAAACGAAAACCCACAATTACGGCAAAATGCTGTTAGCGGTTCGGTTATTTTACCAACTGAAATACGTATTGGAAATATCGTAAAATTAATTTACGGACAAAGAAAATATAGTACAGTTACTGGCGTAGATTCTGAATACATATACATTGATGAAATTACATTTGACTATACTGAACATTCAGAATTTGAAGCAATACCAATTTCAGAAGAATTATTATTAAAATTAAATGCAATAAAATTAGATTTCAAAGATTTTCCAAGTTTTAACTTATTCGGTATGCAAATTAATTTTGTAAATGGATTATGGATTGAATACGTTTCAAGAGTTGAAATCAAAGGGCTTCATCATTTGCAAAATATATTCTTTTTTCGGAATAGTGAGGAATTGCGGATTAATTCTTTAACTGACCGCTAACGCTCGTGGGTATGGTTAGTTGCGTTGAATGATAACAGGATTTAATAAATAAACGAAATGAAAAAAGCAGAATTTATAAAAATAGTAAGTAAGATTGAAGATACTTTTGAAGATGAATTTAGAGCAGAATTTAATAGCCCTGAACTTATTTGGGAAGCACTAATAAAGCAATTAACTATACCCGTTGTTGTGAAATCGTTGCCACAGGACAACCTTTGCATAGTATGCAACTTACCAACGGATGGCGTAAAGTGTTATAGTAAGCGATGCCCTGTTTAGTGGTTATGTTTTACAACTAGCAGATATACGCATAAACTTGCGTTTTTAAAAAAATGGAAAACTCATCCCTATTTTATCTTACCTAGTATTTAATCTTTGTATCTCTTTTCATAATAGAAGCTATGATACTAGGTGCCGCTTTCATAAAAAACCCTACAGCCGTTAGAGCTGCCAGCGTTGACTCGTCTGGTATCTTTGGCGGCTTGTTTAATATGGGCGCACCTGGTAGAATTAGTGTAAACCAAAGCACAGCACTTACCGTAGGGGCATTCTATAATGCCGTAGATCAGATATCTAACGACATTGCAAAAACCCCATTTAAAGTATTTAGAAACGTAGGTAATAAGGTAGAGCGTGTGAGCGAACACCCAGTAGACATGCTATTGCATAAAGAGCCTTCACCGCTTATGACCAGCTTTACATTTCGTAAAATGCTCATACAGTCGGCTATTATAAAAGGCGATGGCTTTGCGGTTATTGTGACTAACAATAGTGGCGTACCGGTCGAGCTGGTGTACACACCATTTGACGAAGTTACTGACGTTAAGAAATATCAAAACCAACTGTACTACACCGTAAAAGGTTACACGCTACCCATACCAGCAAGCAGCATGATTCATATTATGGGCTTTTCTGACGAGGGTTTAAGAGGCATAAGCGTTGTAAAATACATGGCAGCTTCTCTGGGTATTTCTATAAATGCGCAAGACTTTGCGCGTAAGAGTTATGATAATAAGGCGATAAGTTCTGGTGTTCTTAGTACAGAATCACAAATTAAACTCGAAAATAAAAAGGTTATATCAACTAAGTTTAATGAGCACATGAACGCTGGCCACAAGCATAACACCGCAGTTCTAGACGATGGCTTAAAATACCAGCGCATAAGTTTAACACCAGACGAGCTCAAGATATTGGACACCATGAAAAATGGTGTTATAGAAATATCCCGCTTTCTAAATATTGCACCTCACAAAATTAAGGACATGAGTAATGCAAATTACTCATCATTAGAGTATTTAGGTATTGAGCACCAGCAAGACTGCGTGATGCCGTGGCAGCTTAAACTAGAACAAGAATGCGACCGCAAACTATTTACACCAGCCGAAAAAGCTGAACAATATTTTACAAGATTTAACAACAACATCTTACTGCGCACCGACATTAAGTCCCGAGCAGACTGGTATAGTAAAGGCATTTTCTCTGGTTGGCTAGCACCTAACGAGGTGCGCAGGCTAGAAAACTTACCGGCTATAGAAGGACTTGAAAAGCCCTACCAGCCAGTAAACGCACAAACGCAAGAACAAGTAGACGCAAAAATAGAATCTTTAAATGGATAACAAGAACATCATTCAGACCCGCTACGCAACTGTGCGCGCACCACAGGTTATAGACCCAGAGAACCGCTCGTACGAGTTTGTTATTTCTACGGAGAGCCCAGATAGCTATGGTACTGTTTTTCGCCAGTCAGGTTGGGAACTTGAAGCATACCGCGCAAATAACATTGTGAGTCTTAATCATGCGACATGGTCATCTGACCCAGATGCTGCTGTTATAGGGACCTCTACCGTGCGTTTTGAAAATCAAGAAATGATAGCGGTTCTAGATTTAGAAATAGGTAACCCGGTTGCAGACAAGGTGAAACGCAAACTAGACAATGGCACGCTTAAAGGCGCGTCTGTAGGTGCGCAAATACATGAGGCCGCACGCGGTGATTTTGACAAAGGCGAAAACCCAGACTTAGTATACTTCACGCGCCAGACCTTGGTAGAGTGGTCTGTCGTTCCCGTGCCTAGCAATAAGGACGCAATAAAAAGAAACAATGAGGGTCTAGAAGCTTTCGCAAAAGCAACCACCACACCACCAACCACCACAAGAAATACAGCCATGCTCGATGAGTTTGACGCTGCATATATGTATAATTTAAACAACAAGTAAAATGACAAAGTTAGCACAACTTCAACAAGACCGCGCGGCTAAAGTAACAGCGCAAAAAACGCTCATCGACACACGTAATGCAGAAAACCGCGAGTTTACGGAAACTGAGCAAACCGAGTTTAGAACGCTGGACACGCAAGTGCAAGCGCTAGACTCAAAAATTATAGACGAGCAAGCAGTAGAAACTGCGCAAGCTCGTGCAGCTGCATTAGATGGTATAACTATACCAGGCAGTGCAAACCGTGGTGAAGCTGGCGAAAAAGCAGCCATAAATGGCAAGGCATCTATTATTGCAGCTATACGTTCTCGTTTAGCCGGTAAGGCCTTAACGGGCGCAGAGGCTGAACTTGACGCCATAGGCCGTGAAGAAAACCGCGCAGCGGGTGTGACCACACCAGACAGCGCAGCTATCGTTATACCATTAGGTGTGACTAGAGCTACACAGCATACAGTAACGCAGGATGCTGGTGAGTATGGTGGCCAGTTGGTTACTGCAAATGCTCCTATTCTTCAGGACCCATTTATGCCTAAGCTTTTTATAGAGGAATTAGGAGCAACATTTTTTAGAGGCTTGTCTGCTGGTGATGTTCCGTTGCCTAATGCAAACAACTTTAACATGGAGTGGCTTGCAGAGGGCGCTAGTGTAACCGGACAAAAACAAAAGTTTGTAGGTCCTAAGCTTTCGGCAAAAAGAGCGTCAGCAAGTGCATCCATCACTAACCAGCTAATCATGCAGGCAAGCGTAGGTGTGGAGCAATATGTTCGTAACCTTTTAGGTCAGGCAGGTAGCCGTATCCTTAATGGTGCAGCCATAAACGGTGCTGGCGGTGTAGCACCTACTGGTATTTTAAATACCACAGGTGTTTTAACAGGCAGCAGCAGCGCAGCAGCAGACGCAACGCACGCTCTTTTAGTCCAGCTTGAGTCTCTTGTAGACAGTGCAGACGCCTCTGACGTTTCACGCGGCTGGTTGATGCATCCTAAAGTGCGTGCAGCATTGATGACTATTACAAAAGATGCAGGTTCAGGCCGTTTCTTGCTAGAGCTTGTAGACCAGTTAATGGGGTACAAGTACGTTAGCACTAACCTTATTCCTACGCTAGACGCTGGCGGTACAGATGTTCACCCGTTAATTTACGGCGACTTTTCGCAGTTGTTTGTGGGACAGTGGGGTGCAATGAGCATCGCAGTAGACCCTTATTCAGAGCTAGACGCTGACAGTGTACGCCTTGTGGCAAATCTGTACGCAGACGTTGCAATCGCAAAGCCTACAGCATTTGCAAAAAATACCTTTATAAAAGGAATTTAATTTTTAATTGGGTTGGTTCCTGGGGCGTGAATAAAGTAGCGCCCTATGACCAGTTCATTAGTTAACCCTATAAATTATAAAATCATGTCAGATAAGATAACTAAATCAACACCAGAAGTTCCTGCAACAGGCACTACAAAAAAGCAAAAGAAAGCCAGTAGCACCTTAAAAATTAAAATCACAGACCACGTATCTGGTTTGTTTATGCTGCCTTATACTATAGGCCAGAACATAGAGCTAGACGCAAAACTAGCGCAAGAAATAATAGACGCAAAGTGCGCCGTTAAAGCTTAAAAATAATGGATTACGCAATCGACTCACTAAATTCCGACGTGTACTGCACCATGCAGCAAGCGCTTAAACATCTTAGGTTAGATGCGTATGACAGCACAGGTGCGCTAGAAGTAGACCAGGTAACCATTGACGAGGTGCAGACCATGATTGATAGCGCAATAACGCAAGTAGAAAATTTGAGCGGTGTTATTTTAGGAACTCGTGCTTTTGAGCTTACGGTATCGGAGATTAAAGACAAGCTCATCATACCGTTTTACAAGGTGTTGACAATTACGTCTATTCAGTATTATAATCGCGAAAACGTTTTAACAACCTTGCCAGAAACCAGCTACAGATTAAGCAGCTACATAACCAGGCATGAATCTTTGATTTACGTTAAAGGTGTTTTTCCTGATATGTTTGAAGATACATTTATACTCATTAAAGGTACTTGCGGGACCGCAACCATACCGGCAGACATTAAAAAGGCAGTGCGTTTGCTTATAGGTGATAGTGATACCTACCGCGAAGATAGAAATATACCGGGTACAGAACGTGCCGTGTATGCATTAATGAGACCTTATAAGCAGTAATCATGCCTAGAAACGAGCAACCTTATATCGGTGAGATGGACAGACAAATAGAGCTGTCTTATAGAACGGCCGTAACAAGTGCTACAGGTGAGCTGCTTGAGACTGATGTATTAATAGGCAAGGTCTGGGCAAAGATTATAGACAAGGCTGGTGGTTTAAATGATGACTCAGAAAAAGTGATCTATACAAACACCCGCGAGTACATTGTCAGGTTTAATACCGTAGCCTGGAATAATCGCATTACCTTAAACATTACGGATGCTGGCGATAAATATACGGTACGCTATGCAAGCGAAGTGCAGCGCCGCAAGTTCCTTAAATTAAGTTGTGTGATCTATGAATAAGCTAGAGACTGAAATACAAGGGTTCCAAGAACTACAGCGCAAAATAAAGCTGTTAGGCAACGATAGGCTCAAGCGTAATGAGATGCTTAAAATACAGCGGCAAGTAGCAAAGAGTACCGTTGGTGCAGCTAGATCACAGGCACCAGTTAGTAAAAAAGCGCACGTTATAAGTGGTTCCCGAGCGCGTAAAGTAATACAGCCCGGACAGCTGCGCGATAGTATTGGAACAATAACCGGTAAAGCCAAAACCAAAGCGGTTATTTATGTAGGCCCTAGAACAAAAGGGAAATGGGACGGCTGGTATGGCGCGATGGTACACGGTGGCACGGTGCTGCAAAAAGCAAACCCGTTTATGCAAAGAGCATACAACCAGACGCAAGGTCGCATAGTTCCAGAATTAGAGAGTAAAGTGACACGCTACGTGCAAAAACAAATTGACAAATTAGGCAATGCTTAGACAGGACTCAGAAGAAATACGCAGGCTTATTTTAGAAGCAAATGCCACGCCAGCCATAGCAAGCTTTTTTAAGAGTGTGCAACCGGTGCAGGCAAACATTAGCTCTGAGACACCCTTTGTGGTTTACAGGCTTAGTGAGCAACCAGAGGCAACTAAAGACGGCCTGCGCAATTATATTTTAACGCTCACCGTTGTGGCAAAAAAATACGATGACGTGGCTACAGGCTACGATCACCTGCGCACCTACATTAAGAATAACATACGCAGTTTTCAGTTTACAAACGGCGATACATTTTATACAGACGAGCAAGACCGCTCGTATGCAGATTTAAACTTTAACATTAAAATTACATAACATGATTTACGACGGTTCATTATTAAGAATATTACTAGACGGCAAGACCGTCTTTCACAGCACTGAGGCATCTATTAGCTTATCACGCGAGTTTAAAGAGCGCAGCACTAAGGACACGGACGGTATAGAAGTAGCGCCTGGCGTTAAGAGCTTTTCAGCTTCTTGTAGCGCACTAGCGGTCCAGGCATTACCTGCTGGTGTAACCACCGCACTGGCATTTTCTGACTTGTTCGATAAGTACGATGCAGACGTGGCACTAGACATTGAGTTTGTACTAGATACTGTAGGCACAACGGGCTACAAAGGCAAGTGTTTTGTTGAATCTCTAGAAATGAATGCGCCTAATGAGGAAGATGCTACAGCGTCTATTAGCTTACGTGGTTCTGGTATTATCGAGAAATTTACATTAGCATAATGCAAGGAACCAGCACAATTACAATCGAGATAAATGGCGTGGATTACCCGCTTAGATTTGGCTATGCATCGCTACGAGCATTAAGCAGCTTGTGGAAAATGGACAACCTACAGGAGGTTTTTGTAAAACTTGGTGCTATAGGTGATTTAGGAAACGGCTCTTTAAGTGGCACGATCATAGACACACTTTCTGACCTTGTTTTTGCAAGCATCGTTGCCGCAGGTAATAAGGTAGAATTTGACAGCAATGACGTGGCTGACGCGCTTTTTGCAAACATGGAACTTGCTGGTAGTATCGTGCAGGAATTTGCAGCCAGCATGCCGCAGGAAACCGCAAAAAAAAAGAATCCGCAACCGGTGAAAGCACCGCGCAAAAAACGGAACAAGAACCCTTAACCTGGGATAGGTTAGAACAGTTAAGCGGCGAGATACTGTTGCCATTGCACCGGTTGTACGAGTACACACCACGGCAATTTTATAATTATTTACAAGGTGTTCGCTTTCGCGAAAGCGAACAATACCAGTTTAAAATGGAACAAAACCGCTACACCGTGTGGTCTGCCTTGCTGCCACATCTAGCAAAAAAAGACCAGAAAACAGTACAAGATTCATGGCCTTTTCCCTGGGACAAACAGGCAGTGAGTAAAAGCAGCCTCACACCAGACCAAAAGAAAGAACACGCAGCCCGCGTATGGGAAAAAATAGACAGTAAAAAAGAACAATAAATGGCAAATTTAGCAAGCATTAATATTAAGTTTCTTGCCGATTTGGCGCAGTTCTCATCGCAAATGCAAAATGCCGAGCGCACCATGAAAAGCGTGGGCAAGCAATTTACCAAAATAGGATCACAGCTTAGTGTCGGGCTTACCGCGCCTATTGTTGCGCTTGGTGCGGCCAGCGTTATAGCCTTTGACAAACAGGCAAAAGCCGTTGCACAGGTAGAGGCTGGTCTTAAATCTACAGGTAATACAGCTGGTAAAACCTTAACCCAATTAAAAGACCTTGCGAGTGGTTTACAAAACAGTTCGCTTTTTGGTGATGAGCAAATCTTGCAAGATGTTACCGCGCAGCTGCTCACCTTTACAAACATAGCCGGCACGCAGTTTGACCGCACACAACAGGCGGCGTTAGACCTTGCAACTAGGTTAGATGGTGATCTAAAAAGTGCATCTATACAACTGGGTAAAGCATTAAACGACCCAGTTAAAGGATTGAGCGCACTTGCAAAATCAGGTATACAATTTAGCGAGGATCAGAAAGCAGTTATAAATAGCCTAGCAAGTACCGGAAATCTTGCCGAGGCACAAACGCTCATTTTAGACGAGTTAGAAAAACAATACGGCGGTGCTGCCGCTGCCGCTGCCGCTGCGGGTACCGGACCTTTTAAACAGCTATCGAATAGCATCGGCGACCTAACTGAGGAATTTGGCGAAATTATAACCAAGGCCCTCATCCCTATAATCGACTATCTAAAAGAACTGGTGGCAGGCTTTCAGGGTATGGACGCCAGCACTAAAAAAACCATTGTAGTAGTAGCCGCACTGGCCGCTGCAATAGGTCCCGTTCTAGTTGCAATAGGCTTGCTGGCCACCACCGTTATACCAGGGCTCATGGCTGCCTTTACTGCGCTATCTGTACGATTTGCCGCTATGACTGTGCTCATGGCTGCAAACCCTTTCGGGGCTATTGCCATAGCTGTGGGGCTGCTCGTGGCTGCGTTTCTCGCTTTTAGAAAATCTACAGACGACGTTGTAAAAGCGCAATCTACCCTAGTAGCAATTAATAACGAGGCTACAAAAAGCATTGCTGCTGAGCGTGCAAAACTTAACGAGCTATTAATAGTAGCTCGTGATGAGAAAGTAAGTAAGGAGCAACGTGTTAAAGCCATCAAACAGCTTAATGAAATAGCTCCTAAATATCTGGGTAATCTTACTTTAGAAACTATTAACACAGACGCTGCACGCGTAGCTGTAGACAAGTATAACGAGTCGCTTATACGTACTGCAAAAGTTAAAGCTGCTCAGGCAAAGCTGGTAGAGATAGAACGCAAGTTAATAGATGCTGAGTTGAGTGCTGCAAAGTCGCGGTCAAATATTCAAAATGGTCTGCTTGCTGCGCAGGATGAGTATAACACAAGGCAAAAAGATGGTATAAGTGTTACCCAGCAAGTGCAGCAAAGGCTGGTGAGTTATGATAAAGTAGTTGCAGCGTCTAGTGCAAATCTTATATCACAACGTGATGCGCTTGTTTCTATTATACGTACTAACGAGGATTTTATTCCTAAGAATGATACCGCTACAGCATCTATTAAGGAACAGACTAAAGCTGTTATAGAAGCTAATAAAAAACTAACCAAACTACCTAAAATTACAGGCTTAGAAACAATCTTTTCACAGGTTGCTGCACCGCTGGCTGCAACCGCATTAAGCGCAAACGCGTCAGCTGTTATATTAACGGATAGTATGTATAACATGATAGAAACTACGCAGTTATTTAATGCAGCAATAGGCCCAATAATGGAACAGGCAGCAGGTAGTTTTGCAAGTGGTTTTGGTGAGTTGTTAGCATCCGCCGCAACAGGTGGTAATTTTATAAAAGGTTTTGCGCAGTTGTTTGTAGGCACGCTTGCAGACATGGCAATTAATGTAGGTAAAACGGCTATAGGTATAGGTTTAGCTGTAAAAGGAATTAAAGTAGCCTTAGAATCTTTAAATCCTGTCGTGGCTATTGCTGCTGGTATTGCACTGGTGGCCTTAGGTACATTTGCAAAAAGCGCGATGGGCAATATAGCTGGCGGCGGTGCAACACCGTTTGCAAAGGGTGGTATTGTGTACGGTCCTACAAATGCGCTCGTGGGTGAGTATGCCGGTGCGCGCACAAACCCAGAGGTTATCGCACCTCTTAATAAATTGAAAAAACTTATAGAGCCAGCATCTGGCGGCTTTACAAACGTGACCGTAGGCGGTGAATTTATATTGCGTGGTGACACCTTAGTGCAAGTAATAACGCGAACCGAATCTAGAAATAACCGTACACGATGATCGCAGCTACTTTTTTAAATATAGCCATCGTAAACACGCTACAAAACAGCATGCCGCTGGTTGTAGAATTTAGTG
>Ga0136587_1000074_pt1 | contig 25404 bp, 17 predicted proteins | sample AntRauMFilla1563_FD_101386 | JGI IMG/M metagenome (GOLD analysis project Ga0136587, IMG submission 101386) | Saline lake microbial communities from Rauer Islands, Antarctica - Metagenome Filla 1 #563 | ecosystem: Environmental > Aquatic > Non-marine Saline and Alkaline > Saline | place... | reverse complement strand
ATGGGTCAATTCAACAACATATAATAATAAAAAATTTTGGTATCATTTAATAAGCTCGTTTTTTACTTTCATGACAACAATAGAATCGGTAGCTGAAAGACCTTATCCAATTCAAGATTTAAATGCTATGCTAAAAAAACTAAATATCAAAGATTATGATTTAGAATTTTCAAAAATATTCGAAAAAAAAACAACTCTTTTTGAAAATTATGATCAATTGAAAATACATCCGATGAATTTTAAATTTCTTTTAGGATACTACAAATCTCTTAAAATTAAAAATTATTTAAAAAATTTAAATTGGAGAAATAGATTTTTCCAAAACACTCACACGATTTCAAAAGTCCGGAGTGTGAAAATGAAAAAAATTTCTCACAGTTCTTATCTCTTACTAATTTAAAAGAATTTTCTTTGAAAAACTAATATTTAATATTACTATTTTATTTTAACTCAAATAGTAAATTAACAATTTAAATTTATGATTACAGACAAACTTTTTAAATCTATTTAGGTTGATAATCCTCCAGAATTAAGAATAGAATTGGGGTTTTCCAAGCTCTGGTTAATCCCACCTAATGAATACACAATCACAAAAAGAAATAAGATTAATAGAAAAATTAAGAAAAATGTTATATTTGGATTCAACCACCATGGAGCTTTTTCTCCTGATTGGCTACTAAACGGTGAAATAAAAAAGAACTTGTTTGAGGTTATTTCCGCACCTGAATTTTTTTTAATATTATAGCTTTTAAAAGACCCGGTAAAATCCTCTATTGATTTATTAAGTTCTATGACCGGTTCCTTTTCATCTGGTTTTATTGCATTAATAATTTCTATTTCGAAAAATAAGTCAGCATTTGGTGGAATAATGGGAGGAATACCCTTTTTTTTATAACCATATTTGGAAGAAATATAAAATTTTGCTTTTTCTCCAACTTTCATCGATTTAATACCGATTTCCCAACCACTTATTACTTTTCCTTCACCTAAGGTAAAAGAAAAAGGTTTCTTTCTAGTAAACGATGAGTCAAATATTCTACCATCGTTTAATTTTCCTTGGTAGTTTAATTTAATTTCATACCCATCCTTAATTGTTACCCCTGCCCCTTCTTTGATTACAGTTTTTATGACTCCACCATCTTTAGAAATATCTTGACCTTTATTGTTATTTTCCTCTGAAAAATCAGATATGTTCATTTTTTGAATATAAGAAATAGAATTTTTTTTCTCCAGATTTTTTCTTCTAAAACTTGATTTGGGAAAAGAAAACATTTCTACAGTATTATTCTTTGAAATTTTTCTTAGAAAAGAACCCTTTCTATTAACTAAATGCGAAGCAACGGAAAGATGATATAAACTTCCAGAATGACAAAAGTTAATTTGGAACATTATTTAAATAAAAAAACAGGTGTCTTTAATAAAAATTGACAAATTACTTATTTTTTCATATTTTTAAATTAATAAAAAACTTTCCAAAAAAAAATTTTTTATCAAGTTGAAAAATTCTGTTTATAGTTGAAATATGTCTTTTGTTATTTGAAAAACCATAAAAAATGGGAGAATAAAGTTTTTTAGTTTTATGAATTCTATTCGATTTAATCTTCTTTAAAAATTTTATTTTATTTCCCTTAGAAGTTGCATTCAGATTTTTATACTGGTTAACAATATCTTTGGTTTTCGGCTTAATATTTTTTTGGGAAAAAGATTCAATTTTAAGATAGGTTGGATAATAGCTTTCAGGAACCTTATCAACTGATTCAATTACAGTAGCGCCATGTAACAAATCAAATTTTATGAATCTCATATCAAAAATTTCATTTACATTTCCGATTTCTATTTTATTACATTTTTTATACAACTTATTAAGAGTTTTATTTGAATCACAACAAATTCTTGCAAAAATTTTTACAATTTCTCCTCCTGAACGAATTTTTTTTGAGATTTGTGTATTAAAAAATGAATTAAATTGAGGCCTATCTTCGTACGATAGCTTTTTTTGTTGGTTGCCGTGAGATAAAATTGAAACATAATTTATTTTTCCTGTATTACATACAAAGGGTTTTAAGATTGAAAAAATGTCAGAAGCTCCCACCAACTTCCAATTTAATCCAAGGATAATTAATTCCTTTTGAAGTAAAAAATTTTCATTTTTTTTTAATTCTTTCCCTCTACAATTCAACTCTATCTCATAGTTTATATCTAAAGAGGTATTTTTATAATTTTTGTTGTAAAATAATAATTTAAATGTCTTTTCACTGGATTTTTTATAAAACAAACTTTTGACATTAGCTAAAATCATTCTTACACCTAAAATAATCGAAAATTTTTAATTTATAAAATAATAATTTACTTTTTTTTAAATATTAAAAAACAATATGTTGTTTTTTAATATTTTAGATTTAAATACAAAATACCACGCAAATCATCTATTGATATTGAAGTGTGCTTATCACCAATATAGGTTAAAATATAATATTCGATGTCTCGAGTGTCTAAAATTAGCCAATTTTTAATATTTGAAATAATTATTGATTGATATAATCTAGGTATAGTTTGTATGTTTTCTTGTATTATATTTGCAATAAAACTCTTACCTATTATGACGAAAAAGTTTTTACTCGTTATCGGAATTAAATTATCGAATTTTTTCCTAAAATTTTCAGATTTACAAACAGATTTTATTATTTTTAAGCTTTTATCTTTAAAAAAGTCATAAAAGTCTAAGTTAAATAGGATTGTAATCTTAGCTTTTAGCAGTTTTTGAATGGTTAGAGTTGAGTTACTTCTAGTTGTTAAACAGTAGAATAAAAATGATAAAAAAATATAAACTTTTATAACTTTTTGATTTTTAAAGTCTGAATTATTGTATTCAAATTTAATATAATAGAATTTTGCAAGCAATATTAAATTTTGAGTATTTTCTAAAATTCTTAATATTTGTTCGGAAAATACTCGTTTTTCTTCATCCCTTAAAAAGTACCACGTTTTTATGCGAAATAGATTATTAATTAAAACTTCTGAAACTAAAAAGTTTTTATTATCCGATATAATTCTTATTTTTTCTAGTGTAACTGAAAAAAATTCTTTACTATCGGACTCCGTGTAAGATTTTTTTCTCATTGACTTATTATCATCTAAAAATCCTTTAGCCTCTAACAAACTATTGTTTATTGAAGTAAATTTTATAAGAATATTGGGATTAACTAGATTTTTACTAGTTATTTTGGAAAATCTTAATATAATATTATTTGTATCAGATAATCTAAATTTACAAACCAAAAGCTCCATTGTTTGGTGAAGCAGTAGATTAAAATCATAAAAAATTTGATTACGAGTGAACAACTCTAAAAAAATTAGTTCTAAAAAGGAGCAAATCATATTAAATTCAGTTTCAAATCTTAAAAATTCTGAAAAACGTTTGTGTGAGTAAGATTTATTTTCTTTGTCAAAATTATTTCGTTCCATTATTATGTTAGAATTATTTTTTTCTCTCTTATTAATATAACTAAAATAAAACCCATTAATCTTTTTAAGTTCTGAGAAGGTATTGGTCGACATTTGATTTTGTTTCTGATTAACTTTATAAACTAAATTATAATTCAATAATATAATTATTTAATACATATTTATAAAATCTATTAATATTTTATTATAAATTGAGTTGTAAATGTTCTTCTTGTAAATACTCAAAAACAATTTTAAAATAATTGGTGAAAATAAAAAAAACACGTTATTTAAATTATCTTGTGATAATATATTTTCAACTGTTTCTTCGTAAATTAAAAAAAATAACATAGTTAATTCTTTGGAAAAGATTAGTTTCTTTTGAGGGAAAAACCCTAAAAAAATGTTTTTTTTTAACTCTAAAAATTCTAATTTTAAAAGAATGATTTTTTTCAAATTTTTAATATAGAATTTATAAAAAGGTGAAATAAAACCATTAAAACAGCTAAATTTTAAGGAATATGTTGAGGCAGGCCAAATCTTCTTTGATGTTTTTTCGATAATTTTTTTTTTATTTCTCAAAATAGAATAATTGTTTAAATTTCCTATTAATGTGAAAGTAGTCTCTTTTTTAAACAATTTTTGTAAATTTTCTTTTTTGGTGGATTTTTTGATCAAAGACGTTTTTTTATAGAATAATTCCCATTCTCCCAAACCAATTGTATTTTCATGGCTAATAAAAATAGTATTTTCTTCTTTTGTAATTTTAATGTTCATTGGATAATATTTAAAATTAATTTTATCCGAACATTTATTCAAAACCAAATCCCATATCCTTAATGTTTTATCAAATGAAGAACTTAGTAAATATCTATCATTTTTTACTAGCATAAGCCCTTTAATTTTTCCTAAATGACCAGATAAAACTCGAACAGTACAAAATTTTTGGGGAACAATCAAATAGATTTTGCTATCTAGTGCCGAAACAAGAATTAAATCCCTTATGCTTGACCACGATAACAGGTCCAAACCTTTCAGAATCAATGTTTTTTCAATTTTTAAGGTAATTAAACTCCAAAGATTTAAAATTCCATGTGAGCAATAACTTAAAAAAAAAATTTCCAAAGGATCAATTATTGATAAACTAATTTTACATCTAAATTTTAGATCAAAAAAATTGTGATTTTTTCCATGAAATAAATAAATTCTATTATTTATGTCAAAAAATGATATGAAATTATCTTCATAGCCAATTATACCGATATCAAGTTTACTAGAAAGACTTATACAAGAAATACTATAAAGATTTTTTTCACATTGAATTGGGTTTGCAAATTTGGTAAAATTCGAATTTTGAAATACTTTTAAAAACCAAACTTTAGGGTTTCTATAAAAAAAAAAACCTATTTTGAATTCAAATGGGTCGAAACTGTCTTTTTTTACGACTACTTGTTTTAACGTAACCTTTGAACATTTTTTAAAAGTTTCGGATTTAATTTTTAATTCCTCGAAATATTTTTTATTATAGGAGTTTCTTTTCCTTCTTCCCAACTTATAATTATTATTTTTATAGTTTTGTAGTTCTTTTAACTGATTTTCAATTCTTAATATACTTTTTTCTACCAATAAACTATGAATTTGTTGAGGTGGATATTTTTTTCCTGATTTTTTTTTGACCAAAATAAATTTCATTTTCATTTTATTTAGATAGTGAATAGCAATGGTGTTATCGTATAAACCTATCGTCAGAAGTAAATTATTTTTAATAAATTCAATAAAATTTATTTTTCCATGGTGACCTTTTATAGACGATTTGAAAATGATTTTTTTTTTTTTATTTATCTTATATAAAATACCGTTCCCTTTTATAAAAAAAGTTTCCAATTCATACTCTGTAAATATAATTTTATCAATTTTATCAATTTTCTCACCATGATAATTCCAAATTTTTTTTTTTTTTAAATCACAAATAAACAGATTTTTTTTTTGAAAATTAATAAAAATACTATTCTTATTATTTGCTAGAACGAAATCGTCTTGTTTGAAAAATAAACCAAAATTTAAAGAACATATTTTTTTGGCTACATCGATATTCCAAACTTCTACCTTACCTTCAGTCGAATAAAAAAGGATTAAATTCTTATTAAAAGGAATATTGCTTTTGCTTAGAAATAAAATCTTGGATTTTGGCCTAATAATGTTTATAGTCCCTAAGGTCCAAGTATTAAGTACGAATCCTTTTTGCTCCAGCTGTGAAAACAAAAAAATCTTATTTGTAAATTTTATTAAGTTGGTAATTGGATAATTAAAAATTTTTATTCTAGTTAAAGGAGTAGAAAAATCCAAAACATGCAGAGTACCATTTAAAGTTGCGAATGTTCGATTTTTTATCATTAAAATAGTACTTACAAAATTTTTATTGTGTAGAAAAGGTGATTTCTTCACTAATTTTAAATTTCCAATTTCATACTGATAGATAGAAGAAAATTTTGAAATTAAAACATAGTTTTTTAACTTAAATCTATGAATTTGGTAACTCTTGCTTACAGCAATAATTCCTACAGTTTGGATTGGGAGAAATTTCATTTTATTAAACAATTAAATTAATAGTTGAGTATACATACATTTTAATTTTTTTTTCGGAATGTTAAGAAAAAAAAATCATAATGAACTAAACAGACTCCAATCTTTGGTAAAGCTACATATCGCTTCTTTCAATTTTGCTTTAACGCAGGGGTTAAGGCTTCTTGTGCATAGTCTTTTCAGCTCAAAAATTATTAAAAAAGAACATTCTAGTAATATAAAAATAAAATCTCTTAGCTTCCTTGTGTGCAAACCATTTTTAATATCAAATCAAAAAAGACTTAGAGAGATACCTAGACGATCTAGGGAGATAAAAGTAACATATAATGGAGAAATATTTGTTTCAATTCTAATAAAGCTTTCAAACTATTTTCCGGAACGCTTTATTATAAAAATTGGAAAAATTCCTATTATGATAAGAAGCATAAAATGTAATCTTAACCGATTGAAATCGATACAATTGATGGAAATAGATGAAGAAGAATATGAAACAGGTGGCTATTTTATGATAAAAGGAAATGAAAAAATTCTAAGATTATTAATTGTACCCAGAAGAAATTTAATTAGAACAATTTCAAGAATTAGCAATTCACAAAAAGGTTTATTGTGTACAGTATTTTCATGTTCTTTTAGATCAGTAGATAGAATTCAAACATCCAAAACATTTCATCTTCATTATCTTCGTAATGGAACGATCCATTCTCGAATAATCTTTAAAAAACAAGAATTTTTTATTCCTGTTGTAATATTAATGAAACTTTTCTTGAATGTTTCGGATAAATTTATTTTTGATTCACTAACAAGTTTCGATCCAAAAGACGAATATCTTCGAAAACGTGCTGTTTTGATGATTCGAGAATCTTATTTGGTTTTTGGAAATGAATCAATAGTTGAATTAAAAAAATTTTTAGGGAAGATTTTTAACTTAATTTCACCAAAAGAATATTATCAAACTACCGAATTTATTGAAGCTGTACTTAACGAAAATATTTTTGTTCATTTGGGAACTGATAATGTAAAAAAGTTTCATTTGTTAATATCTATGATTCATAGGCTTATATTAGTACAGAGAGGTTTATCTTCGGAAGATAACCCAGATTCCTTTGATTCTCAAGAATTTTTACTTCCTGGAAACCTGTTATTAATTTATCTCAAAGAAAAAATTGAAAATTCGTTTTTTAATACAAGATTATTAGAAAATCAAAAATCTGTTGATTTTTTTAAAAAAAATTGTGAAAATCAAGAACTCAAACACTTTATAAAAAAATTTCAAAAAGAACTCGCAATAATACCAAAAGGGTTCGAATTCATTATTACAACAGGAACATATTCTTCTGGGTTTAAAAGTGAACTTCCTCAAACAACAGGTTTAAGTGTTACACTAGAAAGAATAAATTATGGAAGATTTTTTTCCTTTTTTAGAAGCATCCATAGAGGAAAGTTTTTTTCTGAAATGAAGAATACAGCAGGACGAAAACTATTACCACAATCATGGGGGTTTTTATGTCCTGTTCACACTCCAGATGGGCCCTCTTGTGGTATTTTGAATCATATTTCTTTTTCTACGCTTACAGTGTTTTGTAATCCTGTTGATAATATCACTTTTAAAACTTTATTTTTACGTTATGGAAAAATTAAAAATTTTCCTGAATCTCTCAAAGGATTGGCTACAGTAAATTTAGATGGGGAAATTGTTGGTTATTCTTCAGATTATTTTTTAAAGTGGTTTATTGATAAACTTAGATCCGAGAAAGTATCATTATTTGGATTTTTGCCCAAAAGTTGCGAATTGTTATACATTTCACGAAACAGTTTAAAATGTCCTTCTAAACAATTTGATTTTTCTTCTCAAGATTCGAGAGCAAGTAGACCAGTCAAATGGTACGATATTGATCTGAAATTTTTTTCCGGAAAACCAGCTTTTAGGAATTCTATTTCATTTAAAAGCCAGTTGTATACAATTGAATTGGTTGGTGCAGTTGAACAGAACTTAATGAATATTTTTAACTTTGAATCACAAACGGGTCTACTTTTGAAAAATGCTCGAATTTCTCACTCTGAAATTGAATCAATGGGAATTTTATCTTTAATTGCGGGTTCGACTCCTTTTTCAAACCTAAATCAATCACCTAGGAATATATACCAGTGTCAAATGGCAAAACAATCCGTTGGTACCCCATTTTATACTTTTTGGAGACGAAATGATTCCAAAAGTTATTTATTATTAGCTGCACAAGTTCCTATTGTTAGAAATAAGATAATTCAAGATGGTTTAAAATTAGATTCTTTTCCCAATGGGTTTAATGCGTGTATTTCTGTGCTAACCTATACAGGATTTGATATGGAAGATGCGATCGTAATAAACCGTTCATCTATCCAAAGAGGTATTTCTTTTTCTAATATTACCAGTTCAAGTTTGATTGAAATGAAAAACTTCGGTGAAAAAACTATGCAATATTTTAATCAAGGTAAGGATAATATAGAAGAAGATGGTTTATTGGGATCAGACTCTCACGTATCAAAAGGAAATCCAATATTTTTACAAAAATTTCAAGAAGGTATCGGGTTAAGGAGGGAGAATTTTTTTTGTTACAACAGCTTTGAGAAAGGCATAATTGACCAGATAAAAATTTCATCAGAATTACACAAGAAATCAAAAGTAACAAAAACTTTCGTGAAAATTAGAAGCAGACGTAAACCAATAGTTGGAGATAAATTCGCTTCTCGTCACGGTCAAAAAGGAGTGATATCTTATGATTTTTTTTCAACAGATTTACCATTTTCTGAAAATGGTATTATTCCTGATATACTTTTCAACCCAAATGGGTTACCGTCAAGAATGACAATGGGTTTAATAACTGAAAGTTTAGCAGGTAAAAGTGGTTCAATAACCGGTTCTTTCAATGACTCATCCCCATTTAGATATTCGGGGGATAGGAACTCATTTGGAAAGTTTTCTGAGCAGCTTCGTCAAGTCGGATTTCAATATTTTGGATCGGAAATCTTATATTCTGGTTATTCAGGTGAACCATTAGAAGTGGAAATATTTACAGGAATTGTCCATTATCAAAGATTAAGGCATATGGTATCTGATAAATTTCAGATTTCCAATAAGAGTCCGGTTAACAATTTAACTCGTCAACCAATAAAAGGAAGAAAATCTGGGGGTGCAATCAGGTTTGGAGAAATGGAAAGAGATGCGCTATTAGGACATGGTTGTACGTTTCTACTACATGATAGAATCCAAGTCTCTAGTGATTTGCATGCATCTTTTTTCGAAAAAAAAACTGGAAATTTTGTGGATTATAATAAATTACATTTTCTAAAAAATTTTAATGGAAAACCTAAAAAAATTTCAAAAAAATTCCCCAAAAAAATTTTAATGCCGTATATTTTAAAATATTTAATATCAGAGTTGGCAGCAATAAACGTAAAAATAAAATTTAATTTAGGAGAATAGTTACAGCCATCTTGGCGTAGTGGTAACGCGTTGGTCTTGTAAACCAAAGATCACCAGTTCGATTCTGGTAGTTGGCAAATTTATGAAATAAACTCATAATTTAGTATATTGAAAATATAAAATGAGTAAGTTTTATTATCCAAATTTTAGTTAACCATTAGTTTTTTTTTTTTATAGCAACAATTTTTAGCCGAAATTAAACAAGATCGTGGAAATAAAATCCAAGAAAGGTTTAGAGGAGATAAAGGAAAAATTAATAAACCAGGAAATAATGAAAATAAAGAATGGATCCCGATTACAAAGTTAGGAAGACTTGTAAAAAACAAAAAAATAATTTCAATTGAACAAATATTTTATCATTCGATTTCTATTAAAGAGCAAGAGATTATTGATTATTTCTTAGGATCTGAATTAAAAGATGAAGTGATAAAAATTATGCCGGTTCAAAAACAAACAAGAGCAGGTCAACGAACTAGATTTAAAGCATTTGTCATCATTGGAGATTTTAACGGTCATGTTGGACTTGGGGTAAAATCAGCTAAAGAAGCGGCCTCAGCTATTAGAGGTGCTATTATAATTGCTAAATTATCTATCGTACCAGCGAGGAAAGGTTTTTGGGGAGAATATGAAGGAGTAGCACACACCGTTCCTGTTAAAGTAACAGGCAAATGTGGATCCATAAGAGTGAGGTGTATTCCGGCTCCAAGGGGTTCTGGTATTGTTGCTGGAAAAATTCCAAAAAAATTGTTAACTGTAGCTGGATATAAAGATGTTTTCACATCATCTAAAGGACATACCCGAACTATCGGTAATTTTGCAAAAGCAACTTTTGAGGCTATTTCAATGACCTATAATTTTTCCACTCCAGATTTATGGGCAGAACAGAAATTAATTTCTAACCCTCTTTTTTAATAAATATTATTTATTTATAAGAAAAAATTAATAATACTTTTATTCTGTCTCAATTAAGATTAACTCAAGATTTATCCAAACTGGTAGAATAATGTATCTTACCATAGATCCTCGTATAGAAACTGATTCAAAATATATAGATTTATCTGTTGAAAAAGATTTTTTAACATTTTTTAAATACAGATTCATACATTTATCAAATTTTGTTAAGGTTCCATAAATTACCACTCCGCTCTTTAATTCAATTGTTATAGATTCGTTCAATATCTTTCCTAAAAATTTAGAAATCTTCATAAAAAAGCAAATTAAATTTGAGGTTTCTTTCACAATTTAATATCCTAAATTATGAATGGGGTCAATAGAAAATAAAAATATATGGCAAATTGATTTAATTGATAGATTTTTAATTTATTCAAAAGTTAAAAAAAGTTTTTCCAAAGAAATTACATTCCATTTTCAATTAGCCAGTCTTTCAATAAAATCCAGCATTGAGATTTATTCTAAAAGAATATATGTTTTATCAATCTAATCTAAAAATTTATTATCGTATTTAAAAAAACCAGAATACGATATAGTGAAAAGAAAAAAAAAAACTAAAGTTTTTTTAAAAATTGAAAAATTAAACAGATACACAATTGATAAGAGCTTAAAATTCTTTTTTAATTTAAAAGTTTCAATTTGTAAGACAGAAAATTCCAAAAAATCTAATTTTTTCAGGATAAACCTAGTTTTTCTCAAAAATTTATTAAAAGAGTACTTAAAAAGTTTTCAGATTACTTCGAAATTAACCTATAATTTTACTATTTTATTTGAGAAAATATTTAAAAACCCTTCGGTTATTTACAGTTTTCGAATTTTATTAAATGAAATAGATTTAAAGGAAACTTTTCTGTAAGTATTAAATAAACCAAAAAAAATTTTAATTTCTAAAAATTGTAAAAAAATCCCATTTTACTAAGTTTTTAATTTTCATGGAAAATATCAGAAAACTATTGTGTTTCTAAGAATAAAAAAAGTTTTATTAGTTTTTAGCTCATTGAATGGTTTTTTTTTGTCCCTAGAAATTCAAAATTCGATCCAATCTAATATTAAGATATTAAAAAAAAAAATAAACTACATTATTCTTACAAATATAGTAGAAAAGTTATCATTTTAACTAAAATTGTTGGTGCTTCTACCTCAACATACATATCAACCTTCCTGGCGTTATCTTCCTTGTTAATAAATTTCTTGGTCTCCTATGAAATGTTTCTGAATTTGAATAAATTTCCAAAAAAAAATTCTAAAGAAATCCATACTTTTAAATTAGTTCCGATAGACCAAATAACATCACACCTAAAGTCTTCCGTATGGTGCAAGAAAAAAACTTTAACCCACACTTCCTTTAAAATAATTTATTTTAGAAAAAAACAGGTTATAAAATATCAAAAGAAATTTTTTTAGTTTTTTTTAAAAAATAAAATTCTAGGGCAGGCTAAATTAATTTTAATTAAAAATACGTCAATAGGTTGTTTTGATACTTTGAGAATAACAATCTTCAATTTTAAACTTATTGGTTATTCAAGCTTGAGTTTTGTAAGTATTACAATAAAGTGTATTTTTGAAGTATTTTTCAGTTTTAATAATATTAAAATAAAACCTTGTTATGTCTCTGAGAAATTCATTAAAAAAAGAATCTTTTTTACCATAAAAAATATTATTTTTGTTCAAACTAAGGAGTGTTCGGTAATATTGACAAATACCTTTTTTGATACCATATCTATATTATCTCATGCTAACCAAATAAGTACTTTTTTTCAAAAAAGGTAACTCTTAGATGTCAATAAATTTAAATTTTTTTTTATTTTCCTATGTTTTTTTTTAATATTAATAAAATTAATAATTTAACATAATGCCTTTATTATAAAAAACATTTCAATTAAACAACAAAATTAATAACAAAACAATCTAAAAAAATTTAAAGAAATTGAAAGGAACTTATTTTATTTATTGAAGTTTTTAATTCTAAATTTTTTATTTAAAACCTAAATTTTTAATTTCGAGCACACGTCAACTAAACTTCCTAAATTTAAGGATGCGTTGATAAATATATTAGATACCTTTTTAGTCTTAAGGGACCTACTATAAGTATCAGTCGTACAAACAAAATAGCCTTTTTGTTCTCCTTTTAATATTATATAGCTTAAAATCATCTCAGTTCTTTTCCTAGAAATCCCTAATAACATGGCCAATTTGTTAATAGAAGATCTAATAAAAATAGATAATATTTTCACAAGTTTCTTTTTAATCTTTTTAAAAAACTTTTTAACTAAAAGATTAGACGAACTAAGAATAAATGTAGTTCTATTTGTATTGAAAATTAACTTTTCAATCAAGACCATATTATTTTTATTGATGCAATTATATATGGTTTTAATTTGAAATAGGTTTTTTGAGTTTAATAAATTTAACCTATTTATAAAATTGTTTGTCTGGTTTATTTTTTTTAATAGAAGAGAAGAGAGAATAAACCATTCTATTATTATGAGTTTTGTTCTAAAATTTCCCTTTTTAGAATCTTCAATTGCTTGGATGAAAAGAGAAAACGCTTTGATTTTTTTATTTTGAGAAAGTGCAACCTTTCCCAAAGAAAAATTAAATTTATCTTTATAATAATTGGATTCGAATGCTTTTTCCAAAGATAAATAAAACCAATTCAAATAGTTTTGAATTCCGTTAAAATAATTTTGAATAAACAAATTTTCATGATTCATGATTGTTAAGAAAAAAGATGTCTTTTTTACCTGAACTAATTTTTTAGTTAATTTTTTTATTAAAAAATTGGCAGATTTGGATTTTCCTTTGTTTAAAAGAAATGAATGCAATAATTTTTGAAAGAGATGTGAATTTTCTACACATCCAAATGTATTCAAATAGTTTTCTAAAAAATAATTAAATGTTATAATTATTGGATAATGAAGTACAATGTTTTTATTAGGACTTAATTTATCGAAAACTTCAGAAATATTTTTCAAATAGTTTTTTTTTTGGTTAAATCCTCTGAGAAAATCTGAAATATCATTGTATCGAGTTGATTTCATTAAATAATCTAGAAGTTTTCCAATTATTTTTCTACAATCATTTTTTGTGATACAATTTAAATTGTTTTTTATTAGGAAATCTCGAAATCTTTCTTCCTCTTTAACCGGACTTTTTAACATGAATTTCATACTCTTTTAAAATTTTTTATTAAATTTTATTTAACTACATAATTAATTTTTTTTGTATAATGCAATTATTTTTAATTTCATTAAAAATTTGTATTCTTGTTATTTTTTCTATATTTGAAAAAAAATATAATTATAAGAGCTCAACATATCTTGTTATTGAGAATTCTATTTCAAAATTATACGCATTAAATCTTTTATCAAGAAAAAACCATAAATTTAATTGTGCTGTAGAAGAAAAAAAATTTTTGAAATTTAAAACGAATTTGTTAGCAAAGCTTGGAGAAAAAATTTCATTTCAAACGCACATTTCTTTTAATATTAAATACGTTATAAGTATTGACAAATCTTTAATAACAATTGTAAGTCTTCTAACTGATTCTAGAAAAAAATCTTATATCGACTTAAAATTATCAGCAAATTGTTTAAGCAAAATATTAAAAAACCAATTAAATAAGAATTTGGTTATTAAAGAAGATTACCTGATACTAAAAGCTGAATATTTTATCCAGATACGATTATTAGTTTCAGGATTTAGAATTCTATTAAAGATGTTTCTTTTTTCAAAACCTGAGTTTCAAATAAAATGCCATAAAAATTCGGTAATTGATTTAGTTGAATTTTTAAAGATCTTGGTTTATAGATTGACCCTGATTAACATCCAAAAAAATAAAATGTCTAAATCAATTAAAAATGAAAATATGAACTTTACAAGTTTTTTAATATTAAATACCTCAGGGATCGAATGTGATTACTTTATAATAAATGACATTGACATAATTACAACAAAACAAGTGAATTGGGTTCAAAATCGTCATTTTAAAGCAAAGATTTTTAGGAATAAGAAACTGTATTGGAACTGTTCTCCTTTTAGAAAAATTGATTTATGTGGATGGTTTGGTCACCAAAAGTTCAATATTGTAAATTTTCTGTTATCATTTGATATTTTTCAAAAAAAGCATTCTGATATTTTTTTTGAAAAATTATTATTAAATGGATTAAAAAGAGAAACAGATACAATTAGTGTGAAAAATTTTTAACATAAAATTAAGTTATTTATAATATTAATTTTCCACATAAAGGTAGTTATTTTACATAATTTTTTTTTTAAAATTTAGCTTCTAATATAAAATCTTTTTTGGATGAAAAAAATTTTACTGCATTGGTTTTAATAACCTAATTTGTTTTTTCAAACTAACAAGTTTTCGGGGAAAAACCTTGTAAATTAAAAAATGAAAAATTCTTTAGAAAAATCAGCTGGATTTTTTTTATGACAAGAAATTTGAAAAAAAACTTTACCATAATTAATATTTTTTGAGCTTCTAGAATATCTAAAATTGTCAATTACAAGAAACTTTGATCAAATTGTAGCTTAATAAATATAGGTCTTGGTGAGATTTGAACTCACGACCTTCTGATTCAAAGTCAGACGTCATTACCGCTAGACCACAAGACCGTTATTTATAAAAAGATGAAGAATTTAACACCCAATTATGTTTTAATAGACACCAATTTTATTTATTTTTCACTGAAAAATAAAATTAATTTATGTTCGTCACTTTTAAATTGTCTGAATGCTGTTACAGTTCCTTGTGTTTCTGAATGTGTTTTAATGGAACTTGAAAAACTTGGTCCAAAATTTAAACTTGCTTTAAAATATCTAAAAAATCGAAAATTTATAAAATTAAATTGTTTTCACCCTAAAAATATAATCTATGCCGACGATTGTATTTATAATACTGTTAATTTATTTAGACATTTCATTGTAGCTACCTGTGATATAAATCTTAAAAAAAGAGTTAAAAAACTTCCAAATTCTAAAATTATTACTATTAAAAGGAGTAAACTAACCTTAGTCTGAAACATTTTAAATAAAATAACTTTTTTATATTATAAGAGATTTAATTATAACTGTAATGACCGATTATAAAAAATGTAAAATTCTTTTGGGAAAATTTATTCGAGAATTCAATAAAAAGGTTATTCAAGAAAATATTTTCCAAATAAATTCTCCAAAAAATAGAAATAAATACACAATGCAATGCAATGCAATAATTGAAGGTCGTCAAGATATATTTGTATTTGAACTAGAAGATTTATTATCAACTTCTCATTCAGAACTAAAAGATTTAGCTTTTTTTAACACTCAGAGATTTTTAAAATTACTAAAATCCACTCTCTTTTTTTTATTTACAGATTTTTTTTTTAATTTGGAAGAAAAAAAAGAAAATGATTTTTTAATAACACCGTCTAAAATACCTTTAAATGGCAATAAATTTTCTGAATTTATTAATTTTAATGATTTTCAGATTATTTTGCAACCACCGAAGATGTTTCCTTCAGAAAAATTAAATTTAATTTGTGCTTCAATGATTGGAAAATTTATTCTAATTGAAGGAATTTGTATTGGATCTATAACTAGAATTACAAAACTAAAATTTGCAACATATTTTTGCAAGTTTTGTGGCTCAAAAATTTATTCTACAATAAACGATTCAACATTTAAACCAGTAATTTATTGTTTTTCAAAAATTTGCGAGAAAAAATTCAATAAGAAACTATTTTTAGATCTAAGTATGAGTAATTTTCAAACTTATCAATTAGTTAAAATTTCTAATATAGAAGATGCTTGTAGTTTCACCGTTTCAACTAGAGAAATTGATCTCTATTTTAATGAAAAATTATATTCAAATTTTACTCAAGGGGTTAAAATCAGGTCTGCTGGAATAGTACTTCCTTGTGGATATGAATCCGTAGTTCCTGTAAGTTTTTCTATGAATTTTTTCTTTGAAAGTATGTTTTTTGAAAAACACCCTTACAGTTACTTTAGTGAAAAGCCTTTTTTAATTAAACAACATTATATTTTTGAATTATTTAGAAGCCCGAATTTATATGATCGTATTTCCGATTCTATATTGCCGCATTTTTTAGGAGATCTAGATTTGAAAAAATCTATTACATTAGCAATAGTTAGTTCTGGCTCATACTTAAGAGGAGTAATATCTGAAATAAAGCAGCAAGTAAATATATTATTTATCGGAGATTTTAATATTGGGAAATCAAGTGTACTTCAAGCTTTATCATCTATATCTCCCAATTCAATTTATTTAAATTCTTCGACCTTTTCATTAAAAAAGCAATTTAGCTCAACACCTGAATTTAGGAATAGTTTTTTTGAAATTCAAAAAAAAAACTCACAAATCTTAAATACTGGACTAATTTTAATTGAAAATATCTTGTTTTCCGAAGAAAATGAGGTCTTTTCCCTAGAAAACTTCCTAGATGAACGAGTTGGTTTAAACGAAAAATCGATAGCTAATACTAGTATAATAGCATCTATTGCTAAAATTGATGATTTTGATTTTCAAAAAGACAAAAAGACAAATAATTCTAAAAATAATTTTTTGAAAAAATTTGACTTAGTTTTTTATCAGGAACACAATTCACTTAATAATTTTGATGAAAAGATTTCGAATTATTTATTAGAAAATTATGGGAAAGAAAAACAATTAGAAAAAAATGAAAGGTATATTGATATAGAAATTTTAAAAGTATTGTTTAAAGAATCACGGCATATTTATCCAAAATTCACCAAATCATCAATTGAAATGACTGTTTACAATTATGTCTTACTTAGAGCAACTAACGTGGAAAAATTTAAAAAAAGTATAAATATAAAGTTTTTGATTTCTTTAATTAGATTAAGTATGGCTTTGGCAAAACTAAATTTTAAGGATCTAATTTCAATAAACGATACAAAAGAAGCTGCAAGATTATTAACTTCTAGCATTAAATCCCTAAATCATTTTAAATTTTCTAAAACAGGTGTACAAAAAATTTCAATTGAGAATAAAATTTACAATTTAATAAGGAATACAAGTGTTAAGATAGGAAAATCGATTTTACATTTATCACATTTGGCAAAACTTTCATCGTTAATGGGTTATCCTCAAGAAAGTTTTGCAAAATGTCTTGAAATATATGAAAACTTAAATATTTGGGCTATAAGTTTAAAGCAAATGAAATTGGTTTTTTTATTATAAATTTATTTTATGATAGTAGTAGATAATTTATAATTTATTCCAACCTAATTTTATCTTACTTTTTAACAAATAATCTAAAACATTCAAGATCAATTTCACTTGAAAGACCCGTTAAATTAAATTATAGAAGAAGGTGTTTTATTTCATCCTGTATAAAAATTTTTTAATAAAAAATATTGTAAGTTTTATTAAAATAATTAATTTGATTTTAATAATTTAATTCATTGAAATTTAATTTAAATAAATATTTAATTTTTTTAACATATTAGCCGGTAATAATATAATGATTTGTTTTAATTTTTAAGAGGTTTCTTATCGAATTCTTTAAAAAGTATTTTTTAAAATTGTTCTGATAAATAATTCGTTTTCAAATCGAGTTTTTTTACTAACAGTCACAACCCATTCTAAAATTTCATATTTATTTATGTAGAAACCAAATAATTTTCTTAAAAAAAAATATTTTTTTTTAACTAAAAAAAAATCGAAACTACTGATACTTATTTTTTCAACTTGTTTAAGTATCCTGTAGGAATATAAAAATGTTTTTAAAAGCTTCTTATTTTGCTTTATCAAGTTTATATTTAGTATTAAATCTGTTAAAACAGAAACAATCTTTTTATAAATATAGTGAATAGAAAATATGTTATTTAATGTTATTGCATGAATAATTCTTAAACCAATTAAAACTTTTTTAGTGTCACGATTTGTTATAACAAAATTTATGGCATAAAAAAAGAAAAAATTGGAGGAAGTTCTAAAGTTATAGTTATCAGAAACTATCTTTATACAAATATTTCTTTCAGTGAATATTTTTTTAAAAATAGTATTAAAACTATAGCATAAAAATAATGTTTCATTAAGGGGGATATAATTAAAGACTCGAAAAGAAATTTTTTTAAAAACATCTAATTTCTTCTCAATTGCTTTTTTTCTGGGTAAATGAATCCACTTTAGAAATATTCGAGGAATTTTCAATTTTTTCCAAATTTTTATACAGGAAATAGTTGAATCAGCAAACTTTGTTGTATAGTTTTTTATTAATTTTTTGTTCTTTTTTAATATTCGATAACTATTCGGCCGACCTAGTTTAAATGGAGATGGTGAACTTACATTAATTGAATTTATTAGGTCATAAAAGTTTAATTTGTTCCTATTAGCGAGTATTGAAATCTTATTTGCTTGAATTAAGACTAAATTTAAATATGAATCTACCAGATAAGAAAGTGTTTTATGTTTAAAAACTCCGTCAAAATAATTTTTTGAAAAAAATTTTAATAATGAGTTAAACGTTTTATTAGGTAAAGTGTATTTATTATTCATAGGCAAATTTTTTATATATAATGAAATAAACAATTAAAAATAATAAATATTTATAAATTTAAATAGACAACTCAAACTAATTTATGTTCCAAAATACTTATGTTTAGTTTGTAATTAGGAAATATATATTCTCTTTTTATACCTCTACTTTTGGAAAGTATTTTTCGTAATATAAATTTTTTTTTACCTCTATGAAATGTTAATCTAATATCAGAAGCGTGAAAATTTTCATTTCTGCCAATATCAAGTTTTTCATCACAAAAAAATACTGCATTTCCAGAATAATCAGATAAGCAAAGTTTCCAAATTGTAAATTTTTTTAGTTTGTTTTTAAATTCCAAAAATTTTTTAACACTATTAACTTGTACTTCAATTTCTATGCTGTTTTTATTTTCTTTAATTTTGTCAATGGAATAACATTTCATTTATTTAAATTTAGTATCGTGTATTAATAAAATTATGGAATGTTTTAATAAAAATGATATAAAAAAATTACTCTTATGCAATACTCATTTAGGAACAAAAACTTGTGAGAATTTGATGAAAACGTATACATGGAGAGAAAGAAAAGATGGTATTTTCATAATAAATATTTCTAAAACCATTAAAAAATTAAAACTCGCAGCACGGGCTATTGCAGCTGTTAAAGATAATTCAAATATTATAGCTATATCAACAGGAGTTGGTTCTCAAAAAGCTATTTTAAAATTTTCTTCATTTATTAAATGTCAGACAGTGGTTGGAAAATGGGTCTCAGGAAAATTCACAAACCACATGTGTACTAGCTTTCAAGAGCCAGAAATAATTATTTTAGCTAACCCTAAAATTGATTACCAACCTTTATCCGAGGCATCGCGTGCAAATATTCCTACAATAGCATTCTGCAATACGGACACTTCTTTGAGATTTATAGACATAGCAATTCCCGGAAACAATTTAAATAACCATTCTATCGCATTACTTTGGTGGATGCTAACTAGAGAAGTTTTAAAATATAAGGGTTGTATTGTTGAAATAAAAGAATGGGATGTTCCAGTTACATCATTCTTGAATACAGTTGTTGAAAATTGAATTAAACCAAAACTTGAATTTTAATTCAAAATATATAATATTATTAGTCTATTTTTCCCGAATTAGTATACTACGAAATTCACCAAATTATCAATCCATTTGGTGAAATTAAATTTTTACAAAAATAAATTTTAATGAATTTTTTTTCCACCGTAGTTTTTTTCCATATGAATAAAATGTACTAATATTAAGGAATTATAAGAAATTATTTTAAATAGTATGTATTCTATAGAATATTTTTTTTTAATTTCAAACTATTAATTTTTTTCTCTTACAGTAGTGCACAAACTAAGGAATTTATGTTTTTTTTATTCAATTTTTTGAACTTAGAAAATTGCCTCATTTTTTAATTTATTCCAAAAAAATAATTAAATATTTTATAAGCTTGTGAGCATCCTCATTTAAAAAAATATATAAATGGAGGTAAGTATTTCAATCTTTTTAAAATAGAAGTTTAATAATAATAAAAAATTGGAGATTTTTAATGTTTTTTAGTTAAGTAACTCTTACAATAACATTTTCCAGGAAGGTGTAGAAAGAAATAAACACAAAACTAAACGAATAATCCCAAATCCAGATTCCTATTTCATGGATGTTAAATGTCCTAAATGTTCCTCGATATTAATTATTTTTAGTCACTCTCAAACGCGAGTAAAATGTGTCGGCTGTGATACAATATTATGTACACCAACTGGAGGAAAAGTTAGATTAATTATCGGAGCCTCGTTTATAAAAAAACAATAATCTTTATTTTCCTTAAAAATATAAGGTTTACTATCTAATTTGCCTTAAAGATTAATAAAGATTAATTGAGGAATTTAAATTGTTATTCCGAAACACCCAGTTCCAATATTAGGTAACATTCCTAAACTTAATCTACTACTAACCGTTGTTAACTTGTCTACTTTATTGGAAAGAGATGAAATTATAATATAGTTAATAGCAGTTTCATAAGTTATTTCTTGAAACCCATCTTCTTCACCAAACCCTTTTCTATTAAAACCTCTATATCTTCCTAATCTCGTCATATAATCAGCAATCAAATCGAAATGTTTACTGGATATAGAAATTCCTTGTATTTTAAAAATAGATTCTAATTCATTAAACAAACAATTTCTGCAAGCTTCTATTCCATAATTTACCATCATTCCATAGATATCATTCGTGTATATACTTTTTGTTTCGATAATATCGTAATTTTTCCAAAAAATCATAAAATTAATACCATTAATATGAAGACTCTTTTCGCGGTAATCGATAAAATGGTCTGAAATCCCCTGAGAAGTTTTGATTGTAAAATCTTCATCAAAAATCATATCGATATCTTTAAAATTCAAAATATTTTGGTACTGGGAAAGATTAATTTTAAAAAAATCTGATTTATTTTCAATAAGATTTTTCTTTAATTTCGTAGAATTTTTTTTTAAAGTCTCTATTTTAATTTTGCTATCTTTATAATAATCAAAATTTTGTTTGATATCAGAATCCTTACTTTCATTTTTCGCTGAATAATCTTTTAGATATTTTTTAAGTTTGATAACAAAATATTCAATCGAATGTTTTAAAAAATTCATTCTTAATGAAAGTAAATGTTTATAAAAGAAATTTTTCTGAAGAAAAAATCGGAACGTTTGTCCATAAAATTCTTGATTTTTTTCAATAAAATGAGATGAACATGTTAATATGTCATTGAAATGGATTCGTTTAAACCTTTTTTGTATCAAAGAAAATTTTTTCTCATCAATAGTCCCTTGTATTTTTCCTGACATAGTTGGAGTAACTGGAAATTTAGAACTTAATAACAAAATTTCTTTTAATCTAGGGATTCCTGATTTTTGATTGGATGATAATTTACCAGCGAAATGGAAAGTATTTAACGTCATTTGTGTACATGGCTCACCCAAAGATTGGCTAGTTATTATACCTATAGCTTCACCTGGCAAAACTAAATTTTCATAAAATAATTCTGTGAACTCTTGACTTAATAAGTCTAATCTTTGAGAAATTGGATATATTTTCCGAAGCATCTTGTTTTTTTTCAAAGTTATTTCCAATTTTTTCGACTCAAAATGTGGTAAACTTTGTAAACTTTTGGAAAACCCTAAAAAATCTTGATTTTTGTGAAACCCTTTATTTCTTGAGCAAATATTAATCACTGGAAGTTTAGGGTTTTTAAAATTTTGGATTTTCCAATTTATACTAGATTTTAGATCTGAATTCATTGAACAACACCCGTTTCTGGAATAAATAAACTGATTGACATCTCCTTTACTAAATCTTATTGAATGATCATAACTTAAAGAAATACTTTCAAGATGCTTAACTAAACTTCTTTGTATATATCCAGATTGGGAAGTTTTTACAGCAGTATCTAAAAGTCCTTCTCGGCCTGCCATACAATGAAAATAAAATTCAGATTGTGTAATTCCAGTAATAAATCTATTAGAAATAAAGCCATTTGAACATACATTAAAATCAAAAGGGAAAAAAACAGGTAAAGTTTTACCACCTGCACTTCTTGGTGTACATTTAGATTCTAATTCAGTCTGACCCAAGTTCAATGATAATTGAAATGTGTTCAGAGTAGAACCTTTTGCTCCTGATAATGTTATTATAGAAAACTTGTTTAAACACGGATTTACATATAATCCTCCTGGTATACAATTTTCAAGGTTTTTTGAGAATAAATTTATGACATGATTTTTTTGAGTTTGAATAAATAATAAAAGAAGATTATTCATAAAAAAAATAAAGCGAATAAATGCAGAAATTTCAGTAATTCTTCTTGTAACTTTTTTTTTTTGTGGAAGAAACAAACCATAGGAAGATAAAAATTTTCTTGAATACATTTGAGAAATTCGATTAATTTTTCTTATTCCTATTTTTCTATATTTATCAATTTTTGATAGTAAAAGAAGATCTTCGATATTTAGAGTATAACCAATACTTCTAAGAAAAATAATTAAAACTGACCCGATTTCAGATAGAAAAAAGTCACCTTTTTCTCCACCATATAATTCATAGTAAGCATGTAAAGCTCCAAATTTATTTTTTCCAAGTTGAGAACTATCGATAATTCCTCTCAATAATTCTCCTCTTCTCATTAATACTTTTGTTTCATCTATTCCAAAAGACAATTTTGAAAATTTAGTTCTAGATTCAAGAACTTTGAAATTTTTTTTAATTGAGAAATTTTTCCATAAGATTGAAATTACCTGCTTTCCTGTCCATAATTGCACTGGTTTTAATATTGCAGGATAAAGAGGATAGTTAGAAAACTGTTGAAAGTTCTCAGAAAAATATAAAAGGTGAGCTAACAGCCGTATATTAATAAAGGAATCTTTTCGAGTTAAAATCACTGAAGATAATATATAATCTTGAATTAATCCCCTAGATGGACATTCGTTAACTGGAATTTTAAATTGATTACTACAAAGTGATAGTAATTTCGCCTCTGTCTTAGCAAAAGAATTCTGGGGTACATGCAAATTCATCTCATCTCCATCAAAATCGGCGTTATATGAATTACAATTACAATAATTTAGTTTGATACATTTTGAATTTGTTTCGACTTTAATTTTATGACTCATAATAGAAACCCTGTGTAACGATGGTTGTCGATTCATTAAAACAAAATCTCCGGAGAGTAATGTCCTAAAAATTTTGTTAAGACCATAGAAATTTTTTTTTTCTTTAGAAAAAACTGTAGCGTGTTTGCTGCACATCTTTAAAAAATTTCTATGACGATAACTAAATTTATTAGCTTCGATCTTAAGATTATCTCCTATTAAATTTTCAAAATTGTGTGTTAACTCTAGGCTATTTGAGTCTTCTGTTTTTAATAAAAGAGATTTTAGTAAAAGACCAAGATTCAGTACATTTATTTCTTCCGGTAAGGTTAATTGTTTGGAAAATTTGAGAGGTACACCAACTTCGTTACATCTAAGAAAAGGATCGGGTGTAATTATTGATCTAGCTGAGTGAAAAACTCGTTTTCCCATTAAGTGCATTCGAAAAATTCCATTTTTTTTCTCTAATTGCTGTTTAATTCCTATTGGATTTTCTTTCGAAGTATCAGATCCATTAGATACGGTATCTCCTAAATTATTAGTAGCTTTTTCTAGATTTAAATAACCTTTTATCACTAAATTTAGTTTTGAAGTATATTCTTTAATACCTAAAGCAAGTAAAATTAATTGATTTGCTTTTAAAATTTTGGTGTAGTAAAAATTTTGTGGATTTGTTAACAATGAATTATCCGATTCGGATTTCTCTCCAGAATTAAAAGGTCTATATCGATTTGGTGGAATCAAAAGAGAGTCTATATAAAATAAATGAAATCCATTAATTTTTTGAAATTTTTTCGAAATATTAAAGGTGCCCCAAATTATTTCACATAGGTCATTTTCAAATTTCCAAATTATTTCTAGTTCTTCTTTGAATTGAAAAAGTAAAAAATCAGTAGAATTTTGTATTTTGTCAAAAAATGAAATTTTATTTTTTGTTTCGGTGATCCAAGGAGAGGAAGGATCGATTTCAAATTTTTCTTGAAAATCAATTTGTCTTTTCATAGAGATAAAAAAGTGTAGGTTTATTTTTTCCCAGGATTTCTTCTTCTCCTGGTGACTTGAATATCCACATTTTGGACATTCCATATTATTTTTGCATTTAAATAAAAAATCAGAAATCTTTTTCATCCAGTTTTCATATTTTTCATGAGTTTTTTTCGATGAACAACGAATCTTTGTTTTTATTGAATCGTAGTAAATTTTTTCAGTTTTTTTTCTCCCAAATTTCTGATAAGTTCTAAGTGTAGATATTTTAAGATAGTTTGATAGTACCGTGGTCGGTTCTTTAATAAATTTCTGTTTATTTTGTATATCAAATAATACTTTAGATTTAAGAGAAAGTCTGAGGACTTCATTATTTAATAAAATAACTTGGAGAGATTCTATTCTAAAAAAATTACAAAATAAACATTTGGCCTTTAAAATTGTAAACAAAATGTTTCTTAAAAAGTTATTTGTTATTGGTATTGGTAAATCAATATAACCAAAATGTCCTGGACAAGTAGTATAATTTCCCATACAAAATTTACAAATACCAAATTTAGAAAAAATTCCCATTTTTTCATCACACAGACCTCCTTTTATAACATCTCCATGAATATCAAAAAAAACTGGACAAAAAATTTCCACACATGCAAGTTTTCTAATTTCTTTCGCTGTAAAAAATGAAAAACAAATGGATTTTGGAAAAATAGAAATATCTATTGATTTTATATCCGTAACTATTATATCCATTATAAATTTTTATAAGACAATTTGTCATACAAGTATTTTTAAAAATGACTTTATTATGTCCT
>Ga0136587_1000066_pt1 | contig 27453 bp, 26 predicted proteins | sample AntRauMFilla1563_FD_101386 | JGI IMG/M metagenome (GOLD analysis project Ga0136587, IMG submission 101386) | Saline lake microbial communities from Rauer Islands, Antarctica - Metagenome Filla 1 #563 | ecosystem: Environmental > Aquatic > Non-marine Saline and Alkaline > Saline | place... | reverse complement strand
CTGCACGCGGCATGGCTGGATCAGGATTGCTCCCATTGTCCAATATTCCTCACTGCTGCCTCCCGTAGGAGTCTGGTCCGTGTCTCAGTACCAGTGTGGGGGATCTCCCTCTCAGGACCCCTACCTATCGTAGCCATGGTAAGCCGTTACCTTACCATCAAGCTAATAGGACGCATACTCATCTATTACCGTAACCTTTAAGTATCAATTGATGCCAATCGATAATGCTATAAAATATTAATCCAAATTTCTCTGGGCTATCTTTTAGTAATAGGTAGATTGTATACGCGTTACGCACCCGTGCGCCGGTCGTCATCTGATGCAAGCACCAATGTTACCCCTCGACTTGCATGTGTTAAGCCTGCCGCTAGCGTTCATCCTGAGCCAGGATCAAACTCTTCATCGTTAAATCTTATATATCTTAACGCTTTTCTCAAATTCGACTCTTACATCTTATTCTCAGGAATCAACTTTAATCTTAAAGTATAATCTTAATGTTTCTAATTCTACAAATAATCTCTTATTTGTGCTGTCAATTCAATATGTCAATGAACTTAACCCATCTGTCCTGGAGGACATCTTCCCAAAGGAAAGAAATGGAATTTATCTTGTCGTTTAAACCGTTTCAAAGGCCTTAAACTCGTGTGCTTCTCTAGGCGGTTGCAAAACTAATACTTATTTTTAATCTAACAAGCCGTTTTAGTGAAAAAAATTAAATCTTATTTTAAAGAACTTCAATAACCCGAAATCAAAATTTATTTTACAAACTCTATAACCCAATTTGTGAAGAACTTCCGCCTCTGCGACACTACCAATGCCTCGTTTAGCGGAGTGCAAAACTACAACCTTTTTTGCCTTCTAACCAAATAAATAATGCAGTTTATTTATAAAAATATTGAATTTAATGGTAAAGAGTTGAAAATAAGAAGCTAGAGAAAAAAAGATTATCAAAATGTGAAAAAACACCTAAATAAATTAAAGACTCATGTAAAACTCAATAATAATTATACTTTGCTAGTATGAAATGGGATTTAATTTTAATGGGAGTTATGTATAGTGTTGCAGGTACTATGCATTTTATAAAGCCAAAATCTTATTTAAAAGTAATGCCTAGATTTTTTAAGGCAAGAAAGTTTCTTATTTATCTTTCTGGCGCCATTGAAATTTTGTTGGGCATCGGACTATTTTTTGAATATACAAGAAGCATGGCTGCTATAGGTCTCGTTTTAATACTCATAGTCTTTTTAAGCGTTCATTTTAATATGCTTAGAGGAGAAAAATATGCTATGAAAGTCCCAAAATGGATACTATTATTTAGAATTCCACTACAATTTGTTTTAATTTGGTGGGCTTACTTATACATATAATTATGAATAAAGAATTTACAGAAAGAGAACATGATAGAATTATAGAAATGGCTTGGGAGGATAGAACACCTTTTGAAGCTATAGAATTTCAGTTTGGGGTTACTGAAGCTGAAGTCATTAAAATCATGCAAAAAGAAATGAAACCCTCAAGCTTTAAAATGTGGAGAAAGAGAGTTCAAGGAAGGTCTACAAAACATAGAAAGCTTAGTGAAAATTCTATGAAAAAATTTAAATCTTCAAGACAAAAGCAAATTACTCACAACAAAATCTCAAAGCGTTAAGCATAAATGTCATTCAGTATTACTGCTAGTCTTATTCCAGCTTTATTAATCTGCATCTTAAGTACATCAAACCATTCGTACATATATCTATAGCTTAGGTTTTCGTTTGCTGATGCAGAGCTATATACCTCTTTTGTCAATTCCCTATTTTCTTCAACCCAATCTAACAAAGATCCAGATTTAATGCTTTTTACTACTTCCTTATCAAGTTTAGGTAAATTACTAGCTAATTCGCTATAACTCATATTATAGCTTTCAATCATTTGCGTATCCCAGACCCTATGCATATTACTAGGCTGGTTAAACCATTTTACTTTAAAATCGTTAGCCCCCTTATCCTCTTTAAGACCAAAATGTAAGGGTTGGTGCATATCACCAACTAAATGAATAAGCATTTTCAAGTAAAACTGCTCTTCTTTTTCATTTAGAGCACCTGCTTTAAGTTTTTCTATACACTCTTGAATACCAAAAACGATATCCCCCTCCGAATTTTTTTCAGTTTCAGCATACGTTTTATCAAAAGGAATATTGGCGTAGTGCCAAGGTTTATACTTATCGTAGTCATCGTCGCTTTTAATTTCATCCGCGTAAGTCGAAGCATCTGCAAGAGACTGTCCGTTTAAAATTCGATCAATTTTATTTTTCACTTTGGATTTAAGGTAATGTTCTGCAGTTTTTCCAACAGATCGGTGACCATTTTGTCCCCAATCATTAGAAGCTAATACCGATTGTGATAAAATTAAAAAAACGAGTATAATTTTCATTTTGACTTTTTATTTCAAATATATAAGTAATAGTTTTAAGTGAGTATTAAATTTTCAGATAAATCTTCTATTAAATTTGAAACATAATTAATAGGTAAATAGTAGAGATTTACATTCTAAACTCTTTAATTTGAGCAGTAATAAATTCAACCTAAAAGACGATGATAAAACTTATATGTAGCGACATTGATGGGACCTTGTTGAATGCTGAGCGAGAGGTTTCCAACAAAACTAAGGTTGAATTTCATAACATAAAGGATAAATTACCTATCATTCTTATTTCCTCTAGAATGCCCTCTGCGATAAGACATTTACAAAAAGATCTAGGCATTGAAAACTTGCCTTTAGTGGCCTATAATGGTGGATTAATAGTGGTTGATAACGAAGTAAAACAAAGCACAACCCTATCCTTTGAGCTGGTCAAAAAAATCATTGGGCTGAATAAAGACAGTTTACATTTAAGTTTATATCAAAAAGACAAATGGTATGCGCCTGTGCAAGACCAATGGACACAAAGAGAAATAAATAATACAAAAGTCAATCCTGAAATCAAGGGCAACACCGAAGTTCTCGATCTCTGGGAACCCCAGCAAACTGGTGCTCACAAAATCATGTGTATGGGAGACCCTTTTTTAGTTAATGATTTCTATATTGAGTTATCCAATAAATTTTCAAATGATTTACACCTTTACAGGTCCAAGGATACTTATATAGAAATAGCTCCTAAGCAAATCTCAAAACGTTCCGCTATTGAATTTTTGATTTCCTCTGAATACAAATTTAAGTTCTCTCAAGTCATGAGTTTTGGCGATAATTACAATGACATTGATATGCTGCAGGCATCTGGTCTTGGCCTTGCTGTTGGAAATGCTAAAGAAGAAGTTAGAGCAGTCGCCGATAAGATCATAGGTGATGCCAAAAAGGATGGAGTTGCAGAGTTTTTGTCCCATTATTTTAAAACGAAATAGAGTCATACAATTGCTAATAATTTTTACTTTTACCGCTTAAGATTTTAAGATGGATAAAACACCACTATTTACTAACGACGCTGTTGTTCTTGGAGTACTCATGCTCTCCATCGGTTTTATATTCTACAGTTCAAATTTAAAAAGTGGATTTTGGAGTCAGTTTTATAAAGTGGTCCCAGCGCTGTTAATGTGTTATCTTCTTCCAGCTATTTTTAATTCTTTAGGAATTATAAGTGATTCGTCTTCTAATTTATATTTCGTAGCCAGCCGCTATTTTCTTCCAGCCTCCTTGGTATTAATGACCTTGAGCATAGACTTAAAAGCCATTAAAAATCTGGGATATAAAGCATTGGTTATGTTTTTTACCGGTACGGTTGGGATTGTTATTGGAGGACCAATTGCGATTTTGTTGATTTCTCTATTTTCTCCAGAAACCGTTGGTGGAGCTGGTCCAGATGCGGTTTGGAGAGGTTTATCTACTCTTGCTGGAAGCTGGATTGGAGGTGGAGCTAACCAAGCGGCAATGCTCGAAATTTTCAAATATAATCCTGCAAAGTATGGAGGTATGGTTTTGGTAGATATTGTTGTCGCTAATCTGTGGCTTGCTATCATACTCTTAGGAATAGGAAAGTCTGATAAAATCGATAAATGGCTCAATGCTGATAATACCGCTATTGAAGACTTAAAAGAGAAAATGTCTTCTTATACAGAAAGTGTCTCTAGAAAACCCGAGCTTAAGGATTATATGATAATGCTAGGTATTGCATTTACAGCTGTTGGGTTTTCACATTGGGCATCTGAATATATCTCAGATTTTCTAATTTCTAATTTTGAAATATTTAATGATAAAACCTCTGCCCTAGCTTCCTTCACCTCTACATTTTTTTGGATGATTACCATTGCCACCGCTTTTGGAGTTGGCTTATCATTTACAAAAGCTAAATCATACGAAGGAACAGGCGCTAGTAAACTAGGTAGTGTTTTTATTTATTTCTTAGTCGCAACCATAGGTATGAAAATGGACTTAACTACCGTTTTTGAAAACCCAGGCCTTATTTTGATAGGTATTGTGTGGATGTCTATTCATGCAGGCTTACTCATCTTAGTTGCCAAACTCATCAAAGCGCCCTACTTTTTCTTAGCCGTTGGGAGTCAAGCTAATGTTGGGGGTGCAGCATCTGCACCCATAGTTGCCTCTGCATTTCATCCTTCATTAACCAGTGTTGGGGTTCTTCTCGCTGTATTTGGATATATTGTAGGAACTTACGCAGCTATAGGCTGTACGATCTTAATGGAAATTTCATCTAATCTTTAAATATAAGTACCAATGAAACATTTTTTACCAATTTTACTCTTCGCCTTTTTAGTTAGCTCTTGTGAGAATAAAAAAAGCAATTTGATAATTACTGGCCATATAGCCGGTCTAAAAAAAGGAACCCTATACTTACAGAAATTTGGAGATACTAGTCTAGTCAATGTAGATTCTATTCAAGTTGAGGGCTCGTCAGATTTTAGTTTCAATACTTATATCGATGAACCACAAATTATGTTTATTGAGCTGGACAGAAATGATGGAGATGACTACGCTGATTTCATCAATTTTTTCGCTGAGCCAGGAGAATTGAAATTAACGACTTCTTTAAAAAATTATGGGATTGATTTAAAAATCACATCTAATTTTGAGAATCAGAAAAAGCTGGAAGAATATAATGAAGTGATTAAACAGTTTAACAACCAAAGGCTAGAGCTCATACAAGCTAACTTTGAGGCCAGCAAGTCTCAAAATGAAGAAAAACTAGACAGTTTGAACAAAAGATTCAATTCTATACTGAAGCGAAAATATTTATATACCGTAAATTTTGCAATAAATAATAAAAACTTGGAAGTTTCTCCTTATGTATTACTATCAGAGGCTTTTGACGCTAACATAAAATATTTAGATACTGTCTACAATGCTTTTGACAAACCTATAAGGAAGTCACTCTATGGTAAAAAACTAAACGAATTGATTAAGGAAAGGAAGAAAAATGATGAAGAAAGTGTAGAAACTGAAGTTATTGAAGAAGTCTCTAAAGAGTAATTCAATAACCTCAGTGATAAAAACAATTAAAGGGTGTTGAGTCTTTCTATAAACTCATCAGCCTTTTTATTTATATTTTTTTTGACAGATTCCAAATGCTTAGCTCTATCTTCAGAATCTCTTTTGTTGATTTGTTCAATAATAGTATCAAATTCTGAAATAATATCGTCAACAAGCTCTTCCGTTTTGATACTAGAATCTTTTGAATCTGCTTCTTGATTGATAAGTGCTCCGTCGATGATTTCACCAAAGCGATTGTTTAAGTCTTTTTTAAGTTGCTTTTTACTAGCCATTTTTATAAAAATTTAATTTTGGCAAAAGTAAACTAATTTTAATATTAAATACTGATTTCTAAAAGTTTGGTTCCTGAAGATTCAAATTCGATGGTTTGAATACAAGCGGGAAGTAGAATAGTCTCCATTGGAAATAACACAAATGAGTTATTATCGTGAATAAGTTCAGCGAATTGAGTCCCTACATTCAAATAGATAACAAAAGAATCTACTGAAGAATAATCTAAAGAGATTCGCTTATTAATTTCTAAAAAATTAGTTTTGAAGTAAGGTGAATCAACAATAGGAACTTTAGAATTGAATATAGAATCGTACTCAATTTTATAGTCTGAATTAAATTGAAAATCAATAGCTTCCAGAGCAAGCTCTGTATGTAATTCCCTAGAACGGCCTTCTTTATCCACTCTAAGCCAATCATACAGCCTGTAGGTGACATCAGAGGTTTGTTGAATCTCCGCCAATGTAACTCCTGCTCCTATAGCGTGAACTAAACCCGGTTTTATAAAAAAAACCTCTCCTTCCTCAACTTTTATTTTATTCAGAACATTTTCTAATTCTCCTTTAGCCAAGCTATCCTCGTACCTATCAACTGTGATATGTTCTTTGAAACCGACAATAAGCTCAGCATTAGGCTCAGCTTCCATAATATACCACATTTCTGTTTTCCCAAAACTGCTATGTCGCTTTTTAGCTAATGTATCACTTGGATGAAGTTGAACCGATAAATTTTCTTGAGCTTCTATGAATTTTATTAGAATAGGAAACTCGGTATTGAATTTTTCAAAAACAACTTCTCCTACCAATTCAATTTTGAATTCAGAAATTAATTGGCTTAGAGTCTTACCCGCTAATGCTCCATTTTGGACAATCGATATATCACCTTTTACACCACTTATTTCCCAACTTTCGCCAATCCGCTTTTGAGAAAAATCAACCTTAGATTTAGACTTTAATTTATCACCACCCCAAATTTTCTCTTTGAGAATTGGTTTAAATTTAAGAGGGTAAAGCATCAATTCATTTTTTTTATGGCCTTAAGCGCTTTCTTCATGTGCTTGGAAGCATCGAGGCTATTGAATTTAAAAATCAATTTTCCTTGGGCGTCAATCACAAAGGTTTCCCGACCAGGCACTAAGCCTAATAAGTTTTTTTTAATTTCAAACTTCTTTCTTACTCTTCCGTTGGCATCTGATAACAAAATAAAAGGGAGGTTATATTTTGATGAAAATTTGGCATGAGATTTTTCAGAATCGCTACTAATACCTATTACCTCTGCTCCTATTTCTTTAAATTCTTCGTAACTATCTCTAAAACTACAAGCCTCTTTGGTACATCCAGGAGTGAAATCCTTTGGGTAAAAGTAAATGACTACTGGTTTCTTACCAATGATTTCATCGGAATTGAAAACATTACCATTCTGGTCATTCAGCTGAAAACTAGGTATAGAATCTCCTTTTTCAATAGACATATTATTCTCCTTTATAGGTTACAAAATTTCTTGGGGTTTCGTATAAGGTCACTTCAAGATCATGATTTTTATTTAATTTAGCCTTTAGTTTGTTCCAAATTACTACTGAAATATTTTCGGCTGTCGGGTTCAAGTCCTTAAACTCTGGGACTTGTTCATTCAAGTTTTTATGATCGAAGGCATCTTCTACTTCAGCTTTTATCATATCCTTAAGCACTTTGATGTCAATAACATATCCTGTTTCAGGATCAATATCGCCTGTTACCGAGGCTATCAATTCGTAATTATGACCGTGAAATTGTGGATTGTTACATTTCCCAAAAACTTCGTTGTTTTTTTCAAAATCCCAATCTTTTCTATAGAGTCTGTGTGCTGCATTAAAATGCGCTTTGCGGTGAACTGTTACTTTCATAAGTTTAAGTTGATGATTTAACCATTTCACTTTTATGTTTTTCAAAAATAATTTTGAACCACTCTGTGTAAAGGTTTGGATTCTTATTCATATCATTTTCAATATCATCTAGATTCATCCATTTCCAATTGTGGACTTCATCTGGATTGGGTTGGGGATCATCTTGATATTCCCCAACTAAAATGTAATCGAACTCGTGTTCTGTTAAACCATTTTCGAAAGGGGCTTTGTAAATAAAAGAAATGGTTTCTTTGAGCTCTGTAGAAAATCCCATTTCTTCTTGTAAACGCCGCTTCCCAGCTTCGATATTAGATTCCTCAAGCTTTTGATGACTACAACACGTATTGGTCCATAGACCAGGAGTATGGTACTTGGTTAAAGCTCTTTGCTGAAGCATCAATTCGTTTTTGGAATTATATATAAAAACGGAAAAAGCTCTATGAAGTCTCGCTTTTTCATGAGCTTCAATTTTCTCCATAGTTCCTATTTGATTGTCTTTTTCATCGACTAGGATGACATAGTTTTCATTGCTGTGTTCCATATATCAAAAATACAAAATAAGTTGAATTTGAACCCAATAAAGGAAATTCACCTGACCTTAAAAGGTTCTATTTGTGAATTATTTAATAATTGATATGATTCTCAAAATCGAGTTTCACCTCTTAAGCCAACCACAAAAGCACCATCAATACCAGAATTTCTGAGCTCAATTTTGTAAGCTTCGCTTCTTTTCTGGTTTGAAAAACAAAAGAAAAATAGCGCTTATAGCCATCGCTATAGACGTGACTAAAAACATTCTGAACCTTATCAAATTTAATATTTGAACTTTTACCAAAAGCTCCTATTTGCACTGTAAACAAGTCCTCAGTTGAATTTTTAAAATCATAAAAATAAGCTTGAGGTGTATCCTCGACTTTAGGCTGTTGTAAATTCTTCACTTCAGAAGCCATCAGTTCTTTTTTGATATCTTCTGGGGTATTGTTTTTATTTAAAATAATAAATTCTGATCTACGGTTTAGAGCATGTTCTGCTTCAGAACAATCAATTCCATTAGAACATGTGTTAACTAATCGGGTTTCACCGTAACCCCTTCCCAAAATACGTTTGCTAGAAATTCCCGATTTTTCTGTTATATAATCTTTGGTTGCTGTCGCTCTTTTATCGGAGAGTATCTTGTTATAAGAGTCTCCAGCTCTACTATCTGTATGCGATCTCACATCTATACGCATCTCAGGATAAGACTTCATAAAAGCAATAATCTTTTGGAGTTCAACTTCAGCATCAGTTCAAATTTGGAATTTATCGGTATCGAAATAAATAGGATCCAATTGAAATAAATCACTTAAGTCATCCCCTTTGTCTGCTTTTGTAACTCCTAATTCATCTCCCTTATCAACAGAAAAATCCTAGGCGTTCTCAGCTCCAAAATCGGAATTTGTTCTTACTAGCTCTTCTAATGTCCCAAATCCGTCCTTAGAAACTCTCACCACATATCTCATGTCGCAATCTACTTCAAATTAATAAAATCCCTTAGAATCTGTAGTTGTGGAGTTTAGTAATTTTAAGTTTTCATCAAAAAGTTCAACTTTATCTTCGCTTAAGGCATCCTCTACATTGGTCGTAAAAATATTACCGTTCAACATCTGAGAACAAGCTGTTATCAATTTTTCTAGTTGATTAATTTTATATATGTTGTCACTTGAATCGCCTTCCCCTCTATTGGATGCAAAAAAGCCTTTACGAAGTTTTTAATTGATAATAAAGTTAAAATCGTCTTTATTACTATTGATAGGCCTACCTAAGTTGAAAACTTCTCCTAATTCTCCTTTGTCTTTGATGGCTGCAACGAAAACATCCAAGACTCCGAGTCCCAAATGACCGTCTGAAGCAAAGTAAAGAAGACCATCATCGCTCACAAAAGGAAAACTTTCTCTGCCTTCTGTGTTGATGAGATTTCCTAAGTTTTCAGGAGAACTATAGGTATTGTCTTCTAATATTTTAACCCTAAAAATATCGGACATCCCTGTAGTTCCTTCCATATCGGAAGAAAAATAGAGTGTTTTATTATCCTTGCTTAACGCAGGATGAGCTACTGAATAATTATCACTATTAAAAGGGAGTTCTTCAGGTTTAGTCCACGTGTTGTCCTGATTGAGTTTAGACTTAAAAAGTTTAAGATAACTCACTCCATCATCACCTCTGTTCAGTTTATTCCCGGAGAAGTTATTTCTAGTAAAATAAACTGTTTTTCCATCTTTAGTAAATACGGCGGAGGATTCATGGAATTTGGAATTTAATTCTTCTGAAAACACAATTGGATCAGATTCTATGTCTAGAGAATCCGATAAGTCTAAGCTGTATAAATTGAGGTAAGGCTGCTTATTCCTCTCATGAATCCTTTTGACCAACCAAGAATTTGGCCTATTGGAAGCAAATACTAGTTTATTTCCATAAAAAGATGGAGAAAATTCTGAATATTCAGGATAGTTTTCTAAACCTTGTATTCTGAAAAATGTATTCCGAAAAGCTTTACCTTAAAAAAGGTCCTATTAAATATGATGATGTCATCAGTAAAGGACCCATTATTATGTTAATTTATAGAATCTCCCGCGTTCAACAAATTCTTTGTGAGATTGGTTCCTTTAGTTTGAAACACATTAGAGGGAAAATCTAAATCGGCAACATATATTGTGAGAATTGTTTCTCCAGTTATAACTTCAATGGTTCAATCGCCTTGAAGATCAATTTCTACCTCGAATTGGTCACCAACAAAATCGGTAATTAATATAGTTACATTAGTAATCTCTACTTTGTCTGTATCATGAATCCCATCTCCATTGCTATCAAAATAAAGTCTTCCCGTTAAAAATCCTGTGGTTTCTTCTAAAAAGAATCCATCAGGTATTTCAGAACTATTAGAATTCGACCCTATAAAGGTGATCGTTGGTTTAGTTCCTTGGGTTTAGATGCTCCCTGAGGAAAATTAGTACTGTTTATATATATTGATGGTTGATATAGTTTGGATATTTCCTTCAGATTCTATAATTTCTACATTATTATCTGCTAGACCGGATTCATTGGTATCTTGTATACCATTATTAGTTAGATCTTAGTAAGCAATACCACTTAACACTCCTGCTTGAAAAGTTGTAAAAATCCATCTGGTTCTTCTTGGAATTCATCTCCGGCGATTATTGTGGTTGTAGTTGGATTATTTCCTTGAGTTTGAACGGCACCTTGACGAATGTTGGGATCGGTTTCATCTATTGTCGAAGTTAATTTTCCTTCTGCTACTTGTGTTGACCAATAACCATTGGCACCTGCAGTCACTTTTTGAGTTATGCTGTTCTCATTTACAATTTGAACAAGAACATCTGGCATATTGGGTTCTCCAACATTTTGGGTGACGTTACCATTAAAATCTAAATAAATAAAACCTTCTACAATTCCAGATGCATTAAGCTGAATTTAAAATTCTATAAAAGGATTAGGAAAGATTTTCTTTTCTGTGCGGATGCAGCAAGATTTAAAAAAAATTATCAATAAGAATAGCATAGATGAAGTAGTTATTCTCGTGCAAGTATGATTTGAAATAAATATAGTTTAAAGATTTTTAACGATTAAGGGTTTTTAAGCAAACATTATCAATATATGTATCAAAACGATTGACATCAGCAATTAAAAAATTAAATTTGCAGCATGAAATTAAATAAGGAAATTAACAGGAGGAGAACCTTTGGTATTGTTTCTCACCCTGATGCTGGAAAGACAACGCTAACAGAAAAATTACTCCTTTTTGGAGGTGCTATACAAGAAGCTGGTGCTGTAAAATCGAATAAAATCAAAAAAACAGCCACAAGTGACTTCATGGAAATAGAGCGTCAAAGAGGGATTTCCGTTGCTACTTCTGTTTTAGGTTTTGAATATAAAGGCATTAAAATCAACATTTTAGACACACCTGGTCACAAAGATTTTGCTGAGGACACCTTTAGAACTTTAACCGCTGTAGATAGTGTCATCGTCGTGATTGATGTTGCTAAAGGAGTTGAAGAGCAAACTGAAAAACTCGTAAAAGTTTGCAGAATGCGTAATATTCCTATTATTGTTTTCATCAATAAAATGGATAGAGAAGGTAAAGACGCTTTTGGATTGTTGGATGAAATCGAGCAAAAATTAGGCTTACGTGTGACTCCTTTAAGTTTCCCTATCGGTATGGGTTATGACTTTAAAGGAATTTATAATATCTGGGAAAAAAATGTCAATTTATTTACCGGTGACCCCAAAAAGGATATTGAAGAAACTGTTGAAGTCAACGATTTATCTACCGATGAAATTGACCAGCTTATAGGCACAGACTCTGCCGATACTTTAAGAGAAGAGCTAGAACTTGTAGAAGGTGTCTACCCCAATTTTGATATCGAAGCCTACAAAAACGGAGATTTACAACCTGTATTTTTTGGCTCAGCCTTAAATAATTTTGGAGTTCGGGAATTACTAGATTGCTTCATCAAAATTGCTCCATCACCACGACCTAAACAAAGTGATGTTCGAGAAATTAAGCCAGAAGAAGATAAATTTACTGGGTTTGTCTTTAAAATTCATGCCAATATGGATCCGAGACACCGAGATCGTTTAGCTTTTGTGAAAGTTGTTTCCGGTAAATTCGAAAGAAACAAACCTTACCTACACATCCGCAGTAACAAAACTCTAAAATTTTCTAGTCCGAATGCTTTTTTTGCTGAACGTAAAGAAATTGTAGACGAAATGTTTCCTGGAGACATCGTTGGGCTTCACGACACAGGAACTTTTAAAATTGGTGACACCTTAACAGAAGGTGAAATTCTTCAGTACAAAGGCATCCCCAACTTTTCGCCTGAGCACTTTAGATATATCAATAATGTTGATCCTATGAAGTCTAAGCAACTTAATAAAGGGATTGAACAATTGATGGATGAAGGTGTTGCGCAATTGTTTACACTAGAACTAAACAATAGAAAAATTATTGGCACTGTAGGGGCGCTTCAATATGAGGTGATACAGTATAGATTGGAACACGAATACGGCGCTAAATGCTCTTATGAAAACATCAACGTGTATAAAGCCTGTTGGATTGAACCTAAAGATGGGAAAAGCGAAGAGTTCAAAGAATTTAAACGTGTAAAATCTAAATTTTTAGCCAAGGATAAAACCAATCAATTGGTGTTTCTAGCAGATTCAGAATTTTCCTTGCAAATGACTCAACAAAAATATCCTAATATCATATTTCATTTCACCTCAGAATTTTAAACACTTTTTTAAAAAATACTAAAAGTATTAGAAGCCGAGAACCTGCTTTTCGCATCAAGTCCGCAGTTTTCACTAAGCAAAAACATCAACGCACCAAAAGCTTCCTTTGGTCGCTTTGGTGCTTGTGTTTTGCAAAGCTCAAACCTTACGGGCTTTCCGCTACAATCAGGGCTAGGGCCAACCCGTAAACCTTCAAGATTTTCGAATTAAAGCTAAAAAAAAGCTCTTGAGAATTCAAGAGGTTTTTTTTATAAGTATGAATGAGAGTTTAATCTATATATCCCATTTCACGCATCCAGTCATCGTTGAACATTTTTCCAACATACCTGCTTCCATGGTCGTGAAATAAAACCACCACCACATCATCTTTTTTAAAGTGCTCCTTCAATTGAAGTAAACCTTTTACAGCAGCTCCAGCTGAATTCCCCAAAAACATGCCTTCTTCTTTAGCGAGTCTTTGAGTATAAACAGCTGCATCTTTGTCGGTGACTTTCGTAAAGCCATCGATGCCATCAAATCTTACATTCAGCGGTAGAATATCTTCTCCAATTCCTTCGGTGACATAAGGGTAAATTTCATTTTCGTCGAACTCCCTAGTTTCATGGTATTTTTTAAAAACAGAACCGTAAGTGTCTATCCCCCAAACTTTAATATTTGGATTTTTCATTTTCAAATAACTACTTACTCCAGAAATTGTACCCCCAGTTCCTACGCCTGCTACAAAGTGGGTCACTTTCCCATCGGTTTGTTCCCAGATTTCTGGACCTGTTGTCTTAAAGTGAGCTTTACAGTTGGACGGATTATCGTATTGATTGACATACCAAGAATTTGGAGTTTCCTTTGCCAATCTTGCAGAAGTAGAATAGTAAGATCTTGGATCGTCTGGAGCTACATCTGAAGGGCAAACATGGACTTCGCAACCTACGGCCCTTAAAATATCCATTTTCTCCTTACTCTGCTTATCGCTAAGAACGCAAACTACTTTATAGCCTTTTATAATTGCAACTAAAGCCAATCCCATACCAGTATTTCCTGAGGTTCCTTCAATAATAGTCCCTCCAGGTTTTAAAGCGCCATAAGTTTCGGCATCTTCAATCATCTGCAAAGCCATTCTGTCTTTTACAGAATTTCCAGGATTAAAGGTTTCGTATTTGGCCAATACCAAAGCATCAATTTCTTCTACCATTTTATTCATTTTCACCATTGGTGTTTTACCAATCGTTCCAAGGATATTTTCAGCGTAATCCATAGTTTAATTTTAGTGTGGCAAATATAAAAAAAGTAAAACTCAAAACAGCGAGATAATCAAGGCTATAATCGCTATTCAAACTTCATTGCCTTTACCGGCGAAATTTTCACAATGATAACCGAAGGAATTAACAGCATCAATAAACACAAGAGTAAAGTACCAAAGTTGATCATCAAGATATAGTCTAAACTCAAATAAATAGGAGCTTCAGAAACATAGTAGGTTTCCGGGTTGAGATGAATGACTTTAAAATACTTCTGTATTAATAAAAGACCAATTCCTATTAAGTTGCCCCAAAACAGACCTTTAAAGATCAGATATCCAGCATTGTATAAAAATATTTTACGGATGGACCAATCTGAAGATCCTAAAGCCTTTAAAATGCCGATCATTTGAGTCCGCTCCAAAATAAGGACTAATAAAGCTGTAACCATATTAATTCCTGCCACCAAAATCATAATCCCAATAATGAGGATTATGTTAAAGTCAAACATTTTTAACCATTCAAAAATGGAGGGATATAATTCGACTATGGTGCTCGCATTCAAAAAGGAATCCACTTCTTCATAGACCTTGTAGCCGACTTCTTGAATATCGTCGAAATCTTCTAAAAAAAGTTCAAATTGACCAATTTCATTAGCACTCCAATCGTTGAGTCTTTGGATTTGCTTTAAGTCGGCAATGATATAGGTTTCATCAAATTCTTTAAAACCAGAGTCAAATATTCCTGATATCGTTAAGCCCACAGATCTCGGTAAACGGTCCTGATCCTCCCTCAAAAAATAAACAATAAGGTTATCACCAGTTTTAAATCCAAGACGCTTAGCCAAATAATCAGAAATTAATACTTCTCGACTTATGGATTCATCAAAAACTGGTAAAACTCCATCTACCAAAAATTCTTCTAGATATTCCCAACGATACTCTTCATCGACTCCTTTAACAACAATACCTTCAAAATCTGTTTCAGTCCGAATGATACCATACTTGGTCGCTACTTTTTGGATATGCTCAATTTCTGGAATGCTCGTAAAGGAAGGATAAAATTCCTGCTGAGTGCTCACAGGGTTTTGGGTGATGGTAGCTTGGTTATTGGTGAAGTTATTGATGACAATGTGACCATTGAAGGCTGCAATTTTTTCTCTGATTTTTTCCTGTAATCCGAAACCAGTTGCAATCGCAATGAACATCATGACTACACCAATAGCAATTGCCGAAATAGCAATTTTAATTATCGGAGCCGATATGCTACTTTTATAATCGCTTTTAGTAACAAGGCGTTTGGAAATAAAATATTCAAAATTCAAGTTGAAGTATGATTTTTAAGAAGCTCAAAAATACAGTTTATTTTATTCTTTTGGTATGCATTTCTTGCACGGCTCAGGAGAATAAAAAAATCACTACAGAAACTATTCAAGTAGCGGCTAACAGAACTGAAGCCTACCTACTACTCCTCCAAGGAAAAAATGTAGGAGTAGTAGGGAATCAAACCTCTGTGATTTTCAAATCTGAAAAGGATTATACCCATCTTGTGGATTCACTTTTGAGTCGTTCTGTTTCCATTAAGCGCGTGTTTGCCCCAGAACATGGTTTCCGAGGAACTGCAGATGCAGGAGAGCGCATTGAGGACGGTATAGATTCCAAAACGGGTTTACCGATTATTTCCCTCTACGGCGATCAAAAAAAACCAGATCCACAACATCTCCAAGATTTGGATGTTATCCTCTTCGATATTCAAGATGTTGGTGCTAGATTTTATACCTACATCTCAACTTTGCATTATATGATGGAAGCCTGTGCAGAACAAGGTATTCAACTCATCGTTTTGGACAGACCCAATCCCAATGGACATTACATCGATGGCCCAGTGCTAGAAGAAAACTACAAAAGCTTTGTCGGCATGCATCCTGTTCCTGTGGTTCATGGACTTACTATTGGAGAATATGCACAACTGATTAATGGTGAAAAATGGCTTATGAATGGACTTCAATGCGATCTGAAGGTCATCACAATGGAAAATTATTCTGCGTCTAGAGCTTATGATTTACCGATAAAACCTTCCCCTAATTTACCAAATGCAAAATCTATTAATTTGTATCCTAGCTTATGTTTTTTTGAAGGAACCAATGTAAGTGCAGGGAGAGGAACTGGTATGCAATTCCAAGTTTTTGGATCTCCAGTATTAGACTCTACGTATTTTGACTTTGAATTTACTCCAATCTCCAACCCAGGGGCCAAGTATCCAAAACACGAGAATATACTTTGCTTCGGAAAAAATCTTCAAAATGAAAAAGAGCTTGATCATTTGAACTTGGACTGGTTGCTTCAGGCGTATGATCATACCCAAGACCAAGCTTCATTTTTCAACTCATTTTTTAATAAACTGGCAGGAAATTCAAGCTTGAAGGAACAAATTCAGCAGGGAAAAACCGCTGAAGACATAAAGGAAAGCTGGCAAGCTGATTTGGAAAATTACAAAACCAAAATCAAACCTTATTTACTTTACCAAAGAAAGTCCCCTAACTCCCAAAGGGGGAATTAAAAGCTCGCCTCAAAAGTTGATTTTACTCACCTCTCAAAACCCCATTTACCCAAATGCTACTTTACCCATCACCACAAAGGCAGAGTGAATATAAACTTGAGTTCAACCTATAAATAGTAAAGAGTTTTCCAGTTGACCGGTAAACAAGTTGACCGGTTAACAAGTTGACCAGTTCACCAAGAACAAATTACTCCAAAAGTATCCCGTTGAGCTCCACTTGGTATTGAATATCTACCGTTTGATCTAGCATTTTGGACACCGAACAATACTTTTCAAAAGACAGTTGAGCAGCACGCTTGGCTTTGTTTGGTGGGATTTCACCTTCTAACTTCACCAGTAATTTAATCGTATGAAACACTTTAGGATCAGTATCGTTTCTAAGACCTTCTACCTCTACATTTAAGTCTTTAACTTCTAAGTTTTGCTTGTTAAGGATATGGATGATATCAATACTGCTACAGCCTGCAGTTCCCATTAAAATAAGCTCCATTGGACTAGGTGCTTTGGGATCTGGCGCTGTAGAATTATAAATTTCTATTTTATGACCTAAGGCATTTTCAGCTTCAAAATGAACATCACTGTTTGGTTTTTTATGTAAGCTTACTTTCATAATTCTATAGTTTTATACAAAGCAAATGAATCTTAAGTATAAATCTGCTAAAAATAACTTAATACAATTTAGAATGACTCAAATTTATTAAGTTTGCAACGAGGAAGGATTTGACTGATTGCAACCTCTTTTTAAAATGCTAAAGCAGTTTCATTTTTAGATGAGTCGTTTAACGTCATTTCCTTCCCAACGACTATAACTTTAAAATTTATTTTATGTCATATTTATTTACTTCAGAGAGTGTTTCTGAAGGACATCCCGATAAAATCGCAGATCAAATTAGCGATGCTTTACTCGATTCTTTTTTAGCTTTTGACGATACCTCCAAGGTAGCTTGCGAAACCTTAGTGACCACAGGGCAAGTTGTTTTGGCAGGAGAAGTAAGAAGTAATACCTACCTCGATGTGCAACAAATTGCAAGAGACGTCATCAACGATATTGGATATACCAAAGGAGAATATCAATTTTCTGGAGATTCCTGTGGTGTCATCTCTCTTATCCATGAGCAATCTAAAGATATTTACCAAGGCATCGATAAAACTTCCAAGGAAGACCAAGGGGCTGGCGACCAAGGGATGATGTTTGGTTATGCCACCAATGAGACTGAAAATTATATGCCTTTGGCGCTGGATATTTCTCATAAACTGCTAATAGAACTAGCAAAATTACGAAGAGAAGGCAAAGACATTACTTACTTACGACCAGATGCCAAAGCGCAAGTTACTATTGAATATTCTGATGATAATATCCCGCAGCGTATCGATACCATTGTAATTTCTACACAACACGATAATTTTGATGAGGATGAGCCTATGCTCAAAAAGATAGAAAAAGACATTCATTCTATCTTGATTCCACGAGTAAAAGCTTTGTTTGCTGAAAGCATTCAAGCCTTATTTAACGATGATATTACCTACCACATCAACCCTACAGGCAAGTTTGTTATTGGAGGGCCGCATGGCGACGCTGGACTTACCGGTCGTAAAATTATTGTAGATACCTATGGTGGTAAAGGGGGGCACGGAGGTGGTGCTTTTTCTGGAAAAGACCCTAGTAAAGTAGACCGGTCTGCTGCTTATGCCGCTAGACACGTGGCCAAAAACATGGTGGCTGCTGGTATCGCCGATGAAGTTTTGGTACAGGTTTCTTATGCGATTGGAGTAAGTGAACCGACTTCCATTTTGGTGAACACCACCAATAAAAAAATCGATATGAGCGATGGAGATATTGCTAAAAAAATTAGAAACATTTTTGACATGCGTCCGGGGATGATCGAAGAGCGTTTGAAACTTCGAAATCCTATTTATAGAGAAACCGCCGCTTACGGCCATATGGGAAAAGAACCTAGATTCGAAACCAAAATCTTCAGATCCGATTATTCAGGTGAAATACGTAGAGAAGTGGAACTATTTACTTGGGAAAAACTAGATTATGTCGATAAGTTGAAAGACGCTTTTGACTTATAATTTTTTCCTGATTTTGATACCCTAACAAAAAAAACAAGCGATGAAAATCCTTAACATGGTCGTTTATTTATAAAAACGCCCCGAAATTTAACACTAGTCCTAAAGTAAAGTGAAATGCTGTGCTAATTTGTATTTCAGATGTCGTGGATGATGAATTTTTTTTCCTTGTATCGTCTAATTTTCTAAAAAAAGAGAACAATAACGTAGGCTATGGGTAGTTTTTTATTGAAGGTGGAAAAAATAATTAAGAGTCTATAAATGACATTCAAAATTTAAGTTGACATACAAATCAAAAGTTTCTATCTATTTATTAATTTTAAAAAAATCATCAAATAGATAGATTCAATCCAGGAATTTGAAAGGTTGTAGGTTATGTAAATTGGAGAACGAACTTAAAACAAGTTTTTCATAATCATTCTTTCGTATCATAAAGTATTGAGCTTTCGATATGCGTTTTAATATAAAGACAAATTTCCAATTCGTTCTTTAAATTTACGTCGATATTAAGACAACCAGTGTTATAAGGTCCGTACATATCTTTGTTCGTCACATTAAACAAGCCTACAGTAGAAGTTTGAGTTGCTGCTGCAAGGTGCATTATTCCACAATCGCCAGTTATAAATAGTGAAGCATGAGAAATAAAAGAAGCTATTTCTCTAATGTTTTTGCTGTAAAAAGAAGGGATTTTATAGTCTAAAGCAGATATATTTTCTACTGGTAATAGTTCGATAATATTATGGTTAGGAAACACTTTGGCCAAATTCTCATAAAAATTACTCCACCAAACTTTCTCAAGACATTTTTTATCAGTTGCAAAAGTATATAAGCAAATGGTTGGTTTATTCAAATTGGCATATTGTTTCAATAATTCCCTACCGCTACAGATTTCTTCACTAGATAATTTAATTTCCAAGCTTGGCAAGACTTCAGCTGTGAGTGATTGCCTGAGAAAATAGCGAAGACTATAAATTGGGTATTTGGATATGTGAATCCCATCTTCACAAGTGATTAAATTATGATGGCGTTCAAAGCCAAAAAACTTGTGTTTTGCTCTGGATACTTTGGTAGATAATCGCCCAGAAGATGATGAAGCTTCTGCATTGATTACCAAATCATATTTTTTTTGCTTAAGTTTTGTCCATGCCAATAAATATCTACCTAGCTCTTTGAAGTGCTTTTTGGGTAAGCTGATAATTTTATCTACATAATCGTAATTTTCGAAGATGAGTCCACCCAAATTACCCTTAAGAAATAAATCGATTTTAGCTTCAGGAAATTGATCATGAACCTCTTTTACCAATGGTGTTATCAATAATTGATTACCAAGTCGATGATTTGGCCGAGTGATTAATACACGTTTGACTTCAGATGAATTAGGAAAATTAACACTTTGTTTATCAAGCAACCCACTAGTCAATAATCTAGTCGCTTTTTTTCGAAAAATATTAATCGATTTTTTAAATGCAGTCATTCTATAAATAACGTTAATCTTATTTATTTATTGGAATACAATCTATAAAAAAATTATGAAAAACTAAGAAATATCAAAAAATAAAACTGCCAATTGATTATTGGAATGAGAGTATAAAACGAGAGAATTTAAGACATTTCAGTGGAAGTATCTTCACTAATATTATTATCCTTACAGTTTATAAATCACCTTACACATCACAATCCGAGGCTGAATAAATAGTCTTCGGTCCGAGACTATGAATTCATTAACAGAATTTTGCCTTTTAAATTCAATATCAAACAAGTTGGTAGCGCTTAACTCAAATCCCCAAGCTGAATCTTCTTTTCCGTAGAATAAAGAAGCATCCGCCAGTTCAAATCTATTGATGTCTCCTGTGGTTTGATTTTCAAAATAATTGTAATCGTAATTGAACTTAAAAATAAAATCTTCCCAATCATATTCCAAATAGGCAAAGGGAGACAAAGTGGTAAACTTGTTGTCGATGGCATCTGAGTTGAGTCTGGAAAAGCTTTGCCTCACGCCCGTTTCCAGATTTGGCCAATCGTCATAACGCGTGGTTACTTTTGCAGTATAGCCAAAATTAATACTTTCATAATCCAACACCTCATCGTTGATGATCCTGGAGTAGTCCGACAGGCTTGCATTGCCTCCTAGAGTAAACGTATAATTAGGAATACGTTTGTTGATGGTTCCATTAACGTTATAGGTATTTTCAGGTAAATCAGTAAAAATACTAGTGCTTATTTGGTCGATGCCTTCAATCTGAGTCTGATTTCTAATGCTGCTTTCTCGATGCGTATAAGACAATCTAGCATTATAAAACAAACCCTTGAACATATTAAACTGACTATAAAGTAAACTCGCCGTTTGGTAAATTTGATTTTGTAAATTCTCGTTTCCTCGTCTAATCTGATTAAAACTTTGCAGGCTTAATCTGTTGGCATAATTTGAAGAATTTCCAAAGTTGGTATACCGGTTATAATTAAACCTTAGTTTTTCAGAGGTTTTGAATTCGTACTCCGCGTAAAACTCGGGAAGTAAAACAGCGGTTTGATCATTGACCAATTCATCACCAAATTGCGATACATTCCAGTTGAAATTCTTGACGACCAAACCTGGCCTTAAAACCAATTCTCCAATCTGAGTTTTATACTGAAACCCTAGCGACGCATTAAAGAGCTCAAAATCCATCTGATTATTAAATCCCGCTGACTCAAAACTAGTGGTGCTAACATCGTTTAAGATTTGCTCGTCCAGCGTATTCAAGTTGAAGGTAAAGTAATCCACACCTGCCACAGGATAGATGTGATGAAAATCGGCTAGCACCCAATAATGCTTAGCATTAAGGCTCAAGTTGGTAACTTCCTTCTGGTTGAGCTGATTTAACCTGAACTCATCCCCTTCATCTACCAAAGGAATTAACTCAGTAAACAAGGGCTGATTGAAATCCCAAAGCCTGTCTGTCGTTTGGTCTTCACTTTTTATTTTAGCTTCGAGCTTTAAGGTATGTTTGTAAGAAAACTGCTTATTGAGATTAAAGGTTTGGAGGAATTCAAAATTCTCGGGTTGGGTGTTTGTATTGACAAATCGGTTCGTGTTACCTACTTCAGAATTAAGAAGAGATTGCGCCTCCGCCGTGTTGTATTTAAAATTGGTATTGGCCCGCAAGTCGGTATCATCGTTATTGTCGTACCTCAACTTGATCTTACTAATGCTAAAAAGCAAGTCATTTTGATTGGATTGCTCACGGGATTCATCCGGAGCTTCTGTCGTTTGGTAATTAAAATCTTCAAGCGTTTGGGTTCTCAATTTACTTTTATTAAAAATGCTATAGGCATCCAGACTGAAGTTACCTCCAAGCTCTTGAGAGAGACTCGCCGCGCCAAAATCGTTTTTATTGAAAATGAAATCATCTTGTCTTAAGAACTGTGAAAAATCATCCGAATATAATCTAGAATAAGCCCCTTGATCTTCCAAGGCTAAGGCCATACCGCCTTCAAAATCTAAGTAATCCTGAATGGTAAATGACTTTTGGCCAGTGTTATTGAAATCGCCAATGGCGTTTACAGCCGTCTTGGGACTGTAATAAAACAATTTAGGATGCACCAAATACCGATCTTCTACTCCTGCACCAGTTTCTATATCGCCAAAGATAAATTTCTTTTTTCCATCTTTCAGTTTGATGTTTAACGCCATCTTATCGCTGTCTTCCAAACCTTCAAGAAAAGCTACTTCACTATAATTATCCAAAGCTTCCACTTCATCCACCGCATCGGCGGGAATATTGACCCCCAGTTTTTCGTCTCCCGTAAAAAAGGCTTTGCCATCTACCATAAGTTTTGTCACAGGTTTTCCGTTTACGGTGACATTTCCTTCTCGATCTACCTCCAGACCTGGTAGTTTTTTAAGTACATCTCTTAGCTTTCTTTCCTCGCCTGTTTTGAACTGGTCGGTCCGGTAAGTGATGGTATCTTCTTTGACGATGACGGCCATTTCCTGCTGGATCAGGATTTCTTCCAGACTTTCGGTGCTTTCCTTCATAACGAAATTTCTGGACATATCCTCAGACAGTTGAACAGTATCTGAAATCTTTTTAAAACCCAAATGGGTAATTTCAATTAGATAGGGCTGCTTGCTTTCCAGCTTCAGTCTATATTCTCCTTTGGAACTGCTTATGCTAATTTAATTTGCCCATTAGATTCTTGTAATGGCGTAGCGATAACGTTGGTATTGTTGTTTTCAAGGCTATCGGTGAGAAAATCCTAGAGATTCACGGTTTTTATAGATAAAAATGTAAATAGGAAAAAGTCCTAAACTAAGTCTTGTGTTTTACATCCTACAAATGTTAATAAATAAGACTTCCAAAAGACATAATTTGTAGAGGCTCATTGAAAGGTTTAACTTTACAAAAAAACAGATCATGAAAATCTTTGCACTTATTTTATTATCGGCAGTCCTTTGGAGCTGTCAATCTCAGAAAGATAAAAAAGAAGAAAATCAGTCTTCCCCAGAAACCAACGAAACTTCTATGGAGGAGCCTAGTTTACTGGAGGAAATTGCCAATGCCAATGGGTACAAAAACTGGTCGAATGTAGAGACTTTTAAATATACCTTCAACGTAGATGCTGGAGAAAATCACTCCGAGCGGTCTTGGGAATGGAACCCAAAAACCGACCAAGTGAATATGACGACCAAAGACACCACTGTCACGTATAAAAGAAGTGAAATGACAGAAGAATTAAAGTCGATAGATCGAGCTTTTATCAATGATAAATATTGGCTAGTCTTTCCATTTCAGTTGGTTTGGGATGAAAATTTTGATTACGAAACTATAGAAAATGTAGAAGCGCCTATTTCCAAAGAAAAATTAATGGAAGTCACGGTAATGTATTCAGAAACAGCAGGCTATACGCCAGGAGATACCTACAAAATATATTTGGATGATGCCATGAGAATTCAAGAGTGGTCTTATACTCCGAGGGGGAGTGAAGAACCAAGATTAGTAACCACTTGGGAGGATTACGAAGACTTTAAAGGCCTACAATTAGCCAAAGAGCATAAAAACAAAGACGGCAGTTTTAGATTGTATTTTACAAACATCAGTGTAAATTAATATATGAAATACCAAAACACAAAAGCATTTGCAGAACAACTAGACGAAGCTGATCCGCTGAAAGCCTTTCGATCTGAATTTCTTTTTCCTAAGGCTAAAGATGGCTCTCCGAAAGTTTATTTGTGTGGGAATTCACTAGGACTGCAACCTAAACAAACCTCTACTTTTATTCAACAAGAATTACAAGACTGGGCAGATCTAGGCGTAGAAGGTCATAGCCATGCAACACATCCGTGGATGACCTCTAATGAGGACCTCGCTGGATCAATGGCTAAAATAGTTGGTGCCCTACCTGAAGAAGTGGTCATTATGAATACCCTCACGGTGAACTTACACCTCATGATGGTTTCTTTTTATAGACCTACTCCCAAAAAATTTAAAATCCTTATTGAAAGCGATGCCTTTCCGTCTGACAAATATGCCGTAGAATCTCAATTGAAATTCCATAATATAGATCCTAAAGAGGGATTACTGCTATGGAAACCGAGGCCTGGTGAGCATCTCTGCAGAACAGAAGATTTTGAACAAATTATCGAGGAACACGGCGATGAGATTGCTTTGGTGATGATAGGCAGTACCAATTATTATTCTGGTCAAGCTTATGATTTAAAACGAATTACAGAGGTATCGAAAACAAAGGATATCACCATTGGCTTTGATCTGGCGCACGGAGCTGGAAATATCCAACCCAATTTGCACGACATTGGTGCCGACTTTGCCGTTTGGTGTACCTATAAATACCTCAACTCTGGGCCTGGAAGTTTAGGCGGTTGTTTTATACATGAAAAACATATTGCCAATGAGCATATCAATCGCTTCGTAGGATGGTGGGGACATAACAAAGACTCGCGGTTTAATATGCGAGTAGACTTCGACCCTATTCCAACCGCTGACGGATGGCAATTGAGCAATCCACCAATTTTATCTTTGGCAGGGACTCGATCCTCTTTGGATCTTTTTGATAAAGCAGGCTTTGACAACATTAGAAAAAAATCTGTGCTTTTAACGGGTTTTCTGGAATTTCTCATCGATGATTTAGATATGGAAGAGATTTCAATTTTAACCCCAAGACCCCCCGAAGAAAGGGGTTGCCAATTGTCCATACAAGTCAAAAATGCTAATAAATCACTATTCCATCAATTGATGGACAAAGGTGTGGTGGCAGATTGGAGAGAACCGGATGTAATACGGATTGCTCCTGCTCCACTCTATAATTCTTATACCGATGTATTCACTTTTGTTCAAATTTTAAAACACTTATTATATGCTTAAAACTGAATCTGTACTTATTATAGGTGCCGGTCTTTGCGGATCGCTGCTAGCTCTTCGCCTTGCTCAACATGGTTACCATGTGACTTTAGTGGAAAAACGAGAAGATATGAGAACTGTCGATTTATCTGCAGGTCGCTCTATCAACTTAGCCCTATCAAATAGAGGCTTAAAGGGTATAAAACGGGTAGGCTTGGAACATAAAATTGAAGCCCTTTGCATTCCTATGTTAGGACGTATGCTTCACGATAAAGAAGGCCATACTCAGCTTTCAAAATACAGCGGTAGAGATGGAGAGTACATCAACTCCATTTCCAGAAGCGGTCTTAATAAAATTCTATTGGATGAGTTGGATACCTTCAAAAATGTCGATCTTAAATTCAATCACTCCTGTGTTGATGTAGATTTGAAGCAAGCCCACGCGAGTTTTAAGACAGCAGATTCCAATTCAGAATATACCATAAAAGCAGATGTGATTTTTGGTACTGATGGCGCTGGCTCTGTTGTAAGGAAGCAAATGGAAAAAGAACGAGGTTTCTTGTTCAGTCATTCTCAAAATTTCTTGACTCATGGCTATAAAGAATTGACGTTTCCACCCAGTGCTAAAAGTGAGTATGCTGCAGAAAAGGGAGCCCTACACATTTGGCCAAGAGGAGAAAATATGTTGATCGCCTTACCCAACCAAGACAAGAGCTTCACGGTAACCTTGTTCTTGGCTTATGAAGGTGGCCTGCATAATTTTAATTCCTTAACTACCGCAGAAAGCGTTGAGGACTACTTCAAAACCGACTATCCAGATGCGCTCGCTTTGATGCCTAATTTGGGGACTGAATTTTTTGAGAATCCTACGGCGCCCTTAGGTACAGTGAGGTGTGATCCATGGACTTATGGAAAAGCACTCCTTATGGGAGATGCCTCTCATGCGATTGTTCCGTTTTACGGGCAGGGGATGAATGCCTCGTTTGAAGATGTTGTGGAATTTGATGATATCTTACAAGAAACCGATTTCGATTTGAAAGCAGCATTTAAGGCGTTTAGCGACTCTAGAAAACCAAATGCAGATGCCATTGCTGACTTGGCTTTGGATAATTTTCATGAAATGAAATCCCACACGGCTCTAGATATATTTTTGGAAAAGCGAAAGCTTGAATTGGCTCTAGAAAAAGAATTTCCTAAGGAGTATTTTTCTAAATATTCTCTAGTCACCTTTAGTGAAGAAGTTTCCTATAAAGAAGCTATGGACAAAGGCCGCGCTCAAGATAAAGCCATTTTGGGACTCCTAAAGCACCATAAATTTAATGAAAATCAAAGTTTAAGAGACCAGCTTACACTGATTCAAAAAGTAAGTCAACAGGTTTTGGAGGGGGAACTCTTATTTGAAGTCTGATTTCTTTTTTGCTATTACTGAGATTGAACTATTCCCATGAAGTGAAAATAAACCTTCATTTTAGTAAGCTTGCTAAGAATTAAATACTTTAATTTATGATTAAATTGCGGTAGTTCTCCCTAAAGACTGAGCATTTCCTTTTTATAAAGATTATAGCTCAGTTTGTTTAAACCAAAAGTGATGACGAAAAGAAATCTTAGAATAAACGGACATTCTCACCTACTTCCCTATCCTGAAGAGATTCCTGATTTTATGAGGGAAAAAGAGATCTTTTGGATAGATGAGGATAGAAAATTCATGCTCCAAAAAGGGTGGAAACGCCCCGTCACCGATTCTAGCTTTTTCTTAAAAGAAAAACTGGAATGGATGGAGCGTTACAAGATTGATCATGCAGTAGTTCTAAATTTGTCTCAACTTTATGGCAATGGCTTACGTGTAGAGGAAATGAAGAAAGCTTTGCGCTTTCAGAATGATTTTAATGCTAAAGTTCAACATAATCATCCAAAAAAATTCACCTGCGGCTTTGTGGTTCACCCAGGCTTTGTAAATGGAGCTTTGTGGGAAATAGAAAGGTGCGTGAAGGAACTAGGTTTGAAATTGCTATGCCTTCCCACCCATTATATGGACACTATTGGGACCTGGCGATGTATTTTTGATGAAGAAAACGAACCTATTTTTGAACTGGCGAGCAAATATAATCTGGCTGTTGAAATCCATCCTTACGATGGTGAAAAATTTATCAAGTTAGAAAACACCTCTTGGCGTTTTCATCTTATCTGGATGTTGGCTCAATGTGCAGATGCCTACCATTTCTTAACGCTAAATGGATATCCCGACAAATACCCCAATATGCGGGTCTGTTTTGCTCATGGTGGACAATTGGCACAGATCAATTTAGGGAGACGAATCCAAGGCTTTGATGGT
>Ga0136587_1000060_pt1 | contig 28660 bp, 31 predicted proteins | sample AntRauMFilla1563_FD_101386 | JGI IMG/M metagenome (GOLD analysis project Ga0136587, IMG submission 101386) | Saline lake microbial communities from Rauer Islands, Antarctica - Metagenome Filla 1 #563 | ecosystem: Environmental > Aquatic > Non-marine Saline and Alkaline > Saline | place... | reverse complement strand
TCAGATAATGGGTGGAGCGACGCTTCACTTGGGAAACATTGCAGAGATGAAAACCGGCGAGGGTAAAACCCTGGTGGCAACTCTGGCTGCATACCTAAACGCCATCCCGGGCCGCGGCGTGCACGTGATCACGGTGAACGACTTTCTGGCGGGTTACCAATCCGAGCTAATGGGACGCATCTTCCGCGCTCTGGGGATGACTACCGGTTGCATTATTTCGGGTCAAGACCCAAACCAGCGTCGTGAGCAGTATGCCTGCGATATTACCTATGGCACCAATAACGAATTTGGCTTTGACTACCTCAGAGATAATATGGCGCTCTCTAAGCCGGATCTTGTGCAGCGCGATCACTTTTTTGCGATCGTTGACGAGGTGGACTCGATTCTTATCGACGAGGCCAGAACGCCATTGATTATTTCGGGACCCGCCGCAGCTGATGTGAATCGTTGGTTTGGTGTTTTCGCGAAACTAGCCCAGAGCCTCACCATCGACATTGATTATGAAGTAGATGAGAAAAAGCGCACCATCGGCATCTTGGAAGACGGCATCGACAAGGTTGAGGATCACCTCGGCATCGAAAACCTCTATGAGACCGCCAACACTCCGCTGATCTCGTTTTTGAATAACTCCATTAAGGCCAAGGAGCTCTTCAAAAATGACAGAGACTATGTTGTGGTCGATGGCGAAGTACAGATTGTCGACGAACACACCGGTCGCATCCTGGGAGGCCGCCGTTATAACGAGGGTATGCACCAGGCAATCGAAGCCAAAGAAGGCGTAGCAATCAAGGCGGAGAACCAAACTCTGGCCACAGTAACACTGCAGAATTATTTCAGGCTCTATCAAAAGCTCGCCGGAATGACTGGAACCGCCGAGACCGAAGCCGCGGAGTTCAACGGAACCTATAAGCTCGGCGTGATTCCGATTCCGACCAATAAGCCAATGATTCGCAAGGATCAACAAGATCTGATCTTCAAAAACGAAGAGGTCAAATTCCGCATGGTAGTGGAGGACATCTTTGAAAGACACCAAACTGGCCAACCGATCTTGATTGGAACCACTTCGGTAGAAAAAAGCGAATACCTCTCAAAGCTATTGGCAAAGCGCGGCGTGAAGCACGAAGTTCTAAACGCCAAGAACAATGCCCGTGAAGCTGTGATTGTTGCCCAAGCTGGTCGTTTCGGCGCGGTAACGGTTGCAACCAACATGGCCGGACGTGGAACTGACATCATGCTCGGTGGTAATGCCGAGTTTTTGGCTGTCACTCAGATGCAAGCTTTGGGTCTTGACCCAGTTACCGACCCGGAGGCTTATGAAGCGCGCTGGGATGAAGTCTTTTTGAAGATGCGTCAAGATGCTCAGGTTGAAGCGGATCGAGTACTTGAAGTAGGCGGGCTTTATGTTTTGGGTACCGAACGTCACGAGTCCCGCAGAATCGACAATCAGCTCCGCGGACGCTCCGGTCGCCAGGGCGACCCGGGCGAATCTCGGTTCTACTTATCGCTAACTGACGACCTAATGCGACTCTTCAATTCTGGAGCGGCATCCGCTTTGATGAACCGCTCTTCAGTGCCGGATGAATCGGCTATCGAGTCCAAAGTTGTCTCGCGTGCGATTGCATCGGCTCAATCTCAGGTTGAGTCTAGAAATGCGGAGATTCGCAAGAACATCTTGAAGTATGACGATGTTATGAACCGCCAGCGTGAGGCCATCTACACCGATCGCCGTCAGATTTTGCAAGGCGAAGATATTTCTCAGACCCTCCAGGATTTTCTAGAGATAGCAATTAAGGACATCATCCAGAGCAACATGCCAGATGGCTCAGGTCAGGACTTGGATCTAGAGGGCCTCTGGAAAGAATTGCAGGCGGTTTATCCGGTTGGCATCGAGATCGAAGAGGTCATGGAAAGTGCTGGCTCCAGGGCCAAACTAACCAAAGCTTGGCTCACCGAAGAAATTCTTAGCGACGCTCAAATTGCATATCAAAAGCGCACCGATGAAATCGGCCCAGAAATAATGCGCGAACTGGAGCGTCGGGTAATGCTCTCGGTTGTAGACAGAAAGTGGCGCGACCACCTGTATGAAATGGACTACCTAAAAGAGGGCATTGGTCTTCGGGCCATGGCTCAGCGTGATCCTTTAGTGGAATACCAGCGTGAGGGTTACGGCATGTTCACCGACATGATGACCGGGATTCGCTATGAAGCGGTTCAGTTCCTGTTCAATGTTGAGATCAAGCAGAACCTTCCTGAGGTTCAGGCGCCACCAGTTCAATCACTAACCTATTCGGCTCCAACCGAGCAGGGTGGGGTCGATACTCACGCCGAGAAGATTCAGCGCTCTCGTCCGCTTCCTCCAGTGGCAAAAAAGCCACCGCAGGCAGGTCCTGGGAGCGCATTCTTTAGAGGCTAAATCAGACAGATGTCCGTGATTCGATATTTGCCATGGATTTGCTCGGCTCGGATTGAAACTGCCCGAGTTGAGCCCGAAATCTTGAGAACTACCACCGCTTGGTAGGCGCCCACATCGGTTAGAAAAGTCTGTGATTTTTTTACAAAAACGTCTGGCCGCAGCTTAGTTCCGGTGAGTTGACGCTGCGCAGATTGACGCTTCACTCTTTGGCAAATGTCGTAGTAGGTGCGATCCGATAGCCAGCGAGCAAGCTGCTCGGGCCTCCTGACTCCTGCTAGCACTTCGACGTAGGCGGCTCCGATTTGTGCAAAAAACGCTGCTGGATCCGGATTCCTTACTTCAACTGTTTCCTGTTTTAGCATTTTCTACCCTCGCATTCCATCGAATTTTTAATATTTCTACGAGTTTGTTGAAGATTTCGGAATATTGGAAGCCTTATTTTCCTCCCTGTGGATAACTTTCTGGGGACAGCTTTGGGGCCCATACTTGCCACCATGAATTTTCTAACCGAACTTGAAGATCAGTTCTCCGAGCTGAGTCAACCCAAGGCACCCCATAGCGCAAGGGTAGTGACCGCAAAAATAGACGTAGCAATCGATAAGGCTTATCTTGGCAAAGACTTTATTTGTGGCATGAGCAGTCTGGGTCTGATTGCTGTGCCCACCTCGCAGATTCTCAGGATCCTGAGCCCCAATTTGCCGATAAGAACCGAAATCACTTTGCTGGAATTACTCGCCGTTCAAAAACAACCGGTTTTGATTGAGTGCCCAGAATCTGATCAGGAAAACTTCTGGCTACTGAATGTTTCTGATGATTGGCTTCGAGTGGCAACCAAGCAGGGTATTGCGTGGCTGGCTCAGCAAAGTATCGAATTAGTGAAATTTTCGCCTGTGGATAACTAAAAACTTTTTCGCAATCTTTCTGCCACTGTCTGTAATTGACATAAGGAGCTGCAATGGCAAAAGTTTTGCGAAGAAGGATTCCGAACTGGGCTTGGCTGAGCGCTGGGATGGGTCTCATCGCGGTTGCACTGGCCGTGTCAGCGCTGAACCGGCCCCTGCCACAGTATCTGGTTGCAGCAGTTGATCTCAAGCCCGGGGCCTCAATTTCAATTGCGGATTTCACGCTGATAAACCTGGATCTTGGCTCATCGGCCCAAAGCTACCTGGGCCCTGACGGGCTATCCGCTGACGCAAGCGTCACAAGGCTGATCCCGGCCGGGGAGCTACTGCCGGCTCGCAGCGTCAGAGAGTTTGTCTCGCCGGGTATGACTTCGATCAGGTTCATTCCTGGCCTCAAGCCCGCAACCAATGTCCGGCCCGGCACTTGGGTATCAATTTGGCAAGTGGTTGAAACTGAGACCGGGTTCGAATCTCAAAGAATCGTGGAGCGCTCAGAAGTAACTGAAGTGGCTTTTGGCGAGGGTCTATTTGCTGCGGATTTCCCAGAGGTCGAGCTGATTCTTAGCCTTGCGGAGGCAACCTTAGTGCTTGAAGCAGTAGCAGCTGATATCGATCTTTTTGTTTTGGAGCGGTGATGACTATTCTTGAGCGGGACAAGCTGGTTGTGCCGGAGCTCAGGCTTGCCCCAGGCACCGCCAGCGGCAAGCTGGTGAGCTCTTGGGGCACCGCAGGAAGCGGGAAAACCTCAATAGCTATCAATATCGCTTTTGAGCTCGCGCTAGCGGGAGAATCCGTTTTACTGGTGGATTTGGATAGTCGCAGACCCAGCATTGCGTCTTGTTTGGGCTTGACCGAACCGGGGGCCGCGCTAACCGCGGTGCTAAGACTTGCAAGGCAGGACAGGTTGGATGCCTCAGAGTTAGAGCGACTCAGCAGCATGGTGAAGTTTCAGGGTAAACAATTACAAATTCTCACGGGCCTTAACTCACTCTCCAGATGGCCAGAGCTTGACAGCAAAGCAATCTTCGATTTCAGCTCGTTCGCCAGAAGCCTCTTCGACTGGGTGATTTTTGACCTGAACGATGATATAGAAACCGGAAGTTTTTCTGCCGACACCGGCATGGAGCGCAATCAAGCCACCAGGGAGATCTTGCAGCTTTGTGATTTCCGATTGCTGAGCTTTGCGGCCGATGCGGTTGGAGTGAATCGGTATCTGAGTTTGGCCAAGGAGACTGATTTTGAGACCTGGGTGATTGCTAATCGGGTTAGGGCTTCCACCATCGGTCGGAACGCCGAAAGACAGTTGCGTGACACGATATTCAAGGTTTCTCGGGTGACGCTTCGAGCAGTGGTTCCAGAGGACCAAGCCGGCTTTGATCTCTGCATGCTGGAAGGCAAGCCCCTTTGCCTAAGTGCCAAAAGCTCCAAGGCCCGCGAGGCAATCAGGCTTATTGCCACCGACCTTTTAGATGCTTAGAAGCTCGCGCTAAACTCACTCTTCATGAGCGACACGAAGGGCCTAGCGAATCAGTGGATCAGATCACTGTTGGCCGATTGGCAGCTGATTGCAGATGTGGCATTTGCCGATCTAGTTTTATGGCAATTTGATCAGGGCAAGTTCTATGCAACAAACCATGCCAGGCCCGCTGCCGCGCCAACCGTTTTCTACCGCGATCTCACAGATCAAAATCCGAGAAGTGACTGGCTGGAGATTATCCAAGCCTCCTATCAAACCGGGGAGTCGGTCACTCCGAGCAGCATTAGCGACATTGATGGGCTGAAAACTCGAGTTTCGGCCTTCCCTGTTTATGCTGCTGGAAAAAAGGACGGTGATCTTCCGATAGCGGTCATCTCTCGGCACCTGAATCTCACCGAAGGTCGGATGCCCAGCAAGGTCCAACTCAACTTCCAAGCCGCTGGTAATGAGCTTTTGGAGATGGTGGCCCAGGGTTTATTTCCAAACCCCGAGGCTGGTTCGGGCTCGAAGCGCGGTGCCGCTAGGGCCAATGACGGTCTGATTCGATTAGATGAAGCCGGCAATGTGGTTTTTGCCTCTCCCAACGCCCTCTCGCTGTTCTATCGAGCTGGAGTGCAAGTAGAACTTGAGGGAAAACAATTTTCTAAGTCGGTTACTGGGGCGCTAGCAGATGTTGGCCCAATCGACGAGGGGCTTCCGCTGATTTTAACCGGCAAGGGAGCTTGGCAAACTGATCTCGAATTCAAGAACATGACCTTGGCGGTTAGGTCAATCCCGGCGATTGAGTTTGGCAAGCGAGTCGGGGCTACTATTTTGTGCCGAGATGTCACTGAACTTAGATTTCGAGAGCGCGAACTAATTACCAAGGACATGACGATTAGGGAGATTCACCACCGGGTCAAGAACAACCTACAAACCGTTGCATCCCTATTGAGAATTCAATCTCGGCAATCAAAATCCGAAGAGGTCAAGATGTCCCTTGCTCAAGCGATGCGTAGAGTCAGCGCTATCGCAGTTGTGCACGATGTGCTCTCGGAGGGCATCGATCAAGAAGTTTCATTTGACATAATTTTTAGAAGAATCCTGGCCCTTGTTCCGGATATCACGGCCGCCTATCACACCAGTGTAAAAACCGAGTTGGTGGGAAGCTTTGGAGAATTATCGGCTCAACGCTCCACCACGCTGGCATTGGTTTTAACCGAGGTTGTGGCAAACGCGGTGCAACATGGACTTGCAGGCAATTCGGGTCTGATTCAGGTTGAGGCGAGCAGAGATAAACAGTTCCTCACAATTGCAATCACCGATGACGGCGTCGGCTTAGCTGAAGGCAAGTTGGGTACTGGGCTAGGTACGCAGATTATTCGCACGCTCGTTGAATCGGAGCTTCGCGGCAGCATTAGTTGGACTTCGCCGATCCGCGGCGGCACCAAGGTCGCAATAAAGCTACCTATTTAGCCGCAACACTGCTTGAGGGTACCTCGAACTAACCAGCGCGTCGAGCCCTGGCATAGCGACGTTTCAATGAGCGGCGTTCGTCTTCAGAGAGACCACCCCAAACTCCGGTGTCTTGATTCTCTTTGATTGCATACTCAAGGCAGCTCGCAGAGACGTTACATTGACGGCAAATTGTTTTCGCCTGCTCGATTTGCTCAAGAGCCGGTCCCGTGTTCCCTACTGGGAAAAAGAGCTCCGGGTCCTCATTGAGGCATCGGGCCTGATTTAGCCACGTCATATCCATAGTGTTCTGTAATTCCTAAGATCGACATTGCTCCCACTTTTTAGCAGGTAGAGTCGCAATTGCAACTCCAAAATGGTTTCACAGCCGAGGAAAGAAATCAAGACCCAAAATGCAAAAGCAGCCAAAAAAACTCGTAATCGCGGTGATTATCATTGCCCTGGAGGCAATAATTCTCTGGGGACTAGGGGTTTGGTCTCTTGTTGCACTTTTTTTAGAAGATACCGCTTCTTTTGTCAGCGCATTGTTTTTGCTCGGTATGGTTTTGGCGGCAGCACTTTGGGCGAGCAATATCGCAATCGGGGTTTGGCAGCATAAACGCTGGGCATTTTCACCGGCACTTATTCTTCAGCTCATCACGGCAGCCATTGCAACCGCGAGTTTTAGCGGAGAATTTGGGATTGTTTGGCTCGGTTTTGGGTTATTGATTCCGGCAGCAATAGCGTTCTATTGCGTTTTTTCCAAGGATGTCAGACAGCTACTGCGACCCACCGAGGCGCTTGAGTAGCATTTTGGCATGGCCCGTGGCCTTGACGTTATAAAGCGACTGCACAACGTTGCCATCCTTATCCAAAATAATGGTTGAGCGAAGCGGGCCGCGGTAGATCCGTCCGTAAATACTCTTCTCGCCATAGGCCCCGTATGCCTTGTGAGCCGTCATGTCCGGGTCACTCAAGAGTTCAAAGGTGAGGTCGTGAGATTCTTCAAAGCCCTTTAGTTTTGCCACGCTATCCGGGGATATCCCAATAACGGAGTACCCCAAATTTTCAAATTCTGCAAGTGAGTCCTGAAAGTCCACGGCTTCTTTGGAGCAACCCGGGCTTCCTGCTGCCGGGTAAAAGAAAGCGACTAGGCCTTTTTCCGAGTAGCTCGATAAAGATCTGAGTTCGGAATTTTGGTTTGCTAGTGAAAAAGCAGGAGCAACGTCTCCAGTAGCAACTCGCACAACTTCTTGATTCACTAAAGCCCCTTTGTCTGCCTTCCAAAAGAATAGTGAGATATTGGGAATTTTCTCAGGGAGTTCGCCATTAGCGTGCCTTTGAAAACCTTGCCATGAGCCGAAACTAAAGTGCTAGAATTTGGGGCTGTCGCACCTCTAGCTCAATCGGCAGAGCAACTGACTCTTAATCAGTGGGTTCCGAGTTCAAGTCTCGGGGGGTGCACCAAGATACTTTTGTTAGAAAACCCAGCCAAACAAACAGGTTTTAGATATTCAGGGTTCCGAGTACGACTACCCAGGCTAGAACTGACTTGGAAACCAAGCTCAGAACTATGTAGCTCTTCTCACCAAACTCGTAGAGCTTCCACTTGCCGATTTTCTTGTATTGCAGCCACATGTTTATGGCGAAGGTGTTGAAGAATAAGAAGGTCAGTACGAACCCGAATTGGGCATAGGCCGGTATCGAATCTGAGATGTTGCTGGTCGAGACCCAGAAATAGATCCCACCCATAATCCATGGCACGATTCCCGCAACAACGCCTAAGTTGAAGGGCAACCAGCTTGTCTTTTCGGTCAACTGGTTGTAGCGCTCCATCACGAGCCCAAACATGTTCATCAAAAAATTGAGGGTGAATACAAAGACGACAGCGGAGATTTCAATCAGACCACCGAGCATCAACAGCACAACCAGCATCAAAGAAGATGATATCGAGTATTCCCACCAGCGAGGGGGGTTGATTCCCTTGGCAATATTCTGCTCGTAGCGGCGAATGTAAAAAGGCGATGAGATCAGTAGGTGAGCGATGGCCGATAGCAACAGAAATATTGGTCCGATTAGAGCTATTGGGAACTCAAATAAGGTCTCACTCACGGGGCGAATGCCCTCGGGGGTATCGGTGAAAAACCTAGTTATAACCGGGATTCTAGTTTCATCGTTCAAGATGAAAAACAGCACAACGGCTTGGACTAGGTGGAAAATACCAGCCAACCTATTGAACGTTTGCAACTTGCTTCCAAGTTTTGTTTCAGGCTTCATCAATTCCCCCAGCTCGTTTTGTGATCCCAAATCACTGGGCTCAGCTCTTCCAAAAGTATAAATGAGCCCAAAAGTGCAAACCTAATTTCCGCTCTAGGCGAACCTGAATCTTTGGGGACATTGATTATTGTGGCACCACGACCGATTGCAAAAACTTAGATTCCTAGCCTGACTTGTCTTTCGAAAAGATGCTGGTGATCGACAGATGCAAAAACAAGCGCGAGATCATTGGCATCTCTCAAAAACGTCTGGCTATCTTTCTACTTAACAGCGGACATACTCACAAGTTACGTCAAACTAACGAAATCAAGTTCCTTGCCACAGTGCACACACTCGGTGGCTTCATCTCGAATTAATTCCGAGCAGTACACGCATTTTCGAGTCAGCCCTGAGCTTTCAGGCCGCAGGAATTGGGTCACGAACAAAGGAATCAGCCAGCCAATCAGTAGCGAGAGGACTAGAAAGCCCGTGAAACTTTTCTGTCTCTCCTGTGCTATTCGAGCAACAAAATAAGCCGGAATCACCCAGATTAAAATGAACACGATGGCTACTCCAGCCCACTCCGAAGCATCTAATTCCATAACCTCTCCTGACCTAAAAACATTTTTTAACCTACCACCTGACAACAGAATTGGCCGGCACCAGTTAGCGGAGAAAGCTTTATATCAGATAACTGTTGAGCGCAAATGCTCCGGGCTTCAACCTTGAACTGTCTTGCCAGGTGGGCTTGAGGGCTTTGAAGAATCCCGATTCAGGGCACTCTAGCTTCAGCTCTTTGTGAAACGTGCGCGCTAGCTAGTATGGGTATAAACAGATTCGAATAGAGGCGAAATCACTCTTGACCAGCTTGCCCTTGCTTATCATCGAAGCAATCAAAGATGGTCTCAGAAGATCAATGCATTTCGGGCAGTTTCGAGCACCTGTGAACCTCACTCAAGCCAAGGCTGATTTGCAAAAAGACCTTCACTTAATCGAACGGGCCTTGGCGCTTCCCGAACCAAGAAGGCCCTTTGGGCTGAAGCCTGTTGCTCGCATTAGTAAAATTATTGAACAATATGGCACAAGTCTCGGGGAATACCTCTTGAATCAAGCGCAGGTCGTATTGGCCGAACGCGATAATTGGAACGAACGGGGAGTTAGGCCGAACCCTTCTAAAATTCGAGAGCTCACAGAGGCGCAAAATCTTTTGGCTTCTAGGCACTCGGTGAGGGCGTTTGGAACTAATAGGGCCCCCACGGATCAGGAACTGAGCGAGATTATGGAGCTCGCCGGGAACGCCCCGAGTGTTTCTAACACCCAGAGTTGGTCCGTTCGGGCTTATCGCTCGGAAACCGACATTCAACAGCTTTTAGCTCTACAAAACGGAAACGCTGGTAACTCTCGAATCCCTCTTTTATTGATTGTAACCGTTGACATCAGAGCATTCGCGGGGCCAGGGGAGCGCAACCAAATGTGGATTGACGGCGGAATATTTCTGCAGCAACTGCTACTTTCGATTCACGCATCCGGTTGGGCCAGTTGCCCTATGAATTTCTCTGAGACAAATGCCCAGGCCAACAGGCTTCGCAAGCTTTCTGGGATAGCCGATTATGAGGAAGTTATCTGTTTTGTATCGGTTGGGGAGCAAGATACGGGCATCCCACCGGCTCGCTCGGCAAGGAAGCCGGTGAATCAGCTGCTTAGGATCGAGAGGCTCGGTTAGGGGATTTCCTAATTGGCATAAAAGTTCACAGATCCACGAACCCAGACCTTAACCCTCATGCCAACCTCCGGAGCGAACGGACCATTGGAGCGGGCTCGGATTACTAAGTCGCCAATCTTCACTTCAAGCACAGCATCATGACCAAAGAACACCTGACCCACAACCTCGCCTTCACCGCCTGGATTTGGGAGCAGGTAAAAGTTCTCGTACCTGATTGCGGTTAGGCCTTTATCTCCATCCAACACCTTGCCCATTGGGTTTAGTAGACCCAGCGCTGTCGAAATTTTACCCTTGACTACTTGACCCTCAACCAAGACTGAGTCGCCTAGAAAAGTCGCAATACCGATGTCTATCGGGGAGTTATAAATGTCAGTTGGGGTGCCAATCTGGCCAATCTGTCCATCGCGCAGAACTGCAACTCGGTCCGCCAGGGAAAGCGCCTCTTCTTGATCGTGGGTCACTAAAACTGCAGTAGCACCCTCGGCTAGAAGAATTTTTCTTATGTCTAACCTGAGCCTTGCCCGAAGCTCCGCATCTAGCGCACTAAAAGGCTCATCCATCAGGACAAGGGCCGGCCTAGGCGCCAGCGCTCGAGCAAGCGCAACTCTCTGTGCCTGGCCCCCTGAAAGGCTCTCTGGCCTAGCGTCGGCAAAATCCGTCAACTCGACGAGCTCTAAAAGGTGCTTCAATCGGGCAGCCTTTTCTCCGGTTGACCACTTTGATAACCCAAATCCAATGTTTTGCGCAACGCTCAGGTGGGGAAATAGTGCCGCATCCTGCGGCACTATCCCAATGCTTCTCTTATCCGGGGCTAAGACTTTATTCGAATTGGAAATCTCAGTACCGTTTAGCGTCATTGATCCGGAAGTGGGTCTTTCAAAGCCGGCGATGAGCCTCAAGAGGGTCGACTTGCCTGCACCGGAAGAGCCCAGAACCGCTAAAAGCTCTTGGCTTTTTAGCTCTAAATCAATACTCTTTAGAACCTTGGTGTCGCCAAATGATTTGCTTAGGCCGCTTAGCTTCAACAGCGTCATTTTTCTCGAACCTCCGAAATTGCTTTTCGCGCCTGGGCATTGAGCGCCAGCGCGGGCAACCCAGCAAGCATAATCAACAGCATCGCGTAGGGGGCGGCCTGGCTATAAGACAGGGTCTCAGTCGCAGTCCATAACCTTGTTGCCAATGTGTCAACCCCGGTTGGGCGAAGCAAAAGAGTTGCCGGTAGTTCTTTTAGCACTGTGAGGCTAACCAGAGCCATGCCCGCAATGATTCCAGGCATTGCAATCGGCAGCACTATCTTGAAAAGTGTCCTGTTAGCTGGAGTGCCTAGCGATTGCGATAGATCCTCGAGACTCCTTGGAACCCTTGCGATGGGGGAGGAAATCGCCGCCAGAGCGTTCGGTAAAAATAGAATCAAGTACCCGATCAGCAGTAACCAGGTCGTCTGATAGATCCAAGGTGTGATATTTGCTCCAAAAAATACCAGAGCTAGCCCAACGACGATTGCCGGCAGTGCGTGAGTTGCCCAAGCCAGTGTTTCAATGAAGGCGCCGAGCTTGGTGCGATACCTAACCGCCCAAAGTGCTATCGCGGTGGCAAAGATTCCAATGATCACACCGGCTAACCCCGCGAGGCTAAAAGAGCCCCAGAGCGCTTCCAGTAATTGACCCCAGTTAATGCTCGATCCTCCCTGGATACTCCAGATGGTTAGGCTCACAATCGGCAAGCCAACCCCTAGGGCTGCTACCAAGACAAGAATCGGCAGCGCCACCCAAGACCAGCGCCCTAGATCAACTCGCACTCTTTTTCCAAGAGCGCGCGAGCTTAGAAGGTTCGCCCCGCGGTAGCGCCGTTCTAGCCAAATCACCAGGAGCGTAATCAACAGCAGAATTATTGCTAAGGCTGCCGCGGCTGTTCTATCAAAAGATCCGCGGTAAGCATTGAAGATTGCCCTTGTGAAGGTGTCGTACCTAAGGATCGCGATGGCACCGAATTCGCTCAGGGTATAAAGGGCAACTAATAACACCGAGGCCGTGGCCGCTGGAGCAACTTGCGGCCAAGTAATTTTTCTAAGCACAGAGAGTCGGCCGAAGCCAAGGCTTCGAGCCACCTCTTCACCGGCGGTGTCCACCCTCACAAGAGATGCCGTGACGGCCAGAAAAACATAGGGGCTGGTGGCTAAGGTCAAAACCAACCAAGATGCGAAGAACCCCGAGAAGGTTGGAAACACCGAAATGTATCCCAGCGCCATGACGTAGGAGGGAATTGCTAGGGGGAGCGCAGCCAAAACTGCAAAGACCGAGGCGAATCTAATGTTTGACCTAGTTGTTAACCAGGCCTGGGAGAAGCCAATTACAAACGCCGAGATTGAGACGCTCAGAACTAGAAGCCCAGTGTTACCTAAGAGCTCTAATGTTCGAAGGCGAAAGACTTCATCGAGGGCCCGATCCAGGCCCTCGATGAAGCGGATTGCAAGATAGCCAATTGGCAAGCTCGCGAATAAGGTTGCGCCAAGGCTAAGTACTACTACTAGAAATGGCGGCCTTCGCATTCATAGAACTCTAGATGAGTCCGGCCTCGCGAATTAGATCAAGAGTCTCGGAGAGGCTATCCAAATCGCTAAGGTCGATTTTTGGAGCAGGGACTTCCTCCAGTGCTGGAAGACTGATGACCTGCGGAACGCCCGCGATCAGAGGGTATTCACTTGTTTGGCTTGCAAAGTACTCCTGAGCGCTTTGACTCAAAAGGTACTCAACAAAACGCTTGGCAGATGCTGAGTCGTTCACCATTCCCACGCCGGCGACATTGATCAGGTTGCCGACATCTTGGTCTTTGAACTGAGTGATTCTAGATTTCATGTTTTCCATGCCAACCTCTTTACCCTTGGCGTACCAGTAGTAGTGATTGATTAGGCCAGCATCGACAACTCCTGTTTCAACAGCTTCAAGAATCGCGCCGTTTTTCTCGAATAACACCGCGTTGGTCTTCATAGCCTTGAGCCACTCGAGGGTCTTTTCTTCACCCTCAACCACTCGCATTGCGGTCACAAAGGACTGGAACGAGGCGTTGGTTGGAGCGATCCCGATTCGTCCCTGCCACTTAGGTCCCGCAAGATCGAACACTGAGTTTGGCAGTTCGGTCACTTTCTCAGGGTTGTAATTCAAAACCCTGATTCGGCCTGAGATGCCAACCCAGTTGCCATCTTGGGCGGAGTAGGTGCTCGGAACAAGGTCTAGGAGCTCTTGCGGAATAGCCTTTAGAAGTCCCGCTTTGGATAGCGAGCCTAGGGCTCCGGCATCTTGCGAGAAGAAGATATCCGCTGGGGAATTTTCGCCTTCTTCTAGAATTTGCGCCGCAAGTTCTGCTCCACCTGCATAGCGAACCTCAACTGCGATTCCGGTTTCTGCAGTGAAGTCATCAAGTACTTGCTGAACCAAATTTTCGTTTCTACCCGAGTAAATGGTGAGTGTCGCATCTTGTAGGTCCTGATCCGCTGGTGAGCAGCCGGATAGCGAGACGCCTACAAGGGCGATAACGGAAATGGCTAGGGTCTTTTTTAGTCTGAGTTTTTTAAACAATTGGGTCATCTACTTTCTGTATTCCCCAACAGGTTAGGTTCACCTAACCTACTTGTCAATCCAAAGGTAGATTTAGGCTTCTTTTTTGGTTTTCGCTAGGTAGCTTTTGGTTACTTTTTTCGCGATGAAGCAATAAGAGTGATTCCGCCCACCAGCAATACTGCCGTGGGTGCCACATAATCAAGCCCCGAATACCAGTCGGTCCAACTATTGGCTATGACAAATATGAGTCCCAGACCACCCATCACAATCAAGGCCCATGAGATTGCCTTGGTGGATCTCGGGTCGGTCTTTTGCAAATCTTCTCTGGTGGTGGCCGTTAGTGCGCCACAGCTCTGGCAATTGGTATCAAACTCAGAAATCGTTGCCGAACATTTTTTGCATTTCATGGCATAAGCCTAGGGCCGGATTTTGATAACTGGCAGATTAGGGGTCGAATATCTAGCTAAATTTTGCACTCCGGGGTGCCGCCCGGGAGCTTGTCGCGGTTTGCGGCAATCTGGGCGTAAGCGAAATTGGCTAAGCCCGAGATCAGCGGCAGATTAAGAATTCTGCCGGCAACCAGCCAGGGGGTTTTTGATTCAATCAAAACTTGTGCGACGGCTTTGCTTCCAGCAAAACTCCCCTTTTTACTAACAAAGCGCAAAGCCTCTGAACATTCTTGTTCAGTGAGACCGTAATCGGCCGGCTTGAGCCGCTGATAGGGCTGAGTTCGGATTATTTTGGAGCCAATCATTCGCCTAAGCACTCTGACGCTGGAGCTGCAAAATGCGCAGTCGCCGTCGAAGATCAGAATTGGCTTATCCATGCTTAATCCAAGCTTTTTTCTAGCTTGGGAATTCCTCATATCCAAGTCGGACCTTCAATCCCCCCTCTTGCGAATAAAAGCTAAGAATAAAGCGCTAACAAGCAATAAAAATTCCGAGCGGCAGGGTCGCTTAAGCCAGCAACTCGGAGTATCTTTGTGGAGTCTGATTTAGAGGAAAAGGGCAAGGCTTTGTTTTGAGTCCAACACTGCAAAAAAAGCCCATGCATCCGTCAAGGCTGATTGCTATCGCCTTCGGGGCTGTGGTTGCAATCGGCACCATCTTGTTGGTGACACCGATCGCTACCAAATCCGGAGAAGCCACCTCAATCCCTGATGCCCTGTTTACGGCAGTTTCGGCCGTAACTGTGACTGGGCTAACGGTGGTAGACACCCAACTGCACTGGAACATGTTCGGTCACGTGGTTATCGCGCTGTTGATTCAAATCGGTGGTTTTGGGATTGTGGGGTTTGCCACCCTGATCGGCTATTTATTGGACGGTCGAATCTCTTTGCAGAACCGACTTAGTAGTTCCTCTGAATCTGCTACTGCAATCGCACCCAACGTCAAGACTCTCTTGCTCAACATTTTGAAAATGATGTTGTTCTTTCAAGCCCTTGGCTTTATCTTTTTATTTTTTAGATTCCTAACTAAATACGGTTACAGCGTTTCAGAGGCATTTGGCCACGGCCTATTTCATGGAATCTCAGCCTTTAATAACGCAGGCTTCTCGCTCTACACCGACAGCTTGATTGGATTCGCTAGCGACGGTTGGATTCTGGTGCCGATTTTCACGGCAGCCCTTTTAGGGTCTTTGGGGTTTCCTGTCTTAGCCGAAATTCGAGATCGTTTGGGGCTTATTCGTTATAGATTGCGAAAAAAGGTGGCTCCGTACACCATGCCGCCGCAGTGGTCGCTCAATTCCCGCATCATTCTTTGGTCCACCCTGGTGCTAGTGGTGCTTGGCACTTTATACGTGGCGGTTTTGGAATGGAACAGCTCTGCGACCCTTGGGCAAATGGACCCGCTGAGTAAATTGATGAACTCGGTCTTTGCCGCGGTGATGCCAAGAACAGCTGGGTTTAACGCGATAGACATCGCAGCCTTGAATCCCGCCACCTGGCTGGGAATGGACATGTTGATGTTTATCGGTGGGGGTTCAGCCTCTACCGCTGGAGGCATCAAGATCGGAACCGCAGTCGTCCTGGTTTTCATCATCTACACCGAGATTCGTGGTGAGACGGCCGTGAATGTTGGTAATAGAAGACTGCCTCGCTCGATTCAGCGCCAAGCCTTAGCAATCATTAGCTTGACATCGCTAGCGGTTTTGGTTGCGACCGTTGTTTTGCGCCTGACAACCGATTTCACGCTCGATAGGATTTTATTCGAGGTCATTTCGGCGGTTGGCACCGTGGGGCTTTCGACCGGTATTACCGCCGATTTGCCGGAAGCGGGCAAGGTAATGCTCTCGGTTTTGATGTTTATTGGAAGACTGGGACCGATATCGGTCGCGACCGCTTTGGCGCTTAGAAAAACCAGGCGTCATTTTGAGTATCCAAGAGAAAGACCACTAATTGGTTAGTCATAACCAAGTTTAGGAATAGGAAATCATGGCTAAAAAAGAAGCACCAGGGCGCAAGCGGGCATTTCACGCATCAAACGTGGTGGTGATTGGGTTGGGTAGATTCGGTACCTCGCTAGCTCTAGAGCTGGTTAAAAACGGGCATCAAGTGTTCGGTATCGACACTGACGATCGAATTGTGCAATCAATGGCTTCGAGCCTCACTCACGTGGTGACAGCAGACACCACTGACGAAGACGCAGTTCGCGAGCTGGGATTGGGAGACATGGACAGCGCGGTGGTAGCCATTGGGGCTGACATCGAAGCCTCAATTCTTACTACCTCACTGCTTTTACAGCTCGGTGTCAAGCAGGTTTGGGCGAAGGCTAACTCAAAATCTCACGGCAGAATTCTGGAACAAATCGGTGCTCACCACGTGGTGTTCCCGGAGTACGAAATGGGCCGAAGGGTCGCGCATCAGGTAACTGGAGAGTCGCTTGACTATGTTCCAATCGATGAGGATTTTGTGATGCTCAAGGGCAAGGTGCCGAACAGTTTTGATGGCAAGAATCTCGGTGAGCTAAAGATTCGTTCTAAGTACGGAGTCACAGTTGTTGCGGTAAACGCGGGAGACGGCAAATACACCCCGGCTTTTCCCGAGACTGTTTTACTAAAAGGACAAACCTTTGTGGTTGCCGGTGAAGTAGACCCACTTTATAAGTTCTGCCAGCTGGATTAGGTTTTTTCAATGACTGTAAAAACAATCCTCGGTATGTTCTTCGGCATAGCCATTATATTTTTGAGCCAATATTTTTATCACCCCGACCTGTCGCTGATGCTTATTAATTCAGCGATTCTTGTCGGGCTGTGGGGTCTGGTGTTATGGAGTGGCACCAGGGTCGGTAAAGGGGCTTCTGCGCTGTTCAAGCTGGCCTTAGTTGCATTGGTGGCTAGCTTTATGTTTAGCCAGGCGGTGGATGTCGTCTATTCGCTTAGTTCAGCGCCTGCAGGTGCGCGGCTCGAGATGGCTCCCGAGGTGATTATTTATGCAGCTGGGCTTTGGGGCTCTGCGATGCTGGTGAGGCTATTTGCGCTTGGGCCGCAAAAAGAGAAATAGCCCAAGCGCCACTGCGCTAAGAGCTATCCCTAAGAGCCAATAATTAGCCGCGACGGGGGTTCGTTCTTCTAGCTCGCCTTGGGTAATTGCATTGGTGCAATCCAAGAATTGGTAGCCGGCTTCCGCCACGTAATCGCTTTGGTTCTCGATAACAAAGCGCTGGCTCCCAGAGACCGGGTGGCCATCTCCTGAAACAACTCGCCAAGCAACGTTGTATTCACCGGGTTGATCAAGATCCAACCTAGTGCTCGCTTCTCTTCCATCAACCACTGCGCAGCCGTTATTCACTAGTTTGCCGGTGTCCAGTTGGGTGATAATAATTTCGTTACCGCCGCCGGAGCCCAGGCTAATTAGGTCATCGCTAAAAGTCAGAGAGATCTCAACCAGACCGGCTTGAACTATTTCGCCTTCGCCCGGAGAAAATTCAACCAGTTCTTCATGAGCGCTGGCGGTAGGTGCGATCATTAGCAAGGCTGTCGTGGTTATAAAAAGGCGCATAAACTTCATATCTAGAAGCTTAGGCAGGTATTTGTGAAGCAAGCACTTTATGGCATAGCGGGTGGCTTAGTAGCAGGCCTGCTGGCACTAACTGTGATTTTTTGGGGCCCGCTAACTTCGGGTGAAGACTCCAGCTCGGATGATTTATCAGTTAGCGAGTCGGCCTCAAGCGCTCCAAGCGCAACCGCCCCGCCGACCGCCTCAGAAATAACCCCGGTGGTGGAAAAGTGTTCGGTACAAGAGGCTGAGAGCGCCGAAGGTATCCTAACTTTGCAGGCCCAGGTGCGCGATGCGTCGACCGGCGAAGTGCTATTCGATCGAGGTTCAAATATCCCGGCCCGCACGGCTTCGGTGCTAAAGCTCTTCACGGCCGCTGCGGCTTTAGAAACACTGGGTCCCGACTATACGGTTGCCACTCGGGTTTATGTAGACGCTAAGGACCCAAGTATTTTGTATCTGGTTGGTGGTGGTGACCCGACTCTTTCCCGCACCGACGGCAACTCCCAATCGGTGTATCGAAATGCCCCAAAGCTCGACACTCTAGCCAAGCAGATAAAAAGCTGGTCGAGAACCCAGACTTTTTCAAAGATTGTGCTTGATAGCACGTTATTCGGCGGCGCCTCTGGTGAATACCACCCCGATTGGGACAAGCTTCGTGGTCTGAGCGAAGGCTGGATGTCCCCAGTTTCCGCACTACAGGTGGATGGCGATCGAGATAACCCGGCGAGCAAGGACTCGAAAAGAAGTGCAGACCCTGTTGCCAGGGCTGGTACCTGGTTCCTGCAGTCACTTGGCGAGAGCGCTTCTAAGGCGGTAATCCAAAAAGCTAGGACTCCGGCCGATGCGATTGAGATTGCGAAGGTTGAATCAAGACCAATCAGCGAGTGGATCAACTACATGCTAAAGGTGAGCGACAACACTTTGAGTGAAGCGCTAGCGCGACTCATTTCGCTAGATGTCGGGCTCGGCGGATCTTCTGGGTCACTGACCGAGAGCTATAAGCGCGCTTTGGGGAATACCGGTCTCGACTTCGCAAGCTTTAGGGTGATTGACGGCTCGGGTTTATCGGCAAATAGCGGTGTAACACCTTCGCTGGTGAATGATTTATTGGTTTTGGTCAATGCTGATTACGGCTCTTTTAAAACCATATTGAGCGGCATGCCGGTCGCTGGATCTGGCGGCTCTTTGGGTTCGCGGCTTACTGAAGCGGGCGGTCAAATTACTGCGAAAACCGGTTGGATTCGAACTGGTTATTCCCTTGCTGGGTTCGCCGATTCCCCGGATGGCAGCAAGCTTATTTTCACGGTTTATAACCTAGGGTTCGTTTCAATCTCAAACCGTGAAGCGATGGATAACTTAGTTCTCGCAATCTATAACTGCGGTGGCGAGTTAGGAAACGAATAATGACCAAGGCTCTTTTCATAATCGATGTTCAAAACGATTTTTGCGAGGGTGGGGCGCTGGCCTGTGCTGGCGGTGCGCAGGTGGCTAAGGACATCAGCTCTTACCTTAGAGAGAAACCTCAGAGCTACGATTTTGTGATTGCCTCGCGAGATTGGCACACACCCAACGAATCCAATAGCGGTCACTTTCCTGGGCCGGGTGAAGAGCCGGATTTCAATAACACCTGGCCCCTGCACTGCATTGCGGGGGAAACCGGGGCTGATTACCACCCAAACCTCGAGCAGTCTCTGATTGATATTCACTTAAAAAAAGGCCAGGGGCAGCATGGGTATTCGATATTCGAAGGAGTAACGGACTCGGGAGAAAGACTTCAAGATCTGATCTCAAGGCTTGGGGTTGAATCGGTGGATGTTGTGGGTATCGCCACCGACCATTGCGTTTTGGCTTCCAGCCTTGATGCCAATAAATTTGGACTAGAGGTTCGAGTTATTACCAGCCTCACCGCGGGAGTTGGAACAGTCAGCACCGAGGCCGCCATTGATCAAATGGTGGATGCGGGAATTAAAGTAGTTCCAACCGCCTAAGGCTCTTTGCGAGCGCCTTCACCTGGCTTCACAGCAAATATCCGAGGCTCTTTATAGCCTTTGGCCGCAAAGACAAACTTGCAGTTTTTCTCAAGATTAACGAGCTCGTCCTGATTGATAATTGCGATAGCGGCGCCGCCGAACCCACCACCGGTCATGCGAGAGCCGATGGCGCCCGAGTCGATAGCGGTTGCAACCGCTAAATCAAGCTCGTCTATAGAAATCTCAAAATCATCCCGCATGGAAGCATGAGAGTGAGCCATTAGCTGACCCAGGGAACCTAGATCCGATACCGCAAGCGCGCTCACCGTGTCGAGCACTCTTTGGTTCTCGGTAATCACGTGCCTGACCCTGCGAAAAGTGAGGTCGTCTAATTCAACTTTTGCCCTTGGCAAGTCTGAAACTTCAAGCTCTCTGAGCGAAGACACCTCAAGAGTTTTGGCTCCTAGCTCGCAGGCCTCACGCCTTGAGCGATACCCACCATCTGAGTGTCGGTGGGCAACTCCGGTGTCGATAACCGCTACCACCAAATTCTTTTCGTTTAAACCGAGTCTCACCGAGGTGGTTGTTAGGTCGCGGCAATCAATCAAAATCGCTGAATCGGCCTGCGCCATCAAAGACGCGGTCTGATCCATAATCCCGGTTGGAGCTCCAACCACTTCGTTTTCGGCTCGCTGACCGATTTGAGCTAGTTCAACTCTTTCGAGGCCAGCCTCCCAAAGCGCATTCAGGCCAAAGGCCACAGAACACTCCAGGGCGGCCGAAGAAGACAACCCGGCACCCACTGGCACATTCGAAGTAATAAAGCAGTCAAAGCCATTCTGACCATACTCGCGCATCATCCATGCAATGCCCAGTGGGTATAAGGCCCAATCGAGACCTGCTGGTTTAGGTCCATCTAAATCAAACTCGTAGACCTGCGCGTCGATCCTCGATGCCACCCGGCAGATTTTGTCAGCGCGCAGGGAAATCGCTGCGTAGGTGCGAAGATCGATGCCAAACGGTAAAACAAAGCCCAGGTTGTAATCAGTGTGCTCACCAATCAGGTTGACTCGCCCAGGCGCCGACCAAACTCCTGTTGGTTGATAACCAAATGCCGCCTGAAAGCCAGTCTCGGCTTCTAGTTTTAGGTTCAAGAGATTGCCTCCCGCAGGCGCTTGGCCGCAGCTTCTGGAGCTACATCGCCCACAAATGCGCCCATCGCCGCTTCCGACCCCGCCAAATACTTAAGCTTGTCCTTGGCCCTTCTTGGTGAGGTGATTTGAAGTGTGAGTCTGACTCGCTCTCTGTTCTCAATCATGGGTGCTTGGTGCCAGGCAGAAATGTAGGGGGTTGGGCTTTCATAGAGCCCGTCAATACCCTGCAAAAGTTTTTTATAGACACTGGCCAGCTCATCGGATTCTGAGTCGCTCAGGGCCGCAAGGTCCGGAACCTGGCGCTTTGGCATCATGTGTAATTCAATTGGCCAGCGAGCTGCAAAAGGCACGTAAGCCACAAAGTTTTCGGATTCTAGAACCACACGATCGGAGCTAAATTCAAACCTCGCTAACCGATCGAAGAAATCACTCCCGACTCTATTAATGCTAGAAATAAGCTTCTTAGTCGTGGGAGTCACAAAAGGGTAGGCGTATATCTGACCGTGAGGATGATGCAGGGTCACACCTATTTCTTCCCCGCGATTTTCAAATGGAAAGACCTGCAGGTTCCCCGGCTGGGATTGAAGGTTATCGGTCCTATCCTGCCAAGCCGAGATTACAGTTCTGATCCGTTTCTCCGGCATCGAAGCCAGGCTGCCTTGGTGCTCTGGCGAGAAAACCACAACCTCGCAGCGCCCAGTGGCCTGGGTGGAAAAACCAAATACGTCACCATTTGGGTGCGAAATGTCACCGGCGCTGGGGCCGAATGCCGGGCCTTTATTCTCAAATACCGCGACATCAAATACATCGGGCAACTCGGAGGGGTTGGAATCAGTTGTTGGGCATAGTGGGCAAGCGTTGGCAGGGGGTAAAAATGCACGTTGCTGACGGTGAGATGCAATCGTTATCCACTCGGAGCTCAATGGGTCAAACCTAAGATTTGCAGTTTCTGGACGCTCTTCTGGAGCTCGTTGATCTGATTTTCTTATCGAGGGAAGATTAGAACCCTCATCGTCAAAGTAGATTAAATCTCTACCATCGGAGAGCTTTGCCTCGATTTTACTACCGGTCACTTGCGAGTCTCTTTTCCGATTCTCATCGCTAAAGTAAGGGGATGAAGCAATCAAACTCCGAAGATGAACTAACCATTTCTTGGCCCTCTGGGAGCTCAATAAGTATGGCAGTAATTTCGCTTTTTGGCGGTTCCCTTGCGTTTTTGTCGCTATTTGACAGAATAGTTATAGACCGCACAAACGCCGAATCTGTTGGCCAATATGCCTTCGGAACCGTACTTGCCCCCTGGCCAAATCGGATTCCCGCGGGCACTTATAAGTTTTTGGGACAGGAATATAAAACTGATGTTTTAGATTCTTCAGGTAACGCAAATCACGGGCTTTTGCGCAAGCGCAAAATGGAGCTTCGAGAGCGTGGCGAAGCTTTTGTTCTACTCGGCTATAAATTTGGCGAAGATGAGGTTTACCCCTTCGCCGTTGATCTTGAAATCAGGTACGAGCTCGACGCAGAAGGTTTAGCAGTGACGGCGATTGCCCAGAACCTAACCGGCCAAATTGTTCCATTCGCAATCGGGTTTCATCCCTACTTCGCTACTGAAGGGCCATTTGTGCTCAGGACGAATGGAACTGAACTAATCAAAACTGACGAGCGCCTGATTCCAAATGGCACTCAAAAACTTGATTCGGTCTTCGAGCTTGATTTTCACACCGAGCAGGCATTTGACGGCTGCGTGATCGCTAATCAGGCTCAGATTAATTTTACGGACTATTCGCTGTTGATCGAAGCAAGCGATAATTTGCCCTACCTGATGGTCTATCGGCCACCAATGTCCGTTTTGAAATCTGGAGGCCAGTCATTGGCGCTAGAGCCGATGTCTCACCCAACCAATGTGTTTCAGAGCGACATCGAAAGCTCGCTACTAAGTGCTCTTGAGACTAAAAGCTATTTCTTCAGAGTTAGAACGCGCTAGCTGGAAGCTCTTTCAGATCGTTAGCTAAAGCATCTAGCACGACGCTAGCAACATGTTCGGAGGTCATTCCTTGCGGAAAAGTCGGGGCTTCTCCTGAGATTGCCCTGGTGGCAAGCCCGGTCTCGGTGTGGCCAGGAGTTACTGATAAAACTCGGATTCCCTCGCGCCGCCACTCTTTTCCAAGCGCCTGCAAATAGCCCCCAATGGCTGTCTTGGAGGCGCTGTAGCCGGCCATGTTAGCCATTGGAAGCTCTGCGACAACTCCCGTTAGATTTACCACGAATGGTTCGCCGCCGCGCTGAACGCTGGCTAGTAAAACTGGCTGCAATTCGGCAATCAGCTGCATCGGGCCGATGGCGTTTGTTTGCATCATGGTGGAGATGATATCGGCTGGAGTGTCAACCGCCTTTCCAAAGGCAACCACACCGGCTGCATTCACGATTCCATCGAGCTCAGTAGTGGAGTTCAGGTAGTCAGTCAGAGTCTTAATGCTGTCTTTGTTTTCGTAATCAAGTAGCAAGCGCACCTCAACAGCGTTGGGAATCTTCCCCGCCGAATCATTGGATCTGGCTGTACCTAAGACCGTGGCCCCCTTGGCGATTAGCTGAGAGGTGATGGTAGCCCCAAGAGCCCCGGAGGCACCAACGACCAAAATACGCTTATTTGCAAATTCCATGTGAGTGCCAACTCTCTTGGCACTCTGAGTATTTCCTGAAGTTCTGAAATTAGTGCAAAAGCAGCCCGTTTCCGGAATCTTTAATAGACTTGGGGCACCCAATAAAGGAGCCAGTTGCGAGAAGCTATGTCAATTGCCGGAGCAAAACGGAGTCCATAGATGGTTAGAAGTGCTCGAAAATTCTTATTCGCTAGTTTTTGGGCGCTTGGGTTTTTGTTGCTCAGCTTGGTTTATTCGGTCATTATTGGTGCTGCCGGTGGCCCAACCGTGCTGGTTTCAATTCCAGAAGTTACCCTAAGTGGGCCACTGGGCAAACTCACGCTTTTTGGCGAAGTCAGCCTGGAGGGCTTAATTAAAAGCTCAGTGGCTTCGCTGCCGATAGTGCTCGCTGTTTTGATTTTCGCGATTCTTTCGGTTTTTCTACGACCCCATTTGCTTCTAGGGCTGGGTCATAAATTTGGTTTCGCCAAAGGATTTTTTAGCAACCTAGCAATTGTCTTGTCCTGGCCCGAAAATGTATCACTTTCCGCTCGAAGGATGAAAGTTGCCAGAAGCCTGCGGGGCGCTAGTAGTGGAGGGAGATTGACACCAGCACTTCGAGCCGCAGCGCAAAAGGCCAAAGCAACCAGATTGCGCTTCGCTTTAATTCCAAAGAACGTAATCCCCAATTCCGAGACCGCTATTCAATTTATTAATGTCGAAATTGCTGGACTGGAAATGGGGAAGATAAATCTTCAAATTGCCGGCGGGGAGCTTGTGGTGATAACTGGACCAACCGGTTCTGGCAAGACCACTTTGCTGCAAGCCAGCTGCGGTCTCTCCGCTAATTTTTATGGGCGACAAGTCAACGGTGAAATCAAGGTCTTTGGTTTAGTGGTAAATAAAAATATGGCAGAACTTGCCAGCTTGATTTCTTACGTGCCTCAGGAGCCTCGTGGTTCTTTTTTGGGTGAGCGAGTGGGTGAGGAGCTTTTTGGGGTTACTGAGCATTACCTTGGGACACAACATCTTTTGGAGCTGCCAATCAGTGCACTATCTCAGGCGGAAGTGGTTTTCGTAGCAATCACCCGGGCGCTCAACCCTCTCCCAAAAGCATTATTGCTCGACGAGCCATTTGCAGCTCTTGATCCTGCGGCCAGTTCTCAATTAATTGATTTGATATCCGACCTGATTGAGAAGGGTGTGACGGTGGTTTTGGCCGAGCATCGGATTAGGGAAGTTAGTTTTTTGAACCCCAGATTTCTAAAGTTGCAGGTGGGGCTTGAGGAAGGCATCTGGAGCCCCAAATTCATTGTGCCAGAGATCCCGCTGGTGCAGTTGAATCAGCACCAGGTGCTGCGTGTTTCTTTTAATGAACTAAACCGTGGCGGAAGGCTATTGGGCGAAACAACATTCGCTGTTCAGCAGGGTGAAATTTTGGCCGTATCGGGCGCCAATGGCTCCGGTAAGACATCTTTATTAGAGGCGATTTTCTTTGGCCCTGCAAAAAGAGATGTATACGGCGTGACACTCGAAGCCGCGGCTAGGCCCGACTTGATTGCCTTAGTGCCCGAAAACTTGGAGGGGTTCTTTATCTCTAAAACTCTTCGGGACACCTTCAAGCGCGCGGATCAGCTGGCTAACGTGTTGCCCGGGTGCACTGAGGGCACTTTTAGATCAATTTTGGCAACCTCGGAACTGACTCCCGAATTGCTGGCCACCGATCCAAAGAAGCTATCTTTTGGAACAAGGCTCACCTTGGCTATAGCAATGCAGTTGAGCCATAAGCCAAAAGTGTTATTGCTAGATGAACCCGTGAAGGGGTTTGACCCGGTTATGCGGGCAAACGTGGCGAAGGTGTTGCGATTAATAGTTCAAGCCGGCACGTCTATTATTTTTACCTCTCAAGACTCGCAATTTGTCAACTTCGCGGCGGACAGGGAATTGGCGATTCGGGGTCAAGAACTTGTGGAAAAGACTCTTGGTGGTTGAGTTGACTCCAGTTGCCAAGAACTTAGTTTGAGCTAGCTAATTAAAGTGTCGTTAGTGGTGCAGACTTGGTTTGAGATCTGAGGGGATTGACTTGCAATTAATCGGTTTATGGGCACTGATTGCGGCAACCATTGGCCCCGTCCAAAACGTTCTGGGCTGGAGCATTTCAGGCTATTTGGTAGAAGGCTACGACCCAATCTCTAAAACCATCAGTGACTTAGCTGCCGATGATTCTCCAGTGAAGTGGGTTCAATCTAGTTTCTTTCTAGCTGGCGCAATTTTGACACTCATTGCCGCCTACAGCGCGAGGTCATTCGCTTTTCCCGGCAGGATTGCATTGTTTCTTGCCGGCATCGCCGGTTTTGGTTACACCTACTTTCCAACCGCGTCTGAGCCGCAATCACCGAATTGGCATGTGATATTTGCGACCATTGCTTTTGTTCTGTTCTCAGCCTGGCCGCTTTTATCGATGCGATTTGATAGCCGCTACCACTGGTCGCTCAGACCCGTGGCGGCAATCAGTGCCACCTCGATAATGGGAGTCACAACCCTATGGTTCTTGCTCACCTGGCTTGAACCGGGTCAACCAATTGTCGGGCTTTCCGAGCGAGTGATAGCGGTGATGCAGGTGTTATGGCTCTCGTTTGTGATTTGGTCGCAATGGCTCCATCAACAAAAAGCGATGTTCAAGAACGTTCCAGAGTTAGCCCACGAGTCGAAGAATTAGCCAGAAGGTCTCGGGGTCTTCTCGCAAGCAAATTTATATTCGTTTAAGCCCTGGAGTTGGCATCCTCATAAGATTTAATTGCGGTCGAGCCCTTATTCTGTTTTATCGCTCCTAATCCCGAGGCAATCACCAAGGCGGAACCAATAATTATTAGGTTCTTGATGATGTATTGTCCTTCGAGAGTCAGCCCGAATGGGAATACCTCAAAGCAAATCTCGGGCAGCAAAACAAGTGGCAAGAAAGTTCCTGGCATCTGAAATGCCAGCAGCACTATGCCAATTCTGGTGAGCGCTGGGATTAGAAAAGCAACGCCGATAGCAACTTCCCAAAGCCCCAAAAGGGGAACGATGATTTCCGGGGTGAGCCAATATACTGTGGCCGCAACGAGGTCATATGCAGGGGAAAGATGCCCAATCATCTTTAGGGCGCCGAACCAAATGAAGGTAACGCCAATGGCAAACCTTAGAAACGGCACTCCAATCTTGGCGGAGAGTTCGATAACCATGCTGTCAAATTTACTGACAAGTTTCGCCAGGGGTGCGGGAATCATGTTTAGGTCCATCTCTTCTAATGCGGACTTTTTGTCCATGCCAGAGCAAAACTAAAAAAGTGCTTTTTTATTCCAAAGACCCCTGCTGATTGGGCTTTAGAGCTCACCGGCAATCTGAGTGACGTGGTCTATAGCAATCGAGTGACCACCGGAGTGGCTGAGCCATGAAACCTCAGCACCGGCTTCTTGCAGTCTCCTCACGAGGGTTTCGGTGGTCGCTTCTGGTGCATAAGAATCTTGGGTCCCGTTGGCGATGAAAACTTTTTTCCCGGTCAGATCTGGAAACTCTTCAAGCTGAGGCATCGGGTTGGTTGACCCAAAGGCGACAACTCCCGATATTGAATCTGGGTTGCTTAGCAACAGGGCCAGAGCTGTATTGCCTCCGTTTGAGAACCCAACCGCGTAGGCCGCAGAGATATCCACCCCATACTCTTTTTCCGCCGCTTCAAAAAAGCCACCGAGCTCCTGGATTGCTCCGGCCAAAGATTCCTGCACAAAACTGCCATCGGGATTTCTCTCAAAAAAGCGATTCATTCCTTCGGCGGTATTCATGCCCCTTGGGGATAAAAGCGTTGCCTCGGGACTAAGCAGCTCACCGAGTTGAATTAGGTCGTGCTCATCTGCGCCGGTGCCATGAAGGAGAATCAGGACCTTCTGACTTCCGGATTTATAAACGTGCGGTCTTGATAGGTCGCTGGGGTTAGTCATCTACTACCCCTAGGTCTGGAAGCGAATCAGCTATTTGCTCTCTAGATGGCTCAAGCCATGGTGGCAGCTTGAGCTTTTTGCCCAGCTCTAGAAGCGGCTCATCAATATCGAATCCTGGAGAGTCGGTTGCTATCTCGAATAAAACACCACCTGGTTCGCGGAAATAGATGCTCTTGAAATATTGCCTATCTAAGATTTCTGTGACAGCAATCCCGCGACTGGAAAGTTCCTGACGCCAAGACTCCATTGTGGCCAGATCGGGTGCCCTAAATGCCACGTGGTGCACGGTGCCCCCGGCTTGCAGGCCGCGTTCTAGGACCCCACCCAAAACCTCAACCTGAGCTCCTGAGCCTCCATCACCCATGGTGAAGGTGGCACCCGAATCGGTGTCTTTTGCATGTGTCATGCCTAAATCGGAAACTAGCAAATCAGATGTTGGGTCCATAACTCTCTGGCTCAGGGTCACCGAGTGTAAACCTCTGACGGCAAACTCTTGGGGGATTGAGCCAACTCCATCCCAACCACTTCTAGCGTCTGAATCTGTCGCTACCACTGACAGCTGCATGCCGTCGGAATCGCGGAAAGTGATCTCTTGGCCATCATCGCTTAGCGTGTTTGGTATCTCAAGTTTCGCTAGTCGATCGGACCACCAGCCGATGCCTTCGCGAGGGACGCTGAAGGAAGATTTGGTTGTGAGGCCGGAGCCTTCCTTACCCTTGGTGATCCCGGGCCAAGGAAAAAAGGTCATCAGTGTTGAAGGGCTGCCTTGATTGTCACCATAGTAAAGGTGCCAGATGTGAGGGGCGTCAAAATTCACGGTTTGTTTTACCAGCCGAAGTCCTAGAACCCTGGTATAAAAAGCCACGTTTCCAGCTGGATTACCAGCAAGTGCAGTGACGTGGTGGATGCCGCTCGGGTTCACAAGCATTTATTACTTCTTTCTAGCCTTGCCTTACCTAAGGGTTCAAGAGCTCAAAGCAGGCATCTATTCCTTTAGCTAATGTCGCGAGCGCACAAACTGCTGTATCTAGTTCGATCGGGTGCTATCTGGTTAGGCTTCATTTGTGTTGACCGCAGGAGTAGATCTGGCCGCAGAGCCCAAGGGCACCGCCCTTGCCATTATTGACTGGAGTGCAAGCCGGGCCAAACTGCTAAGTC
>Ga0136587_1000052_pt1 | contig 31638 bp, 21 predicted proteins | sample AntRauMFilla1563_FD_101386 | JGI IMG/M metagenome (GOLD analysis project Ga0136587, IMG submission 101386) | Saline lake microbial communities from Rauer Islands, Antarctica - Metagenome Filla 1 #563 | ecosystem: Environmental > Aquatic > Non-marine Saline and Alkaline > Saline | place... | reverse complement strand
GCAGACTTCGGAAACAATGCAGTTAGGCCACTTGCTTTACAAAAGGAATTCCATATTCCCGGGAAGGCACGTTTTGATTCTGGCGCATAACTCCCATCAGCATTTAGAATCTTACACCCCAACGCACCTACTTTTGGGTTGGCTTTCATATACTTGATGCAACTTTCTAGCGTGTCTTCGCTTACCAGCGTATCTGGGTTTATAATTAAGGTAAACTGCCCTTTAGCTTTTTGAATAGCTGCATTATTTGCCTTCCCGAAGCCTACATTTTCCTTACTTTTTAAGTAGTTTACATTTGGGAAGCGTTCTTGTAGGTAAGCAATAGAGCCTTCAACAGAACTATTGTCAACCAAAAATATTTCCATAGAAATATCTTCTGCAGCTCGGTATAATGAGGCAAATAAATTGGCTACATATTCCTTTACGTTGTAATTAACCACAACAACACTCAGGTCAATATTAGTAGGTTCACTCATGGTTTATATAAGCTTTTCAACGTATTACCACCAATTTACCTACTCTGCTATCACCGTTATCGGGGTTAACCGCAATAACTAGGTAAACACCACTAGCTAACCTCCCGCCATCTTTTCGTTGAATTTGCCATTGGGTGCGTCCGCCTGTTGCCGTAAACTGATCTACTAAAACACCATCAACGGTAAGAATTTTTACGATAGATTTTTCTGGCAGACCTTCAATCGTTACTTGATTGCCCATCTCTCTGTTATAGTTGAATGGATTTGGGAAAGCAGAAAGCTCTGCGCCTTTATTGGCTGAACTGGCTAATGTGGCGGTTTTATAACGCATCAAACCCTTATCTGTGGCTATATACATATCACCAGTACTTTTGTCGAAGGCTAAATCAATTATAGCATCAGACAATAACTCGCTGTTTGCAGCCGTAAAATGCGAAACAATATTGCCGCCAAGTTCATCTAAAACCCATAACCCATCTGAAGGTGTACCAACCCACTTTTGGTTTGCGCCGTCAACTTCCATAGTATTTACATTTATTTCTGGCAGTAAAAACGGCCGATCTGCACTTGTATCAGCATTTATTAGCCATTGAGCGGTGCGTTCGGCCCTTCCACCTTGAATAATAAATTCCGGGAAAATAAATCGTGCTATTCCACTTGCAGTACCTATCCAAACTTCGCCATTTTGGTCTTCAATTAGTGCATTAACGGTTTGTGAGGGTAAATTCCCAGTTAACAGATCTGTTGTAAGTCGTATAGATTCATCATCGCTGAAATCTGCGGGGTCTCCTGTGCTTGCCACCACTAAACCTGTACCTGATGCAGACTTCAAAGTCATCCATTTATTGCCATTTCTGTCTATTAGCAGCTCTCTGTACACATCTGCCGTACTAGTTGCCGAGAATATCGGTAGGGACACCCAACGATCATTTTCTTCGTCATAATAATGTAACGGCCTATTCGAAAAATGACTTATGGCCCATAATCTACCCTGTGGATCCGTATCGAAGCCATGAATTACCGAATAATTGCCGCCACTTACGCCAACTACGCCTTCATCGATTCGGTAAGAACTGAAGTTTTGTTGTTCGTAATCATAGCGCAATATCCCTTTACCCCAACTCCCAAAAAAGTAGGAATTTTTGAATGTCTCAGATCTAAAAACACTTCGGAAATCAGCTGCCCTAAACGCTGGCACGTTTAATTGGGACCAAGAAGTCCAAGTATCATCTATGGCGTCATAAATCTGTACGCCCCTACTTCTGGCAATTTCAGTATCAACTTGTGGTTGGCCGGTTGTGCCTGATAGTAAAACCCCATTTTGCTGATCAAAGCTTAATCCATCAAAAAAGTTGGATGAAGGGCCTTTTTTAGGTAAGGTGCTTATTTGCCCATCGAGAGTGTTTACCTGAGCAACGCCTACATTTTGGGTGCCAACCAGTAATCCCGCATCAGGCACTGCTAAAAGTGCCGTTAATGGTGTGTTAACGGCCAATTGCACTGATTTGTAGACGCTTTCTTGGATGGCGCCATAACGCAAAAGGTTTGCTGCAACTCCAGCGGTATTCTCCTCTGCATTGGCAGAAGAAAGGGCATATAAAAGGCCTAGTTCTTGATCTAAATGAAGTTGATGTGCGCTTGCAATAGGAATTGAGCTTAGCTCAGAAGTAGAAATATTCAATAGTTTTAGCGAATTAGTAGTTGATACAATTAAGCTTTGCTCGCTTAGTACCATATCAAAATGCGAAGCTGATGAGCCTTCACCCGCTGCAAAAAGAATTTCTTTTCGCCAGTTCTGAGGTAGTGTCAAAAAATCGATGTCAGCTAGATTTCCAGAATAAAGGCCATCATTTCTAAGCACATAAATCCGATTGCCCACAATACTAGACTTTTTAATTGGGATGGCGGGGCTATTTTCCACAAATACAGTAATGGTATTGCTCACAAATCGTCCCGAAATATTGTACACAACAACCCCAAAATCTGTGGAAATCCATAACTGATTGGGATCTGCTGGATTTATGCTCAAATGGTTTATTGATTTTGAATTGTACCTAGTTGATCGAAAAATATCGTCTATTCTAGTAATTTTCGACGATGCTAGATCAAAAAGATCAATCATCCCATCTCTGTAGCCAATAATGAGGGTCTCTAACTCTGGCGATTTAACCATAGCTTTGGGATCTAAAGACTTATACAAACCACTGATTGGGTCTATTTGTTCGGTAATTTCGAGTGTAGATGCGTCGTAGGCAAGCAAACCACCAGTGGTGCTAACCCAAATACTATTGGTATTTGAGTCGTAGAGCATAGCTCTAACTGAGGTGGTTGATAAGAAAGACTGCCACGAACCAATAGTCTGAGACTGACCAAAAAGCGGCTGCACCGCTAGCCAAAAGCCTATTAATAGCAATGAAGATAAATAGATACGAGGAAGCGATGTATTGGAAAACACTTTGGAGTTCTTAATGAAAGAGAGATAAAATTTAGTAGCTTTATCGCGTATCAAATAGCACGGATTCGTTAAAAAATATATGCTTGAATTTAGTACCGTGTAAAATGAATACCAAAAATTGCTTACAACCATTTACAATACAATTTGCAACCGAGCTTATATATCAAACGTAAGTTGGCACCAGAACATAAATCGGTGTGATTCTTATGGTTAAAAAAATTGTTTATCTCTCTTTCATTACCTCTTTAGCTTGGCTGACATCTGCTAATGTAGCAATAGCGCAAATAGCGGCTGCTAGTGCATTTACTGGCAGTAGCATTAAAGTAAACCAAGATGAGAACCTACTGTATGCCAATAGAGTAGAAATGGCCATTGGTAAAAAACTGATTATCAAAAACATTAAGGGCAACATTAGCATTAATGGTAATAATAACAGCCGAGAGTTACAGATTAACGTTTGGCAAGAAAAAGACATAAGCTTATTAGATAGAGGCCAATCAGCCGAGGCCGGTGTACGAGTTTGGACACAAGACGATGAGCTTAATATTGAAACCATTTCCAGTTCCTATAATAACCGCAGTAAATTCTCTGCAGCCTACAGACTTGAATTGTCTATTCCCAAAGGTTTACAAATTTATGTAGACAACCAGTTAGGCAATGTTACCATCAATGATGTTTCTGGCACTTTAGCCGTTGCAGTCTCTCAAGGCAATATTACCATAGAAAATAGCGTTGGTGATACAAACTCTAGGGTTAAAACCTTTAACGGAGATATCTATGTATCAAATTATGGCGGCCACTTAATGGCTTTATGTAGTTTGGGCGATTTAACCCTAAGCAATGTAAACGCAAACCTACGAGCTAAAACTAAGCAGGGTGATATAGACGGAACCAAACTAAGCGGTACTATAATCTTTAAAGTTACATCTGGCGATATAGATATTGAAATTAATGATAATGTAAAGCTCATAAATTTAACCAGTATTGGTGGTAACATAGACGTGAGAGTTAATACTGGCCAACTATTTGACCTTGAATTGGCCGGTTCCGAAATTGATTTAGACGATAGAAACCGATTTATTGGATCTAGGAATACACGAAAAGTATCCGGTAAAATTGGGAGTGGCGGAACCCCATTAATTATGAGCGCCACTGGCGATTGTAACTTAACAATCAGAGACTAGCGCCCAAGGTGAGTCCATCGCAAATAAACATATTAACCCTTTTAAAATCTCGCATTAAGCAACGATGGATTTTAGCGTTGTTGCTGCTAAGCTTAAATCTGCTATGCAGTGGTCAGCTGTATGGGCAAATAGACTCGTTACTAGATTTTAATTTTGATTTTTGGGAAACAGCAGAAACCAGCCTAAGCATTGAAGACCTTGATAATGCAAAAAAACTGGCTTTCCCGAATGATCAGATGCGTTTTTCAAATGAAGACCTGCCTAAATGGAAGCTACCTGAGATAAATGACTTTAATTTGGGGATTGTAAACACCATGCTAAGGCCAACTGATATGGCTTTTCTTGATTGGAATGGCATTGGTTGGTTTAGGTTAGAATTAGAGATAGATCAATCGCTTACTGGCAAAAAGTTGGCTTTAATCCCAGAACATCATTTTGGCGCTTCAGAGGTTTATCTAAATGGTGAACTAATTGGGCGTTACGGACATATATCCCCAGATCCCGATTCTTGTGAATATGCGCAATCAGGCAGACCATTATTGCTATATTTTTCAAGACCAGGAAGGCATATTTTAGCCATACGGTATGCTAATTTTGAGGCAGAGCGCCTAAGTGATCAAGGTTTGTACCCTGGCTTTAGGTTTAGAATAGGCGATTTTCAAACGCACTTAGATAATTGGTTAACGGAAAAAACCCAAGTTGGAAGTGTTAATCTATTCATACTTGGGGCGCTGATTGCCGTAACCTTAGTGCATTTTTTGCTCTTTGTGTTCTACCCCATCCAAAAAAACAACTTCTATTTTGCCCTATTTACCGGAAGTTTGGCTCTTTTAAGTCTCTCAGAGTACATGGTTACCTACATAACCGACCCTTTTCAGTTCTTGATATGGTTCAAGCTCACAGATCTTTCCTTAGTAATAGCCCTATTAATGGCACTCCGTTTTAGTTATGAACTATTCTATGCTAAAAAACCTATGCCCTATTACGTATTACTTTTCTTTGCCATACTGCTAGGTCTGTATTACTGGTTTATTCCGTACCCAATAACACAGCCTTTAGATGTATTTGTGATATTAGTAGTAGCAGAGCTTTTGCGCGGGTTGATCAGAGCTAGAAACAAAAACAAAGAAGGCTACTGGATTATTGGAACGGGTTTAGCTGGCTTTATGCTGGGCTTGGTATTATCCATATTAGAAGACGTGGTATTTCTGCAGAATATAGGAAATATGGCCAAGTCGGGTGGAACTGGCTTATTAATAGGTTCACTTTCTATCTTTTTGTCGAGAAATGTTGCGGTCACCAATAAACGCTTGCGAACCAATATTCGCCAAATTAGGCAGCTTGCCCGCCAGAATATGGAGCAAGGAATGCTAACTAGGCAAAAAGAGCTCCAAAGAAAGTTATTAGCCACAGAAAATAACCGAAAGACGGAAGAGCTCAATCAGGCTAGAACGCTGCAGCTATCAATGCTGCCAAAACGCCTGCCTCAAATATCTTATCTAGATATTGCTGTACACATGGATACGGCTTATGAAGTAGGTGGCGATTATTATGATTTTGCGAAATCTAACGGATCTTGTTTAACCGGCGTGTTTGGAGATGCAACAGGTCATGGAATGGGAAGTGGAATTCTTGTAGCAACGGTTAAAAGTCATTTTGGGAGTTTATCTGAAGAAGTAGATTTAAGCCAAATTATGAATAAGATTTCAAAAGGCATCAGAAATATGGGCCTAAAAACAACCTTCATGGGCTTAATAGTTTACAGATACCATTTTGAAACAGGCCTTTTTGAATACACATCTGCAGGTATGCCACCAATCTTTCTGTACAATGAAGCTGCAAACACCATAGAAACGCACACCGTTAAATCCTTCCCTTTAGGAACCCCTAGAGATTTTCATTTTGGCGTGAATACACTTCAGCTGTCCAAAAACGACACTATCTTACTTATGACCGATGGATTGATGGAGCTTTTTGATAAAAAGCGCAACATGTTAGGCTTAGAAAAGGTAAAAGACCACTTCGAGTCAATGAGAGATAGTAGTCCTTCAGAAATTATTCTAGGCTTACGTTCTCTAGCAAACCATTGGGCTGGCGAGGGAAAACCCAACGACGATATAACGCTAGTTTGCCTAAAGAGGCGTCAATAAACCACTTATTTTCAGAATTGAGAGCACATTATGCAAAATGGGAAATTACGTACTACTCTAGTTGCTTTTCTAGCAATTTTCACCATCTCAATAACCTCACTTTCTGCTCAAGATTTAGAGGAGTTTGATCAAGATCCTTTTTTCTCAGATCCACTTAGCAGTTTTAGAGATTTACCTCAGCGTTACACAAAAAGAGTACGCACGAACATTATTAACAGCACTTTTGAGGGGATAGATCATCAGCACGGCTATGATTATGCTGCTTTTAATGCGTTGAATAGATACGGAACCATGGGAGCCTTGTCTCCTATTCGTTTTAATAGAGTTGACGGTTTAGTTGTGGGTTTTGGCTGGGAAACGCAACAATTTGAAAATAATGAGCAAATTTTTGACCTGAATGTAGCTGGAAACTTATCCTATTCTTTTGGGCAAGATGAGTTTCAATATCAATTGGCACTAGAACTGCCCCTAGCTAATAGCCTACTTATTGGTGCAGAATGGCATAACCATACAACCACTACCGATACGTGGAAAATGGGTGCAAAAGAAAGTGCTGTATCTAGTTTTTTAACCGGTTTTGATTACCTAAACTATTTTTCTGCTAAAGGCTTTTCTGCCTATGTAACCACTAAACCAAAGATAATTCAGCTTTCAGCTGGCTACCATTGGAACAGATATAGCTCGTTGGACCTACAAACACGCTATTCTATGTTTGGTGGGAAGTCTTCAGTAATGGATAATACGCCTATTTCAGAAGGTAAAGCGCAAAGCGTAAGTGGTATTCTTAATTTTAACCCTAGAAACCTCCAACTTATTGAAGGCTTGTCGGTACAAGCTAGTTTATTTAGTGAAATAGCCGATCATGGTGATCTAGACCTCGGAGATCTTCGCTTTAACCGTTACATAGCCAATGTTAAATCATACCTAAGACTTGGCAACAACGCATTGATTAACTGGCGTGGAATTGCCTATGCAGTTACTTCTGAGGGTGGAAATATCCCCATTCAATTTAATGGTACTGCTGGTGGACCTGGTACCGTAATGGCGCAACCATTAAATAGCCTTCAAGGCACCCATTTGCTTGTTAGCAACCTTGAATTAATGTTTGGAAGAAAAAAAAATATTAATGTTATTTGGTCAAGCAACGACCATGACTACCTAGATTTTGACATAGACTTCGATATTGATGATCCTGTATTAGGGGTTTTTTGGGATTGGGGAATGGCTTTAAATCCAGCAGATAAATTTTCTAATAATCCGATGAACGGGTTTACGAATTCTTTAACCGAAGATCTAATGCAAACCGTAGGTGCCGTTGTAACTATGGGAAGCTTACAATTCCGACTAGGTTGGGACCCAAAAGATTTCAATCAGCCTGCTGCATTTTTAATTAGGCTGAACCCACGTTTTTAATATTTGTGAAAAAGCGATAAGAATCTATTGTACCAGTGAATTGTAGTATATGATATAAATAGAATCAATTTTTTAGGGTATTTACTTTTAATACCATTATGTTTACTTGAAATCTAAGCCCTATACTAAAGTATGATCATTCTAAACTCATAATACTATGCAGCAGTTAGACAAAAAGATTCGATTAAAACTTGAGCTGCTTAATGCAACATGCAAAAACCTTCCTATTGTAGTTTATACAACAGACAATAATAACGTCTGTACAATAGCAGATGGGAATGAAGAAATCATGCTTGGCGATATGCATGCTTTTGAGTTAGTAGGCAAAACTATTGAAGAGATATTCCCTGATAAACAAAGCATTTTAACGGTACATGAAAGTGCGCTAAAAGGCTATCATGGCTCTTATGAATGGTATGTAAACGACATTGCCATTGAGGTATTTGTTAGGCCTTATGTAGAAAGTGATGGCACAATTTCTGGTAGCATTGCGGCAGGAATTGACGTATCTGATAGTAGAAAATTTGAAAAACAGCTCATAGACTCTAGACAAAAAGCCGAAAAAGCCCTGAGAATTAAAAGTGAGTTTCTAAATGTGATGTCGCATGAAATCAGAACTCCTTTAAATGCGATTATTGGAATTAGTCATTTGTTGCTTGAAGACAAGCCAAATCAATCTCAGCTAGAAAATTTAGAAATTCTAAAATATTCAGCTGAAAATCTACTTTCCCTAATTAATGATGTGCTGGACTATGGGAAACTTGAGTCTGGAAAAGTAAAATTAGATCTGCGCCCAGTTCGTATAAAGCAATTGGTTGATTCCAGCATAAAAGCCCTAGAATTAAAAGCTCGGGAAAAAGGCCTATTACTAAAGTGTATTTATGATCAAGATATCCCAGAAGGCATAATTACCGATTCTACAAGATTAAATCAGGTTATAAACAACTTGGTTTCAAATGCGGTTAAGTTTACAGATAAAGGCTATGTAACCCTGCGTTTATTATACCGCAATTTACCAGCTAATAAAGTGGCTATACGCTTTTTAATAGAGGATACTGGAATTGGTATAGCCAACGAAAAACTTGAAACCATTTTTGAAGAATTTATCCAAGCTGATGATCAAATTAACCACAAATATGGTGGTTCTGGCTTAGGCCTGTCAATAAGTAAGTTTTTGGTTGAATTTTTTGGCGGGAAACTAGCTGTAAACTCTACTGTTGGCAAAGGTTCTGTTTTCCAATTTGAACTCATTTTTGATAAAGTAGATTTAGCAAAAGAGCCAACTGTTGAGCCAGTTGACATAAATGATCCACTCACTAATCTTGATCTAGTTCGGGTTTTACTTGTAGATGATAATAGAGTAAACCGTAAGATCGCCGCTCGCTTTTTGAGCAAATGGAAGATGGAAGTTTTTGAAGCTGCTGACGGAATGGAAGCTCTCGAAATAGCCAAAACAAATATCTTTGACGTTATTCTAATGGATTTACAAATGCCTATAATGGATGGCTATGATTCTGCTAGGGCTATTATGGCGTGGAATAAAAAGCATGGTAAGTTTGTGCCTATTATTGCCGTAACCGCTGAAACCATGGACGATGTGCGTACGCTAGTAAATGATATTGGAATGGTAAATATGGTTAGCAAACCCTTTAAACCAGACGAGTTATTTAGAGTAATTAGTGAGGCTACACGAATTACGAATTAACAAATTTCCTGCAAAGCAAAAAAAAGGGATTCAAAATTGAATCCCTTTTTTTGTTTAACTATTTATCATTTCAATTTCTATTTCTGTTCAAGCATTATAGATACGGCTTTCTCTAATTGTGCGTCGCCAGCTACTCTATAGTTGGCCGCGTTTGGTACAATAACGTCAGGTATGGCGCCTTCCATATCCATATTTTGGTCGTCTGCTTTCACAAACCAACCACGGAATGGCTTTCTCAATCGGCTGCCATCAATCATGCTTTCAGAACCTGTAGAGATTACGGCACCAAATGTTGGTTGACCTACAAGCGTGCCAATGCCTAAATTTTTATAAGCGTGCGAGAAAATCTCAGCATTTGAATAACTACTAGCATTACATAATGCGATAGAAGGTCTGGTCCAAGAGGCTAAAGGTAAACGCTCAGAAAAAGGATAATAATCACGGAATTCCTTTTTCTCTTTTTCTAGATTTTCAGCAGCACCACGTGGAATAGTGTATGCGTGTTGGCGAACATTTAATACAGCCATCAAGTAATCGGTTGTGAAGCCACCACCATTCCAGCGAACATCTATAACAATGCCTTCTTTGCCATATCCGGCAGCAGTAAGCTCTCTTTCAAAGCGCTCAAAACTTGGCATATTCATACCGCGGATATGAATGTAGCCTAATTTCCCACCAGATTGCTCTTGCGTTAACTTTTGGCGAGAAGCAACCCATTCTTCATACAATAAAGTGCTTATACTCGATTGTGCTCGAATAGCTATTTCCTCATCTCCACCCTTCTTTCTTTTCACATTTAGTAAGATTTCTTCATCAGCTAAACCTTCAAAATGCTCATAGAAATTAGCTGTTTCGCTCAATTTTATGCCATTAACATGGGTAATAATATCGCCTTCATAAAGTCTACTTTGTGGGCGATGCGCTGGTCCACCTGGGATAACTCGCATTACTTCTACGCCCTCGTTTTTAGGGGTGATTTCAACACCAAGTAAACCCGTTCTTTCACGCTGCGTTTCTTCACGATCTGAAGAACTTAGGCCCATGTGAGACGCATTTAACTGACCCAGCATTCTATTAAACATAGACTGAAAATCTGATCTAGTACTTGTGGCTAGTGCAATTGGTTCCCATTGCTTGCGTAAGGCAACCCAATCTCTGCCATGAAAATCTGGATCGTAAAAATCGGTATTCATAGAGCGCCAAGCTTCATTAAATAATTGCTTGGTTTCTTCGGTATAATCAATTTTCATGCGAGCACTAAAGGCCACATTTTCACTTTTATCATTCGAGGTTTTCATCTTATTCAAACGTCCTCTTGTAATATAGTACAGGTATTTGCCGCCATCAGCCATCTGAATGCCATAAGGATTTTGACCGTTCTTGGTTACCGCTTCAAAATCCTCCCCATTCCACTTTATTTTATACAGATCTCTGCCGCTTCTGTTGGTTCCCTCGGCTACAAAATAGACGAATTCCCCTTTATCATCGGTTCCGCCAATACTCTCTGTTCCAGGGTTCGAAGTTAGCTGTACCAAACGATCATGAATTTTGTTGGTATCAATCTGTAATGGCTTTTCCGATGCATCATCTTTCTTTTTGTCGGCTTTAGAAGGCTCTTCTTCAGAGTAATAGCCATCTTTGTGATCTTCGCTAGATTTTAGCCAATCCATTTCTGTAAGCCAAGCAAACCATATATCGGTATCACTGTTATTTCGGTCACTCTGGAAAAACAGCTTAGTACCATCAGCACTCCAACGTGGTGAGCTATCTCTTTTTGGATGCATTGAAACATTGTAGGCATCAAAATCTCCCCACATTTGCTGAACAAAAATCTCGTAATTAAACTCAAGATCCGCTCTGCTGTAGGCAATCCATTTACTATCAGCACTCCATTGAATATCAGAAGGCATATTCCATCCTTCAAGCAACACTTTTTTGTTTGAAAGCTTGCCGTTAGCGGCTACATCAACAATAACAAATTGACGACCTTGCATATACAGCATTTTCTTGCTGTCTGGTGATATAACCACACCAAGCTCATTATCAGCCGTATTGGTAAGTTTACGAAGTCCGTGCTTCAAACTTTGAACAACATCAGCTTTCTTTTCATCGTTAGAAAAGGCCATGTACAATTCATAGTTTCCATCTCTATCAGACGCAAAAACTACCGTGGTATCATTTAACCATGCTGCATCTCTATCGCGGTACGAATGATTAGAAAGGTTTACCGTTTTCTTTTGATCCTTTTCTGTTGCAGTCGCAAATATTTCGCCTCTGATACCAACTAGCGCATTCTCATTGTTCGGACTAATAGCATATTCTTGGCCACCATCGCTAAACTCTTCTGATACAACAGGATCAAAACGATAATCTGCTGGCAAAGATAATTTGATGGTTTCTGCAGATTGGCCGTTTTTTTTCATTTTTAACGCGGCGCCAACCGTATAAACAGCATCTGACTTTAGGTTCACATCATATTCATAGATACCCATTTCGCTTTCATTGGTAACTTGCTCAATAGCATTTGATGTTAAAGACATTGAGTGAATATTATACTTGCCAGAACGAGCACTAATAAACATAATTTGGTCATTTGAGCTCCACTTTGGCATAAAGTCGTTGCCATCAAAATTGGTGAGCTGCTTATAACTTTTTGTCTTTAAATCATACAACCAAAGGTCTAGATTTGCTGAGCCTGTGTACGCTTCACGCTCAATTCTACAAGAACCTTTCACAAATACTACTTTTTGTCCATCAGGAGAAAGTGCAGCATATTTACCTAGGGCGTCCATAGCTCTGCTTGGAGTTCCGCCTTTATCAGACATAATTTGTACCTCAGCGTCCCATTCTAGGGCACGGAAATCTCTATTTGAGCTAAACAATATGTTGTCATTAGACCAAGACGTCATTATATCTGAGCCTGATCGGTAAGTAAGCCTTTTTGGTTGATCACCAGTTAAAGGCATAATGAAAATATCGTCATTGCCATAGCGGTTACTACCAAAAGCAATATGCTTCCCATCTTCTGAAAAGAATGGTCTATGGTCGTAAGCTTCGTGGATAGTTAGCCTTTTTGCCCCATTTTGTTTGTTCCAGGTCCAAATATCGCCTTGATAATTGAATGCAACGGTTTCGCTATTTGCGGATATTGCGGGATACAGAACAACAACATCCTGTGCTGATAGCTCTTTAGAGGGGTATAAAAACACAAATAGGGCAATAAAAAAAGCACCCATCGTATTTCTAAGTGAGATTGCATAAAGTGACTTAGTCATACATTTACATGATTGATTGAAGGGAATGATTATACAGTATGAATTATACTAAAAATCTGCAAGTAACGCTTCGGTTTATCCCATCAGTTTATTGTTGTAACTCTTTATGGGAACGCATTAATTGGAAACAAGCTTTATATAGTGCCTTTAAATTCGTATTTTGGGCTTTAACCTATTAATTAATTTATCTCGTTTTGGTTTATAACTTTACTCAAGAGAATTTTCTTGAAAGCAGTGCAAGTATTGATGAAGTAGCAGCCTTTTTACACACCAACTTAGAAGAATATGGAGATGACTTAACATCCATCAAAAAAGCTATTCTATATGTTAAAGAACGTGACGGACACATATTAATTGTTCGTAAAGAAGACGCCCAAAATGGTGAAATAGTAGGCGCAACCGTGATTAATAAGACGGGAATGAATGGATACATTCCTGATAATATTCTTGTTTATATCGCTACAAGTAAAGCAGTAAGAGGACAAGGTGTTGGCAAAAGAATAATGAATTTTGTACTAGAGCATGTTGAAGGTGATATTGCATTGCACGTTGACTTTAAAAATGAGCCTGCAACAAAGTTATATGAAAAACTAGGTTTTTCTAAAAAGTATTACGAAATGCGATTAATCCGCTCAACTAAATAACTTCCCAATGGCTTTTCTTACGATGAACAAAAAAAAACTACGTGAAAACCACGAGTTTTTGAAAAAAAAAATGTCAGAGAATAACATTGAATGGGCAATTGTCACTAAACTACTATGCGGAACAGTTGCATTTTTGAAAGAGGTGATGTCGCTTGGAGATCATGCCTATTGTGATTCTAGGCTCTCAAACCTTGCAACCATTCGTGAAATTAACCCCGATGCACGCACAATTTACATCAAACCTCCTGCTCATGAGAATGTTGAAGATGTTATTGAGTATGCCAATATTAGTTTCAACACCGAGTTTTCTACCCTGAAACAGCTATCCGATATGGCTGTGAAAAAAGATAAAATCCACGGTGCCATTATAATGATAGAACTGGGTGATTTGCGGGAAGGAATTATGGGCGATCACCTCATAGATTTTTACCAAAAAATATTTGAGCTGCCAAACATTGACGTTGTAGGTATTGGTACAAATCTGAATTGTTTGCATGGCGTTTTGCCATCTGCCGATAAACTCATTCAGCTTTCACTGTATGCACAAATGATTGAGCTTAAATTTGGGAAAAAACTGAAATATATCAGTGGCGGAACTTCCGTTGTTATTCCATTGATTAATAAAAAACAGTTACCAAAAGGAATAAATCACTTTCGTATTGGTGAAACACTTTACTACGGTGTAGATCTATTTGAAGAAAAAAAAATTGAAGGAATGCACGACGATGTTTTCGAACTTCATTCCCAAATTATAGAAATCACCAAAAAACCGATGACTCCTATTGGGGAAACAGCAGCCAACCCTTCTGGCGAATTATTTAGTATTGACGAAGACAAAAGAGGCTTAGAAAGCTACCGAGCACTTATCGATGTGGGATTACTAGAACTAGATAAGCGATATATGGAGCCTGAAGATCCAGATATTGTGATTATTGGAGCCAGCTCTGACATGATGGCCATAGATCTAGGCACGAATCCAAAAAATTACAAAACCGGCGACTATCTGCAATTCAAAACCCCATATATGGGTGCACTCGGATTAATGAACTCTCCGTATATTGTGAAGAATGTAATTTAATAGTTGTTCGTTTCTTTACTTTTTTCTTTAATGCCTTAAAACGTTTGAACTCTGATACCATGCAAACAAAAGATTTACGTTAGAAACAGCGATTTTCGAATTACAAAAAGGCTTTTGGAAAACTAGAGCAGGCTGTAAAGCGCATCAATGCAGACTTTACAGCAGGTGATTACGAGAAAATTGCAAAAGACTCATTCTTAGATGATATCATAACGGAAGGGCTTATTCAACGTTTTGAATACACCCACGAATTAGCGTGGAATGTGATGAAAGATTTTTTGACAGAAGTAGGTAGTTTTCAGCTTTTTGGTTCAAAAGATGCTACTAAAGAAGCTTTTGCCGCAGAGCTTATTTTTGATGGAGATATATGGATGGAAATGATAAAAAGCAAAAACAGAACCTCCCATACATACAATCAAGAAATAGCCGACGATATTTTCCTTAAAATTTCAGCCAATTATGAAAATTGAGACCAAATGGATTACGGTTTAAAGCTTACTACAGTACAACTAATTCAAGCAATATTTAGTCAACACCCTGACATAAAATCGACCTATCTATTTACCACCAAATTAGCAACACTGATTTGTCAGCTCACATTAGCCGCGTGGGAAAAGTATTCTACCAAACAGAAGCGATTAGTGATGATTTAGCTATTCAATAGTCTTGGTTTTAGTAAATAATCAACTCATTGGTAAAAATTAGCTTTGTAACTATAGGTTTTCGATGATCTAATCCAAAGTAGCGGAATGCGATAATGGCTGATAAAAAATCATTTAATGCCCAAAAGTAGTGGCTTTAGCGCCCTTAATAGAAGCTAAAGTGGGGTCTTTTTTAATTTAGGCTCATTTAATTTGCCTAAAGACTATCAATCTCTATATCATAATGTTGAAGAGGTTCTTGTATGTAAATCAGATCATTGTATGTTGGTACTGGCACAATGCAAAGTACTCTAGACCACATTTAAGGCTATATTTCATTTGGTAAAAGTAGCTTGTTGAAAACTCCTTAAATCATCCTGCTTTTTACCTTCTTATTTCAGAAATTAGAACCAAGAAAATTTCTCAGAACAGAATCAACTTTATACAATCAAAACACCTATGAATAAGCTATTCATGTTTTTTTGCAGCTTTTTATTCCTTGTTGCACCTCTTTTAGCTCAAAATACTGCTAATGAAAGGCCCGAGCATCGCTACCTATTTGAGCAACTAGGCACGCAACTTCCTTCCCCAAATAGTTATAGAACAGCATCAGGTGCACCAGGTGAAGACTATTGGCAACAAAAAGCGGATTACAAAATGCGCTTAGTGCTAGATGATAAAAAACAGCGTTTGACTGGCGAAGAAACCATTACCTACTACAATAATTCTCCACAGACACTGAACTATATTTGGGTGCAATTAGATCAAAATTTGCGCGCACCAAACTCAGATACCCCAGAAATAGCCACGATAGATGAACTTCCTGACACAATTGTGGGCAAAGTATTCCAAGAGTCTGTGGTAAATAACAGCGATTACGTTGGCGGTTATGAGCTTAACTTTGTTACCGATGATAAAGGCACAGATTTAACCTACGTGGTAAACAAAACCATGATGCGAATTGATCTGCCCAAACCACTAAAAAATGGCGATAAGATCAGTTTTAACATTGGTTGGGCGTACAATATTAATGATAGAATGGAAGACGGTGGCCGCTCTGGTTATGAGTTTTTCCCGGAAGATGGTAATTATCTCTACACTATTGCTCAGTTCTTTCCTAGAATGGCAGCCTACACTGACGCTGATGGCTGGCAAAACAAACAGTTTTTAGGACAAGGCGAGTTTGCACTGGTTTTTGGCGATTATGATGTAGAAATAACGGTTCCTGCAGATCATATTCTAGCCGCAACGGGTGAGCTGCAAAACGCTAAGAAAGTGCTTACCAAGGAGCAACAAAGTCGTTTTGAGCTTGCAAAAAAGACCACAGATAAACCAGTATTTGTAGTAACTGAAAAAGAAGCTATTGAAAATGAAGCCTCTAGGTCGAACGAAACCAAAACGTGGCACTTCAAAGCTTCCAATGTCAGAGATTTTGCTTTTGCTACTTCCCGTAAATTTATCTGGGATGCCATGGCTGTTCCACTACCAGGGGGCAATACGCCAATTGCCATGAGTTTATACCCAAAAGAGGGCAATCCGTTATGGGAAAAAGAGTCGACATTAGCCGTTAAAAATACCCTAGAACTCTATTCTGAACGCACCTTTGATTACCCTTACCCGGTGGCAATTTCTGTACATGCAGCATCTGTTGGAATGGAATATCCTATGATCTGCTTTAATTTTGGTCGCCCGAGAGCAGATGGAAGTTACAGCGATGGCGTTAAATGGAATATGATTACCGTAATTGTGCATGAAATTGGCCACAACTGGTTCCCAATGATTGTAAACTCTGATGAGCGCCAATGGTCTTGGATGGATGAAGGGCTAAATACTTACTTAGAAACCCAAACCATGTGGGATCGCTACAAAGATTATATGGGTACTTGGGGAACTCCGGCTGGCGTGGCAAACTATATGAAAAATGCGGCATATCTGCGTCCAATTATGAGTAATTCAGAAAATGTCCAAGAAAATAACTTTGGATATAATGCGTATGGTAAACCTGCTGCAGCGCTAAATCTTTTACGGGAAACCATTATGGAACCTGAACTCTTTGACTATGCCCTAAAAGAATATGCCAACCGTTGGAAATTCAAACACCCAACCCCAGCAGATTTCTTTAGAACCATGGAAGATGCTTCTGCTGTTGACTTAGATTGGTTTTGGAAAGGTTGGTTTTTTTCCACGGATCATGTTGATGTATCCGTAGATGCCGTAGTTCACTACCAAATTGCTGGCTCAGAAACCAATGTAGAAGAAGCAAAGAAAAGCGTTGAGCTTGAAATCTCAGAAGAAATGGCTGATAGTGCTACGACAGAGCAAGTAGCTGAGGAAGATTTTTTGGAAATGGCCATGATTGAAGGCCCAAATCAAGTAACTATCGCAGATACGCCATTCTATTTCTACCGAGAATTCCGAAATACAGTAGATGATGCTAAGATTCGTGCAGCAGCTCAAGGCAAAGAATACTATTTGGTGACATTTAGCAACAAAGGCGGCTTACCTACACCAATAGTCGTCGAATTTGAGTTCATAGATGGCAGCAAGATGCAAAAATCGGTGCCCGCTGAAATATGGCGAATTAATGAAAATGAGGTAACAAAACTATATGTGTTCGATAAAAAAATTGTTTCTGTAACCATGGACCCCAATAAGAAATTGGGCGATGCGGATGAGGATAACAATATTTTCCCGCGGTTAATGGAATCAAAGAGCAGATTTAATCTATTTAATTCAGAATCAGAAGATTAACAGACGATTGCTTTAGTATTTTAAAAGCCCAAGTGGTGAATTTGCTTGAGCTTTTTTTGTATCACGTCATAAAACCATTCATAAACACTAAATATATGCTGCGACTAATCGGCTATTTTATAATCGGGAGTATGCTTCTTCTGAGTCAGTCATTGTATGCTCAAGAGTCTATTGATAAAGAAAATATTGATTACAATTGTGAAGGAATCTGTGAAATCACCTTAAATAATGGTAAAGTTTACATTGGTACCATTAAAGAGGTAAGAGAACTAGTAATTGTGATAAGCAATGAAGATGGTTTGAGCCTAGAGATTCCTAAAAACCAGATTAAAAGTATTGTTGCTGTTTCTAAAGCTAGGATCAATGATGGAGTTTATTGGTCTCCAATGCCTGTAGAGAATACCTATTTCTTTGGTTCATCTGCTAGGAATCAAGAAAAAGGTGATCTAATTTTCAGCAACTCCTACATTTTACTAAATGGTGTTGATTACGGAGTTACCAATTGGTTAAGCGTGGGTGTTGGCTTAGAGCTGATAACCACCTTTAGTGGAGAACCTCCCTTAGGGTATTTACGAGCCAAAGTAGGTTTTCCGGTTACTGAAAAGATTACTCTTGGAGCGAATTTATTTCATATTGGCGTTCCAGAAGAAGGGGCATTTACACTTTCTACATTAGCAGCTACCTATGGTGTTGCAGAAAACCATTTAACCGTAGGTTTAGGCTTTGCTTTAAACGAAGGGTCAGCTGGCTCTTTGTTAACGGTTTCTTACCTAAATAGATTTTCTAAGAGAACCGCATTTATCACTGAGAATTATTTCTTGTCTGAAGATGTAGGTGCCAATTTGCTTTCTTATGGTTTCCGTTTTTTTGGAGATAACTTAAGTGTAGATTTTGGTTTTTTTAATAATGCGGAGATCTCAGAGGGCATCATTATTGGAATACCTTATATAGGTTTTCAGATTAAGTTGTAGGCTCAATGATTCAGAAAAATTCTCAACATGTCTGAAACTGGCTCAACATTAAATCTACGAACACTTAAAGAAAGTGACCTACCGGCACTAACCAAACTGCTTAATAATCGCATTATATGGATGAATTTGCGGGATGTTATCCCCTTCCCATATAAACTTGAAGATGCCCAAGATTGGTTTAAATTTGTAACGGCTAATAAACATAATTTATGCCTGACTATTGAAGTGGATGGCCATATATGTGGCATTATTAGCCTAGATTTTAAGCCAGATGTCTACCGAAAAGCAGCTGAAATTGGTTATTGGTTAGGGGAAGGCGCTTGGGGAAAGGGCCTTGCAACAGAAGCTGTGCGTCAGCTTACGATCTACGCTTTTGGGAAGTATGACTTAAATAGAATAGAAGCACGCGTTTTTGGGTGGAATCTGGCCAGCAAACGCGTGTTAGAAAAGGTGGGATATAGGCATGAAGGGACAATACGAAATGGAGTTATCAAAGACGGTGAAGTAACTGATGAGTGGGTTATGGGAATTTTGCGGGAAGAGATAACGTAGAGAATTATATGAATATACGTTGGAGACGATTATACGATTAATCGATTATAAGAGAATGCGATTAATTGATAAATGGGAAAGAAGAAAGGAGTATCTCGGCTACGCTCGGTAACCACGAGTGATATCAAAGATTTTGCCATAATGCAAATGATGGATTCACAGAAATTACGATAGATTTGGAATGGATATTTTTTTGAATAGCCGAAATTATTAATCAAGCTAGATTAAAATATCCCAACTGGATTAAATGTCATAGCCCAGTACGAAGTGCTAGGTAGAGATTAAGCTTACAATTCTAACCCTGAAGGGGTTAAATGATTATTCGAGAAAGAAGAAATTCTGGCCAAAACGTCTTTCTGAACAATGAGTGCCTAGATACCTCAAAACACTCGCCTAACGCAGCGATACCTCATAGCTGAGCGAAGTGTGATGGAGAAGTAAGCACCCATTCGGGTTATGGACTAATAGAAATTGCCGATGCACAGATCAAATGACGGGAATGACAGAGCAACACACTGAGCAGAATTTCCCTTTTAGGTAATTTAACAATTTGATAACATTGGTATTGCTTTTGGGTAAAGGTTGATGTAAACTCCCAATTGCACATTAGCTATTGGTCAATACTGAACAAGCAATTGAATTGTTTCCTCTAACCCGGATCTGTTAAACCACCTAGATTATCAATCACTTAGGACTGTTTGCACATGATTTTTCTGCTCAGTATGACCATTTTTCCATAACCCAAACCCAATAATCATCGAGCATATGAGCTATCTACGTACGTTAGTACTCATGCTTGTCGTATTTGTACCTGCTACACTTTTTGCGCAAAACGCAGAGTTTAAAGGTAATATTACGGACAGGCAAACCGGTGAACCTCTTCCAGGGGTGAACATCCTTCTGCTAGAAAATGCCCGAGGCGCTGCTACAGACCTTGACGGTAATTATAGCCTTAAAGACCTATTAACTGGCACGTACACAGCACGTATTAGTTATATAGGTTACTTAACCATTACAGAAACTGTTACTATCACTAGTAGTGGTCTTACCAAAAACTTTAGACTAGACTCTGATGTATCAGGTCTTGAAGAAGTAATTGTTACAGGTTATACCGAACAAGGTAGAAACCAAATAACTGGCGCGGTATCTGTAGTACAACCAAAAAACATAGAGTTAGTTCCTGTAGCTTCATTTGACCAAGTACTTCAAGGTCAAAGCCCGGGTCTTTATGTAACATCTGGCTCAGGTCAGCCTGGTTCTGCTGCTACCGTTCGTATTCGTGGGCAAGCATCTATTAATGGTGGTAACGATCCACTATATATCATAGATGGAATTCCTATCTCAAGCCAAGACTTTGCAACCTTAAATGCTAACGATTTCCAAACTATTTCTGTATTGAAAGATGCGTCTTCTACTGCTGAATACGGATCTCGTGGTACTAACGGTGTAATTGTAATTACTACCAAGAAAGGTCGTTCAGGTAAAACTCAGATCAACTACCAATCTCAATTCGGTATTTCTACCATTGGAAAGCCTCGTTTTGAGATGATGGATACACAGCAAAAACTTGCTTTTGAAGAAACAAGACGATCTGGACCAGGTTGGACTAACTCTCCAAATAACCCTTCTTATGCATCTGCTTCACCTGAAGAGCGTGCTAATAGAGATGCAAACTTAGCTGAACTTCGTGGCATTGATACTGACTGGACAGATGTTTTCTTCCGTGATGGTACAACTATGTCTCACGAATTGAACTTCTCTGGTGGTAATGAAAAAACTCGTTACTATGTTTCTACAAACATCTTTGGCCAAGAAGGTATTTCAGAACGTTCTTCTTTAGATCGCTATACCCTACGTGTTAACTTAGATTACCAAGCAAATGACAACCTAGAAGTAGGTGTTAATATGCAAACTGGTTATTCAGAGTCTTCATTCATTGAGTCTGAAGGTGGCGTTTCTTTAGCAAACCCATTTGCTGCTGCCTATTTAGCCAACCCTTACGAGCGTCTTTTTAATGAAGACGGAACCGTAGCTGTTGGTGCCAATAGAACAGGTGCAAACGCATTTGATCGTTTAGATAAAGATTTAAACGCACGTAACGAAATAAAAACTGTTGGTAAAATCTATGCAGATTATACCCTCAGCGATTTCCAGTTTGGTGCAAGTATTGGTATTGACTACAACCGCAGAGATGGCAACCGTTTTATAAGCCCAACTTCTTTTGCTGGTACTAACGTAGCAAACGGAAATGCAGGTTTATTAGCTAGAAACACTTCTATGACGGCCCGTATTACTTCATTGGTTAATGCCCGCTGGCAAAAAACCTTTAATGACGTACACGATGTTAGTGTATTTGCGGCTAATGAGTTTATCACCACTCGCCAAGATGGTTTCAACTATACTGGTTACGGTATTAATGTAAAGTTACCAAATACCCCTGCTGGTATTACTCCAGGTACGCCTGATAACAATCAGATTCCTGTTGTTGGTGGTTTCATTACCGAGAACGCACTATGGTCTCAATTTGCCATCTTAAACTACTCTTATGAGCAGAAGTACAACCTTAAATTGAACATTCGTCGCGATGGTTCTAGCCGTTTCGGTACAGAAAATCAGTTTGCGGTACTTTGGGCAGTTGGTAGTAGCTGGATTATCTCAGAAGAAGATTTTATGGCTGACTTTGATTTCGTAAATCGTTTGGCTGCACGTATATCTTATGGTACAACTGGTAACCAAGCTGGTATTGGTAATTTCCAGTGGAGACCTACATATGGAACCCTAAGTTATGATGGACGTCAAGGCTTAGTTCCTGTTGGTGTAGGAAACCCAGCACTACAGTGGGAAACTGCTAAGAAATTCAACGTTGGTGTTGACTTTGATTTATTCGACAACCGTTTATTTGGTCGTGTTGATTACTACAATGAGTTAACTGAAAACCTATTCATCAACCAGCAACTTTCTCGTACAGCAGGTTTCAATTCGCTTGAAATAAATGCTGGGTCGATGCGTAATGAGGGTATTGAATTTGAATTAGGTGGTGATCTAGTACGTACAAGAAAACTAACGGTATCTGCTCGTCTTAACGTTGCAAATAACATAAACACCATTGAAGACTTAGGTCAGGTTTCAGAATTCGAACAAGGTACTTCCATTATTCGTGAAGGCTTGTCTATAGGCTCTCATTTTGCAGTGCCGTGGGCAGGTGTTGATCCAGCTACTGGTAGAGCACTTTACCGTGATTTAGAAGGTAATGTTACTGATCAATTCTCTAATAACAACCAACAGGCTATTTTTGGTACTTCTTTACCACCATGGACTGGCGGTGGTGGATTAGACATTGTTTTCGGAAACTTAAGTATTCGTTCACAGTTTAACTTTGCTGCTGATTACTCACGTTTCAATAATCAAACCTTCTTCCAAGAGAATCCTAACTTTACGCAATTTAACCAGAACGTCATCATGAACACTATGTGGACTCAGCCTGGTGATATTACTGAAGTGCAATCTGCAAATGTTGGTAGAGAATTCTCTTCGAAAGACATTGAAGATGCTTCATTCATCCGCTTCCGTAACTTGTTGGTTTCTTACAACATCCCAGGAAGAGTATTTGATGGATTAGCTAACATACGAGGTATGAGAGTATTTGCCCAAGGTCAGAACTTGTACACTTGGACCAGGTTTACAGGCTTCGATCCGGAAGACAATAACAACATTGCTCAGTTTGAGTATCCGTTACCTCGCATCTTCACCTTTGGTATAGATATTAATTTCTAAGGAGCTAACACTAACTATGAATAAATTATTTAAATATCTCACATTAGGGTTGGTTTTAATGGGCTTTATGGCCTGCGAAAGCCAACTTGACATTGCACCTTTCGACATTATTGATGAACAGGCTGCATTTGAAACGGTAGAAGATCTAGAATCAGGTACACTTGGTGTATATGGATCTATCTCTATTACAGCAATACTTGATTTGAATACTAAATTATCTGACAATATTGGCCTTGCTGAGACCAATACTGGCCAAGGTAGACAAATGTTCGACTTACAGTTTGTTACAGGTACAGGTGAAATCGGCACCTTATGGGCTGACTCATATCAAGTAATTGATAGAGCAAACCGTGTACTTGCTGCAATTGAGCGTATTCCAGGCGAAACTGCAGCTGAGCAAGCACTTGTTCAACGCATTAAAGGCGAAATGATTGCAATGCGTGCATGGCAACATTTTGATCTATATCGCAATTTCGTTGACTTTGACGATGCTAATGCGCTAGCAGCACCTTATATGGTACGATCAGCCATTAGCTCACCTGCAAGGATACCAAAAGCTGATTTCCTAGATTTGTTAAATGCTGATATTACCGAAGCTGAAAGCTTGCTACCAGCTGACTTTACTAGCCAGAGCAACATGACACTTACAGCTGTTCAAGGCTTAAAAGCTAGAGTAGCTCTTTATACTAAAGATTGGGCAACCGCCATTGATTACGCTACTCGTGTTATCAATAAAGTGCCTATTACCAATGCAGATAACTTTTTATCTCTTTGGAATGACTCTGTGGAAGGCGAAGTTATTTTTAGGCTAAAAAGCTTGACTGTAGCTGACGGTACTATTCAAATTTGGGAACGCTCTACCAATGTTGATGTATTCTTCAATGCTGGTTTTGATTTACGCGAACAATATGACCAAACCAATGACGTACGCTTCCAAGCTTATTTTGATGGTATATTGGTAAAGAAATACAACTGGCGTGAAGGTGAGAAAAATCTTGCTGACACTAAGTTAATGCGCGTTTCAGAAATGTATTTACTACGTGCTGAAGCCTATGCCCAAACAGCTGACTTCACAAACGCAGCAGCCGATATTAATGCACTTCTAGCTAATCGCTTGATTGTTCCTGAAACAGTTGCTTTTACCAATCAACAACAGGCATTAGAAGCAATTGCTCTTGAACGACGTAAAGAATTGGTTTATGAAGGTCATAGATACTATGACTTGAAAAGAACCAACCAACCTTTAGTTCGTGACTCTAGAGACCTTCAAGGCGCCGCTGCATCTGCTATTGGTATGGATGCTGATAATTTCCGCTTTTTACTTCCTATACCACAGGCAGAAATTTTTGCAAACGAAAATATGACGCAAAACCCAGGGTATAATTAACATGAGAATGAAAAATTTATATAATAAAGGGCTTCTATTGGTACTCTCACTTGCGCTATTTACCGCTTGTGATTTCAATGCCGATACAGCCGTTTATGATGGAGAGCAATTTGCTCGATTTGGTTCTGATAGTTACTTCGCTTTCCTACTTGAGCCGCAGGAAACCTTAACTATTGAAGTTAGTTTAGTTACTAATAACCTATCAGATGAAGCACAAACAGTGGTTTTCACTGTTCTAACCGATTCAAGTACAGCACAAGCTGGTGTACATTATGATTTGGCTAGTACATCTGTAACTATCCCTGCTGGGGCAGTTAGTGCTTCATTTCCTCTAACAATGTACAAGGCTGCGCTAGATAATCCGGTATCATTGGTTCTATCCTTTGGTGGACCAAACTTTAACCAAACAACAACTGTTACTATTCAAAATCCAATTCGTGATGTGTTATTAGGCAACTATGCCTTAGTATATCCTTGGTATTTCGGTAGTGATGCAGCAGCTGCTCAAGAAGTTGTTATTGGTGATGTGGTTAGTGATGTCTTAGCACCTAATATGCTTGAAGCTGATACTGATATTACGTTGAGAGTCACTCCATCTGGCGATGACAATATTTATAATATTGGCGTATCAAGACAAAATGCTTGGACTTCAGGAACATTCGGACAGGTTACAGTTGAGAGTCCAGCAAATGGAACATTTGACTTGACTACCGGCGTAATTGAACTAACATTAGGACACTTTATTCCTGATGGAAGAACTTTTGGTGCTCATCCGTTAACTATGACAAAGACGAATTAATTTTTCAAATTAATTCAATTTAGCATAGCATTGGTCTTGTAGTTGATTTAACTACAATTCTAGTCTTTACAAAAGCCATCTACTTTTCATTAAGTAGGTGGCTTTTTTTTGATTCAATAGCCGCTAATGCGAAATGACAGGGTTCTTGGCAATGCTGTAGATCTAGCTAGTTCAAATGACAGGAATGATGCACCAGCCAGAATTTCTCCTTTCCTAATTTCTCCTTTCTGTACTAACTATGCAGCGAATGAGTAATGTTCAAAACTGGAGATACTGTTCGCCGCGGCGAATGTAATCCGCTTGCGCGTTTCAATGCTGAATGAAGCACTAGCTAGAATTCTCTTATAATCGATTAATCAAATGAAGTCGTGATATAAATTCCCAACAAAAAAGCGAATATCCCGGAAACGACACTAACCATTGCGTATGAACTAGCTAGTAAAAAAGACTTAGTTTCTAGCAGTTGTACAAAGTCCCCACTGAAGGTTGAAAAGGTGGTGAAAGCGCCCATAAAACCAGTTGTAACTAGCAGCTGTAACCGTGGATTAGCATCTGGTAGCAGCCCACAACTTAAGCCCAATAAAAATGACCCCACTATATTTACACTCATGGTAGCCCAGATAGTATTCCACCCAATTAGTTGAAATACCACAAAAATGAGATATCTAAAGACAGCGCCGGAAGCTCCGCCTACCGCAATCCACAAACAATTTCGTAAGTATTCCATTTTATTAGATTAATTTTCTGTTATTGCCAAAAATATAAGAATATACAAAGCTTGCAATCTAGTTTAATATACCTTACAATTGTCTCTAACAAGTGATTGATTATTGACTCCAAAGCTCCGCCCGGTAAAACGGGCCGGGCTTTTTTTATTTCTGCCTTATTTCCACCCTACTGCACTGCCACAGTAAACCAGAAATTTTACTGGCACCACGGTAAATACCCTTAGTACTTAATGTGCTTCCTCTTGCTTTGCACCTGTTCCCACAATTTTTTCGATTCAGGGTCAATCTGTCTTTTCCCGATTTTCCTTTTCCTATACTTTCTGTACTGCACACCAAGAAATACCCATACTATTATCTGTGAGAAGCCGATATACCAAAGACTTTCTGTCGCAATTTTTTTTAAGAGTTCTGTATCCATAAGGCTTATATCTTCTTTAACGGTTAATTACACCCGAATTAAGCATGCGCATTTGTTTTTGCGAATACGTGGTTAAAGGCGTATTTTTGAAAGCTATACTGATAAATGTATAAAATTCTATCCTTTCATTTTAAAAAAGTATTTTCAGAGGAATCCCCATGGGTGTAATGGAAAGTTTAAGGTCAAGCACGAAGTATCTGTTTTGGCTTTTACTGTTATCTTTCGGCGTTTTATGGATGCTGAGCGACACGCAATTTTTTGATGCTATAAAAAGTGGCCCGCGTGCGCTGGGTTCGGTCAACGGAGATGCTATTTCTTTTGACGAGTATAACCAACGCCTACAGTTTTACACGCAGCAATACAGCCAACAAACAGGTGGTACGCTTTCTCCGGAAATAAGAGCCAACTACGAGTCTCAAGTTTGGGACGAAATGGTGAACATCCGTTTGTTAGAGCAAAAAATGGAAGAATTAGGCATTGTGGTAACGGACGAAGAAGTTGTAGACCTTATTACAGGCCCAAATCCTTCGCCACTGATTCGTCAAATATTTGCTGATGAAAACGGCACTATTGATCGCAATCGTCTAAATGCGGCTATTGAATCACCTGAATCAACCAATCAATGGATTCAGCTTGAAAACCAAATTCGCCAGCAACGTCGCCAAGAAAAACTGAACAACTACTTAACTTCAGGTAATGTGGTGAGTGAGCGCGATATCCAAACAGAATATGTTCGTGCAAATAGCAGTGCTTCACTTCATTTTGTTCGCTTCCCCTTTGCTAATGTAGACGCTTCAGAAGTCAGTGTCTCTGATGCCGAAATTGCTGCCTATTACAGCGCAAATAAAGAAGATTATAAAAGAGAAACCTCTTTCCGCATGAGCTATGTAGTATTCTCTAAAGAAGCTACTGCTAAAGACACAGCCAGAACCAAGACAGAAATTACTAGTATACGCTCAGATTTTGCTAACGCAAAAAATGATTCTTTGTTCTTAGCCAGATATCAGTCACAAACGGCCTATAACAACGCTTTTGTAAGCCTTGATGATATCCGTGTAGAGTTTAAGGTAGTAGCTGAGCTTGAAAACGGTGAAGTATCTGAGCCTATCCAAATTGGCGACCGCTTCCACCTTATCAAACGTATTGCCAAAGATGGCAAAGACTATAAATTTGCAAACTACAGCCTTCAGGTTATAGCAGATGCTATTGAAACAGTAGATGCCATGGCTGAAGAAGCTGATGACTTTAGCTTTTATGCCGAAGAAGATGGTTTCAAAGAAGAAGCAGAAAGACGTAATCTTGAAGTTTTTGCAACATCTGCAACTAGTGGAAATCCATCTATTGTCGGTGTTGGTAACTCTAGACAGCTACTAAACTACCTAGAGAGTTCAAAAGTTGGAGAGATTTCTACTGCCTTAGAATTAGATCGTTATTTTGTTATCGCTCAACTAGATGAAATTACCGAAGCTGGTTTCCGCCCTCTTGAAGATGTGCGTTCAGCTATCGAGAATAAAGTAGGAATTGATAAGCGTAAAGAAATTGCTGCTACACGCATGAACGGCGTTACTGGTTCAACTTTAGACGCTTATGCCTCTTCATTTGAATTAAAAGTAGATTCGGTTGCCAATATCCAAATGAGTAATACCGTTTTACCAGGTGCTGGCCGTGAGCCCGCATTAATCGGTAAAATCTTTACGCTAGAAGCGGGTCAAATTTCTAAGCCTATAGTTGGCGATAATGGAGTTTATGTGGTAATGATAGACACAAAAAATATGGCCATCGTAGATGACCTTACTGGGGCTGCAACCCAATCTATACGCCAACGTTTATCACAGCAGAAATCTCAGACCTTTTTCACTTCTTGGTTAGAAACCATTAAAGAAGAAGCTAAGATTGTTGACAACCGTAAATTATTGTTGCGCAACAGCTAAAATTTAGCCGATAGCGTTAAATATTTTTCTAAAGGACGTTGGTTTCAACGTCCTTTTCTTTTTTATGAATGCTTATCTTTAGTGATGAATAAGAAGCAAAGCAAAACTGATGCGCTCTTCAGCGAAATAGATCGTGGTTTCATGAATGAAGCCCTAGCACTGGCAGGAAAAGGGCAAGGATTCGTTAGTCCAAATCCCCTAGTTGGTTGCGTAATTGTAGATAAAAATGGCCAAAAGATTGCAGAAGGCTATCATGAGAAATACGGTAAAGCTCATGCTGAGATCAATGCACTAAAACGTATTAAAGATCCACTTTCCATTGCAGGCGCCACGGTTTACGTAACACTTGAGCCCTGCGCTCATTTTGGTAAAACACCACCCTGTGCCAAAACCCTGGCGAATATGCCTATTTCACGGGTTGTAGTAGCCACAGAAGACCCCAACCCTAAGGTTAATGGTGCTGGCATTTCTATGCTGCGAGCTGCAGGTAAACAAGTAGACGTTGGTTTACTGAAAGAAGAGGCAGAAACCCAAAATGAAGTGTTCTTCCACGTTCAGCGCACGCATTCGCCCCTCATTATTTTAAAAATGGCCCAAACCCTAGATGGGTATATGGCTGCCGCAGATGGCGATTCGCAGTGGATTAGCTCAGAACAAAGCCGAAAACTGGTTCATAAATGGCGAGCAACCTTTGACGCTGTTATGGTGGGAAGAAATACCGCATTAGTAGATAATCCCAAATTAACAGTTCGGAATGTTAAAGGCAGACAACCCAAACGCATTGTTTTAGACACAGATTTAGAGCTTCCCACTACTTTAAATCTATTTTCTGATGAGTTTGAGGAAAAAACCATTCGAATTTCCGCAAATAAAGCCGCTTTTAATGAACTAGCTGACCCCATGCTAGAGATTTTGACGCCAAATTACTTTCGCGGACAAACCTTATTAGCAGAAGAAAAAGATGGACACATAAACCTAGAATACGCTTTCAGAATGTTATTGCGAGAAGGTATTCAATCTATTTTGGTGGAAGCGGGCCCTACACTAGCTAAGGTTTTATTTGAGCAAGAATTGGTAGATAAACTCGCCCTATTTATTGCACCAAAAATATTGGGGAATGGACAACGAAGTATTCAAGGTTTACCCATTCACCGAATGAGTGAAATCACCCAGTTTAGAAAAAGTAAATGGACAGCCGTTGGCCCGGATATGTTATTCGAGGGGTGGTTTTAGATTATTAGTAGGCTTTTGTTAGGTCGTTAGCATGCTACTAACCTAATAATAGAATCGACCATTATAAAAATTAAATACATACACATGTTCACAGGAATTGTTACCCATCAAGGCAGTATTGCCGCAATAAGACCGCTTCAAGGCGGTTTAGAACTAGACATTAAAGCAGAATTTGCCGGAGATTGCCATTTAGATGAAAGCATTGCCATAGATGGTGTTTGCCAAACAGTAGTGGCCTTTAATGAACATACCTTTACCGTACAAGCGGTAGAAGAAACGCTGAGAAAAACCACTTTTGCTGCATATAGCTCTGGTATGAGCGTGAATTTAGAGCGTTCGCTAACACTTCAACAAGGAATTGAAGGCCATTTAGTTCAGGGTCATGTTGATTGCACCGGCCGCGTAAAAAACATCTTAGATGAAGGCGCAAATTGGCTGCTAACCATAGAATATCCTACAGAATTTGAGCCCTTAGTTGTAGGTCGTGGTAGTATTTCTGTTGATGGCATTAGCCTTACGGTTGCCAGAGATGAGGGCAATACTTTTACCTTAGCCATAATTCCATTCACTTGGGATCATACCAACCTAGCCAATAAAGAAGTAGGCGATTTAGTAAACCTAGAGTTCGATATGCTAGGTAAATATGTAATCAAGTATTTGAAACTTGTGGGTGGCAACATAGAAAACGACGCAAAAAAAGGTCTGAACAAAGACGACTTATTGCGAATGGGTTTTGGTAGCTAATTGCATTAAATGATTTAGATTAAGCTGCGATAGCTCTTATCTTGCGTTCCCAAAAAAAGCATAACTCGCACAAGCGAAAGAACCTGTATTAAAGGATTTACTTAATGGCAGAGCGTATTACTTCCCGAGAAAAAGACTACTCTCAATGGTATTTAGACATTGTTAAAGAAGCGCAATTAGCTGAACATTCGCCCGTAAGAGGTTGTATGGTCATTAAACCAAATGGTTATGCACTGTGGGAAAATATGCAGCAAGCGCTTGATAAAATGTTTAAAGATACCGGCCATAGAAATGCCTATTTCCCGCTCTTTATCCCAAAATCCTTTCTTTCAAAAGAAGCAGCCCATGTTGAAGGCTTTGCCAAGGAATGTGCCGTTATTACGCATTCACGCTTGCGCAGCACCGAATCAGGTGGTGTTGAGGTAGATCCAGATTCAAAGCTAGATGAAGAACTTATTGTTCGTCCTACCTCAGAGACCATAATTTGGGATACCTACAAAAACTGGATTCAATCGCACAGAGATTTACCCATTTTAATCAACCAATGGGCCAATGTTGTTCGCTGGGAAATGCGTACACGACTATTTTTGCGCACCATGGAATTTTTGTGGCAAGAAGGCCATACCGCTCATGCTACGGAAGCAGAAGCAGTTGATGAAACCACAAAAATGTTGGAAGTGTACCGTATTTTTGCTGAAGATTTCATGGCTGTACCGGTTATTACAGGCGTTAAAACAGCCTCTGAACGCTTTGCTGGTGCTATTGACACCTATTGTATAGAGGCTTTAATGCAAGACGGAAAGGCGCTACAAGCAGGGACTAGCCATTTTCTAGGTCAAAACTTCGCCAAAGCTTTTGACGTAAAATTTCAAACCAAACAGAATACCTTAGAATACGTTTGGGCTACTAGTTGGGGCGTTTCCACCAGGCTTATTGGTGGGCTAATCATGACGCACTCTGATGATAAAGGCTTGGTACTTCCACCAAAATTAGCGCCCTATCAGGTAGTGATTGTACCAATTTTCCGTTCAGAAGAAGACCTAGCAAAAATCAAAGAATATATTAAGCCTATTCAAGAAGGCTTGGCTGAAAAAGGCATTCGTGTACATCTTGACGATCGCGATCAGTATAAACCGGGTTATAAATTTACGCAGCACGAAGTTGAAGGCGTTCCGGTACGAATTGCTGTGGGAATGAGAGACGTTGAGAATGGAAAATGCGAAATTGCTCGCCGAGATCTTGGCACTAAAATTGTTGTAGAAAAAGCGGAAGTAGTTGCTCAAATAGATCACTTGATGGTAGCCATACAGCAAAATCTTTTTGATAGAG